>RCUK01000016.1_pt1 | contig 321109 bp, 243 predicted proteins | sample 2166381 | NCBI WGS metagenome assembly RCUK01 (sample SAMN09932809, study PRJNA488358) | compost metagenome | isolation source: compost soil in an enriched community | place: Germany: Experimental Botanical Garden | reverse complement strand
TGTAACGGTGCGAGATTCTTTTTGGTTTTTGGTAGCGGGAGGTGCAGAGGGAGGCAAATAACGGCTGATCCTGGCGCAGAATTAGGGCCGCAGAATAACCCTTTTCATAGCTATACTTTCTTACCCTTTTAGTTAGGGTTTAGTTAGGGTTTGTTTAGGGTTTGTTTAGGTATAGTATAGGTAAGACCTAAACTAACCCTAACTTAATGCTAGGCTAAACATAAACAAAAGCTAAACTAAGGAATAAGAAGTCCTCAACTCTTCTTTATTTAGAGGGGGCGGCTTAGATACCTTGAAAACATCAGAAAAAAAATGAAGCTATATTAGATTTGAGCTGATCTCCTTATTTCTCCTCAGACCTAAAGACCCAAAAACGCTGAAGCGTATAGTTGAATCCCAGCGAAACGAGCAGCTCTACAACAAGTTTTGAAAAAAGAAAATTCAGATGATATATATCAACCAGAAAATGAATACCAGTAGACTTCAATGTAATGCTGCCACAGACAACAATCACAAATTTCCATAATTGACTCCCCACTGATTTTTGTGTGCTACCAAAAGACCAATATCGGTTGATCAAAAAATTAACAACAGCACCAAGGCTACCACTAATAGCATTAGAAAAAGGTGCACTGATATGAAGTAATTTATAACAAGCAGAGTATACTCCAAAATCAAACAATCCGCCTAAAAAGGCGGAAAGTTGAGCTTTTAAAAAAGTAATAACTTTTGAAGACATCGTTAAATAGCCTCCTCCTGCTGTTTCTTCAATTTATCCTCTTTATCTTTTTCATCACCTAATTTAAGAAGTAGGCGTGTATCATTAGTATTAATTATAAAAAGTGCAATACAAATTAGCAGTACACACCAGTTAATGGACCCAGGCATTAAAACTTCGAATAGCATAACCAATGAAATAATCACCCGAATTTCAGTAGGCCCCAAGATTCCGGCATCTATCGTATACTTATCCGTAATTCTATACCTGAGCTGAGAAATGATCATTGCCCAGCCATATAATGCAACCAATGTAAATCCCAAATATTTAAAATCGCCCACAGTATACAGCACATATCCTAAGCCAATAAAAACCGTACTAATCCAATCCATCACAATATCCAGCGCGAAACCGTACCAGCGACGGGATTTATTGCGGTAGAATGCGATACGCCCATCTAATGAATCACCAAACCATTGCACAAAGAAACCAGGGATCCCCAACAGTAAATAGCGAATATCAACATATTCAGCCAAGATAAAACTCCCCAATATCATTAAGGAGCCTAAAAAACCAATTGCTGTAAGTCCGTCCGAAGTAATCCAATTTGGGATTCGAGGAACGAGGTACGAAATAAGTTTTTGTTCGGGTTCACTTAAGATATTTGTTCTCTTTCTATCCTGAAAAAGTTTTTTATTTATTTTTAACTCACTCATTATCTGCGATTATAGCCATTTATTTTCTTTATACCAAGCCAATGCCTCCATTAAGCCTTTCTTCAAATCATATTTAGGTTGGTATTGTAGCTGACGTTGAGCCGCTGAGATATCACAGCCCCAGTTTTCAGCTGTAAGTTCATTCAGCCGTTCCGGATATAGGACAGGTATTGCTTTAGAATTTTTATACAGACGTTCAAAAATAACCGCGATAGTCTTCACGACACCCAAAGGAATATGCATACGAATCATATTCTTCTGGCTAAACTCTTTGAAAAACCTAGCCAGCTCATAACGGCCATATACTTGTCCATCACTGAGGTTATACACCTGCTTTCCACCTTGGTCAAAACGACAGGCATGAATAATCGCCTGCGCCAAGTCGGCAACATAAATAAAGCTAAGCTTTTGAGGAGAGCGGCCAACATAGGCATCCAGACCTCCGTTCATTGTTTTAAAAACAATAAAAATATCCTTTTCCCGGGGACCGTATACTGCAGTAGGACGCAAAATCGTTAGTGGCTGATCCTTAAAATCATTTAACGCGAGCTCTGCTTTCCGCTTGCTACGACCATAGGCCGTAACAGGGCGATAGGGATTGCTCTCATCGATAAGGTTAGCATCGTAGCTAACAGGACCGATCGCCGCAAGACTACTAACGAAAACAAATCTTTTGATGGGTGTTTTTAAAGAAAAACAAGCGGATGCCAAGTTTTTCGTATAACCAACATTGACCTTTTCGAGATCTTCTTCATGTTTGGCACGAGTCATTGCCGCAGCATGAACAACATAGGTATAGTTTTCCGCTTCCAGTAATTCGCTGATAGACTCTTCATCAGAGAAATCCGGATAAACAAATTTATCTACAACGGAGCGAATTTCCGAGACATCACTTGACTTCCTCACCGCAGCATGAACTTCCATCCCCGCCGCTTTCGCTGCTCTAGTCAAATGATAGCCTACAAAACCACTCGCTCCGGTGATTAATATTTTTTCTATCATAATGATTTTTGATACAAACGATAACGTTTGTACAATTCTCCATTCATTTGCTCAATAGCGTGGTTCATCATATAATTATGCTCCAACATCCATGAACATTCGGCCCCCTTAATATTCGAATCTTTTGATTCTTTTATAATTCGGCCATACAAACATGCTTCAATACCAAGTTTACGATAGTCTTCTAATACCCCTAACATGAGTACGCGAAGCAAGTTGATTTTTTTCTTTCCAAATAACAATTTAAAAATACCCGTAGGAAGTAGACGTCCTCGCTTCACTTTGATAAGGATCTGATTTATATCGGGTATCCCTAGACCAAAGCCAACAAGCTCACCATCTTTCTCTGCAACGATAGCAAAACGTGGATCAAGAATCATCTTTAGATCCTTAGCCGTATAATTAAATTCATCTTCCGTCATCGGAACAAATCCCGAATTTTTATCCCAGGCTCTATTGTAAATGTCACGAACTTTCGCTGCTTCGTTTTTAAAATCCTTCACATTGAATTGACGCAATGTGATGCCAGATCTTTTCAAACGCTCTTCCAGTCTGTCCAAAAGCATGACTGAACGCTTATCCGCAGACTTTTCCATCACCAAATAGGCTCTTAGATCCACCTTGTGCCCATAACCCGCATGAGTAATCAGATCAAGGTAATAAGGTGAATTGTAAGGCATCATGGCCACTGGAGGCTTATCAAAACCGTCAACCAATAAACCAACGGTATCATTGGTCGATAAATTGATCGGCCCAACGATCGTATCCCCACCTTTAGCTTTAACCCATTTCTCTGCAGTCTCAAACAACGCGTTTGCGACTTCTTGATCATCTATACAATCGAAAAAACCCCACTGTCCTTCATTCACATGATTAAAGGCATTATGGTTGTTATTCCAGATGGCACATATACGACCAACAATCTTATCGTTACGATAAGCTAGAAAAGGTTGTGCTTGGGAATGTTTATAAAAGGGATGCTTGTCAGGGGAAAGCAAATCGTTTTGTTCAAGAAATAAGGCAGGTACATAATTAGGATTTCCCTCATAGAGACTATGAGGGAAATCTATAAACAGCCGTCTTTGTTTCTTTGTTTCAACGGGTATAATCTGAATCATACGATTAGATTTTATATTAATGTTTCAACTTCAGCTAGTTTGAATACTTTAACCATCTTCTCAATAGCTTCGTCGATTTGGTCATAAGTATGTGTCGCCATCAATGAAAAACGAATCAAAGACTCTTCTGCAGGAACTGCTGGAGAAACAACTGGATTAACAAATACACCATCATCTTGGAGCATTTTAGTTACCCAGAACGTTTTTTCATTGCTACGAATAAAGATTGGCAAAATAGGACTTTCCGTAGCACCTAAATCAAACCCATGATCCAGTAATTGTGCTTTGGCATAATCTGTATTTTTCCATAATTTTTCAATATGCTCAGGCTCATTTTGAATAATTTCCAAAGCTTTCAATGTTGAAGCCACCGAAGCGGGAGTCATTGAAGCACTGAACATCACCGAACGCGCATTATGTTTTAAGAAATCAATCACATCTGCATCACCTGCCACAAATCCACCTAAAGATGCTAACGATTTACTAAATGTACCCATAATCAAGTCTACATCATCATTAAGCCCAAAATGAGAAGCTGTACCAGCTCCTTTGTGCCCAATAACACCTAAACTGTGTGCATCGTCAACCATTACTGCAGCATCAAACTCATTGGCAATCGATGTAAGTTCAGGCAAATTAACAATATCACCCTCCATACTAAAGATACCATCCGTACAAATTAACTTCGCACTATCCTCAGGTAGGCGTGATAACTTAGCACGTAAGTCCTCCATATTGTTGTGACCGTATTTGATTACTTTGGAAAAAGACAAACGGCTACCATCAATAATGGATGCATGGTCGCGTTCATCCAACAAAATATAATCATTACGTCCCATTAGACATGACAAAGGCCCTAGATTTGATTGGAATCCTGTACTAAAAAGAATAGCAGCTTCTTTACCCACATAAGCAGATAATTTTTCTTCCAGTTCCACGTGAATATCCAACGTACCGTTTAAGAAACGAGATCCAGCACATCCAGTACCATACTTTTCCAAAGCATCTTGCGCTGCTTTTATAATACGTGTATCAGTCGTTAACCCTAAATAAGAGTTAGAACCAAACATCAATACACGTCTACCATCGATTTTTACTTCGGTATCTTGTTTTGATTGAATAGGTCTAAAATAGGCATATAAGCCCTTAGCTTTCAACTCCTCAACAATCTTAAATTGCGATATTTTTTCGCCTAACTTTCCTTTACTCATGCGATAAAAAGGTATTTCTAAAACTATTTCTAACTTTTAGATGTTATTGTAACAAACAAAATTATCGAATTGGACTTTTATATAAAAAACTCGGTCTCCGACTAAAAATCTGCTATATCCACAATGTAAGTTGAAATGCTACGTTGTATATATTCACAATAATTCCAAAAAACGTTGCAAACATACGAAAACATAAGCTGACTTTCACTTAAATTTAGTCATATTTTTAACACATCGCCCAAAACCGTTAATTTTATTTTAATACTCCGCTAACATCTACCCACACAATTCTACTTTAAAATAAGACAATTTTAATAATTATATTTGCGAACTTTAAATTATCCTATAATTAGTTACATTTAGGTTCATTGCAATAGCAATGGTATAGACTTACTAATATACAACAATATATGGCTTTATCTTCAGATATCAATATAAAAAATAAAAAAGCTTCTTTTGAATACCACTTACTGGACAAGTACATTGCAGGAATTCGATTATTGGGTACAGAAATAAAATCCATACGCGAAGGAAAGGCAAATATTAACGATAGTTTCTGTAGTTTTTTTGAGGACGGATTATATATCCGTAACATGCACATCGCTGAATACTCCATGGGATCTTTTTATAACCATGAGGCAAAACGCGACCGTCAACTCCTGTTGACAAAAAGAGAATTAAAAAAGCTAAAAGAGAAGGGGGAAGAACGTGGCTTTACCATTGTACCCCTACGCATCTTTATCAGTTCCCGGGGTTTTGCCAAAGTTGAAATTGCCTTGGCGCAGGGTAAAAAAGATTTTGACAAACGAGAAAACATCAAAGAAAAGGATATTAAACGTGAGCTTGATCGTGTAATGAAATTCTAGATTAACGCGCCAGGACAAATGCGCCTGGCGTCATTCCTACCCTGCTTTTAAAAAGCCGAACAAAGTAGTTGACATCATTAAATCCAGCCCCAAAGCAAGACTCTTTTACATTACGGGTGAGTAAAAGCATTTTTTTTGCCTTCTCGATACGCTGTTGGATCACATACTCCATCGGGCTAAGTCCAAGTTCACGGTTAAACATCCGCGTAAGGCTCGCTTTGCTCATATGCGCAGTCCGCTCCAATAAACCAATTGAAATTTTCTCGGTAATATGTTTCTGGATAAATTCCTGGACGTGTAACAGCACCTTGTTGGGCGACTTCCCAATTTTTAATGCAATCAGCGACTGTGACTGAAGAAGCCGAATTGTAAGCTCCTTAAAAGTCAAATCTGCAAGTACATCTTTTAGTGGGTTTTCACTGATAATGATTTGAAACAGCTTGTTCACCAGATCGGCAAGCTCCGTCGAATTGTACAGATGAAAAAACTCCGGATCAAGCCGCCACTGATTGACCTGTTCTTTCGGATAAAACTCATTTAAATAGTCCAAGACTGCCGCGATTTTCTCCTTATGAATCGTTAAAGCGGTACACTGTGTGGGCTGGTGGAGGGTCGCTTCCGGAAAGTCAATATGCATAGCCACCGATGCAGGCAACACCATCATCTGACCGGGCAGATAGTCAAAAGCCTTTACATTCTCCAAATGCATGATCTTTTTACCTTGGATCATGTTAATCATAACCAAATCATCAAAACATAAAGGCACATGCTGCGATACCCGATATGTTTCGTAGATATTAAGCTCTAAGCTATCTAACGTAAATGCACGTCGGTTCTCCACTAATGTGCTAAGCTCCCCAGCCCGCGAAAATGGCAATGTATGAATCAGCGTCCTATCTCCCATAGTGCAACAATTAAATATAATTGGCAGTCAATCAAATATAATAAAAAAATAAATTGTAGCCGAAATTCATCTGCCACAATTGTGCTATGTTTTGGATCAATTCTGCTATGCTATTGAATAATTGCTGGCTAACTTTGATAATAAGGGATTAAAAATAATTAATAAATAACCATATGAGCGCAATCAAAAGACCATCGTTCAAAGAACGATATGACAACTACATTGGTGGTAAATTTGTCGCACCAATCCAAGGAAAATATTTCGATAATATCTCGCCGGTAGACGGAAAAGTATTTACTCAAGTTGCCCATTCAACAAAAGAAGATCTGGAACTCGCTGTCAACACGGCAGCCAAAGCTTTTGAAACTTGGGGAAAAACCTCCGCTACAGAACGAAGTATTATCCTCAATAAAATTGCGGACCGTATTGAAGCAAATTTAGAATATATTGCAGCCGTTGAAACAATAGACAACGGGAAAGCGGTACGTGAAACATTAAATGCCGATATCCCATTAGCCATCGATCATTTCCGGTATTTTGCTGGAGTAATCCGTGCTGAAGAAGGATCCATAAGCGAACTGGACAGCAATACGGTGTCGTTGATTGTACACGAACCAATCGGTGTTGTTGCACAGATTATTCCATGGAATTTTCCGATTCTAATGGCCGTATGGAAACTAGCTCCCGCCCTTGCCGCAGGGAACACCGTCGTGTTAAAACCTGCTGAAAGTACACCAACATCCATTCTTGTTCTTATGGAAATCATCGGAGATCTGATTCCTGCCGGAGTGGTCAATATCGTCAACGGTTTCGGCGCCGAACTTGGTCGTTCCTTGGTCACCAATCCTAAGGTTTCCAAAGCTGCATTTACAGGATCAACCGCAACAGGACGTTTGGTTATGCAATATGCGACTGAAAACATCATCCCGGTAACCCTAGAATTGGGCGGGAAATCGCCCAATATTTTCTTCAGTTCGGTTATGGATGCAGATGATGCATTTTTGGACAAAGCAGTGGAAGGGGCCGTATTATTCGCGCTTAACCAGGGCGAAATTTGTACCTGTCCCTCTCGTCTGCTAATCCAGGAGGACATTTATGAAAAATTCATCGCTAAAGTGATCGATCGGGTTAATCAGATCAAAGTGGGCGATCCTTTAGACCCAACAACAATGATGGGTGCACAGGCATCGAAGATCCAAAAGGACAAAATTATGTCCTATATTAAACTTGGCAAAGAAGAAGGAGCCGAAGTATTGACCGGCGGTGATGAAAACAATGTTGGCGCTGGTTTTGAAGAAGGCTACTACATCAAACCTACACTATTCAAAGGAAACAATAGCATGCGCATTTTCCAGGAAGAAATCTTCGGCCCCGTGCTGGCAGTCACCACGTTCAAAGATGAACAAGAAGCAATTGCCATCGCCAACGACACCATGTACGGTCTCGGAGCAGGGGTATGGACCCGAGATGCACATCAGCTTTATCAGGTTCCACGTGCCATACAAGCAGGACGTGTATGGGTAAATCAGTACCACTCCTACCCTGCTGGTGCTCCATTTGGCGGATACAAACAATCAGGAATTGGACGGGAAAACCATAAAATGATGCTTGCCCATTACAGACAGGCCAAGAATATGCTGATTTCCTACAGTAAAGAAAAACTTGGTTTCTTTTAACTGAAACATACCGGGTATACTTTTCGAACAGCTTAATGCCCGAGTTTAGGGGAAGCAAATGCTGCCCCTAAAGCTAAATTTCGTATAAGCCAACGCTAAAACACATAAACTGATTTCAGCATGATAAATAGACTAGACATCACTGAAAAAGCCAGGGAGCTCATTCATGAACTTGAAGCGAAGCATGGTAAATTAATGTTTTATCAGGCCGGAGGCTGTTGCGAGGGTACGCAGCCACAGTGTTTTGAGGAAGGAGGGTATTTTCCGAGGACGAATGATGCCATGATCGGATTAGCGGAAGGATATGAATTTTGGGTGGATCGTGATCTCTTTGAATATTGGAAACATGCGCATTTTACACTCGATGTGCTGGACGGATTTGGTCCGGGTGGATTCTCATTGGAAACTCCACTGGGTAAAACTTTCAAAGTTCATTATCGTCTATTTACAGCTGAAGAGCTTAACGATCTCAGTCCAATCAAGCGGAACGAATGACAGACAAAGCATAAAACACCATAGAATCACAACACTGTAGAGATGACCTATAAAATTCTCCCAGGAGTTTCCGCATTCGGAATGCTAAAATTTTATTCAATATCCAAGCCTTCAAGGACTGGAATTGGCTGTTTGTTTTCATCTAGGGCAACAAATGTAAAAACACCCTCAATGGCCAGTTCTCTTCCCTCCTTGTACATATGTTCCAAAAATATCTCGACCTTCACCTTCAAGCTGGTCCGCCCTACATTTTGAACCCGTGCGACCGCTTCTATAATACTTCCGGAAGGTATTGCCTTATTGAAGTCTATACGGTCTGTTGATACAGTCACCAACGTTTTGCGGCAAAATCGTGTTGCAGCCATAAACGATACTTCGTCCATAATGGACATCGCCTTGCCGCCGAATAAAGTATCGTGATGATTTGTCAAAAACGGAAACACGGTAGTGCAAACATGTGTTTCTGATAAATCAATACGTTCTTGTAAAGTCATTTATTATTTTATTTAGTGGATTTAAGAGGAGACAAATGTAAACCAATCTAACTCCAGTTCCGTCATTTTTATTCCATATTTTCGTCAATATCCACACCTATACCTTTCAATAAGAGCGATGCATTGAATATCTTACATTCTCCTATCTTTAGCTTATAATCAAACAGCATTTGTCCTTCATCAACGCGAATGTCAAAATGATAATTTTTGATATCCCCGGGAAATTCCTCTTGTAAACTGGACAGTTGTAAGTCATGGGTAGCCACCATACCTTTACCTTCCAGCCGAACTAGTTTCTTTATAATTGCACGGGAGCCAAGATATTTGTCGACCGAATTTGTCCCACGAAGCATCTCATCGATCAGAAAAAAACTATCGCTATGTGCTGAAACGGTATCCAATATAAATTTCATCCGATTCAATTCTGCTTTAAATGTCGACGTACTTTCATTCAGATTATCCTTGATTCGCATATAGGATATTAGTTTATAAATCGGAAGCTGAAAAGAAGCCGCTGCAACCGCAGCTCCCGCATAAGCCAAAATTGCATTAATACCTACTGTGCGCAGAAATGTACTCTTTCCAGCCATGTTTGAACCTGTTACCAAAGCAACTCGATGGTCTATACTACTATAATCATTGGCTACAACCTGATTACTTGGGATCAATGGGTGAAATAACCCTTCCGCGTTAATTTTATTTTCTAGCGGGTTATTCAAAATTACGGGATAAATGTAGGATGAATGGTTTCTTTTCCAAATGGCAAGGCTAGTTACAGCTTCCACCTTCGCTAAGGTATCGAATGAATTCAGAATCTCGTTTTCGTATTTATTCTTCCAGTCAACAATAGCCAATACTTGTCTAAAATCCCAAAGCAGAAACAGGTTTAGAAATAGTCCGACAAAGACATTATTCCGCGCGTCCAAATTATTAATAAGACCGGCGAGTTTTTTAAAGGCAAGGGAAATGGATTCTGTACCCTTGTTTTGTTTAAGCTCTCCAGCAATATCCTGCATGGCAATAGATTTCCATGCATGATCTTCAATCGATTGAATCGCGTCTGCATATGATCCCAGCACGCCACCGATTTTGTCTATTCGCGAGGAGAACATGCTAACACTCCCGGCTTTGGCCAATGCCCAAAGAATATGAAATAGTCCTATCAATGTTGCCACTCCAGCCAATTTTGGCACGAAAAGGCTACCCGCCAAAGCGACCAAAAATAAAACAGGGCCTGCTTTGATATAGAATCGCATGAAAGCATTTCCGAACTGAAAATTTCGGTCTTGAAAGTAATTTGTCAAAAATGCTTTGATATCCAATTTATGGTTCAGATTGGCCAAGAGCTTTGCCTGAAAATCCCATATCCATTCGGATTCATTTTCAAGTTCCTGGGAAGCTTCCTGATTGCGTTGAATTTGATGACTTTGGAGAGGTGCATCAAGCCAAGAAGCCAAAAGATCAATTCCCTGTTTGGTCGTTGCCCGATTTATCTGCGCAAATAAGGAGTATGTTCCAAAGACATCCATATCGGCACTATAAGGATGAGCTCCATTTTCAAAATGCTCACCATGATCATACATGTTCAATTTTCCTTCTGCCAGGGCCTGTTCATTAGCCAAAACTTTCAGATAAGCTTCAAAATAGTTCTTCTGAAGCTCTAGCTGGCTCTGCTTCCGCACGAGATAGGCAAATAGGAACAATAGTCCAAAAAAACAGAAAAAGACCAACGGAAGGCTTTCCAGTTGAAAGGTATAAAATAATAACGCTCCGCCACCGAGTATCACAAATAGCCGCGACAAGCTGAGCGTGTTGACTTGTTTATTTAATTTGAGGACAGTTGAAGCGATTTCGTGATGCTTCTGGTCATATCGTATTGCAGTTGGCGTCATAAGGTGAATATTTATTATTTCACGTTCATTTCAATTTAATCATGAATGTTTTGGTGTCACTTAAACACCTTGGGGAAGTCGTTTAAGCTAGTTGAAGGAATCTCCTACCAGGCTTGATCACCCACCAAAGGCACAAAACGAAACGTATCCAATTCGATACGGTCAAAATCATTTTCACCGACGCGAATGATCGTCATCATCTTTTGCGATTTTTCGTCTCCTACAGGGATCACAAAAATTCCGCCCATTTTCAGCTGCTTTAACATAACCTCTGGCACAAATGGTGCACCTGCAGTAACAATAATCTTGTCATATGGAGCGTGCTCTTCGATTCCCTTGGAGCCATCACCCAAAAAGAAATTCGGTTTATAGCCCATGTAAGGCAACACTTGAATGGTTCGTTGATATAGATTTTCCTGGCGTTCGATGGTATACACGTCCGCGCCAAGTTCCAATAAGATACAGGTTTGGTATCCCGATCCGGTACCAATTTCCAGTACTTTATCTCCTTTTTTCACGTGGAGCAGTTCAGATTGATAGGCGACGGTATACGGCTGTGAAATTGTTTGTCCGTCACCTATTGGAAAAGCAATATCCCGATAGGCCTGATTCCAGAATGTTTCATCAAAAAAATAGTGACGTGGTACCTTGCCAATGGCATCTAAAACTTTCTGGTCCGCAATCCCCCGGCTTTTTAGATGTTCAACCAATTTCTTACGAGCACCTTTCTCTCGATAATTATCAATAAACTTGTACGCCATGATGTTTCAAATTTACCTTTTAAAAGGCACATTAAGCAGAATTAATCACAAATAATTCAATACCAATACAGTACGTGTTTTCATGTTAATTTACTTTATTTTCCAAATCATCTTTCCCTATGCTCAACCTAGGTTGAACTCTTGAATTTGGCCACGAAGAAAACGATAAGCACATGTGATTTAACTTTACCAAGAACACTCGTTTTTTTAAAAGTTAATGCGGGCAATAGCTGTTACTAATAGGGATCTACATCGACCTGAACGCGCACACCAGCATTGGTTTTATCTATTTCAAAATCGAGGAGAACCGAACGGATCAGTTCCTTGACTTTTGCAATACTAATATTTGTTCGTTCAATCTTCAAGGTAATGGTCTGGATAAAATTATTCCGCACGCGTGAAACTAAAGGCGGTTCCGGTCCCAATACCCTTGCACCCAACTGTTGGCGCAGCGCCGAAGCAAAACGATTGGCCGAATCATAGCATTTCTGAAAATCCGTATGTTTAATATCAATCCGAATAAGACGGTAGAAAGGAGGATAAAGATAATTTTTACGTTCTGTAATTTCAGTCATAAACATCCCTTCATAATCGTTATTGACCACCTGTTCTAAAACCCGATGATTCGTGGTGTAACTCTGGATGATAACTTTCCCACCGGCTTCACGTCGACCTGCGCGTCCTGCTACCTGGGAAAATAACGAAAAAGATCGTTCATACGAACGGAAATCCGGGAAGTTAATGATCGTATCCGCATTGACAACACCGATGAGGCTTACTCGTCCAAAATCAAGCCCCTTAGCAACCATTTGCGTTCCTATAAGAACATCAAATTCATGCTCATCAAAAGCCGTGATAATTTTATCGAAACCATATTTGCCTTTTGTGGAATCCAGATCCAAACGACCGATGCGAATTTCGGGCATCAGGATTTCAAGTTCTTCCTCTACCCGTTCTGTACCGAAGCCTTTACTTTCGATATGCGGCATTCCACAGGCTGGACAAACACGAAGCGGAGGCTCAACATGGCCACAATAATGGCAATGCATCATATTAGAGCTCTTGTGATAGGTCAAGCTGACATCACAATTGACACATTTTGCAACGAATCCACAGGTATTACACTGGATCATTGTTGTGTGACCTCGTCTATTTTGAAATAATATAACTTGCTCTTTATTTTTTACTGCTTCTTCAATTGCCTTTAACAGGGTACCGGAAAAATAGGAAAACATATTTTCCTTTCTTCCTTCTTCGGGAATATTCACCAACTCAATACTTGGCAATTGTGCGTTGCCATAACGCTCAAGCAGTTGCACAAAACCATACTTCTTAGCTTTGGCATTGTAGTAACTTTCCAAAGAAGGCGTCGCTGATCCCAACAGTACTTTGGTCTGATGTAGAAATCCGAGATAAATAGCGGTATCGCGGGCATGGTAACGTGGGGCTGGATCGAACTGTTTATAGGAGCTTTCGTGCTCTTCATCAACGATGATGATCCCTAAATCCTGAAATGGCAGGAAGACGGAAGAACGGGCCCCAATCACGACCTGAAATTCATTCTTCATTACTTTATGCCACACCTCGGCACGTTCATTATCATTAAACTTGGAGTGATATACCCCCAGTTTATCGCCGAAATGCAACTTTAGGCGCGCCGTAATCTGCGCTGTCAGTGCAATCTCGGGCAGTAGATAGAGGGCTGATTTTCCCGCAGCGATTGCTTGTTCAATAAGCCGTATATAAATTTGTGTCTTTCCCGAAGCAGTCACTCCATGCAACAGCGTCACTTCCTTCTCCTCAAACGACTCTTGTATCTCCGAATACGCCCTTTGCTGATTTTCATTAAATTGAAAATTGGCATCCAATTCGATATCTTCCCCCTGAAACCGGGATACAACCTTTTCCTTTATTTCAAAAACACCTTTGTCAATCAAAGCTGTAATTGCACCGTTACCACAGCCTGAGGCCTCGGCTAACATGGGACGTGTAATCTCCTCCGTTTTTTTGACCAGCTGCATAAATGCCAATACCGCATCTTGTTGTTTTGGAGCACGGTTTAAACTGTCCAACAATTCTCTTTTTGCATCTTCATTTCGAAAATCGGGCGCAAAACGTAAAAATGCTTTGGTCTTGGGTTTATATCGTTCGGTAATCTCTTCAGAAATCAAAACAATTCCCTTGTCAAATAACTGCTTCAATATAGGGAAGACTGTTTTTTGTCCCAGCAATTTCACAATATCATTGACTTTAAGTTCTCCCGCCACCTCCAAAGCTTCGATGATGAGATACTCCTTATCCGAAAGTGTAGAACGGTCAAATTCCTCCCCAATCGATGAAACGACTTTGGTCTCACTGGCCAGTTTCAAGGCCGAGGGCAGCGCAGCCTGCATGACTTCGCCCAAACTACACATGTAATAATCGGCTAGCCAATCCCAAAGTTTAAACTGAGCTAAATTGACAATGGGTTTTTCATCAATGATGTCCAAAATATACTTTGCTTCATAATGCTTTGGTGCTTCCTGGCTAATGGACTTGACAACCGCAGAATAGATTTTATTCCTTCCAAATTGTACAATGACACGTACACCGACCTGCACACGATCATTCCAGTCAACCGGAATACGATACGTATATGTTCTTGCCAATGCTAGCGGAAGGACCACATCAATAAACAGCGTATCTCTTTCACTAAAAATCGTAGATTGTGGATTGGACATAAATTCAAATTATGGTATAAAAGTACAAAAAAACCTTCAGCAAAAGAGGTCAAACGACTCCGACGATGCATAAAACCGACAGGAATTATACGGGCCCAATGCGATATCGGAGTAAAAAAACAAGAGATCGCAGGTCAATCCATTGGAACCTAAAAAAGCCTTCCTGAATCTATTCAAGAAGGCTCCGTTATGATTAGATACGAATATGATTTCGTATGGACATAGGCAATTAAATAGGATTACGATTTATTTTTTAGCGCAGCTATAAATAGCGCCACCCAGCCAACGATCAAAGACAATCCCCCCAATGGTGTGATAGGTCCTAAAATAGACGGATTGCCAAAGCCGGTTATCTCTCGTACACTTAAGACATACAACGATCCAGAGAAAAAAAGTATACCAATGAGGAAAGCAATAAAAGATACTTTAATCGAGTACGTCTTTGCTCGCGAAAAAGTAGATAAAAATAACAGGGCGAAGGTGTGATAGAAATGATACTGATTTGCAGTTTTCCAAGTTTCAATATGATATGTACTTACCTTTCCTTCTAGACCATGAGCGCCAAAGGCACCTAATATTACAGCTAATGCTCCCAACAACGAAGCGGCTAAAATGATTTTCTTATTCATTATGTTAAAGTGAATGCTGAAAATGAGTTTCTAGCGATAAATGTATTAAAAACAGAGCAAAATAAGGAATTTTTTGTTAAATTTATATTACAAAGGCGCATTATAGGAACGATTTTCTATCTCTTCCCATATATTTTTATTAGGTTTGTTTTACGTATGAATCATCATGAGCATCGTGCAGCTCACCAAGGATATACATCTGCCGCATGATAACTTCATCACCATTAAAAAAAACAAGTTTAGTGTACTCATCTGCTGACAAGAAAATGAGTACCTCATAAATAGTTGTTCTGCTAAAACTGAATTTTTAATCGTATCGACCAGCGTGGTAGTAACGATTTATTCGAGTTCTTATCAGGCATTGAAAAAAAGAAAAAGGATGAAAAAAACAATCATCATCACTGTTATATTATTCATCGCGGTCATCGCGGCCACGATCTATCTTTTTGGAGACTTCAATAAAAACAATAAACAAGATTCTAAAGCTTTACAATATCTTCCTGAAAGTACATTAGCTATTGCCTCCTTTGCGAATGATCAGACTGTAGATACGATCTTTAACGACTATGAGCTCTTTAAAGCCATTATTGGCCAACGCAATTTCAGCAATTTGGAACGTCTTAAAGACGAATTATTAAGTAGCGAACAGTTAGCACCTCTTGTAGCGGGGCAACAAATATTGCTGTCTTTTCACCAGGAAAAAGACCAGATTACGCCGTTATATAGCGTTCAGGTTGGTCAAAGCATTGATAATAACGCGCTGGCAACATTGCTTGGAAACGTCGGTAAAAACTACAAAATACAGCCCTTCGATACCTTAGGACAACGATTTTATGGGCTTAATCAAGGTACGAAGGATAGTACACTTTATTGTGCCTACTCCCACGAAATCATTTTCGCCAGCTACTCCAAACAGGTGCTTTCCCAGATCTTTGATAAACAGGTTAAGAAAATAAATGCTAAACAAATCGAGTTCTTCGTAAACCATAACAATAAAAACACACCACTTAGTCTCTATTTTTTCAATGAGCAATTGTCGCAAATTGCTCGAATATTGATGAAATCAAAATTTGGCACTTATCTCAACCTGATCGATTCGCTGAAGGGCCAAACGTCCTGGAATATGAACTTCAAAAAGGATGCTTTTATCTTTAAGGGTGAAACAGATCTCACGGCGAGCAAAAATAGCTACCTGCAGTTATTTGCCACGCAGACGGCTCAAGTGCAAGCTCTGGGGAATTATCTCCCTAAAAATGCAGCATCTTATATAGACTTTAGTATCTCTGATCCCCATAGTTTTCGCAGCGGATTAAAAGCGTTGTTAATTCAACAAAAAGAAGATGCTCGATTGACGAAAAGTATAAAAAACTTTGAAGAGGACAGCAAAGTATCCTTTGACAGTATCATTGCGCCAATTTTCAACGATGAATTTGCGCTCGCGGAGCTGGAAAATCAGGATGCGATTGGTTTGATCAGCATTTCGGATTCCACACAATTTGCTGATAATCTCAAGAAATTCAGTACTGCTGTAGGGGATTCTATCTATCAATTTAAATATTCGAATCTTTTACATGCATTATTTGGAGAACCTTTCAAGAGCTTTACCCGACCCTATTTCACCATTGTAGACAATATTATGGTTGTTGCCAGCCGAACAGGTATCTTGAGAGATTATCGTGAATCTTTCCGGGAAAAGCAATTTCTTTCGGGTACTGCAATTTTCAAAAATCATGCAGCATTACAGAATAGTCGCAGTAACGTAACGTTCTATTTGGAACCAAAGGCTGGTAAGAGCAATATTCTGGATAACTTAAAATCCGATTTTGCAAAGAACTTTAAAGATGAGGATGAATATGGCTTTCAAAATTTCTATTCATGGTCGTATCAGCTAAGTGGCAACCAAGGCACATTTTCGTCCAGTTTGTATGCACTCTTTAAGAGTGATACGAGACTGGGAGGCAAACCAGAATGGACAGCCCAACTGGAGAACCGAATTATCAATAAACCTTGGATTTTTGATCAAGACGGGAAGAACAAATTTATCCTGATTCAAGAACAAGATCACACGGTACATGCATTTTCACCAGATGGAAAAGAGCTTTGGCAGAACCTCTTCCAAGGTGAAATTTTGGGCGAGCCAATTCAGTTACAGGATCTCAGTATTGTCGCTGTTACCAAAAACCGCTTGTATCGTTTTATGCCAGATGGTAAAAACCGGGCCGGTTTTTCAGTTGAATTGCCATACTCGGCAACATACGGGGCTACGATCGCCACCTTCAATAAAGAACAACGTATTTACATTCCGGCAACAGATCGCATTCTTGCGTATACCCTGGATGGCAAAAAAGTGGAGGGCTTTGAAAACAATAGCGTGGATGGCCGAATTTTATTCGATCTAAAAACAACCAGCCTGGGACAGACAAATTATATTATTGCCGGTACAAGCACTGCTTCCGTCTATTTCTTTGATCAAAATGGTAAGATCATCCGTAAAAAAACAATGGATACCGATGGAGAAAGTGTTAAAAATCCAATTGGTTTAGTTGCTGCTTCGGATGAAAAGAACTCCTTCATTTATTTAGCAAACAATAAAGGCAGTGTATTCAAAATTCCGTTCGAAGGTGAAACCAAAAAAATAAAACTGGGTGACTGGGGTAAAGATGCTTTCTTTAATTTTGAAGACATTAGCGGGGGAGCAGACAGAGACTTTGTTATTCTAGCTAACAACAAACTGAATGCCTACAGTTCAAGAGACTCTTCTTCCTACTTTGAATATAAATTTATCGAAGAGGCCAGTAACAGACCGTTGTTTTTTAAACGAATAGGTAAATCTGATATCATTGGCGTAGGAACCGACAACCGCATGATTTATGTCTTCGGATCTGATGGCTTGGTTCAGGAGGGATTCCCAGTAGAAGGTTTTTCAAAGTTCTATTATGGACCTATTAACTACGGCGACAATGCCAATTATTTAATCTGCATGAAGCGGGATTTCAAGATCTATGTATATAAGTTTTAAAAACCTGAAAATCAATTTTTTAAAATCAACACCAAACGCTATAAGATGCTAAAAGATCTTTATAAAAAATTTGTCTAATTTAATTTTTTTATAGTAGGTTTGCAGACTTAATATGACTATGCTGAAATCGGAAGAATTAAAAGAATTATTGGCTGAACCAAAACGTATTGTAATTACAACGCACTACAAACCAGATGGGGATGCATTGGGTTCATCTCTAGGATTGTATTTTTGGTTGACCGCGAAAGGACACCACGTAAATCTCATTGTACCATCAGACTTTCCTGCCTTTTTGGATTGGTTACCGGGCTTGGAAAATGTACAAATATATACGCAGGCTATTGACCTGCACAATCAACAGATTGACGCAGCTGAATTAATTTTCTGCTTAGATTTCAATGGTCTTGCCCGGATTCACGAAATGGGAGAACCTATTCGTCAAGCGAAAGGAATCAAATGCATGATTGATCACCATCTCGATCCGGAAGGATTTGAAGACTATGCTTTTTGGGATCCATCTGCAGCAGCGACCGCACAATTGATCTATCGCTTTTTGGTCCATGAGATGCAAGATCCAGACCATATCAGTGCTGACATGGCGACTTGCTTATATACGGGGATTATGACCGACACGGGCTCTTTCCGCTTCCGTTCTACCACTGCTGAAATTCACCGCATCATTGCATCACTCATTGATTGCGGGGCACAAAACTGGGCTATTCACGAAGAGATTTACAATAGCTCGTCTGAAAGCCGCCTGAAATTCTTAGGGTTCTGTCTACTGAATCGTCTAGAGGTTATCCACGAATATAACACCGCCATTATCCATGTAACCAAAGCGGATCTCACTCAGTTTGAAGTTATCACCGGCGATACCGAAGGATTGGTCAATTATGCACTTTCTATCAAAGGAATTCGATTGGCTGCTTTAATTATTGACAGAAATGAACAAATTAAACTATCTTTGCGTTCGATTGGAGAAGTTCCCTGCAATGAGATCTGTAAATTGTATTTCAATGGGGGTGGGCATCTTAACGCTTCAGGCGGTAATTCGAAAGAAAGCCTCGAAGCAGTGATTGCAAAATTCAAATCGGTTTTACCAAATTATAAAGAAATATTAACAAAATAAGATATCGTAACATACATTAGAAAATGAAGAAAGCAATTCTATTTTTCGCGGCTGCCGGTCTTTTGATGACGTCATGCCAAAAATTCAAAAAGGCTGAAGGTGGTCTTGAGTATAAAATCGTAGATGATAATGCAAAAGAAAAAGCAGTATCAGGCGATTTATTAGCACTTGACATGGTTGTGAAAACGGACAGAGATTCTACAATGCAAAGTACGTATGACATGGGAGTCCCTCAAATCGTTCAATTATATCCAGATAGTATCATCGCAAAAAATCCAGGTGACCCTACTGGTTTATTCAAATACGTAGGTGAAGGCGATAGCTTGGTATTCAAAATCAATTTGGATTCTATGGCTGCTAAAACGCATCAACCAAAACCAGAATTCGCAGATAAATTTATTGTTTATTCGATCAAGGTCAAAAAACATTTCAAAAAAGGAAAGTTAACAGACCAACAATTGGGTGAACAAGTTCAGAAATATTTTGAAGAAGAATTGAACAAACACAAGGCAGCTGAACCAGCTAAACTTGAGAAGTACATCAAGGATAAAAACTTGAAAACAACAAAAACAGCTTCAGGTCTTCAATATGTAGTTACTAAACCTGGAACAGGAACAAACGCAAAAGTAGGTGATTCTATTCATGTGAACTATGTAGGTTCATTAACTACAGGAAAAGTATTTGATACAAACCTTCCAGATGTAGCTAAAAAAGAGAAAATTTTCAACCCTCAACGTCCTTACGAAGCATTGAAATTCCAATTAGGTGTTGATGGTGTGATCCCAGGATGGACTGAAGCTTTCCAATTGTTTAACAAAGGTACAAAAGCAACTTTAGTCATTCCTTCATCTTTGGCTTATGGCGATCGCCCTTCAGGTGTTATCCCTCCATATGCTCCTTTAGTATTTGAAGTAGAAGTATTGGATATCAAACCTGGAAAAGTTCCGGCTCCTACAGCAACAACTCCAGGCATGGTAGCGCCAACTGGAACTACTGCTCCAGCGACAACAGCTCCTGCAACTAAAGCTCCAGCAGCAAAAAAATAATTCGACTGTAAATTTCAGTTAACAAAAAAGCGGTTTCATCTCGATGAAACCGCTTTTTTGTTGTTCCTGTTTTTATTCGCTATGCGTTAATTTTCTTATCTTCTTTTTTGATCTTCCGTATTTTCAGCCACAGTATTACTACGGCCAATATAAAACTGATGATCATGATGATGGTCAATGCCATCAGGGCCTTATCGGTATGGTAATTTTCAGCATGCTGAATAAACATTAACCTAAAAATTCGTAGATAATGGGTCGATGGAATTACATTTGCTATTGCCTGTACCCATCCTGGCATTAGACTCGACGGCCAGGTAAAGCCACTCAAGATAAATGCTGGCGTCGCAATGACCATAAGGACCTCCGTCGATTTCAGCTGAGAAGGTAGTATAATACTGACGAGTACACCGATAAAACATACGGCGAGCAGAAAGACGAAAGTACACAGGACAAAGCGCCCAAATTCAGCCTGTAAAGGCATACGGTAATACTGACCAAAACCCCAATATAACACCAGAATACCAACAGACATCAAAACATAAGGTAATATCTTAACAAGAATGAGTCCGATCGGATTACCGATTTTACGTACCAGCTCCGGAAATGTATTGCTTTCAAATTCGGAGGAAAAAGACAAAGCCAAGCCCAAAAGCAAGACCTGTTGCAACACGGTAATTAACACTCCGGGCAGCATAAAATACAGGTAATTTCCACTTCGGATATTTTGCTTAACAAAAGTTGTCTTAAACGGTTCGTACTGCTGTGCAGCGATCTTTGCCGGAACACCACGTTTCATTTGCGCCTGAATCTGTATGCCCGCTTTCAACGTCGAGGCACACACATTGACAGCCATCATGGCGGTATTGGAGGTCAATGTATTGGCACCGTCTACGAAAACAGTCATTTCGGGCAAACGCCCCTGTTGTACTCCGGATGCAAAACCCTTGGGAATATGTACAATCGTTGTTGCCTCATATTGCATGGCAATATCTTTTGAATCAAATAAGGAGGGTAATACACGGGCTACTTCAATACTCTCATTATCTGAAAGCATATCAATAAATGAACTGCTTAAGGGGCTATTATCCTCATCAACCACGATGATCGGCATCTGCGTTACCTTACCTTGTTGATAAACATGCCCCACCAAGACACCGTACAATACAGGTGCCCCCAGAAAAAGCATCAATAGCACTTTATTATTGAAGAAGAGCTTAAACTCCCGTTGGATCAATTCTAAAAATTTTTTCACAGTCAAGCTCTTTAATTCGCATGGAGAACCACAAGCGTTTTTGTTAATAAATCTTTGCTACCGGCAGCATCTTCAGGAACAATTTTCAATTCAAACACAGCCTGTTGCGGATCGAAATCAGGATAAGCTGAGGCAATGCTTGCGTATGAATTTAAGGCTTTGATACTAATCACCTTTGCTTTAACCTTTTTGTGATTCAAATAAGGAATTTCTACCTCAACAGCCTCTCCTTTTTGAAGTTTTCCCATTTTATTTTCGGGCAATGTGAATCTAAAATAGGTCGATCGATCGAGGAAACCATTGATAATCGGATAGCCTGCCATCGCCAATTCACCGACTTTCAGATTAATCGTTTCCACACTCATGTCCTGCGGAGCAATGACATATTTCTCCTGTGCAGCTACATTGACTTCAGATACCGCTCCCAGTGCACGTTCTTTTTGCCCCAAAGCCATAATCTGCTGTTCTTGTCTAGCTCCACCCTTTGCTTCAGCTAATTCAGCCTGTGCTGCAAGATATTGATTTTTAGCCCCCTGATATTTAGCGTAGGTCTCGTCGTACTTTTGCTGCGGAATCAGGCTGTCCTGCAAAAGGGCATCCAGCCTACCTATTGATTTTTTCGCAAATTCATATTGTTCTTTTAGCCCATCTACCTTCGCCTGCAACTGCACGAGCTGTCCTTTCGTAGCGCCCTTAACTGCCATATTATATTGTGCGTCAGCGGACTGTAGTGCTCCCTTTGCCTGCTCTTCTTTAGCATCTACCTCGGGAATACTCAAAATAGCCAAGGTATCACCCGCATGCACAAAGTCCCCTTCTTCAACAAGAAGCTTCGCAATTTTCCCCGGAACCTTTGTCACAACCGTCACTTGCTCACGCTCCACCTTACCTTCAATAGGCTTCTCTTTCACTTGATTTGTACAAGAAACAAAAATAGACAGAGATAGTATCCCATATAAATTCTTCATGTTACTCATGTATAGTTTGTAATAATTTTCCTGATGTATGTAATAATTCAACGGCAGCTGTACGTTGCTGCAAAACATTGTTAAAATAACCCAAATTAACTTTGTACCAATCGTTTTCAGCAGCCAATAACTCCGTAACATCTATTAAGCCGGCTTGATACTGTTTAACAGCCATAGAAAGGTTATTTTCGGCAACTTTCAACTGCTGTTCCCCCACTTTCAACTTTTGATTGCCTGTCGTATAGGTAACGGTATTTTTGCTGAGTAATAAATTTAATTTTTCTTGCGCATCTTCTCGCTTGGTCGTATTGATATGCTGATCGAGTTTAACTTGCTTTATCTTATTATGATGCTCTCCTCCCGTATAGAGATCCCATTTAACCCCTACGCCGACCATTAAATTGGGGCTCCCCTTGATGGAATTAAGCGGTAAGTTGACTGTACCAAATAGCGGTTGATCTTTCACCGTGAGTTTGGAGTTGAATACATTCAGATAGTTTGCGGATCCAAAGGCAAAGACAGCAGGAAGAGCTCCCCCTTTTTCTTTTTTATACAGGTACTCATACGCTTTTGAGGAAGCATCTAGTGCTTTCAATTCGGATCTTTGCTCAACGTCACCTGGCAGCTCCGACAAAAATATAGGTTTAAGTCCATAATGAATTCCGCCCACCTCCTGAAAAGACACCCCTGTCTCTTGTTCGATCTTTTGGCACAATAAATCCCGATTTCCAGAAACCTCTACCTTCTTCTCCTCCAGCTCCAGCAATGCCAATTTCAATTTATCTCTATCATAAGGTATTGCAAGTCCATTTTGAATCGCTTTGTTCACCTTTTCCTGCTCTTTCTTTAATCGCTTTTCAGAATCTACAATTAATTTATCCACCTCATCTAACAACATTAACTGATCAAAAGATGCTATAATATCCTTTGAGAGTGTCTCTCGACCGGCCGATTCTAAATACTGTTGAGCTACAGCCTTCTCCTGCAAAGCTTTTATTCCATTCGGAATCTGTAAGCCTGAAAAGATAATCTGCTTTACAGACACCCCAGCATAAGCAGCTTGCCCATGCATACTAAATCCTGTTGCTCCTTCAAATAAACCTAGGTTCAATAAAGGGATATTAACCGTAGGAATATCAATACTCCCATTGCTATGTACATAACCGTATAGTCCGAGTGCGGAGACATGTGGCAGCCGATTTGCTTTCACTCCATCGGCTTCCAGACGTGCTTTATCGACTTCGTAAGCCTTCAATTTCAATTCTTTATTTGTCTGAAAGGCTTTTTGAATAATATCTTTTACCGATGGGTCAATCAATGATTGCGCATGTAGTTTATTTAAAAACATAACCGACGCCAAAGTCAATAAACCCAGGCATAACCTCTTATTCATCATATGATTCATTTATTCTTATAAAAATAGGACAACAACCGCCTCTTTTATCTGTTTAACAGTAAATCTTAAGGTATGTTTGACTTCTGACTCTTTTTATTAAAACCTCTCTTTTCAAGGACCAATAATAATCTTTGCAAATGCCTCCATGGCATGAAGGTCGGAGCTCCTGTTGATGGTGTTTTCCAAAATACGAAAAAGGAATTCATCTCAATCGAAGGAATCCTGTATTAATTTTCATTTTTGCTAATTAATAAGTTATCTTTGGAGATCGAATTGAAATTTTGGTAATTAAGTCTACCACTTTATTCGATAATAATAAAAACAAGTTTTTACCCTAACCCGCTGCTTCCACGCAGAAAACTATGTTGCTTACAGATACACATACACACATTTATTACCATGCAGGAACCGAAAAACTGCAAGAACATCTACAACGTTGCTTCGATAATGGCATACAACGCCTTTTTTTGCCGAATGTGAATAGCGCTTCCATAAAACCTGTATTTGATACCGTAGCAGCTTATCCAGAACATTGTTTTCCCATGCTTGGATTACATCCCTGCGATGTAAAGGAAAACTATGTGGAAGAGTTAGACACCATCCGAAAGAGCTTGGAAACAAACAAAGTCCATGCCATAGGTGAGATTGGGCTGGATCTTTATTGGGATAAAAGCACGATTGAAATTCAAAAAGATGCCTTTCGAACTCAGGTTCAGTGGGCTAAGGAATTAAATTTACCGATCGATATCCATTGTCGGGAAGCCTTTACTGAACTGTTCGAATTATTGGAAGAACTGCACGATGATAAACTGTTTGGCGTTCTGCACTGCTTTACGGGCACCCTCGAGCAGGCCCATCAGGCGATCGATTTAGGGTTCGCTCTTGGTATTGGCGGAGTCGTTACCTTTAAAAAAGCGGGCTTAGATCAAGTGGTCAAAGAAATCGACTTGAAGCATATTGTCCTTGAGACCGATGCACCATATCTGGCGCCTGTCCCTTTCCGCGGTAAAGAAAATGAAAGCAGCTATTTGATTTACGTCGCTCAAAAAGTAGCTGATCTGCATCAGATTTCCGTCGAGAAGGTAGCCGAAATCACAACAGAAAATTCAAAACGTATATTTGGTATATAATTTCAAAACTCAATGCATAATATCTTTATTATCTACACAGGTGGGACCATTGGAATGGTTAAAGATGAAACAGGAACATTCGTTCCTTTCGACTTTGAATTGATCAAACGTAATCTCCCTGATTTAAGTCGCTTAGACTATAAGCTGACCGTGCACTCTTTCGAACCCATTATCGATTCATCCAACATGAAGCCTGAAATATGGATTGAAATGGCACAAATTATTAAGGATAACTATGCAGATTACGACGGTTTTGTTATTCTGCATGGTTCCGATACAATGGCTTTCACGGCATCAGTACTGAGCTTTATGTTGGAAGGCCTCCAAAAACCGGTCATTTTATCCGGCTCTCAGCTACCTATCGGTGAGATCCGAACGGACGCAAGGGAAAATATGATGACAGCGTTGGAAATCGCTTCGGCGAAGCAGGATGGTATCTCCATTATCCAAGAGGTATGCATTCTTTTCGACAATAAATTATTCCGTGGCAATCGCTCTTTTAAATATAATTCGGCCAAATTTGAGGCCTTTAGATCGCCAAACTATCCCGTATTGGTTGAAGCTGGTATTCACCTGCAATACAATACAGATGCTTTATTAAATAATATTGATAAGGAATTTATCTTACATACCAAACTGGACAACAGAGTAGCTGTATTGAAATTATTTCCGGGGATCTCTGCACAAACAATCAAAGCCGTCCTAGATTCCGATGTCCGTTCCGTCGTTATGGAAACATTCGGATCGGGCAATACAACCACCGACACTTGGTTTCTAGATCTATTGAAAGAAGCAATTGAACAAGGCAAAAATATCCTCAACATTTCGCAATGTAAAGTAGGTTCTGTTGAATTGGGTCGTTATGAGACTTCGCAGGGACTTAAATCTATCGGCGTACTCAATGGCTACGACCTTACATTTGAAGCGGCAGTAACCAAATTAATGTATCTTCAAGGCGAGTTAGAAGATCAAAAAGACGTCGCCTATTGGATTGAAAAGGATATTCGTGGTGAATTGACAATCAATGACTAATGACCAACGGTATAAAATCAAAAAAAGGGAGCTGCAGTTCATGCAGCTCCCTTTTTTTGATCGATTTCTATGAATTCCTCCCGCAGCTTTATTTGCGAGGAAAGATGGTATTCTTATTCCTGCGTCAAACGAGCAAGCACTTCCGCGACAACAAAATTGCTTCCGCCAACAAAAATAAGGTTCCCTTGCTGATACGCTTCTTTTGCTGCATCAAACGCAGCACCTACCGATGCATAATCAAGTCCCGTTAGACCAAATTCCATAGCTTCTCTCCGCAGCTCCTCGAATGGCATTGCACGCGGCATATCCGGAGCTGAGAAATAATAGATTGCATCTTTCGGAAGATAAGGCAACATATGAGACAAATCCTTATCCCGCATCGCTCCTATGACGAAATGCAACTGATCATAAGTTGTCGTAGCCAAGTTTTTCAGTACTTCATGAATTCCATCTTCATTATGCCCCGTATCACAGATAACAAATGGATCTTTAGACAGTTGTTGCCAGCGGCCTTGAATCCCTGTGGTTGCCTGCACATTTTTTAGCGCTTGATGCACATGTTGATCACTGATCTCAAAGCCCAGTTGACGCAACTCATCTACCGCTAATAACACGCCGGCAAGATTTTTCACCTGATAAGATCCTTTAAGGTCGAGCTGATATGTTGCTTGATGACCGCTAGGATCAATAGCCTGCACCGTTAAATAATCTTGATCCACGGCCAGCATCTTCGTCTCATACTTATCAGAAGCGAATTGTATAGGTGCATGCTCCATCGCTGCCTTATCCACAAAAACAGCTGCCGTCTCTTCGGCATATTCCGAAATAACGACAGGAGTATCTCTTTTGATAATTCCTGCTTTCTCCGCAGCAATTTCCGCTAGTGTATTACCAAGAAGATTCATGTGATCAAAACCGATATTGGTAATTACCGACAGCAAAGGCTGAATAATATTGGTACTGTCCAAACGTCCACCAAGGCCGACTTCAATGACAGCGATATCAACCTTATTCTTCTCGAAATAATCAAAAGCCATGGCTACGGTAATTTCGAAAAACGATGGACTGACTTCTTCTATAAGCTCACGATGGGTATTGACAAAATCAACAACAAATTCCTTCTCACATAACTGACCATTGACGCGGATACGTTCCCTGAAATCCAGTAAATGTGGTGAAGTATAGAGACCTGTCTTATATCCTGCTTCGGCCAAAATCGCGGCCAACATATGGGAAGTAGACCCCTTTCCGTTTGTGCCAGCAATATGTAATGTTTTGAATTTTCGCTGTGGGTTGTCCAACGCACCGCAAAGTTTGATGGTATTGTCAAGGTCTTTTTTGAAGGCAGAGGCGCCATCCCTTGTAAACATAGGCAATCGAGTATACAGATACTCGATTGCCTCATTATAAGCATTCATGTGAATGATTTTTATCTTAATCTAAAATTGAATACAATCCGCCCTGTTTGGGAGTCGGGAGCATTTGGCAATTGGTTTAGCCGAGCGCCACGTACAGCACGCTCACATTTCTCCAACAACGATGGATCGGTTATCGTCGTTCCCTTTACACCAGCACGCGCATAGGTGATAACCCCTTGCTTGTTGACTCTAAACTCTACAGCAACCTTTCCTGCTTGCTGTCCATTATCGTCGATACTTGGTCGTTGCGTAAAGCTTCGGTTTTCAATAGACAACATCATGTTACCATTTCCAGATCCCCCTTCGCCGTAATTACTTGCTAAAGGATCACCTAGTTTGGAACCTTGATTTCCAGGAGTTGTCCCTGTACCGTCACCAGCTCCGGTACCGTTATTTTTATTGCCTTTGAAAAGTGCCTTGGCGTTGGCCTGAGGGGCCACTTCTTTTACCGCTTTGGTTGTTTCCGGTGCTTTTGAAACGACTTTCTTTTCAGTTTTTGTTACCGCAGGGGCATCTTCTAAATCCTGTGTGACGACTGCTTTCTCCGCAACTTGCTGCGTTGGCGTTGGGGTAGGTGTTTCTACAGGATCAATACGGTCGGGACGTTCATTATTGGCATTAGGATCCACCGATGGCTCCTCAACACTCATATAGTCATCTCCCATTCCCTCAGGTGAAGTACCGTAATTGACGATCATCCCTCCCATTCCATATTCATCGGGTACCTGAGCTTTAAAAACAACAAAAAATCCAATCAAGAGCAAGGATGCCATGACCAAAGTCGATATCCCCAATGCTTTGGGGAAATTATTTTCTTCATGTTGAAGGTGATATCTCATCGCATTAATCTCCTATATTAATAGCTGACCAATAAACTTTAAAAAAGTTTAATTGCTCCTATTTATCTTTTTTTGGTTCCGTTGCCAATACCACTTTAATCTTCAATCGGTTAGCGACATCCATTACAGAAATAACATTTTGAATGGGAACCGTATTATCGACATAAAGCATAATTGTCACTTCCTCACCCGCAGCCATTTGCGATTGAATTGCAGCTTCCAATCCTTCAATGGGAACTGGAGTTTTGTCAATAAAATAGCCCAAATCTTTTGTGATCGATACCGTGACGGTCTTTTTGGCAACAGATTGCTCTCCCGCACTTGACTTTGGTAACAATAGCTTCACCACTTGCGGATTAGAAACTGCAGAAGCCAACAGGAAGAACAACATCAGGAAAAACATGATGTCATTCAGCGCTGAAGTATGTACTTCCGCAGATGGTTTATTTTTTCTACTTCGTAAGTTCATTATCTTCCGGGTTCATCCAATAAATCAATAAATTCTACTGCATCCGTTTCCATACGTAAAATCAATCGCTCCACCATCATATTCAGGATATGGTAGCCCAAATAAGCTAAGATACCCACCGCAAGACCTGAAGCAGAAGACACCATTTTTACATATAGACCACCAGATACAGAAGCAATATCAATACCACCAGCTAATTCCACGTCGTGGAAAATCTTAATTACTCCAAAGATCGTACCCACGAAACCAAGCATTGGGGCAATACCAGCAATAATACCCAAAATATTGATATTCTTTTCTAACTTGGCAACTTCCAATTTACCTACATTTTCAATCGCTCCTTCAATATCTTTGATCGGTCTGCCGACACGCAATAAGCCTTTTTGCAACATACGTCCCAAAGCTGAATTACTTGAACGAACTACAGCTAATGCTGAATCCAGGTTCCCGGACAAAACATTTGCCTTTACTTGCGACATTAAGCTGTTATCATATTTTGCGGCACGACGAATGGTCAAATAACGCTCAAAAAAGATAACCAATCCAATAAAGAACAACAGTAAGATTGGAACCATAATCCATCCCCCTTTGATCATCATATCGATCAAACTCATGTTTTCTGTAGGCGCAGCAGCAGGTAATGGTTGTTGTGCAGCTTGATTAAACGAATCCACAGCAGCCCGTGCTGTATCTTGTACTAATGACATAATTATTAATAGTTTTATATAGTTTCTATAATTTTTCTACCCAAGCATCCCTAATTTTATTGAGTACCGACTTCTTAGCAAGCTGTGCTTCCCCGTTTGTCATATAGGTATTTAAGATAATTTTCTTTTTATCTTTTTTATTCTTTCCTTCAATAGCGCGTGCCGTCTTATAGCCCATTGCACGAAGACGTTGTGCTTCCTGCTCGGCGCTTGCCATAGTTTTTGCTGATCCAATGACCACCTGATATCTTGGTTGCGCGACAGGAATAGATTCTTTGATCACAGGATTTGCTTCCAAAACCGGCGGTTTTGTTGCCGCATTGGTCGCTGGTACAGCTGCTGTCTTTTTAACAGAATCTGTCACAGTGCGCTTAGCCAATGAATCGACTTTCTTTAAACTATCGGCTTGCAACGTATTGGACACTGTATCGGCAGGTATGATCGGCTTGGATTGAATAAGGGTATCTGGCGCCTTTACAACAGGCTTGGTCGACCCTAATAACGAATCTTTTAACGTAGGATTGGTGTAAACCACCGCAACAGCGACCATTGCCAACACAATAATTCCAGTCATCCAATACCAAATCGCATTTGAATTACGCGGCTCTTCCTCATAGATATTTGGAGCGTATGTTGAATTGGCGTTAGCCGAGGCAATAGCTCCGATTTCCTTTTTGGACGCGATTTCTTCCTCTTTAGGAGCAGTTGGATGACTATCAGCTATTACAGGCGCATCTATAGGTTCCGGTAGCTCAGGTTCCTCTTTCTCTATCGACGATTCCTCGGCTTCAAGATCGATACGATCAGCTGTCGGTTCTGTCTCCTGCGAAAGCTCATCCGCTACGGGATCCGTTACCGCGACCGGTTCATCTGCAGATTTCACTTCTTCTTTGACCTCTTCAACCACAATTGTTTCTTCCGAGACCTCGGTATCCGAAACAAGTTCCTCCTCAAGTTCCTGTTGATGATCAACGACAACAGCAGCTTCTTCTTCTCCTACTGGAGCTGTAAGTTCCTCTTCTTTCGCTTCCTCCAAAGACGAAACAACTGTTTCAATTTCTGGTGCAACAAGATTTGTAACGGGCTGGAAGTCGAATCCCGACAAGTCCAAGGGTTTGAAGACTAAACTTGCGCCATAACTAATCAATAATCCAAGATCATCAAGTTTAACCTGTCCAAATTGCCCCAAATCAGCCCGCAGGTTTTCAACAGTTTCTGATAAGATCTGTTGCGCCTGATTTAGGCCCAAGTTTTCCTGTTGCTGGATGTAATGCACAATATTAAATCCATGTTGAGCAGAGTAGTCCAGCTCAACATAAGAAATTGGTGGCAAAAACACATTATTTTGTTTATCGAACTGAGCCGGAGAATGAATTCGTTTGAACACACCTATTCCGGGCACGTATACTTCCGCATAACGTTTTAATAAACTATTGATGTTTTTGCCTAGATTCATCGCGCACTATGTTTAAGATGCAAATTTATAATCTTAATTCGTTAAAACGAATAATTAAGACCACCAATTACATTAAAGCCCAATCTTGGGTAATACATATAACGTTCGTATTCTTTTCCAAAAATGTTATTTGCTTTGACGAAAATACCAAATTGTTTTTTGATTCGGTATTCTGCGCCGGCATTAAGATCAGCAAATGAACCTATTGTTGCCTTATGCCCACTGTTGGCAATACGACTGCCATCTGTGTTATAATCATAAATATACGCATAGGTATTGCCTTGTGTAGAAAGTTCAGCATCTACGAAAAATTTATCGGAAATATTGAAGCGTGCATTAGCCTGCATGCGAAATTTTGGCAATCCCCATGCTTCTTCCTCGTCACTCAATTTATAATCATCTATATACACTTTTCCGCCCAGGTTAACCAGTTGAGAAAGACGTACATTGATTTCTCCTTCCAATCCCATATGTTTAGCCTTATTGATCACGCCATCGTAAACAACGTCAAAAGCCCAAGGAACATAACCATTTTGACTATCGCCAAATGCACTATTTTTAAATAAAGGCAGTCCCTCTATCTGCTTGTAGAAGACCTTTACTTTATACCCAAATGTTGCACCAGCATTTCCTTTTAAACCCGCATAAACATTCATTTTCTCTATAGAGTTGATCATTTTAGCGTTAGGAGCCAAATACGGATTCTCTTTAGCGAAACTACGGAAAGACGCTTGTTTTACGCCACCATTAATTCCGGCAAACAAAGAGATGTATTCAGGTGCTAAAGCAAAATCAGCCTCCACAGATGGGAAAATATTGAATCTTGAGCTATCGCCAAATTCAGAAGTTAAATTCGCCCCCAAGGTTACGTTATAGTTGTCGCCCTTAAAACGAATATATGGATTGATAACTGCTAAGTGATTTTTCACCTCGGCACTATCTTTCACATTATTCATTGTCACGCTCAAATTCGCACCAACATTGAATGCACTTAAACGCTTATTCAAATAACCGGATAATGCGATGGAATTTTCTTTGGCTTTATAAGCGTCTTTAAACAAATAACCATCAACTTTTGCGGAATAGCTTAATGCTTGCTCATTTTTTGGATCCACATTACTTGATAGCTCTCCATTCAAGTAGATATCTGTAAAAGTCTGTTTATCCGGAGTCGTATTCAACAAGGTTGTTCCCGATTGATCAAAAGTCTGGCCATAGAAGTTTGTGCCATAACGATTGTATCCAAGGGTACCTTTAACGGTGACGGCATCCAATACACGACGGCCAAAGATACCGATATCTTGTGTACTGAACTTCTGTCCATCAATATTACCCTTTTGGCTCAAATGCTTTGCAAATAAGCCAAAACGTGTGTTTTCAAACTGCTCAGAAGCTAAATAAGCCTCGCCCAAGATACTATTGTAGTTACCTATGCCCAATTTGACATAGTTGCTGCTATGTTCAAAAGGTTGTGCAAAAGGAATCTCCTGTACATTCAATTGTTTCAAACCCGTATTGATATCCAATTTCTTGTCCAAAATATTATTGTAGGACAATTTGGGCTGGTATTCCCTTTTATTGGTCATATCCGGACTGCGGCGGATTTTCACAGCATCCGCAAGAATTGGCTTATAATCACGAACAACATCAAAAGAATCGATAGTGACCGGTTTTTCAGGATCATTCTTCTTGCCTGTTTCCTGTGCAAAAGAATTCAATCCCACGCCCATCAAAAGCGCTGCTAAAGTATATTTCTTCACGTTTCTATTTTGCAACTTCTTCATTGTATCCTATTTCTTTTTGTTGTTCAATTTATTTAGACGCTCTTTTGCTGCTGGCAAAATATCGTCTTTCGCATCATAGTTATCCACAATCGATTCAAGTGTAGCTTTCGCCTGGAAAGAATCTCCTTTACCTGCATAAGCATCAGCCATGGTAATAAAGCTTTTCGCCACCCAATATTCGTACGAAGAGAAATTATCGGATAGATCCATTGCTGTTTTGATACAAGCATCGTACTGTTTATTTTCCAATTGCAGAACTGCAACATTGTATTTTGCCTCCGCACCAAAGACGGTACGGCTCTTTAATGCTGCTAAACTGAATTCTTTCATTGCTTCAGTTTTCTTATTCTGCTTCACATAACATTTACCGGCATACAAGAAGGCATTTGCGATCTCCTCTTCCGAAGACTTCTCGTAGTTCTTGACGGCATTGGTATAATTTAAGGCTTCTTTATAATCCCCAATCTGGAAATAAGAGACCATGAGGTTGTTGATTGCAAAACCATAGTTAGCCTTGTATTCAGAAGTAAGCTCCAGTTTTTTCAACAACTGTGTCGCTTCGTTATATTTCTTTTGTTTCAAATATAAATTTGACACCGAAATTAACGTACGTTCTGTATAAGGAGATGTCCAGTCATTCAAGATAATATTGTAATCATGTAATGCATCTTCTGTATTGCCCAAAGCTGCGTTACTTTCAGCACGAACAAAACGTGCATATTTCTCTTGGTTTGGTTTCGGAAATTTGTCAAAATAGGCATTTACAGCTTCCACTGCACCTTGATAATTACCTCTGGAGAATAAAGTTGTCGCAGTAGAGAATGAACGTGAGTCTTGCTCAGATTTCGAAGCGTCACCCAAATTTGTTCCCGTAGCATATTTGATATATCCTGTTGCGTCGCCTTTGTCCAAATAGATGTTCTCAATGGAACGCATGGCCTGTCTTGCTTCGTCGGTTGATGCATATTGATCGACTACACGTTGGAAAGTTGCCAATGCAGCATCATTGTTATCTTGATTATACTGAACCAGACCAATTGTCACCAATGCACGCGGCACATAACTGCTACGCGGATATTTTTCCACCATCGTTTGAAGGCCAGCAATTGCCTGATCACTTTCCCCCATCAAGAAACGAGTATAAGGAATCTCAAATGCAATGTCATCGGCATAATTAGAACTCGGGAATTGTGCAATAACGGCATTCAATGTCGAAATCTTACCATTGTTATCCCCTTGTAATCCTTGAATAATACCGCGCTGGAATAACGCGTAATCCTGACTAGGAGCTTTAGAGGAGATCAGTTTATTGTATTCTGTTAATGCTCTACCGTAGTTTTTCGAAGAGAAATAAGAATCACCTAAACGAGCAATTGCATCATTACGTGTGTTCAGTTCTATTCCTTTCGAACCACCAGACGCTAAGAAACGCTCGAAGTAATTTGCTGCCGTACTATAGTTACCATTACGGAAAGCCGCATAGGCTAATGCATAATTGGCATAGCTGTAAACATCCGTTTTGCTGGCACCTGGTAAACGTAGAAATTTATTGAAATTTGTAACCGCTTCACCGTATTTACGCACTTCGTACATCGCTTCCGCTTTCCAGTAGGTTGCTAAAGCATAAATTTCCTCATCATAACGAAACTCTTCTGAACGCATGAATAGAGAAATTGCATTTTCAAAAGCACGCTCGTTATAATATTCCAAACCCCTGTAGTAGGTAACCTTTTGATAAGCTGCGTTTGCTTCTTTTCCACGCTTAGGGATAGACTCCAAAATATCAACCGCCTCGCGGTAGTTTTTTGTACTCAACAATACTTCTGCAAGCAGGGTTTTCGCTTCCTCTAAGCGTTTCGATTTGGGATAGGTTTTCAGGTATTCTTGCGTTGAAGCCAGAGCCACTTGATGGAATTCCAATTCATACGAAAGCTTAGCGTAGTTGAATAAGCCCTCTTCTTGCATTGCAGGATCAAAATCCAATTTCGAAGCACGGAAAAATGCGTTACGCGCAGATTGCTTGTTACCTTTCTTCAAGAAAGAATCACCCAGGGTAATCATCGCCGATTGATAGTAAGCATCAGGATCGGTCATTTTCTCCAATTCAGTGATCGCTTTATCGTAATCCTTCAATTTGTAGGCAATATAACCAATTTGGTAGCTATCCTGATTATTTTGCGTCTTCCCTTGATCTTGTGCCTGGAATTTATCGTAATACTCTTTGGATGTTTTTAAATCACCTTTGATAAAGTATGTTGCCGCTATAATACGGAACATCTCTGTTTCATTTTCTTGTTTTGTTCGCGACAAAATTGGCAACGCATAATCCAACACATCGTCGTAGCGTTTATCCAAGAAATACAAGGCCGTGATATAGTAAGGATAGCTATTTTCGAATTGTTTCGATCCATTTAGGCGTTCAAATTCGTTCAATGCCGTTTTATATTCGGCGTCTAAGTATGAAAGATACGCGTAATAATAGATTGAAGCTTCCTGAAATTCAGTTTTCTGATCTTTCAATCCCTCAAATAATGGTTTCGCCGTTTTATAATCCTTAGTCATAAAGGAAGCGTATCCAAATTTAAAGCGATATTCTACATTTTCTTTACCTGCTAAATTTTTGCTATCGATTTTGTTAAACCACTCTAAGGCCTTAACATAATCTTTTTTAGCATAATAGGATTTACCGATCTGAAAATAAGCTGCTTTAGCATTTGCACTGACAGGGAAATCTTTAATGTATTTCAGAAAACGGTTTTCGGCATCGGATTCGCCCAATTCCAGTGCGCAAACCGCTTGATAATACCGTACATTCTCTTTCAACAAAGAAAGTTCCTCTGTTTCGTCCAATTGCAAGTTGGATTTTGTCCGCAAAGCTTCAACACGGTCAAATTGGGCTGAAGCAGAACTAAATTTTCCGCGTTCATACAATTCCATTCCTGTTTTGTACGCCTTGTTGATTTGTTGCCATTCTGTCTGTTGCGCTAATGCTGGCGTCGCCATAACGGTTAATGCAACTCCCACCTGGTAAATCTTCTTATACATAATATGTGAAACCTTAATATGTTATTTATCTGCAAATGTAAATGAATCTCCCTCCAAACCGCGATAAATTTGCTTTGACAGGCGAATTTACCGAAAGCTTCTCAGCCATGGAAGGCTATAAGATAGCCTCAAATTTATTGAAAATCAATTCAAATCTCCGCTTTTCAGGGAGATAGTTTTATTCATTTTACTAAATTATGTTTTAATTGAGCTATTTTACACAAAAGTTATTAACATCTGTGAATAACCCTGTATTATAACGGAAATTTTGCACAAAAAATATGCCCGACAAAAAATAAAGTCAGGCATACTATTGTTTTATTAAAAAACAGTGGTAATTGGTCTCACACGTACTTCAACGCACGTCAAAACCAATTTCGACTATCCGCGTTGCCCTGCTAATAGATACAAGACAGCCATGCGCACAGCAACACCATTTTCAACCTGATCCAAAATAATTGAATGTTCGCTATCCGCGACATCCGATGTGATTTCGACCCCCCGATTGATTGGTCCGGGGTGCATAATTGTGATTGGCTTCTCTAAAGAATCCAAAATCTCTTTATTCAATCCATATAGCATGGAATATTCCCTTAAGGAAGGGAAATAGGCAATATCCTGACGCTCCAATTGAATCCGTAACATATTTGCAACATCACACCAGTTCAACACTTTTCGCAAATCATGTTCTACTTTTACACCCAATGATGTAATATGTTTAGGAATTAATGTGGTCGGACCACAAACCATCACTTCTGCACCTTGCTTTTGAAGACATAAGATATTCGACAAGGCAACGCGTGAATGCGTAATATCCCCAACGATAGCTACTTTACGACCAGCTACATCGCCATAGCGTTCACGGATCGAAAATGAGTCTAGTAAAGCTTGTGTAGGGTGTTCATGTGCTCCGTCACCTGCATTGACAATTTGTGCGTCAACATGTTTACTTAGAAATACCCCAGCTCCGGCGTATGGATGTCTCATCACAATCATATCAACCTTCATGGCAAGAATATTGTTCACCGTATCGATGAGTGTCTCCCCCTTACTTACTGAAGAGGAGGATGCCGCAAAATTCACGATATCCGCAGAAAGTCTCTTTTCAGCAAGTTCAAAGGATAGACGTGTCCGCGTTGAATTCTCAAAAAACACGTTAGCAATCGTAATATCCCGTAACGACGGAACCTTTTTGATTGGCCTATTTAATACCTCTTTGAAATTACTTGCTGTATCCAGGATCAATTGGATATCGTTCTCATTTAGATCTTTGATCCCCAATAAATGGCGGGTACTTAATTGTTCTGCTACAGATGACATTTTATAGTATATTCAAATATTTACTAATCATTTTTTATTGAAAGTGCCTGTTTCCAAAGGTCTACAATAACCTTCAGTATCGTCATGACACCGCTATTAATCGCTAGCTGACGTCTTCTTTTCAGTAATCAAGATAATACTATCCTGATCCTCTGATTCTTTCCAGTTAACAATTACTTTTTGTGAATCAATAGAATCTACCTGTATTCCGATATAATCGGGCTGAATAGGGATCTGTCTAGAGAAGCGGCGATCCACCAAAACAAGCAGTTCTATTCTTCTTGCACGGCCAAATGCCTGTACAGCATCCATTGCCGCACGAATAGTACGTCCTGTCCATAAGACATCATCTATAAAGATGACCTCTTTACCTTCTACAATAAAATTGATATTTGTGCTATTTGCTAAGATTGGACCAGTATTCCCTTTTGTACGGAAGTCATCGCGATAAAAGGTAATATCCAAATCGCCAACTAAAATCTCTTTTCCGATCATTTGTTCAAGCTCTTTGACGATACGTCTCGCTAAGAAAGTTCCTCGGGGTTGAATACCTATGACGACAGCATTTGAAAAATCACCGTGATTCTCAATCAATTGACGACATAGTCTTTGAATTGTGATTTGAAATTTTGGTCCGTCTAATAAAATCGACTGTTTCATTATGGGAATGTTTGAGCAAAGCTACACTTTTTTTAACAAAAACGAAGCCATAAAGGGCAATTAATTTCAATATTTGCATCCAACATCCACACTAACAAAAAGTGTTTTAAACAAAGTGTGGCGTACTTCCAGGGAAATTTACAAACCTATTATCCGAGTATATTGACAGGTTTTGCAGTCCTATACAAATACGTGTTGTCAAGCATTTACAGCAAATCCCCTGCAATCGAAACACTATATCCGGAGATTATTCATCGAGCTGGGCATGTTTACTATTCCGCGCAAAGAAGTACACTGGTACACCGATTAATACAAGGATAAAGCCTGGCCATGTATATTGTGGTTTATAAATAATTAATAATACACAAAATACGGTACCGATCAACAGGTACAAGATTGGTGTAATCGGAAAAAGAAAGGTTTTATAGGAACGCTCCAAATCGGGTCTCCGAACACGTTGAATAATTACACCCAGCACTGTGATCATATAAAATATGACAATAACAAAGGATATCATATCCAGTAAATTGCCATATTGCCCGCTTAAACAAAGTAATGAAGCCCAGATTCCCTGAAGCCATAATGATCGCGCAGGAACATCATATTTGTTATTGGGAATCGCCTGTTTCAGAAACAATCCATCTTTTGCCATGGTCTGAAACACACGCGCTCCTGAAAGCGCAAGTCCGTTGACACAACCAAAGGTTGAGATCATGACCAAAATCGCCATCGCCACCGTCCCACTATGCCCTAATATTTTTTCAGCCGCTGCAATGGCCACACGATCATTTGCCGCAAAAGCAATTTCCTCTCGATTTAATGCCGCTAGGTAAATGTAATTACAGCTTATATAGAGCAGCATCACCAAGCTAGTCCCGATAACCAATGCCCGAACGACATTACGCTGCGGATTGACAATCTCCCCTGAAACAAAGGTTACATTTTCCCAGGCTACACTACTAAATACAGAACCTACCATGGCAGCAGCTAACGCTCCCATCAGTACGCCTCCCGAGATCTGCGACCAGCCTGCACCTTTCAAATTTTGAAAAGAGTCCCAGCCATAAGCCATATTTTCTGAAAAATGATTTTCTTTAATCAAGAACAGACCGCCTAAAATCAGTAAAATCAACGCAATGATTTTTGCTGAAGTAAAGAAAGATTGAACAGCTTTTCCACTCTTGATCCCTCTTGTATTGATAAAGGTAAGGAGCATAATAACGCCCATAGCAACAATCTGGATCCAGGTAATCTTAAACTCGCCACGCTGAAATAGAGGTGTTGCATCATTTAGCTGCGGAATAAGGTAGGCTGTAAACTTACCGAAAGCAACAGCTACCGCCGCGATAGTTCCTGTTTGAATGACTGTAAATAAGCTCCAGCCATATAAAAAACCGATTGGCTTCCCAAATATTTCCGTCAGATAGGTATATTGCCCCCCAGCCTTCGGATACATAGATGACAATTCGCCATAGCAGATTGCCGCCGCAACAGTTGCCAATGCTGTCAATAACCAAACGACCGCCAACCAATATCCGGATCCCAGCTGCCGCATCATATCGCTTGATACAATAAAAATACCACTTCCAATCATCGATCCCATGACCAGCATAACTGCATCCCACAATTTTAATTGACGTTTCATCATAACTTAAGGTTGGTTTTATATGGCGTTAAGCTAAGAAAAAATAATCAAAAAAAAGCTGCCCTTTCCTACATCGCATCAAAAAGTGTTTTTCCTTTTCAAATACTTGTAGTAAAGGGCAGTTCCTTCAATTAAATGATGTCTCTAATTGTTATTCAACACCATATTGTTGTTTATACGATTTTTCTAAATCGGTCACTTGCTGTAGCAATTGTTTTTCCGAAGTAGAGGCTAAAATACTCTTATAGGCACCCAAAGCACGTAAAGCCGTTCCAATATTGGAATATTCGAGCTCAGGCTTGGTTTGGGCAATATCCTGATACCAACGCATATTTTGGGTCATAAACTTCAAATTGCGGTTTACAATCTCATTTGCACGCTTCGTTTCACCAGTTTCATACAACACATTGACAATTGGAATATAGCCTAAAATATCGCGCATCAGATAAACACGCTTCGGCATTTTCTCATACGTTTCAACAGCGACTTTACGCGCCTCATCCTTGTGACCTTCCATCATCAACTGTGTCGCTGTACCGCCCATTACTGTATTTGTAATCATGGTAATCATGCGGTAAGATTCAGGATCCAAATAAGAAGCATGTGCCATATTACCCCATTGGTATTTCGTTGTAATGTCTTTATATGCAGACTGTGTATCAACCAATGTACCTTCTGCCCCGGCAGGAGTTGCAATTGGCATCAAGCGTAGCGCAAAACCCTCTTGCACCAAATATTTATCTAGACCAAGGTAGTTATCATTTGGTACTGTTGCCGCAAAATAAATTGGACGTTTCCAATCATTATTCAACAACACGTTTAAGATGGACAACTCCGCTCTAGAAATATAATTTCTATTATAAGTCCAGCTCATGGTATCGACAATAGATTCTTGCCAAGCTTTAGGAACGACATTATTTTTCAGAACAGATTCCTTGTTTACCGGAAGGCTAAAGTTTTTGGTTGGCAAAAAGTTTTCAAACTTACCACCTCTCAATTCCAATTTGTTCTTCTGGTCGTCAGACAATAAAATCTGCATGATCAAATCCAGATCCACATGCCCAGGAACTTTCATATCCTGATAGTAAAGCACCTCACGAACGCCTTTTTTGAATTTTTCGTCATCAATATTGATCGGTAAACCATCTGCCTGATTCACTTTTTGTTTCATCTGGCGCATATACCAGTCCGAACTCAACAAACTTAAGTTCACCACGCGTACATCCGGACGATAATTCTCAACTTCCTGTACATACCACAAAGGATAGGTATCGTTATCACCGTAGGTGAACAAGATAGCATTTGGCGCACAAGAAGCTAAGTAATTTTTGGCTAGATCACGTGCAGTGGTTTTCTCCGAGCGATCGTGATCGTCCCAGTTTTGAAATCCCAGCAATACTGGAGCACCCAATAAACAAGCTACTGTAGCAGCACCGGCTGCCATTTTACCATCCACTTTTTTGCTCAGGTAATCTGCAATCGCAAATACGCCTAAACCGATCCAGATGGCGAAGGCATAAAAAGAACCTGCATAGGCATAGTCACGTTCACGCGGTTGAAGTGGGCTTTGATTTAAATATAATACAATGGCTAATCCTGTAAAGAAAAACAACAAACCCACAATTCCCGCATCACGTTGTCTCTTTCCAAAATGCCAAAAGGCACCGATTAAACCAATAATCAACGGCAAGAAGTAATATTTATTATTTGAAGGATCAGTCTTCAATGAATCTGGTATTGCATTTTGTCCACCATTATGCATTTGGTCAATCGGTTTGATGCCCGCCTGCCAATTTCCTTCTGTAAACGACCCTTGACCTTGTTGGTCATTCTGACGGCCAGCAAAATTCCAGAGGAAATAACGTCCGTACATATGTCCGATCTGATAACTGAAAAAGAACTTCAGGTTATCACCGAAAGTTGGCGACTGTCCTTCTGGGATTTTCAAATAATCACGGTAATATTCAATATGTCCCTGATCTCGTGAACTATAGACACGCGGAAAAAACATGGTTTTATCGTATTTATAATCCATGCCATTTTCTACTCTTGTATACTTATCCTTATCCTTTCTATATGTATAGGTCGGTTCGGCATCGACTACCTGCGCATCAAATGTCGGCCCATTCAAAAGCGGCTCACTTGCATATTGCTCACGTCCAAGATAACTCACAAAAGAAAATGCATTATCTGGATCACTATTATTCAACGTAGGGCTCGCTTTTGCACGTACCATGATCATAGCAAAAGAGCTGTAACCAAAAATAATAAATGCTGCACTGATCAAGATCAGATTTAACATCGGTTTAACCTTTTTGATTGAATACCAGATACCATACACGAAAAGAGCCACCGCTAAAATCATGAATAAGTTAAATCCAGTACCGAAACCCATTCCCAAACTATTCACAAAAAACAGGTCAAAATAGGCAGCCGCTTTAACGGTATATTGAATGATACCCCATAAAATGAGCGCCAAAACAACAACACCAATTAAGAAAGCTTTGATTGCTCCGGATGACGTGACTGTTTTCGAACGTTTAAAATAGATCACCAAAGCTATTGCCGGGATCACCAAAAGGTTCAGTAAGTGAACACCAATGGAAAGCCCCATCACGTACGCGATAAAAATCAGCCAGCGGTCTGAACCTGCTTCATCGGCGTGGTTTTCCCATTTTAGAATTCCCCAAAATACAACCGCTGTACATAAAGAAGACATGGCATATACTTCGGACTCTACGGCCGAGAACCAAAAAGTATCCGTAAATGCATAAGCCAGAGCACCAACAGCGCCCGAACCGAATATTTTGATTAAATCGGTTGATGTATATGATCCATCAACACCTTTTACAACGATTTTCTTTGCTAAAGCAGTAATTGTCCAAAACAAAAATAAGATGGTCAGACCACTACATACCGCCGATCCTACGTTCATCCAGAAAGCAATTCGCGTAACATCCCCACCAGCAAGGTTTGAGAATATATTTTGAATCATTAAGAATAAAGGTGCTCCTGGCTGATGCACAATTTGAAGTTTAAAGGCTGAAGCGATAAACTCGCCACAGTCCCACCAGCTCGTCGATCGTTCGGCAGTCATGACATACGCTACTGTTGCTATTAGCGCACATATCCATCCTAAAAGATTGTTGATTTTAGTATAGTTCATAAAATGATAACTGTAAAAAGTATTATAATACGGCTCGAAAATAAGGATAAGTTAATAAGAAATGAACTTTATTCTGATTTTTTAACACATATTAATTGAAAAAATTTCATTACGCGATCCCTTTTTGGCTGAAAGGAAAGCATTCGCAAAAGCAGGCTTGTGTTTTTGTGGGCCGACATCTTGCTAAAAAAGCTTAGCGTTCCTATCTTTTCAGATCAAAATAAAAATTATTTCTTTGAAAATCAGCCCTAATACACTTTTAGGTTCATTTTTATTTGCAGAAATAAGAATAGTCCGTATATTTGCATCATCAAATGTGAACGACATCATCATGATAGCAATCACTTTTGAATTGTTTGTCCGATAGTATAAGGGTAGTACAACAGTTTTTGGTTCTGTTTGTCTTGGTTCGAATCCAGGTCGGACAACAAACAATAGAAAAGGCTTGCATTTGCAAGCCTTTTCTGCGTTATATGCAAGGCTTATTATTTATAAAAGGGTTTAGATTTTTTTAAATTTACATTTTGATTTTTAAAACAAATCTCTATCTTTGCGTCGTCAAAAAGAGAAAAACGGAAACGTTGACTTTTTAGAGACATTGTCCGATAGTATAAGGGTAGTACAACAGTTTTTGGTTCTGTTTGTCTTGGTTCGAATCCAGGTCGGACAACAAACAATAGAAAAGGCTTGCATTTGCAAGCCTTTTCTGCGTTATATGCAAGGCTTATTATTTATAAAAGGGTTTAGATTTTTTTAAATTTACATTTTGATTTTTAAAACAAATCTCTATCTTTGCGTCGTCAAAAAGAGAAAAACGGAAACGTTGACTTTTTAGAGACATTGTCCGATAGTATAAGGGTAGTACAACAGTTTTTGGTTCTGTTTGTCTTGGTTCGAATCCAGGTCGGACAACTTTTAAAGTTAAGCGTATATGGATTGTGAAAACAATCCATTTTTTTTAATGTTTAACTTTAAAAAACAGTAAGGGAATAAAAATATTGAATAAACGACAATACAATAACCCAACATAAATATACAAAACCATGCCTTTGCAATTCAACACGGTTAAACTATTTGCAGGTTCTGGCACTACAGAACTAGCCGAAAAAATCGCACAATCTTACGGGAAACCACTAGGAGACAAAACATTATCGCGTTTTAGCGATGGTGAGATTCAACCTTTCTACAATGAATCAGTTCGCGGAAGCGATGTATTCATCATCCAATCTACCAACCAACCTACCGACAATCTTTTTGAATTATTATTGATGACAGATGCAGCGAAGAGAGCTTCAGCGCATTATATCACAGCGGTAGTCCCTTACTTTGGTTTCGCAAGACAAGATCGAAAAGACAAACCAAGAGTTGCTATTGGCGCAAAAATGATCGCCAATCTGTTGACTGCAGCTGGTATCCACCGCATCATGACGATGGACCTACACGCAGCACAAATCCAAGGTTTTTTCGATATCCCTGTTGACCATTTGGATGGCTCTATCATTTTTGTTCCTTATATCAAATCGTTAAAACTTCCAAATCTAACGATTGCTTCACCAGATATGGGTGGTTCATACAGAGCACGTACCTTTGCTAAATTTTTCAATGCAGAAGTTATTATCTGTGACAAACGTCGTAAACGTGCGAACGAAATCGAATCGATGTCTATCATCGGTGACGTAACAGGTCAGGACGTTGTTTTAATCGATGATATCTGTGATACTGCCGGTACACTTTCAAAAGCTGCAGCACTGATCATGGAAAATGGCGCAAAATCTGTAAGAGCAGTTTGTACACATGCTGTGTTGTCCGGAAAAGCATACGAAACAATTGAAAATTCGGTATTGTCAGAAATGATCGTAACCGATACCATTCAATTAGATCCAGAAAAAGCAAAACAATCGACCAAAATCAAAGTATTATCAACGGCTGATTTATTTGCAAAAGCAATCACAAGTGTAAATCAACACTCTTCAATCTCTGATTTATTTGAAGTAGAGTAATCTTTGAGTTTTAGATTCTAGATATTGGACCCTGGTACAGAAAGCATTCAGCTCAACGACCAGGGTCTTTTTTTTGTATTACGCCACAACCCAACCTTCTCCCAAGAAAACAACAAACATTTAAAAACACTCTTCCGCTTGGTTCTTATCTTTTAACCACAGGCGAATAGCCCTTTTTATCGAGTATATAGATTAGCAATTGGCTGCTGTCAAATTCTACAATAACAGGGGATTTACAGGGGGTTAGCAGGGGGTTAACAGGGGTATAACAGGGGTAAAGCCCTGCTAACTCCCTGTTATACCCCTGTTAAAAGAGTCCTGTTCCAGTTTTAATATAGGAAATGGCATCAATTTGGTCATACATTAGGGTAAATAAGTAGCCTTGAATAGGCATAGTCATGAACATTGAAAAATCGAAAACCTGGAATAAGTATCTGTTTCCGAACTAATAGCGATCGTATTTTTTTGATAATATCAGAAATTAGATTATCTTTGCACCTCAAATTTATAAAAAATTAAAAGATGAAATCAATTGCTATTAGCGGTTCTGTAAGACAGAACGTAGGGAAAAGAGATGCAAAAGAATTGCGTTACCAAGGTTTAGTACCAGCAGTACTTTACGGTGGTACAGAGCAAACAGCTCTTTCTGTATCCGCAGCTGATTTGAAACCAGTTCTTTATACTGCAGACGTAATCATTGTTGAATTAAACATTGAAGGTCAAACTAAAAGAGCTATCGTTCAAGATGCACAATTCCACCCATTAACTGACCTAGTTACTCACATCGACTTTTTAGAATTATTTGATGACAAAGAAGTATCATTAAATATTCCTATCAAATTGACAGGAACTTCTCCAGGTGTTAAAATGGGGGGTAAATTAGTTCAAAAATTACGTAATTTACGCGTAAAAGCATTACCTGCAAACTTACCACAAGAAATTGCTGTACCAATGGAATCTTTAGAAGTTGGTAAATCAGTTCGCGTAGGTCAAATTCAATTGGAAAACGCAAAAGTATTGAACAATGCTGATGATACAATTGTATCAGTAATCATGTCTCGTGCATTGCGTCAAGCTGAACAAGAAGCAGCTAAAGCAACTAAAGGTGGTAAAAAATAATCTGAACAAGATTTTTTAAAATACTACAGAAAGCACCGAAATTCGGTGCTTTTTTGTTTATTAAAATTTCTATTTTTGCATCATGAATTATCTTATTGTTGGATTGGGCAACATTGGCAGTGAATATGCCGACACACGACATAATATAGGGTTTATGGTTGCCGATGAGCTTGTCAAACAGGCTGGCGCCAGTTTCTCCTTGCTCAAATTAGCATATTATAGCGAATTTAAGCAAAGAGGCCACAACGTCATAGTAATTAAACCCACGACGTACATGAACTTAAGTGGTAAAGCTGTTAACTACTATATGCAACAATGTAAAGTTCCAATTCAGAATGTATTGGTAATTGTGGATGATCTGGCTATTCCATTTGGTTCATTACGTATGAAACCCAAAGGAAGCAGCGCTGGCCATAACGGACTCAAATCCATCGAGCAGCTTTGTGGCGGACAGGTTTATCCGCGTTTACGCTTCGGTATTGGAGACAATTACCCAAAAGGTAGACAAGTAGATTATGTACTTGGCCCTTTTGACAAAGAAGAACAAGCTGAACTACCGGCTTTAATTGACCATTCCGTTAAAATGATCCAGAGTTTTGTCAATATCGGCATCGAGCTGACGATGACGAATCTGAATACAAAATAATGGAAGCCACTCCAACTACCCAATATACTAGCAAACTTTTTCGGATGTATAAATAGAAAAGACCGCATATGATCGGTCTTTTCTATTTATTATTTATACGACAAATTTTGCATTAATTGCTGCTTTCTGCCCGAGCCTTTTCTTTTTCAATCTCCATCTTAATCGTTCCGCTTATCTTCTCTTTTAATCTCCCGTTCGCCTGCTCATCGTTTTTTTGTTCGCTTGCTTTCATTCGGGTCGTAACGATAATGACACCTTCTTTGCCTGCACTCCCGTACAACGCTGTCGCACTTGCATTTTTCAAAATCTCTATTGATTCAATATCTTTCGAATCAAGTTTTTCCAAACTGGCCTCCTTCTTAACAGTCCCATCAACCACAATTAATGGCTTGACTTTTCCATTATAGCCACGAACAGATGGAAAATCAGTGCCAATAGACTCATTTGTTGAATTATTTCCCTGCAATCCCATTACCGCGTTAGAACTAATCCTTTTTGATTTATCCGAAAAAACATCCTGTTTCGCGTCATCTGATTTATCATCTTTCTTATAGCCGACAACAGTCACGACGTTATCAACCGCATTTTCATCTTTCACATGACCAACACCAGTAACAGCTTTCCCTTCCTGACCTTCACCTTTCTTATAACCAACGACAGTAACTACATTATCAGCCTTTTTAACTTGCTGTCCATTGAACCGAAACTCATAATTTACTTTATCTGGATTTTCCTTTGCCCACTTCTTTGTAGTAATGTATATCACTCCATTCTTTGCATCTTCACCGTACTTCTTAATTGCTTTATTATCCTTCCAAATCGAAAGTGTCGCAATTTCCTCTGGTGTCAGCGCCAATTCTTTCATCGTTTTTTGATCTGCTCTCTTACCATCAATAACGTACAGTACATCACCTGACTTGCCAGCAACTAATTTATCATCCTGATATACTACCCCTATGGAAAGTCCCTTGAGTTTAGTCATATCTTTACCAATATGAGCCCCTTCCTTCAATTTCACTTCAAGGATACCATCTTTCCCGACATCTTCACCATACTTATCAATAGCAGCCTTACCTTGTAATACCGAGACTGACGCGATAGCATTTGGATCGATATCATCCACAGTAAAAGTTTTTTCCTGCACAATACCATTCATAACATAGCGTAACTTTTTTTGTGCTATATCCGAATGTTGTTGCATTTCAACCGTATTGGCCAAAATTGCTCCGCCAGCAATATCAATTGAAGACTTTGTCCGATACTTGATCATATCACTATCATTCGAAAACCAGTACTTCGCCAGTTTTCCTTCAGGAATAGCTAAAAATTCAGCCTTAGAGACCAATTTATTATCCACAAAATACTTTTGATTTTTAGAGAAATCAATAGCGGATCTCTTGATTTCCTTAAAATCTGCTGTAGCAGCTGTTTTGACCTTAACCACTGTATCTGCTAGCCGTGTTAAGTCCGCCACCGACTGAGTAACCTGAGACTTTAAATCCTCTCCAGGCATTTGGATAGGCAACAATGTCTCATTTGCCCTCTCAACTACCCCCTCTATACTTCCTTCCGCTTTACTTACCGTAAATGCTGCTCCCGTCAATAAAAATACGGGTAAAAGAAAGGCGTATTTACTCAGCTCTATTTTCGATGATCTCTTCTTGTTCATCATCATAATGCGACGTTTTAAAAGTTTAAAATTAAATTGATTGCTCAACCCTACTGAAGTGCCCTTTTTGGACACATTCAATAGGCTGTATTGGTACGTCTGCTTGTCAATACCTTTATCGAGAACCTGTTGATCAGTCAGGAACTCCAAATTTTGGCGAATGGCCCTGCGCATGAGCCAGACGAAAGGATTGTACCAACAACACACCAATATCATTTCAAACAATAAAATATCCAAACTGTGAAGGCCTTTCACATGAATATCCTCATGCTTAAAAATATCTTTCAGTTCAGCATCCAGATGCTGTTCCTTATTAACATAGATTTTATTCAAAAACGAAAATGGAACAATAGGAATGAGCACATTCCTGAAAAGGTAGGTCCGCCACTGGTCGGAAGTCGAATTCAGATGAATCCGCAATAAACTCACTAATTGGAATACAAATTTTAATAACAAGAAAACGGCACCAGCCATAAACACGATTTCCACCAACCTTCCCAACGTCAGCTGCTGTTGAATCTCCGGTTCCGTCATATAAAGCGAAATCTGCTCGCCTACGACCCCCATATCCAGCCCACGCTGTACAAACAAAGACTTTAAATCCAAAAATGGATATAGAAAAGCAAATAGCCCACCTACTAAAAAGTAGGCTCTATTTAAAAAATAGAAAGTCAAGCCTTTCAATAGTCCAATATATCCCAGATAGATAATACCCAACAAGAGATTGACTTGTATAATATAGGTTAGTAGACTTTCCATACCATTAAGATTTATTATGCTTAATCATGTCCATGATCTCCTTTAACTCATCGGCAGTCAGTTTTTCTTCCTGTACAAAAAAGGAAACCATCTCTTTATAAGAATTCTTGAAATAATCGCCCACAAAGGAGTTCATAAACTTGGCCTTATAATCCTCCTCACTCACCATCGGCTCATAGCGTTTGGCATTGGCATAGCGTACTGCTTTCACAAAATCCTTGCGTTCTAAATTCTTCACCGTCGAAGCCAAGGTCGTATAAGGCATCTTCTCGCCTTTTACATTATCCAAGATCTCTTTTATAAAACCTCCATTTAGGCTCCAAATCGATTGCATTGCCTGCTCTTCTTGTGCTGTTAATTTTTCCATGTCTTTATCTTCCTTTTTCTAATCTTTCACTAATCTACGAATAATTCGTAAATACAAAAAATATTTTTTCCTGTTTTATAAATCCATGCTAAATAGCAGTACCTCCAACGCTTAAAAAAAGAAATGGCTCATTTCTTGCGTATTTAAACTCAAATCCGACGAATATAAGTTAGCTGGCAGAAAATTTGTGATAGGTTTATTTTAATGCTAAATTCATTCATCAATCGTTTCATCAATTGAAAAAACAGGCTTTTTTACTGTATTAAATTGAGAGCGATCAGTCGGACCTTCTGCGTTAAATGCATGGTTCAAAACAAATACAAAAAAGATAAATGGCTAAAAATATCAAAGCGATCAAATGTCCGCATTGCGGAAGCATAAAAATCACCACCTTACGTCCCGATTACTACAAATGTGATAGCTGCGGAACAGAATTTTTTCTGGATAGCGATGACATCAATATCAACCACAACTATAACTACCCACGTAATAACCAAGATCAATATAAAGCCATTCGAATCGTATTATTTGCGATAGTAGGTTTTGTTGCACTTATGTTCGTCATCGGTGGTTTAAGCGCTATTTTTTCTAAAAAGCCAGCACCGAATTATTCAACTTACAGCTCCTCCAACACAACAGAAAAAAAAGAAGAAGCCGAACCATTGGAATGGAATTATGCGAGCAACATGTTATTTCTGGACAAAGATAATACGCCGCATGTCGTTGTCGTCGGTAACGTTGGAACGTTTAGGAACCGAATGAACGAAGGCAAGGACAATAAAGTTTATATCGGAATTTTCGACCCCAAAACAGGTAAAAAAGAATGGGTAAAGGCTTTGATGGAAACCCCTGTCGAACTGTCGAGCAGCGATGTCAAACTTCAGGTATTTGAAGATCAGAATCTGTATATTATCGTCAAATCCAAATACATTTATCAGCTTGACAGAAATACGCTCACTTATAAAAGTGTACTGGAGAACTATGTAAAAGATGCTCCGTCTTTAAGCACAGGCATCGCCAAAGTTGAATTTAAATACGAAGACTATGGTTCTGCTTATCAAATTGTCAACAATGAAGGACAAAATATAGCTTACTATCCCTTAATTAACAAATCTATTCCCGACAAGCAGCTATATGACGAAAGAAGGAAAAAACTGTCCAACCCAACGACAAAAACGGAATTCACCTTTTCAAGTAAATCCAGTTACTACCCAGAGGAAAAAATTCAGTTAATCCAATACAGCTACCAATACCAATATGGATTTCCGAAAGATAGCCCGCGCTTTTCCTGGGATAAGGACTATGGCGGATCAGGCATTTTTACCGACCGTGACCCCTACAAAAAAGTACTGATCAATCCATGGCAATTTAAAGGAGCCCGTCTGATTAGTTTCAAAGACTTTACACCGGGAAGGCTCTATTTTCAGCCCGTGGTGGTCGCACAAAACGACAAAACGCTCCTCATTGCGTATAAACCGACACCTGCGGAAGACGATCCCTTACAGATACAGCTGCTGGATATAACAACAGGTGCCATACAAAAAACGATCACGACAGACCTGAAGTCTATTTATGGAAATGGGTGCCTATTAAAGGATGGTTTTATCGTAAAAGACGGCAGCAGCTATTATTATTTTGATAATAATGGCAAACAAATCAACAAGTTTGAAGGGTATAACCCCAAATTCGACACACTAAATTAAACATTATGGGACTATTTAATCTTTTTAACAACCAGCTTTCTGAGGTTATCGAGTGGAAAAACCAAGACCCTCGATTACTATGGTATAAATTTCCATCTGAGAAGAATGAGATCAAAAATTCCAGCAAGCTGATTCTCGCTCCAGGGCAGGGCTGCATCCTTGTGTATGAAGGAAAAGGTGAAAACCTGCTGACCGAACCGGGAACATACAACCTCAAAACGGATAACCATCCATTTTTTACCACTTTAGCGCGTTTGCGACAAAATTTTGAATCCGAACATAAACTTTACATTTACTTTTTTCGCACGGCCGCTATCGTTAATCAGTCCTGGGGTACAGGATCTCCGATTAAATACATCGACCCGCACTATAACTTACCCATAGAAATCGGTTTGAATGGGACATTCTCTTACCTCATCAAGGAACCCGTGCATTTCTATAAAAACATAGTAGCTAACCAAAATACGGTCAGCACAGCTGTCATTCAGGACATCCTCAATAATCGGATTCCTCAACAAATTATTGCGCAGATTGCACAAAAGAGACTAGGTTATAATGAGATTGACAGTCAACTGGGACTGCTATCCAACGACATCAAGACCGCTGTTGAACAAGACTTTAAAGACCTTGGTCTCGACATCACGGATTTCAAAATTTTAGGGACTCAAATTGATGCCAATACACAACGAAGAATTGGAGAAATAGCAGATTTAAGCACACAGACACAAGCGGCACAAGAGGCAGGTCTGAGCTATGTCGAATTAGAAAAACTACGTGCGCTCCGTGATGCCGCTAAAAATGAAGGGGGAATCGCCGGTGTAGGTGCACAACTGGGCGTCGGTATGGAACTCGGAAAGCAATTTGACCTTCAAAAAGAGGAGATCAAAGATCATATTCAGCAAGAGGGCGACTTTGTCGAGAAACTCCAGAAGCTGCAGCTGCTGCTCCGTGAAAACATCATTACCCAAGAAGAATTCGATACACTCAAAAAACAGATCCTCAACAAAATATAACGCATGCGGGGATATTCATATCACGATTCAGCTCAATTATACCGAGGTGAATCCATTCATAACATATAAATTAATTCAGCTATGAAATACATATTCGGTATATTATTCACACTGGTGATACTTTTCGTGGCCACCTATTTCCTTTTGGGGCTCTGGGGCATTCAACTATTAGATGCAGAAAATTTCAGCAAAATATTGTGGACCACAGGAATTCTGACACTGACTTCCATTATTCTGGTTTGTTTTGTCATCATACCCTTTTTCGGATCAGGTAAACAGGGCAACTATGAAGACAAAGGAAAGGTTGCGCAAAGAAAAATAGATTGATATTTTTTGCAAAATAAGATAATGTTAAATTTGAATAAATTATTTGCTTATTTAAGTAAATAATTAGTGAATATTATCCAAAATGACGCAATCATGTCATTTTAATTCCAAAAGAACTTTCAATTTTAAATATCAAATAGTTAAATTTGTGAGATTAGCATAACAAATCAGATATAAGATAATATATAAACATGTCAGATAAAGCATCTATAAATTTAGACGGCACTTCGTATGACCTTCCGGTCATTGTCGGTACTGAAAATGAAAAAGCAGTTGATATTTCCAAATTAAGAGATCTAAGCGGATTTATTACGTTAGACCCAGGATACAAAAATACAGGTGCAACGAAAAGTGCGATTACTTTCCTTGATGGTGAAAAAGGCATATTGAGATATAGAGGATATCCAATTGAACAATTGGCAGAGAAATCGACTTTCTTGGAAGTTGCTTATTTGTTGATTTATGGAGAGCTTCCCAAAAAAGAGGTATTGGAAAAATTCAGAGCTGACATCAAGAAGCAAATGATGATCCATGAAGACATGAAAAATTTCTTCGCTGGATTTCCGTCCAAATCTCACCCGATGGGTCAGCTTTCTTGTTTAGTAGGCGCATTGTCGGCATTTTATCCAGAATCTTTAAATCCAAACTTAACAGAAGAAGAAGAAGATCAAACGATCATCAACCTTTTGGCAAAAATGCCAACAATCGTTTCTTGGATTCAAAAGAAATCATTAGGTCATCCTGTTGTTTATCCAAAAAATAATCTTGGCTACATTGACAACTTCCTAAACATGCTGTTTGGAGAAGTGAATGATGAAAAAACATTTGATCCTGTTGTCATTGACGCCATGCACAAATTATTGATTTTACATGCTGATCATGAGCAAAACTGTTCGACATCTACTGTTCGTATCGTTGGTTCATCCAATGCAAACCTTTATGCATCTGTTGCCTCAGGCATCAATGCATTATGGGGACCATTACATGGTGGTGCAAACCAAGCCGTAATCGAGATGCTTGAAGCTATTAAAAATGATGGTGGCGATGCTGAAAAATATCTTGCTAAAGCAAAAGACAAAAACGATCCTTTCCGTCTAATGGGATTCGGTCACCGCGTTTACAAAAACTTCGATCCTCGTGCTAAGATCATCAAAAAAGCATGTGATGATATATTAGAGAAATTAGGCGTTCAAGATCCGGTATTGGATATCGCTAAAAAGCTCGAAGAAGCAGCATTGAATGACCAATATTTCATCGACAGAAAACTTTATCCAAATGTTGACTTCTATTCAGGTATCATCTACCGTGCATTAGGTTTCAAAGCAGATATGTTTACTGTATTATTTGCTTTAGGCCGTCTTCCGGGATGGATTGCACAATGGAAAGAAATGCGTGAAAACAAAGAGCCTATCGGTCGTCCTAGACAAGTATACGTTGGCCACACAGAACGCGACTACGTTGAATTTTCAAATCGTTAATCCGATTTCGAGTTATATCCTAAAAAAGCATCCTTCGGGGTGCTTTTTTATTTTCATACCATTTATATTGTTCCTTCCAATTGATCCAAAATTGTCCATCCGACCAATATAGCCTTGCTATGCGTTACGCTATTGTCACGATAATCTACTTGTTAAGTATATTTTAATTTTTCCTTATCTAAATTCCCTGTTTTTCGTTAAGTTTGCGTATTCATTGGTCGCTTATTAAAAATCATTATAAATAAGACTTGTTAGAAACAATACTACATATCTTGGTTCCCATTGCTATTTTCACCTTTATAGCAGCCTTCACCTTGTTTGCAGTATACGCCGAACGAAAGATTGCCGGATTCGTACAAGATCGCCTAGGACCAATGGAAACAGGAAAGTATGGCAGTCTCCAAACGATCGCCGACATTCTTAAACTGCTCCAAAAAGAATTAATTACCCCCTCATCAGCCGATAAAATCCTCTTTAGGATTGCTCCTATCATTATTTTCGTTGCTGTATTTACAGGTTTTGCCGTTATTCCCTGGGCCAAAGATTTTATTCCAGCGGATACGCATACGGGCCTCTTCTTCATAATGGCAATCATCTCAATTGATGCCTTAGGCATTTTAATGGCAGGCTGGGGATCTAACAACAAATATTCTTTATTGGGTTCCATGCGTGCCATAGCACAAATGGTATCCTATGAAATACCCGTAGGCCTCTCACTGATTACGGTCGTTATGCTAACCCAAACCCTAAATTTGAATGAAATCGCTATTGGACAGGGCATCCTAACCAATGGAAGCATTAAGTTCCTAGGCATTTGGGAGGTTAATGAAATTGGCGGTCTCTTCGCCTGGAACATTTTTCAGGCTCCACATTTGATTATCACCTACATCATATTCTTTATTGCAACCCTCGCCGAGTGTAATCGTGCTCCTTTTGATATCCCGGAAGCCGAATCTGAATTGGTCGGTGGTTTCCATACAGAATATGGGGGGATACAATTTGCCTTTATCTTTTTGGCGGAGTATGCCATGATGTTTTTGGTCTCCATGTTGGGGGTTGTCCTCTTCTTAGGAGCTTGGAATACACCGTTACCAAACATAGGTGCGATACGTTTGGCCGATTGGACCACAGGCTTAGTGTGGGGAATATTTTGGACCTTAGCCAAATCATTATTTATTGTCGGTATCCAAATGTGGATTCGATGGACATTACCACGGTTACGTGCAGACCAGCTGATGAGCTTATGCTGGAAAGTATTGACGCCGCTGGCTTTTCTTTGTATGGCCATTTCTGCAATTTGGCGAATTTTAGTTATAGCATAGGATATGATATTTAAAACGGCTTCGCATGCATTTCGTACAGCAATCAAGGGTTTATCTTTGACTTTTAAACACTTGTTTGGTGCCCGACGTTCGCGAACGGAATTAAATATCAAGAAAGACAATTACTTTGATCAACAGGAGGGTATTGTCACGGTTCAATATCCGCGTGAAAAAATGCCTATTCCCGAGGTTGCCCGCTATCAGCTGCAAGTCGATATCGAGGACTGTATTGTCTGTGATCTATGTGCAAAGGCTTGTCCCGTCGACTGCATCGAAATTGAAGCAATCAAATCACCGGAAGCGATTGGTAAAACTTCAGATGGTAGCGTTAAAAGACTATATCCGGCCAAATTCAATATTGATATGGCCAAATGTATGTATTGTGGATTATGTACGGTCGTATGTCCGACGGAATGTATTACCATGACCAACGAATATGACCGCAGTTCGCAAAAACTGACTGACCTTATCTATGGATTTTCAGATATGACCGATAGCGAGGTCGCACAACGAAAAGCAGAATGGACCAAATTTCAAGCTGAAAAGGAGGCAGCAAAGCAAAAATAAAAGATGGAAAGTATTTTATTCTACGCCTTTGCTACCCTAGCAATCGGTTCAGCACTTTTACTTGTCAATCTTAAAAATATTGCACGTGCCTTGTTCCTGTTTTTTATTGTGCTATTTGCCATGGCAGGACTCTACTTATTTGCTTTGGCCGATTTTGTGGCCATCACACAAATAATGGTGTATGTTGGTGGCGTGCTCATCTTGATGTTATTTGCCTTTATGCTTTCCAACAAAGAACTCTTGAAAGATCTCCAAGATAGCAGCGGTTCATTCTTAAGCATGCCCAAATGGCAAACTATTCCAGTAGTGCTAGGCTTCCTGTTATTAATGCTATATGGCATTATTGAATGGCAACAAGCCCCGCCTACATGGATTTTACAAGCTAGAGAAAATAATACCGAGATTGTCGCAACAGATAATAATATTCATCAAATCGGATTGCGTTTTATGACTTTTTATGTATTGCCATTTGAAATTATATCCGTGTTTTTGATGATGGCTTTGATAGGAGCATCACATTTATCCAGAAAGGAGCGTACGACATGATTACACTAACCCATTTTTTGGTGGTAAGTGCTTGTATCTTTTGTATTGGACTCTATACGGTTCTTTCCAAGAAAAATGCAATTATGATTTTGGTCGGTATTGAGTTGATGATCAATGCCGCGATCCTGAACTTTGTGGCCTTTGGAAAATACGATAAATTGAGTTATGGTGGACAAATTTTCGCATTATTTGCCATCGTTCTTGCAGCGGCCGCAGTCGCTGTTGGATTGGCTATCGTATTAAATGTTTATAGACATTACAAAACCATTAATCCGGATGAGATAAACCAATTAAAAGACAAGTAAACATTGGATCAATTTGTTCACATATCACCCCTTCTGACCGCGCTACTTACCTTGGTGGCACCATTAGTGGCATTCCTATATCAAGCAATAGTAGGCAAACGCGACCAGTCTGGCCTAGTTTCTCTCATGGCTATCACCCTCAGCTTTATCGCTGGTGGGTTCACTTGGTTCTCTATATGGAATAATCCCGCGGTATCAATTCAAGTAAATTGGTTCACCATTGGTGAAACAACATTCAAAGTTGGTATCCTGCTGAACAATTTGAGTACTTTAATGCTCTTTTTGGTACCGACTGTTGCCCTGCCCGTACATATATACTCCAGAGCCTATATGCATGGCGATTCAGGTATTCACCGCTATTGGATGTATCTCAGCTTATTCTGTTTTGCGATGTTGGGATTGGTCATCATGGACAGTCTTTTACTAATGTACGTTTTTTGGGAATTGGTCGGTTTTGCATCGTATCTCCTCATCGGCTTCTGGTTCACACGTGAAACAGCTGTACAAGCTAATAAAAAGGCATTTTTGGTCAATCGCATAGGCGACCTCGGTTTTCTAATTGGGCTTGCGATCCTATTTACGCAATTCAAGACACTCAATTTAATCGATTTATTTGGTGAAAATGGCTTAATCTATCAATCCACAATCACGGATGGACTTTGGACATCTCCAGTCAATAGCTTACCTCAGATCTGGCTAACCATTGCTGGACTTGCCTTCTTCTTGGCAGCTATGGCTAAATCTGCACAATTTCCATTACATGTATGGCTTCCTGACGCCATGGAAGGACCGACATCTGTATCGTCATTGATTCACGCTGCGACCATGGTTGCTGCAGGTGTATTTCTTTTGGCTACTGTATTTCCCTTATTTAATGAGTCGGCGTTACTATTTATAGCCATTATAGGTACAATCACTGCTGCATCGGCGGCATACTTTGCGCTTGGCCAATACGACATCAAACGTATTCTTGCATTTTCCACCATATCGCAATTAGGTTTTATGATGGTTGGAATTGGCATTGGAACATGGGATGCTGCCTTATTCCATCTGACTACACATGCCTTCTTTAAGTGTCTATTGTTTCTTTCTGCAGGAGCTGTCATCCACGAAATGGCGCATCTTAAGGCACATAGCCATCTAGACTTCGATCCACAGGATCTACGGAATATGGGTGGATTACGTCAATATATGCCAAAGACCTTCGTGCTGATGAGTATCGCTTCGCTGGCACTTGCAGGCTTCCCATTGACTTCAGGTTATCTATCCAAAGATAGTATCGTTATCTCTTCCTTTGAATGGGCTATTTCAAAAGGTAACTTATACCTTATCATCCCCGCGATTTTAATTCTGGTAAGTATATTAACGGCTTTCTACATCGGTCGTTTGCTCTTTAAAGCCTTTTTTGGAGAGTTCAGACTGTTGACACAGCTGCAGGGCAAACTACATGATCATCCGCTACATGAAGCACCAAAGACCATGTTGATCCCCATGTTTACGTTGGGTCTCTTCTGTCTATTTCCGGTATTCTCTTTCAATCCGTTTTCTTATCATGATTCCTGGTTGATGGATGGCCTTTTATTGGACGAATATGCTTTTGCGCCAAGCCATAGTGCGCACCTTATCATTCCTGCCATATTACTATTAGGTTCGGGTATTGGCTGGATCATCGGCTGGAAATGGTATGTACAAAATAAATACCCTTTGAACCCCGATAGCCAGGCATTAAAAGCCGCTTTCAACCAGGGGTATATCAATGAATTTTACCAAGCAGTCTTTGTGAATGGCACATTAAAATTAGCGCAGTTCTGTTATTGGTTTGACCGTCATATCGTTGACGCTTTCGTTTCTTTGATTCAGTTTATCGTCTTATCCCTCTCTCAGCTAAGTGTGTGGATAGACAAATATATTGTAGATGGTTTTGTTAATACGGTTGCTACTGTAGCCTATTGGACAGGCAATCAAGTTCGCCTGGTCCAAAATGGAAAGATACAGACAGCATTGTATTCCGTCTTTTTATTAGTTTTACTTGGTTTAATTTATCTTATATTCTTTTAGGAAATGCCTATTTTATCCTTATTGATATTTTTACCGCTATTGGCTACGGCGCTCATTCTCGCCTTACCAACACGCTATAAATCGAGTTACAAATATGTTGCTTTAGCATTCACAGCAATACAATTTGTACTGGCCGGAATATGTTATGCACAATTTGATGCAAGCAAAACAGGAGTCCAAGATCTGGCGGGCTATCAATTTGTTGAACAGCTTTCCTGGATCCGGTTAGACTTAGGATCAATAGGTAAATTAGAGATCGATTATCTTATTGGTATTGATGGGATCTCCATGCCCTTGTTATTGCTGAGTGCATTCGTTATGCTGATGGCTATAGGTGCCTCCTGGAATATTCAGAAAAGCCCGAAGGGATACTTTGCCTTACTCATGGTGCTTAATATGGCTGTTATGGGGATTTTCTGCGCATTGGATTTCTTCCTATTCTATTTGTTTTACGAGGTCATGTTACTGCCACTATACTTCTTGATCGGTATCTGGGGTGGTGCAAGACGCGAGTACGCAGCCATAAAATTCTTTCTATATACCCTATTTGGGTCTGTATTTATGTTGTTGATTATTGTAGGCTTGTATTTTTCAGTTATCAACCCGGTGACTGGTGCACATACCTTCAACATGATCTATATGATGAATCCACAGAATTATCTTGAAGGGTCTATTTTTGCGTGGGACGGCTATCAGGAAATTTTGGGGATTTCGGCTCGACTGATCGGTTTCATTGTGCTCTTCTTTGCCTTTGCCATTAAAGTACCCATTGTTCCTCTACATACTTGGCTACCGGACGCGCACGTTGAAGCGCCGACACCGGTATCTATTATTCTTGCCGGTATCCTCCTGAAAATTGGTGGTTACGGTATTATTCGTATCTGTTACAGCATCTTCCCCGATATGGCAGCCCTATCCAATTGGTGGCTGGGGTTAATCGGCGTTGTCTCCATTATTTATGGTGCTTTGAATGCCTTGTCACAAAAAGACCTGAAACGCATGATTGCTTATTCATCGGTCTCTCATATGGGTTTTGTGCTGCTTGGTATTGCATCGCTGACTGCCGAAGGTATTTCTGGCGCCATGTTTCAGATGATTTCCCATGGATTCTTATCAGCGGCACTCTTTTTCCTTGTTGGCGTGGTTTATGACCGAGTACATGACAGAAACATCTATAGTTTCCGTGGCCTAGCTCAAATTATGCCTAAATACACAGGTTATGTCGCCGTCGCATTTTTTGCATCCCTGGGCCTGCCCGGCTTTTCAGCCTTTATTGGCGAAGCCTTTGTCATTATCGGTTCCTTCAATGCAGCGAGTATAGGAACCGGATTACCGCGCTGGATGGCATTGGCGGGATCCATAGGTATCTTATTAAGTGCAGCCTATTTACTTTGGACACTGCAACGCATGTTCTTTGGACAAATTCGCTTAAAAGGCGGGGACTCCTGGAGTAATGCACTGACAGACTTAAATATACGCGAACAGATCATCTTATTTCCTACCCTAGCGCTCGCCTTATTACTTGGAATTATGCCGGCATTAGTATTTAACAACCTAAACGCTAGTGTTCTGAATCTCGTGAGTTTTATCCAACAATTTATTTAATTCGCATGCTCGCATTCAGTCCATATATCAGTTCTTTCATCGATCAGATTATCGTAAGCATTCCTTATTTTAAGCCCGAACTGACATTGATCGTCACTTTTATTGGTACTATCCTCGCTAGTCTTTTTATTGACAAACACTGGAAGCATACCTCTTTTGTCATCACCCTCATTGGGCTATTGCTCAGTGGCTGTTACCTTGTGGGCCAGGGACTCAGTAAGGTAGAGGCAACAGGCTTCTTTGATATGATCCATATTGATGCATTTGCTGTAGCCGCACGTTTGATTATGCTGTTGTCGACAATGCTCATCTGTATCTTTATCCAACAACGCCAGCAAGTCCGCCCCCTAGGTGACCTATACGCCGTACTCCTAACCGCAACCCTTGGCTTGAATCTGCTGACTATGTCGAGTAACTGGTTGATAATCTTTATTGCAGTGGAAACCGTTTCGATCAGCTCCTATATTATGGTTGGCTATTTCTCTTCAACAAAAGTTCAATCGGAAGCTGCTTTAAAATATGTACTGTTCGGATCCATCTGTGCTGCGGTTATGCTCTATGGCTTGTCTTTATTATACGGTTTCACGGGAAACCTGAATTTTGACGCCCCAAGTCACATTGCCGGCTTGATGGAAGCACCCCAGATCATGATCAGCATTGCTTTACTATTTTTGCTGACAGGTATTGGTTTCAAACTGAGTTTTTTCCCTTTTCATGTCTGGAGTCCGGATGTTTACCAGGGTGCCCCAACGGTTATTACAACCTATCTCGCTACAGTACCCAAAATTGCTGTTGTTGTGCTATTATCCAAGATACTTTCAGCCTGGCTTAACGTGTCCTTTTATTTTAGTGATTTCTTGACTTATGTGATTATTGCGATCGCCATTGCAACTATGCTGATTGGTAATTTAGCCGCTTTACGCCAACAGGATGCCAAAAGGATGATGGCCTATTCTTCTATTGGTCATACGGGTATACTTCTTATGGCTGTATTGGTTTATCAAAATAATGAATCAAATGTGCTGTTATTTTATCTATCCATATATGCTTTGATGAATATTGCGGTATTCATCTTTATTGATGCTTTGGAAGCTAGTTTAGGAAATACTTCAATTGAATCGTATCGCGGCTTAGGAAAGCAGTACCCACTGCTCTTCACTTCCTTTTCAATTGTTTTAATCGCTTTGGTAGGACTACCTCCAACTGCAGGTTTTGTTGGAAAACTTTTGGTCTTTTCCAAAGTGTTCGAACAATATCAAAACTTCCAATCCTTTGGTTTATTGGCATTGCTCCTAGTTGGTGCATTGACATCTGTCATTTCCCTATTTTATTATTTTAAAATACCACTGAATGCGTTTTTAAGGGATAATACGGGATCTCCGGCAGTTAAGTTCAATATGGTACTCTTGTGTATTGGAATCTTATGTACCCTAGCCATGTTGATCTTAGGTATCTTTCCCGATTTATTACTTTCGGCATTCTAGAAAACAGGATACTTCTTTCATTTTAATAAGTCTATCGTCCAATTCATTCCCTTAATGTCTGCGTTGAATAGTAAGAATAACTCCATAATATATTTTATATTTGTACTATGATTAGTGCAATAGCAAATCCAATTTTTCAGCGTGCTATCCAGGATTACCACGTATACGATCAGATTGATCATCCAATCCAAAATCCGTATGACAAACAGTCCCTGGAACATCTCCTCTATTTAAAATGCTGGATTGACACCGTGCAATGGCATATGGAAGATGTGGTGCGTAATCCCTCGATTGAACCCCAAGAAGGCTTATACTGGAAAAGACGTATTGATGAATCCAATCAGTATCGCACAGATACCGTAGAGTATATTGATAGTTATTTTCTACAAAAATTTCAAGATATACAAGTGAGTCCTACAGCAACAATCAATACTGAAAGTCCGGCCTGGGCTATTGATAGGCTTTCCATTCTGGCTTTAAAAATCTACCACATGGAGCAGGAAACATTGCGCACAGATGCTTCCGAAGCACATATCATTTCCTGCCAAGAAAAACTGAACGTTTTATTGGAACAACGGAAAGATTTGTCCCAAAGTATTGATGAATTAATGACCGCCATTGCATCTGGCGATAAATACATGAAGGTTTATAAACAGATGAAAATGTATAACGATCCAGCATTGAACCCTGTCCTATATTCATCAGGAAAATAAAACATGTCCTTACCGCAACGGATCATAGTAACCCGATTTTCAGCTATGGGCGATGTTGCCATGGTTGCCTCAGTGTTGAAAGAATTCTGCATTCAGTACCCTGATGTAGAAATCATTATGGTCAGCAGGCAATTCTTTGCCCCATTTTTTGATGGAATAAAAAACATACGGTTTCACGCCATTGAGCCCAAAACAATTCATAAAGGTTTCTTTGGATTAGTCAAGCTAAAAAAGGAACTGGCTCGATACGGCGCAGATGCTATAGCCGACTTACATTTCAATTTGCGTTCTCGTGTAATTGATCTATTATTTTCCTTATCGGGCGTAAAAGTAAAGCAGCTTGACAAAGGGCGGGAAGAAAAAAAAGCCTTAACCCGGGAAAACAACAAGATTAAAGTTCCACTGAAACTAACCGTAGAACGCTATGCAGACGTATTTCGTGCATTAGGCTTCAAATTTGAGCTCAGTAATAAATTGGTTCTTAATTTGCAAGATGTACCCAAAGCTGCATTTAGTATGTTTGCAAATTTCGACCGAAAGAAAATTGGTATTTCCCCATTTGCGCAACATCGTTATAAGATTTTCCCCCAAACCAAGATGGAAAATGTGATAGACGAACTCACGCACAATGGCTATGATGTTTTGTTGTTCGGCGGTGGCGAACAAGAGTTCCAGATTGCCCAAAACTGGACCGAGCGGTTTCCCAACACCTATAATACCATAGGCAAATTTTCGCTGCGGGAGGAACTGGATTTGATATCCAATCTGGATCTTATGATCAGTATGGACTCTTCCGGACTTCATATGGCATCGTTAATGGGCGTAAGGTGTTTTTCTTTGTGGGGAGCAACGCATCCTTATGCTGGATTCACCGGTTATGGGCAACAGCTAACAGACTGCATCCAAGTTGAACATCCCAATAGACCGAGTTCGGTATACGGCAACAAGCCCTGTGATTGTGATGGGACAGAAGCAATTGATTTAATTACACCGGAAATGGTGATCGAAAAAATAAGAGCAATAGGATGAAGATAGGCTTAATAACCATTCGATACGGATTGGATATCACCGGTGGAGCCGAATTCCATTGTAGAATGCTGGCTGAACGATTATCAGCAAAACATGACGTGACTGTATTAACCACCAATATCAAGTTTTTAGATAAACCAGTGGAAGATTTCACTCCGGGCCTAGAAATTATACAGGGAATACCTGTGAGGAGATTTGTGACCGATAAACATTCATCTTCCGAAAAGAAAAGTAAAATCGTCCGGAAAATACGCCGATTGATCTATCGCTGGGGATTAGCAAAGCCTGTTTTTTCCTTATTCCCCATTTGGAAATTCAAAGTTGATGATGAATCAAAATATTTAGAAGGACATCCATTTTATTCGTCTTCATTACTCAACTATATTAGGGAATTTCAACACGATTTCGACAAATTCATTTTCTTTACTTACGAAAACCCACTAACCATATTGGGATCACTTCTTGTACCACAGAAGTCTATTCTGATTCCCACTGCACATATGGAGAGTATGTTATTTAGAAGCATCAACACACTTTTATTTTCAAAAGTTAATCATATTGCCTTTAACACGGAAAGTGAAAAAGAAATGTGTTTAGAAATTTTCAGAAATTCGCTTGCAAAAAATACAGTTGTTGGCATAGGCGTCAATCAAATAGATGATTTACCGGCTGCAACAACGATCAGTACCAAATATCAGATCAAATCACCATACTTACTTTATTGTGGCCGCATTACGCCGGTCAAAATCAACAATTTTATGGCTTATTTTCTGAAATTAAAATCAGAAAAACAGATCGACTTGCAACTTGTACTTACAGGAGAAAATACCATGAATATTGAGCAAGACCCTGATATCATCTATACTGGTTTTGTAAGCGAGGAAGAAAAAAAAGCGCTAATGCAACAAAGCTTTGCCATTATTAATCCCTCACTCGCCGAAAGCTTATCACTATTGACATTAGAAGCGCTTCACTTGGGGAAACCGGTTATTGGTAACAAAAAGTGTGATGTTATGGTCGAACATGAACGCAAAAGTGGAGCTGTTTTTTGTTATGATTCCTTCGACTCCCTAAGTTCAATTATCACATATTTGCAAGATCCAAATACAGATAAGAACATCATTGAGGCAAAGGCAAAAGAATATGTTTCTAAATATTATAATTGGGATTTGGTATTAAGTAAATTTGAAAACATTTTTAAAGAAAACTAAAACCGAGTCAGGCATGATAACAATTGGATTTGATGCTAAACGATATTTTCTCAATCGAACAGGCTTAGGTAATTATAGTAGAGATCTCATCCGTATGCTAGAGCAATACTATCCTGAGCATACTTATTTGAAATATACACCAAGATTGGACGATAATGATCTTTCGAAGGAGGCGCTTGTTGAAGAAAAAATTCGTCTACCCAAAAGCACATTTAACCGTGCTTTTCCTTCACTTTGGCGAAGCTTTGGACTAGCATCTGACCTACTTAATGATGGTGTAGAACTCTTTCATGGCCTTACAGGAGAAATACCAAGAGGCTTAAAAGCCCGTGGTATTAAATCCGTTGTCACTATACATGATTTAATCTTCTTACGCTATCCCGAACTCTATAAACCCATAGATCGCTGGATATACAACAAGAAATTTCAATTAGCTGTTAATCACGCTGATAAAATTATTGCAATTAGTGAACAGACTAAATCGGATATCATCGATTATTATGCAATTCCCGAAGATAAGATTGAGGTCATTTATCAGGGTTGTCATCCGACTTTTAAGGTCCCAAAAAGCGCCGACGAGCAGGAAAAATTAAGGTTAAAATATAATTTACCCAAAGACTTCCTGTTAAGTGTGGGCTCAATTGAAAAACGAAAAAATGTTTTACAAATTGTAAAAGCTATTCAGGATATCGATATTCCATTATTAATAATTGGTAAGAAAACGCCCTATCTTGAGGAGATTAACAGATATATCGTAGCCAACAAATTGGAAAGCAAAGTCATTATAAAACAAGGATTTACTATTGAAGAACTATCGACCATTTATTCGATGGCATCAATTTTTATATACCCTTCTATCTTTGAAGGCTTTGGTATTCCTATCATTGAAGCCTTATATGCTGGTACTCCTGTCATTACAACTAATTCGGGTGTATTTCCAGAAGCTGGTGGACCATCATCTTGTTATATCGACCCTTCAAATGTCGACGAAATAAATCTAGCAATCAAACATATTCTCGGCGACTCCCAAACCAGTGCTAGGATGATTGCGCAAGGACGTCATTATGTGCAAAAATTTAATGATGAAAAAATTGCATCAGAACTTATAAACTGTTATAAATCCTTATTGTAATTTAGGCTGAACGGTATACGTAAAATATTTATCCAAGACTTTTAATGCAATTAAATCCTCTATTTTTTTATTTCTAAACTGAGCAATATATTCATGCGCATTTTCTACAATCATCTTTGCCGCATGATCATTTGCCATAAAATAGCGTAATTTTTCTTCCAAATCAGAATAATCATCTTTAATACAAATAAAATGAACATCTGGAATTAGGCTTCCCTCCATAAACCAAGTCTCATATTTAGGCATAGGCATGACCGCAATAGAATTAGAGGACATAATCCATTTTAAGTTTGTCGCAACATCGTTTCCCTCAAGCGCCAAAATAAATTTGTAATCAAGGTGCTCTGCGATGGATAAATAATCCTTATCGGAAGATCTATTTGCCTTTTTGATATTGCACAATGGATGATCAGAATACAATTCGTAGAATCGACTACGATGAACCTGTCCAAAGCCGCTCCTTCCGACCAACATATCTATTTTTTTATCAAAAGACACATCGTCATGAAGAAAATTAAAATGTCTTGCCTTGTCCAAATTTAAGACTACTGCATTACTGTTATTGCCATGAATAGGTCGGCTCTTTAGTAAAGTCGGATGTAAGGGAACATGAATGATATCACCGGGCAAAATACTGAATCGTAATTGGGGGTCAAAAAAACGTAAATACTCCTTACTGTCGAAATAATAAACGCGTATGCGTTCTGGCACTCGATATTTCCCTATTTCAATTGCATCCTGATCTAACGGCTCAAGCCTTTCCAACTTATTGTAATAATTTACCCTATCATCAATATATGCAGCATTTTTGCGATAATAAGCGCTATTTAAATGCTTTTTCAGTTGGGCTTGCGAAAGACTGCCAGGAACTAGCTCCCTAAGAATTGCTTTAATATAATAGTAAATCTTATTATTCTTATTTCGCAAAAAGATTCTTTTGAAATTCATCGATGACCAATACTTTTCTTCAAAAATAAGTAAAAATAACTCTCCCTTAAAATAAACAAACCTAAAAGTCTGTATCAGGCTTTACAACAGGAATACGCAGTTGCAGTTTCTTCCAATGGTTAGACTTGTCTTTATAAATCATAAGTTTGCCTAATTTATACTTAAATTTCAGTAATCCCTTATAATCATCTTCAATGCAGCGATACGCCACACTCGGATTTTCTTTCAGAACCTCATTAATCGCTAATGTATAAACTGTTGGTCCTGTCATCGCATGCACATCATGTGGAAATCGATTCTGTTCAATATTGTCCACAATCAGTTCCATCGTTCTTTTTAAAAAAGGATGTCCTTTATCAAAGATCAGTGCCCATTGTGCATATAGGCTCCTATTATTCTCATGCGTTATTACCGCAACGTCATCTTTATTTAGATATTTATCGATAGAAACTAACAAATCACTATCTAAATCTATATAAATGCCTCCATATATATACAAAACAGCATAGCGAAAGAAATCTGCTTTAGCGGCCCCTATCTGAAGACGACGATAGGCTTTATTAATGCGCTCATCAAAATGTTCAGCAAAGAAGTCACTCACCCTTTGATCATCATAGAACTCATACGAATAATCCTTGTTCTTTTTCAAAAACGAGCGAATATAGAGTTTTGTAAGCCAAGGAATCTTATTATCCTTAAATGTTTGAAATATATTTTTTGGAATTCCCATGATAATTAATAACTACAGGAAACTAGAAAGTCCGTCAGCACAGGATTTCAGCTTTTCTAATTTTGTCTTTTCTAATAAATGATCGTTTTGTGGAAGTGCTTTTCTAGACTCCTCTTTATGATATAAGTGATACCCAATTGCAGCAAACTTAAGTAGTTGCCCTTTGAGTCCATAGTTGAATAAACGTTCCACAAATTCACTGTCTTCACGGCCCCAGCCTTCAAAAAGATTATTAAAACCATTCACTGCACGAACATCGCGCATATAGAAAGACATATTACAAGAGCGTACTTTGCTTCTGTTATTTGCTAGGTTTTTCGCAGTCCATCGTGCCAAAAGAAGACTACGAAAACTACTTATTCTCTTTTCAAACCGACCAGATTCGAATCCAGCCTGAAACATATTCGGATACTTCAGTTGATTCGACTCGGCTAACAATTTAGATGTTAATGCTTGATTCAGTAAAACCCTTCCACCTTGGATAAAATGTCCGACTTTGGCGAGTTTTAGATGGTCTTCAATAAAATTTGGTGCCATAAGAATGTCACCGTCAACGAGTATAACATAGGGTGATTTCACTTGGGCTAGCGCTTGATTTCGAATACGTGCAACGCGAAAGCCACAATCTTCCTGCCATACATGGCAGATTGGAATTTCAGAAACCTGCTCATAACGATGGACCAGTTGTCTAGTTCTACCATCAGAGCCGTCATCTGCAACAATAATTTGTCTCGGCAAAACTGTTTGATTTAATGCAGACAATAGCACCAATTCCAATGCATCGGGCCTATTATACGTTGTAATAATTATCGAAGTTTCCAAAAAATAGCTATAAAACCGTAAGTGCTAATCAGATGATTTCAGGTATTTATCAATACCGTTATCACAATAGGTCAAATTTAGCTTTTTTGTTTTTGCAAACAAACAATTGTTGTTACCTAAATTCTCTTTTGCATTTATCGCATGCCAGATGTGAAACACAATGCCGCCGAATTTTAAGAAGCGTTTTTTGATGTTGATATTTAAGAGTCTAGCGACAAATTCTTTATCTTCCGGTCCCCAGCCTTTAAAGTCTTCATTGTAGCCATTCACACGAATGGCATCTTCTTTCCAATACGCCATATTGGCCCCATGAATCTCCCAACGTTCGTTGCCCTTATTTTTATAATTAAATTCAAAATATTTCCATAGCAACTGAAAACGAAAAGCACTGAATAGGTTCGAGACCCCCTTATCAAATCTATTCACCTTTGTATCAAGCTTAGTCAATTTCTTCTCGGAAAATTCCTGATCAAGATAAATACGGCTGGCACGTACTACAGATCCTTTTTGCGCAAATTTCCGATGATCCCGAATAAAATAGGGGTGCAAAATTAAATCACCATCAATTTGAACAATATAGTCGGATGAGGCTTTAGCAATGGCTTTATTTCTGATTTTCGCCAACTGGAAACCCTCGTCTTCATGCCATACATGAATAAAAGGAATATTAAACTTACTTTTATATTCTGCTACAACTCGCTCTGTCTCCTTTCCGGACCCGTCATCAGCGATAAGGATTTCATCAGGAAGAACCTTCTGAAGCAATACACTTTCCAAGCATAATGCCAACGCCTCCGGCCAGTTATAAGTAGATATTATTAGAGAGATTTTCATTTATTCATACATTGTTAAAAACAGCATCTAGGACCTCATACTCTTTCTTTACGGTATGATTATTTCGCATATATGCAATGGCTTGATTCGATTTTCTTTTATGAAATTCATCCTCATGAAGCAATTTAACTATATGAGAGGCAAATGCCTGCTCATCTAGCGATATAAGACATCCATTATCTGATTTATTAAACAATCCATCGACACCACGTTGATTGGTTACAACCGGAATGCCAAAAGATAATGCTTCCAAAACCTTTATTTTGATTCCTGTCCCCGAAAGCATTGGACAGATAGCAACTTTAGCTTGCTCATAATATGCTGCAAGATCATCCACTAATCCATGTTTTACAACATTTTCCACTGTTGGAATATGTGCACAAATCTTGCCAATAACATGCAGTTCAACATTCGTAAGTAGTGGAAATACTTTTTCTAAAAACCATGTTATGCTCGACACATTGTGCGGATTGTCACTTGCTACATAAATTAAGTCAATCTTCTTTTCGCGTTCTTGAACAACAGGCGATGGCATTGAAACCGGAATTAATCGTACAAATTTATCTGCAAACTGCTCAAAAATATATTTTTCCTCAATTGAAAATGTCCATATCTCGTTAAAAGAAGTCATCATAGACAACTCCGCTCCGAACATTTTACCCAATTGACGCATTGAAAAGTTTTCCTTTTCCTTTGTCTTATTTTGCAGCGTAAGAAAATCATGCGAATCTAAAATTGTATAAGGTCCTATCAAATTCTTTACCAAACTACCAAATTCAACATAGCTAATAATAACATAATCATACTTATGATCGCTTAAAACCTTTTCAAATCTTCTTTGAAATGATGGCGAAACACGATCAACCAAATTTGAGTGGAATATATTTTTTATCTCTTTTTGTAATTTATCACGAAAGAAATAACTAATTCTATTTTTTTTTGAAGATTTAAAGGGTAAAATAATCAGGTTAATATTTGGAAATTCTGATTGAAAAATAGATTCATCACCTGCCCCCCAATTGATTGAGGATACAAAATCAATCTCAAAATTTGCACTTATCGTATTAAAATAAGTTAACAACTGCTTACACCTAGTCAAATTGCCTGCTTTCGAACTGTTAGGATTTTCAGGCATAAAATATAATATTCTCTTTTTCTTTATTGCTTGCATTTATTCTTACATTGAAAAGGTAAAAAGCAGTAATTGCTTTTATAATAAATAATACGAATTATTCTCGGAAAATGCCACATTCTTCTTGAACTTTTCTTTTGTAGGAGTATTAAAACCTTTATAAATCATTCATGATGAAATTTATCCATAAGATAATAGAGGTCGTCAAGTCCAACTATATCTCGCCTTCGTCCCGAAAACTCTTTGTGACGGTCTCCACTAAATTTAACCATCCTGTAGCCATATGCTCAAAACTGTACTCCTTCATTGCCAAATTGCTTTGAATTCCAAGTCTCGAACGTAGCGAAGAGTCCATGATCAATTGCTCGAGATACAGGGCCATCTCCCGGTCGTCCAATGCTAAAAAACCATTCTGATTGTGTTTGATCAATTCATTTACGCCTGAACAAGTGGAAAAGCCAATACTTGGCAGGCCTATTGACATGGCTTCCGCTAATGCTAATCCAAACCCTTCATATTTACTGGGGAAAATAAAAATATCAGCATCTCGCATCTTTAACAGAGGATCCTCAGTGAATCCACAAAGAAAAACCCGGTCAGACAATCCAAGATCACGAATTTGCGTATTCAATCGATTAAAATCTGGACCTATCCCCCAAAACTCCAAATCCCAATTGGGATATTTGTTTGCCAGGTTAGCAAAAATTGCAATAGCAATATGCTGCTGCTTACACTCGGTATCCAAACGCCCGACATGAATAATCTTATATCTTTCCTTGATACGGTCATGTATAACTAAATCGCGTGGATCTACTTGCTGGATTGGATTGGCAATAACCTCGCATTGTCCGGAAAAATTTGACGGCAAAAAATCCCGATAGCTCTCAAATAAGATCTGAACACCATTCAGTTGAGCAAAACTAGCCGTTAACAAATCAACCATAAATGCATCTCTTCCCCCTAAAATATTGGTATAGTCGTAATCAGGTCTTCCATTGACAGAGTCTATAATGGGTATTGACAGCGTATTTCCATAAGTGATCTCAAGGAGTGAGCCAATGGACATTGTAATAATCAAATCGGGCTTTAGCCTGTCAATATAATCCTTCCATAAAATCGCCCGCTTTCGCAAATTAAACTGATATAATTTATCAGCTCCCCCCATGCGTTTCTTTAATTTGCGGTTATACCACTTGCTGTATTTTTTGCGAGCCTTGTATTTCAACCATAAAAGTGGGTTCGGCCCCTTATAATTATAAATCGGAATCTCGAGCTTCTGTTCTAAACTCGAGTCAAAGATATTCGTCACCTTCACCGACTTATGCAGCGGAAAAACTGCTGAGCCTTTTATATTTTCATTGGTTGCAATCTCAACGTCATACCCATTTGTACTTAGTATATTCGCTAGCGTAGAACATATCTTTTCCGTTCCACCTATTCCATTTAGAAAATACAAATGTTGTATTAGTAAAATCTTCATACGTCGAGATACTTATGTCTGATCCTTTGACGGACTTTTCTTCTTAAGCCAGCAATTGGAATAAACCTAACCCAGAATAAACTTTGCTTGAGTTTTTGAGACCTCCTTTTGCAATAAGCCAGGTAAAATTGGTCAAAATCCCTATGATCTCGAGCCTCTACAAAATAGCTAAAAGGTACCGTTAATATTTCTTTATCCTCTTTAGTAAGATGTGGGCTTACATATTCTTGCATAAAATTTTGCAATAACCTAAACAGCTCTTCCTTCTCAAGATCACTGAATGCCATTTTTAAATAACGAAACTCAAAAGGTTCATGTTCGATAAATAGCGCTAATTTTAACGCTTTTGAAGCAAAGAAATCATGTTCCTTATAAAACTCCTTCAATAGCTCTAACCACATTGGAATCTGTTTCAATAAACGATCAGTCTGTCTATTAATTTGCGTATGATTTTGATTCTCGTGCTGTCTATAAAAATATACCGCGCCAGGATTAAATCCGATCTTATCGGTTACCAAAAAAAGACGATGTGAAAACAAGCCATCCTCGCAGGGTTGAATTCCTTCAGGAAAACGAATATCGGGATAAGTGTCCAATAAGATCCTTTTGATCAGCAACCCGCATGTCGGTACAGCAGTCAAACGTGGGGCCCGCGAACAATAAGGTTCGCCCAAAATCACCAAATCAAAATTTTGCTGTCTAGCAATCGCTAAAGAAACGGACAAAAATGCGGGATTAATGGTATCGTCAGAATCTAAAAAATAGATGTATTCTCCACTTGCATGAATTAGGCCGTTATTTCTAGCGACCGACACACCCGAATTTTCCTGATCAAAAAAATAAATTCGATCATCCAAAGACACATACTTTCGACAGATTTCAGCCGAAGAGTCACGACTACCATCATTAACGAGTATGATTTCGAAATCTTGTAATTCCTGATCAAGCACACTTTGAATTGTCTCGTCTAGATATTTTTCCACATTGTATACCGGTATGACTACCGAAACAGCAATGGGACGCGGGCAATCCATACAACCATTTTTTTCCATCATTAATCTTTAATATACAAAAATAGTAACAGAAATGATATATTAAATGCTGAAATCATTTTAATGACTTCTCGATCCTTTCTTTGTTTAATGTAAATTCCCGATATCTGAACTCCCCGGATTTATTACCAATCATTGCTCCCATCTTGATGAGCGATTCGGTACTTCCCATTGGAAAAATTGAACTTCTATAAGCATTACTTTTCAACAGAGGCTTCGGTAATACTTTGAAATTTAATCCATCTTTAGAATACCCAATGTACAACAGTTCAGCAGTATATCGTTTCACATCTCCCACGGCGATACAGAGAAAATAATAACCATCGACAAATGTTGCCTGAATATGCCATGGTGAATTTACCCGTCCCTCCTTTAACCAAGGCCTATTTAGAAAATTTATGATTTTGCTTTCCTTAAATCCTGTAAAATTAATACCATCGGTAGATGTTCTACGAACCACATAAGAAGGATCTTTACCTTTAAAATTTTTCGAATTAAAATTCAGCTCAATCTCATAACTCAAAAACTCACTCCCATCATGGATAAAGGAGGGCGACAATAGATGATCATCTTTCGGAGTAAACGGAGGATTACTGGTAAAGGCGACATTCAAATTCGACCACTTTATACCATCTGTGGACGTTTGTTGAACAATAGTGCGATGTGCATTTTGTTTCAATCGATCAAAATTGGTGTTACTTAACACACATTTGCCTTTCAAAGCCTGCGCTGTGATAAAACTACCCCTATAGTAAAGATAAAACTGATTATTTAAGTATATCCAATCGACATCAGACCAAAATCCCTGAATCGGATCAACCTTGTTTTCACCGAAACTTTCTGTTGGAAAGGGAGCATTGATAATTGGATTGCTCAATCCCGGAGGATTTACCCAATCGAGGCCATCATTTGATACAACAACACTTGGATTTTCAAATTTCTTTGAATTTTGATTGGTCCCAACTGCGCCAAAATAAGGTGTAAAAACCATCCAATACTTATACCCATTCAGTTTATTTGGAAAATAAAGAACATCTGGATGACAATAACTGGCATTTGCACCCGAGATATCTATAAAATCGTTGGCATTTTTTAACCCCTTAAAATTAGCGTCAGCAACAGTATGTATATTGACCAAACCTTCATCACTATCAAAAGTAACTGAATCAATGGGCTCAACAGTCCAAATAGGAGCTTCAACATCCTGCGCAAAAAAATCCTCCGGACGGTTGCAAGCCACGAGGAAAATACTTCCGTAAAGAAGTATCAAAAAATTACGAATCATAAGTAAAAATCAAACGGTAGAAACAAAAAAATGCGACTTGGCTAACGATGTTTTTCAATAAATAAAATAAGCTGACGGCAAATAGCTGTATAAAACAAATTATTGTTTTTCGCTGCGAAATTAGCATAATTTTATCAAAGTAAAACAAGGATTTTCTTTTTTAAATCACTAAGACCACAAAGGCCTAAAATCACCCTAAAAAATTCGTTATCAAGCCTTTCATTTTGCTATTATACATATGGAAAAAACTACAAAGCTTTAGCTTTGACACGACATTAAACGTATCACTTGAGGAAAAAAAACAATTCATATAGTATATACTTTTCAAAACTTACTGTATTATTATTTGTATTCATACGCAAGCCTGCTCATTGCGCAAACACAATGAACCGGAACAACAAGCGTTATTATTTATAGTAGTATAGAATCAAAAATTTTAATCATGGACAACAGTAAAAAACTTTATATCATCCGACATGCCAAAGCCGAAACTATTCCAGGCATAAACGATTTTGATCGGGCACTTACATCCGACGGTATACAACACGCCAAACAAGTAGCGGCTAAGCTATCGGCAAAATTGACCCTAGATGAAAACAGTCTCGTGATCAGTTCGCCAGCCAATCGTGCACTCCAAACAACACGTATTTTTCTAGATGTCATGGGCTCTTCTTCTTTTGATATTCAAATTGAAGAAACAATTTATGAATGTACGTACAAGCATATGCTATCCATCATAAATGCGATTCCCGATCACATCAATCATGTACTGCTCTTTGGCCACAATCCCACGTTAACTGATCTGGTGGAATACCTGACCCGAAAAGCAGCCTATTTACGCACCTCATCCTGTGCAGAGATAAAACTTGATGGCGGATTCACCTTTCATATGCTCAGCGGCAATTGCGCCGATCTTGTGCAAATAATTGATTAAAACTCTATTCAAAGAACAAGCTTATCTTCAGATAAGATCAGCTTATCACTTACCCGCATTTGATTTCATTGCCTTATCAATCACCAAAGGCACTGAAATCAAATCCAGATCATGTGAATACACCACAAATTTCTCGACCCAGCAGGGATCAAATTTTTCCTTAAATTCTTTCAAACCTTTTGGTTGACGGAAGTAAGGATTATTTTCATATAGAAAACTGATCAAACGTTCAACAAGCCCTTTCTTCTTGTCAAATCCCGAAAAAGGTGCCAGCCCCATATTGAGAAAAGAATAACCTTCCTCTTTGCAATACGCTAAAAAACGGATAATTAATACATCCATATTTCCACCTGGTGCATCTTGCAATTTCCGGATAAGATCATACGTCGCCTCGTCCGGAGCATAATTAGGAATGATATTCAAAAAGGCCAAAATACGCCCTTCGTTATCCTCCAACGTAATTACATGGCTATTTTTAATCTTACCAACGTCAAACATGCCCTGAGAAAAAACACGTTCTGAACGCTTCATATCCCGCAACCAATGATCCGACACAACCTGTAATTTCTGAAGCAAACCATTGGATAACGGCGCCCGATATAAATTCGAAACAAAACCTTTCTTTTCGATACTATTAACCGCATTCCGGAGTGATTTGCGTTTCTTTCCTTCCAACGAAAAATTATCGACATTGACAATGGCCTCTTCTCCAATCAGAAAAGACTTTTTGCCTAACTGTTTGAAAACCCCCAAATGTCTACCGTCAACCCGGTAATAGGCGGTTTTTAAACTAGATTTGCGACAATAGCGTTCGAATGCATTAATCAGTTCTTTCATGGCATCTTCAGTATCTTCACAAACAGGACCTTCGAGTACCACCGCAAAACCATAACATTTTTTATACGCAATAAAACCTGTCTGCTCAGCATTAAAGAAAAGATCTTTATCCCCATAGGTCTTAAAATAATCGACAGGTGATTTACCATAACGTTCCAAAATGCGCTGCGCGATTTCTATCTGTCCATCAACTTCTTCCTCCGCTAACTGGCATGGATTGACCATCCAGTAGAATAATGCCGAAAGGCTGATCACACTAAAAAAATTAATAGAATACAAAAAGTACTGTCCTATGGCTGTCTGTGGTTCTGCGACATCTCCATTGAGTAGTACAAAACCGTGCAATGTATTGCTTACTGCATTTAAAATGGTAAAATCCATGTTAAAATGCTTCGCATTCAGAAAATAAAACCCAGTAATTCCATACAACAGCACAACCCCAATAAGCCACAAAACCAAGCTGAGATTTAAAGAGCTTAGCCTTCTGTTACTTTGCACAAAGTAATGTTTCGATGAATAGAGTAACATCAGCAACACCAAAAAAGCAAACCAGGCTTCTTCAAAATCCAGCCCTTTGGAAAGATTGGCGATAATGGAAAGCGAACATAACGCAACCGCAACATACCAAGCCATACGCAGCCCCTTCAACAGAAAGCCCGAACACATCACCAGTAATATACCGAAGAAAAGTACCGCTGCATTTGAAAAGTTTAAAGCATCATAAGATATAAATTGCTTTAATGCCGTGACACGGCTATGAATCGCTGGCGTCAATACCGAAATGATATTTATAAGTCCCATCACAAAAATAAAAACAGATGGAAGTATCCGAACAAAGATGTTGTTTTTATTCACGAAGAAACTAATTCCACCCAATACCAATGGACCCCAAAACTCAAATAAACGATATAAAAGGGATATCGAAATAGCCTGTTCTTCGCTGTAGCCAAACTTACACAGAATGACAACCATAGACACCTCGATAAGTCCCACTCCCTTCATCAATGGTGAAAAACAATAGACCAACGTTCCGACAGCATAGGTAACCGTACAGGCCAATAACGATGTTTCAAAGCCTAAAGCAAGCATTGCAATATAGATATGCAAAATTCCTACGAGCTCAATGACTGTCGCCCAAATGAGACTTTGCAATACAGCCCAAAAATCCACACCCTTTTTATGGAGTTCATCCCATGTACCTGCAACGGAAGGGAAATGACGAACTGTAAAATTGTATGCCCCACCACCACGGTAAAATGATCTGCAGTACCAGCCAAATCCCAGCAATAGAACAGTAAAAACAAGCATAATCGCAATGATTTGCACATCAAGACCCGCTATTCCAACAAACAGAAAAACAAAAAGACAGAGGATAAATAAGGACACTAAGCTAATAACTGCATAAATAACGGAAGAAAGATTAGCGTTTGCATCATCAATTCCCTCTTGATTAACTTCTTTCTTAAAGAAAGCCAGCGAGGTAAATCCACCGACTGGAAGAAAGACGCTGATAAAGTTTCTTTTTAGAAATAGGCGAGTAGCCCCACCCAGTGATAACTTTTGTTGCAAAGACTTAAAACTTTAGACATAGACCAAACCTTGCATTGCGATGTATGCCAAAGAAACCACGATCCCGATTGCCACCCAAAACAACGAACTTGACTGAATAAGCCCTACCGACGATGCCAGCTCCTGTCTCTGATTTGCAAAAAAATATACGGCACCCAAAATGACCAATAGGCCCAATAAGGATTTCCAGATCAACATTTTGTTTTTCATCAGCATAATTACCTCTCAAATTGACAAACCCAATTATTTCGTTTTTCTAAACCGCTTTTACTAATGACATCATTACCTTAAAATAGTCCCAATCCAATTTGCTTTTTTTAAGACATCAAAAATCAATACCGATCTTTGCCCTCACACCCCATGGAGATACCCCCGGATTATCCAGGTATGTAAAACGGCGAACCAAATCGACCCGTAGAATTTTAAAGATATTACTCAAGCCAACACTGCCTTCTATATAGGCCCCATTATTGAGCGAGAACAGCTGCGGTTCGCGAGGATCCTTGGGTAATTCATCAAAACTTTTCGTGTATCTGTTGGAGGCATCAACAGCTCCATACAACATCTTTACAGAGGTAATCTCCCGGAGATCAAGTTTTTTCAAAAGCGGAACTTTATTCAGGAAAAATCCATTAAATGAATGTTGAAGCAATAGTGATGTATACTTATCGCTCATAAATTCCATCGAATTCATCAAATTGTATGAGTTTAGCTGGTACGAATACGTTTGATTTGCCCGGTGAATAATCATCAGCGGATAAGGAACCTTTCCAAATTGGATGCCCGATTCAAATACGATATCAGCAAAACCAAATTGGGACGCAAAAAATCGCTTACTAGCATTTAATATAAAACGTTGGTAGTTATAATCTCCACCCAATAAACCTTTCACACCAACCTGTACGGCTAAGGTAAAAATAGGTTGCCCCGTATTGATAATACGTCGATAACGTTTCCCCTGGTATAATTTCTCATGCGGAGCCCAGCGAATCTCTCCAGTAAAAGCAGAAGTCCACAGCTCATTGCCGTTACTTCTTCTAAAAGCTCGACGGTCAAACTCCAAGATACCGCCCGGGCTAAGGATTTGATTGAAGAATCCTACTTTAAAAGACAGATGGTTTTCAAATTCCTGCCAGTATTCGATCTGCCTCCGCTGTAGATAAAACATTTTGTCATTTTCTCCTCTTCTGAATGAAAGCAGAAAATTGTCATTGTCAATAAAATTGAGATCCTGCCCCGGCACCTGCACCTCTTTACTAACTTTAGCGGAGACTAACTTTACAGGAAATTTATAGACCGATTCACCATTAAAGGAGTACGTGGCCCCCATATTATATTTCCATTGCCGATCTTTTGTACCATAGGCACCATAACCATCCAGGACCAATGTCTTGCTAAAAATATCCGTCGTGTTGCCACCAAATTTAAATCGGTTTCCTTCTACAGGGTTAAAACTATAAAATGAAGGTACTGGTCCTATTTCGATAACACCGCGTCCATAATACCCCGACATGATAAAAGAGCCCAATGCCATCAGGTTTTTAAAAGATTTTGACTGTTTTAAACTATCAATATTCGTAAAGGCCTGCGCCTCCAGTTTACTCAGTTTCTCAGGTCTCGCAAGATTCCAGTCAATTCCATTCGGATTCTGTGGTCCTGTCCGTGTCAATGCCTTACCGTTGACAGCGAGCTGTGTTTCACTGGAAGGTGATCTGCTGGTCACTTTCTCTCCAAACAAGCCCATACCGTCTTTAAAAATCCCCATATCTATCGTCAGTACTCCTCTGCTCAGAAAAAAACGATGCGCTTGATTTTCCGAATAATTCAAAACAATATTTAAACCCTTTACCCAGTTGATATTGGTCGCTTCGTTGATGGTCAGCTCCGCTTGATCCAATGCATAACTCCCGTCTAAGCGGATATAGATGAAACCTGAGAAAAGTGCATCCTCCCTATTCCTTGGCTCTACGCGTATTTTGGCATGCCAAGGTTTACTATCTTTCAAAGTGTCAACCAGGTAATATTTATAGAACGAAGGTCCCAACGTCGCTATAGGACTCAAAAAACGTCTATTCCCAATAGAGACATCCGTATCATAGATATTTGTTTCACCATAGATTTTATCCAAATACTCATCAATACCGTCTTCATCCAGGTACTGATCTACGCGCGACTGATTCTCACCGAGTAAAACAAAGCTATTACCTTTAACGGCATCCAATTTTCGCTGACCAATTTTCTCATCCATGAAGATGGGTACAAGCGACCTTCCCGGATACTTTAACGTATCCATCCCCTGCTTCAAGAATCCGAAACGTTTGAGCAAGCGAGATTTATCCACTTTTTGATTTTGGATAGACAGAGACATCGATAGCTTCTCATATTCCTGATAGCTACCTACTGCCCCATTTAGGGCATTATTTTCGTCTCTTTTTTCAATTACTTTACGGATTAAATCGACTGTTGGATTATGTTTATTCGTGTATTTTCTTTTTTTAGGCGCATTCACCACGACCTCGTCCAGGCTCTGCTGTTCATCTTCCAATCGGATGATCAGCACTTTCTTGCCCTGCGCGACACTCATCGGGAATACCTGCTTTTTATAGCCAACGGCACTAAATAGTAACTCCCAATTATCAGGCACGGATGGTAACTGGAACTGCCCCTCTTTATTTGTTGCTACAGATTTTGCCGTATTGGAAAGCTTTACAGTAACACCTTGTATAGGTTTTGCCGTTGAGGCATCGAGGACAATCCCTGTTAATGAAGCTCCTTGTCCAAATAGTCGAGAAGTAAAGAACAATAAAACCAATAAAAAACGATATTGCATAAAAAAAACCTTGCATCTAAATTCAGTAGGATGACAAGGTTTTAATAAAAAAGTCCTAATACGAATGCTATCTTAATCGAATCGTATTATAAATAGTCTTAAAATCGCGATTATAATTATGCGGTCCGGCCAACACATCGACCTTTAATCCCGCATTACGAAACATTTTCACGAGATCTTCTTCGCCCTCTTTACAAAAGACATAAGTCGAAGGGAATTGCTTTAACTTCAAGACTTCAGCTAGTACTTCGTAGCCATTGGGCTTCTGTTTCCAGTTAAGCATAGTCGATACGGTCACCTCGAAACTCGCATACTGATCAGGCGACAAATAAGTAACATGCCGGATTGACTTTTTCAACGGATCCGAGAAATTATTCAGAACAAAAGGTAACACTCCGGCAGAAAATGAATGTCCTATCAAATAAATTTGGTCGCAGTCCCATTCTTTCCTGAAATGGTCAATATATCGTTCGAATTCCCTTCCCGCTTCTTGCGGAGTTTTCTTTTTCCAGAAATATTTTTTTGCATCGATGACCAAACGAGGATATCCATCTAGCGAAAAATAAGACAGTAGGCTTTTACTAAAATCATTATAACCGCCATCGCCCGTAATAAATACAAGCATTGTCTTTTGTTTGTTATTGATATCTTTAAGTGGAATAACGTAATTTGGCAGTACTTCCGCCTGTATTGGTCTTAGGGCCAAGCATAACCAGAAAAATAGAAATAGCAATAATCTATCTGCTTTATAATGTGCAGTGTTCATGTGTATATATTATGTTTAAATATTTGCTTTGAATAATAACAATGTCTGTGACCATCTGGAGCTATTCATCAATAAATAAGCTCTGAAATCCATCCCTACGACACTATTTACTGGTTCTAATGTCCTTTATTGGAATTGATTTACGCACACCGTCCATCACATAAAAAAAGCCAAGGGCATTATTCGAAATATTACCTTCAACATTGGCAGGTACTGCAGACAATAATCCTTTCCATTCAGTCTCCTGAAATAGATTATAAATAAAACGGGAGTAACGTGGCGATTCAGAAAACTTAGAGACGATTAAACTGTCCTTCAACGAAACTTCATAGTTGTATGTCTTCCCAAGTAAGTTATTCAGTACATTAGGTGCCCCCAAACGATAACTGTAGCTAAAAGGAGAGCGAAAAGAAGAAATATCATCTTCAGAAAAATCCTTTTGCGGCATAATAAGCCATTTATTGGAGGTTCGCATCCCGAAGAGATGTTTATTAACCTTTACCGTCCATTTGTTATTCAAATTACTTTTTTCTACCGGTAGAAAGGCATTTTCAATTGGTACCACAGGTATCAATTGATCTTGTGCTTCATACAATTTCCCATTCAAAGTAATCGTAAGCTGAAATACATTTCCTACCGTGTCCTTCAGATTGAACAGCTCACCATAATAAAGCCCCTCACCCAAATCATTGAATTCAATCATATTGGGACCATTGGTTACACGTACGGTGGCCCCACTAATCCCGATAGTCCCTGAATTAGACTTTAGCCCGTCCAATTTCTTTAATTGGATATACTGCTCTTTGTACATCGTATTAATCCCACCTTCAACAATCATATCGTACGATTGTCCTTCGTCTACAGCTGATTTCTGACAAGAAACCGCTAGGAAACAAGTAACTATAATCAATAAGAATCTCATATCAATCAAAATCTCATTGTGTAACTAATTGAGGGAACTCGCCCAGAAAATGACGTTTTCTGAATAGCTAAATTCCCATTGCTATCTTCGGAGAAACTATAATAAAGTGGATTGCGCTGATCAAATACATTATATAATCCAAAATTCAAGGTATGTCTTCTTCCTCGCTCTCGCTGCCTTATCGTTTCCAAATCTACCGAGCAATTTAAATCAAACCGACTAAACGTAGGCATACGATGGGAATTACGGCTTGAATACACCGGAACATATATACCCTCATATTCCATAAATCCTATTGGATAGGTCAAAGGCCTTCCCGTATGAATTGTATAAAAAGCATTGAGATGCACCGATCTTCCCAAATCGTAGGACAAGTTGCTCTTAAGCACATGTGGAATATCGAAATTAGCAGCATACTCTTTTCCTTTATTGATGCCATTGATCTTACGAAAAGATCTCGACCAGCTATAGAAGATACTGCCCGTAAACTCACCGATACGCTGATTGACAGATAATTCCAGTCCATAAGCATGCCCCTTCCCTTGTCGAAGCTGTGTTTCAATAAATGGGTTAAGTATTAGTTGCGCATGATCGATCAATTCGACCTGATTGCCCATCTTCTTCCAGTACCCTTCGAGTCCAATATTTCCACGATACAATAACCTGTTGATACGAAAAGAAATAGCATCAACATATTGTGGTTTAATATTTAATCCCGCCGGCACCCAAGCTTCCAATGAGGAAAAAGCTAGTTCATCATTCTGTAATAACTGCAAATATTGATAACTCCGATTATAAGCCAGTCTGAAAGCATAGTCATTGCCCATTTTATATTGCAAAGACAGGCGTGGTTCTAAACCATAATACGACTTTTTCTTGTCGGCATCGTTCGACAATGGCTTATACGAGCTGCCATCCAATAAATAATAGCGTCCGAAGGAGGCATTAAAAAAGGCATTCGCGCGTATTCCCGCAACAATCCGGAATGCAGAATCGATCTTCCAGTTAAAAGAAACATAACCCGTGTAATCATAGGCCTGTGCCCTAAAAATATTATCTTCCGTGTTTGAATTCACTGGTGATATCTCTCCGGGATTAAAACGATGTAAGGTACCCTGGAGACCAAAATCCAAGGTGCGGTCCAATCCCATAAAATACGTAAAATCGGATTTCAAACTAAAGTCCCGTATCCGTGTCAACCAGATTTGATTATCACTCGATTCGGGTTTACTGACATCCAATTTATTATGATAATCACTGAATATAGCCGAAAGGTTCATAAATAGTCGGTCACTATGCACATGGTTCCACCGCAAAGTAGAAGTCCAATTACCCCAACGATTGGTATTCTTATTCGGTGAAATAACTTTATCTTCTCCATAGTAACCCGAAAGGTAAACCCGATTTTTCTCGTCAAATGTATAGTTGAACTTCACGTTATAGTCACTGTACTTCCCTTTGACATTAAACAGCCGATAATCGGTATTAAAAGCATTTAATATACTTCCCCGTGCAGTCGCAATGAAAGCACCTTTTCCCTTTTTTATAAATGGCCCCTCAGCACCGACCCGAGCAATCAATAGACTTGATCCACCAAAAACATGAAAAGCATTGGCATCGCCGTCTCTGGTACTCATATCCATGATGGAAGAAAGACGCCCCCCTAGATTTGCTGGAATAGCATCCTTATAAAGCTGCGTATTCTTCAAGATATCTGAATTAAACACAGAGGTTAAACCGAATAGATGCGATGGATTATAAACAACAGCTTCATCAAGCAAAATAAGATTCTGGTCCTTACCGCTCCCTCTTACGAAAAGATTACTGCCGCCTTCTGTTAATCCGTTAATCCCATTTTGCATCTGTAATACCTTCATGATATCAGCCTCACCTTTATAAAAGGCATTTCTTCGTGCTTGGGTCCAATTGACCTTATCTGTGAAACTTCCCATGTGCTGCGCGGTGAAGGAAGAATCAACATTAACCACCACTTCACTCAAGTTAAAATCCACTGGAGCGAGCTTAATGACTAGGTAATTATTTTCTAGCTCAGCATTTAATGAGACCAACCTTGTCTTATAGCCCAGATAACTTACATAACAACTGTATTCGCCCCGTGGTAATGTCAGTGAGTAAAACCCATATTTATTACTTAAACTACTTTTACCTTTCTCCGCGATCAACAAGGTGGCACCAATCAGGTTTTCGCCACTTAAACTGTCCACAACACGCCCCTTAACGGTAAAAGTTTTATCTTCTTCATAGAAGATAAGCGCCCTATTGATCATTGTAAATCCAACATTCGAATCTTTCAGCAAATAATTTAGAACCTCTTCAAGACTGGATTTGTCAAACGATCGGCTATAAATAATCTTTTTATTAAAGACCTGCTCATCATAAGACATGGATATATCGTATGTTTTATGAATTTCAGCAAGTATCTGAAGAATCTGTTTGTTATGAGTGTCAATTGAGATCTGTAATTCGGCAGGGGAGTTCTGTCCCATGGCTTTCGGACACATCGCTATAACCCACCAGCAGAAAAAGAGCAAACGATACAGAATCCTATCTTTCATATCAGCAAAGCAAAGAGCCTATTCGTAGATACTATATCCCTTTTTACCGGCTTTCCACTTCACATTTAAGGTCTTGGAAAGAATCTGAACAATCTCGTTGAGCGTTTGCCCATCAAAGTACATGCTTAGCTTGCGTGCTTTTAAACTATCTCCAACGACAGTTATATTCGCCCGAAAATGCTTTTCCAGATCTGTACAGATACTATCCAACCGAACATTTGAGTAGCTCAGCTTTTGTGCTACATCAATATCATTATCTGCCAACAGATCAATTTTAGATAAAGATGCTGTTTGTCTTTTATACAGTCCCTTTTGATTTTTCTGTAAAAGAAGTTCTTTTGCATGATCTCCTTTTCCACTGCTCAGGGCTACACTTCCCTCCTTAACAAGGACTTCGACATCATCTTCCAGTAAATTGACTTCAAAGGTAGTGCCGATATCACGCACATAATTATGTTCAAGATCGACTATAAAGGAGTTTCCTGTTTGATGTTTGACATCGAATAGCGCTTTTCCCTTTTTGAGCTCGACAGTTCTTTGCTGTGGAAATGTCCTTTTGTTGAACATCGCCTCAGCTCCGGCCTGTAGTGTCATGATCGAACCATCGGGAAGTACGATAGGCTGCTGTGTTACCGATCCATATAATCGGACTTCATACCCCATCCAACGGTCAAAGTTCAGGTAGCCGGCAAAACCGACCACGAACAAGACGGCTGCAGCCACAAATTTCATCCAGGGTTTCCAGATTACTCGTACAGGTGTCTCGATCTCCGCTTCTTGTTGATCCCCTGTTTTATCCAACTGATTTTTAAATTTTTCCCATTGGCTACTGGCATCTACCTTTTTATAGCATTCCAGTGCTATAAGGTTATCAGCTATACTTTTAACTTCGTGGTATAGGTCGAGGTTCTCCACATCCTCCGAAATCCAACGCCCAAGCAACACTCCTTCCCTTTCGGAAATAGTCCCATCCAGCTCTTTCTGAATCAAGTCATAAGGAATAAATCTTGAAGTATTGTTTTCTTCCATAACTATAAGATAATAAACTGGACAAAAAGTCCCAATGAAAAAAATAAAAAGCCGATTAGAAGCAATAGAAATGTTTTTTGCTTGGCCAAAGCGACCCGAATTTTATCGTAAGCAATGGTCAAATGATTTTTAACCGTTTTTATAGAGATTCCCAATTGATCCGCGATTTCTTGTTGTTTCATCTTCTCGTACTTACTCATAAGAACGATTTTTCGACATTGCGGTGGCAGCCCTTCAAGTATACTTTCGATCATCAACAACTTGGATTCGTAAAGTGCGGCGCGATCAATTTCATCTTCATCATCCGTCAGATCCAGTTCTTTACTATAATCGTTATTCCGTTCCAATAAACGTTGATTCTTTTTGAGGTAGGTAAGCGAAAGGTTGATCACGCTGCGAGATAGGTAAGCTCCCAGTGATTGACTAATGGCCAATTTGCCCGCATTTTCCCATAACATCATAAATACGTCGTTGGTGAGCTCTTCAGCAATTGCCTCCTCTCGCACATACCGAAAAGACAAGATATACAATTTACGGAAATGGCTCTTATAAATAGCTTCAAAAGCATCACGATCTTTTTGGACTATCTTCTTAAGCAGGTCAACGTCATTTGACATAGGACTTCGGTAAAGCTAATAATAAACGTATGTAAAAATAATCAAATTTCATGGAGATTTTATGCATCTAGTTAATTTACAACTCGATGAGTCACCAAAATCATTTAACGTAAAAACAAACAATAACGCTACGAAATTAAGTGATTTTTAAATAAATTTTCTATTTTTACGCAAAATCAAAAAACATGTCAAAAAACCACTTTTTCATAAGTATAATTTTATTTATTTTCACTTCATGTGCCAAAGAAAATTATCCTGAACAACCAGAGGTAATAAACCCAGAAGAGGAATCTCTTACAACAAGATTAACCAAAAACATGGATGTCTGGACTGACAATAGGGTGATAAATGTATTTGAAGAAGGTAAAATCCGCATTTATGATAAAGAAGAGCATAAGGATCATTACACTTTTTTCCAATTGGATAAAGAGATTGTCGATTCAATTGTATGGCATATTGATGATATTATGCATCACAGTTCAGGCGTTAATCCTTTTCGTACCATGACCGGTGTCACATTTGACAAACCTGGGGAATATAAATTTAACTTATTGGTTTACAAAGACAATAAGGTAGTCAAAAAAGCTGATCTTACAATCAGAGCCGTTCCCGGAAAAGATTTTTTTAATGTCAATTGGGGAAATCCACCTAGCAGCAGCATTGTAGGGCAATCTTACTCCTACAAAGGTTATCGCGTTGATCAAACTTATGTAAAGAAACAATATCCCTATAGTACTGTAGATTTTTATTATGAAAATAAACCCGCAAAATTAGCACTAGAAAAAGAAAAAGAATATTTACTAGAAGTGGCAAGTAAAACCTTTAGTAGCCCTTCACTTTCTGCAGGGAATAATGGGCAAACTGAACTAGATGATAGGTATAATATGCTTTTCAAAAATAGTTTTAACGCCACTACATTAGCAATCTGGGAAAACCGATCTACCGCTGTCGCCTTAATAGGTTATCCCAAAGATAATATTGAACATTATATGATTATCGGAGAACCTAAATATTAAAACATATTTTTAATATTCAGAAAACAGAAGGATTTTAACCTGCTAATTTTAACTGCTACTTTTATAGTTTTCATAAAAGCCTCAAATTCAATTTTACACTAATGAAATCATTTTTTTTATTGACTGTAATCAGTCTTTTCTTTATTTCTTGCAAAAAAGATCAACCTGAAGTTAATCCTGATGACAATACAAAAGCAAAACTCATGTTGAGCGATAGTATTTCGTATACAATTGAAGGCGTAAAATATGCTTCTAATGATCGATTTGCCACTGGCTTCAGTAATAAGCAAATTAACATAAAACCATATAGTCAGGAATTGCCCAATAGACATTTTGCCTATAGCAACGGTAACACCTGGTGGTATGGCGAAAAAGATTCTTTGCTCGTTGAATATAATTATGCATTTTCAGGTGAAGCGCATGTGAGGATTGGTTTTACTAAAAAATACAACATTGCGAAACTGCAAGAAGGACCAATAGTGTATCAACCTATCAATGGATTTCAATTAACAACAGGACCGCAACAATTTATAACGGATTATGAGCGTGAAAATAAAACTTCAGGTGTATTTTTAAGTATTTCTCTCCCAAAGAGGGAATCGATATCTTCGTATATTCCAGATCGATCCATGACAAAACCGGTCCAATTGAATAACAATATCCAAGATGATGCTAAGTTCACGATTTTAAAATTTGAAAAGCTCGACGGAGGATTTTATTTACTGGAAGCCGAATTTGAACTCAATGGATATACTGAAAAGAATAAAAAATACCGTATAAAAGATGGTTTTGTTCGATTAGTAAGCCAATTTAAACGCTTTTAATGTAGAAGAATCTGCGTCAACTCGTATTGCCTGGTAAAACAATGCTAGTTGATACAGATTTTCACTACCTTCGTCTTATGGCGAATCAATTGCAATTTGAACATTCACCGTACCTTAAGCAGCACGCACACAATACAGTAGATTGGATGCCCTGGGGACCGGAAGCTTTAAAAAAAGCAAAAGACGAAAATAAACTGATCATTGTAAGCATTGGCTACTCGGCTTGCCATTGGTGCCATGTGATGGAGCGTGAAAGTTTTGAAAACTCAGCCATCGCCCAAACCATGAATACGTTTTTCGTATCGATCAAAATCGACCGTGAAGAACGCCCCGATATCGATCAAGTTTATATGCTTGCTGTGCAACTGATGACCAATGCTGGCGGCTGGCCCTTGAATTGTATCTGCCTTCCCGATGGAAGACCAATTTATGGTGGCACCTATTTCAAACCACACGACTGGCAGAATATCTTATTGCAAATTGCACAAATGTGGGAAGAAAAGCCCGAAGTCGCATTTGACTATGCCGAAAAGCTAAACAACGGCATCCAACGGGCCGAGAGACTCCCCATCCACCCTGTCCCCGATCAATACACGACCGACGACTTACAGGCAATTGTTGCCCCTTGGACCGAGATGTTCGACAAAAAAGAAGGTGGTTATCAAAAAGCACCCAAATTTCCGCTACCAAACAATTGGTTATTCTTGCTAAAATATGGCGTGCTAGCCGACGATCAGGAACTCTTGGATCATGTTCATTTTACGTTGAAAAAGATCGGATCGGGAGGTATATACGACCAGATCGGTGGTGGCTTTGCGCGCTATTCGGTCGACCATTATTGGCATATTCCCCACTTCGAAAAAATGCTCTATGACAATGGGCAATTACTATCCCTTTATGCCGAAGCTTATCAACAAAGTCGGAATCCATTCTATAAGCGGATTATCGAAGAAACGATTACTTGGGCCGAGCGTGAAATGCTAGCGCCGAACCATGGTTTCTATAGCGCTTTAGATGCTGATAGCGAAGGCGTAGAAGGAAAATACTATTCTTTCTCCAAAGTTGAATTTGACGAGGTATTGGGCGATGATGCTACCCTCCTTGGCCAATATTTTAACATCACCGAGGCGGGGAATTGGGCGGAAGAGAAAACTAATATCCCAATTTGCGCCATTAATGCAGACCTGTTAGCAGCAAAGGTCAATATGTCAGCTGACGAATGGGCAGATTTTCTAAAAATTTCAAAGAAAAAATTATACAACTATCGTGAACTACGAGTCCGACCGGGACTCGACCACAAGCAGCTGACCACGTGGAATGCCTTATTCCTAAAAGGACTCCTTGATGCCTATCACAGTCTTGGAAACAGCCATTTTCTTGAACTCGCTTTAAACAATGCCCAGTTTATCTGCACACATCTTATTCAGGACGATCTCCAGTTATTGCACCAACCAAAAGATAATAACAGAGCAATCGCAGGCTTCCTAGATGACTATGCATTCACTATCGAAGCCTTTATAGCCTTATATGAGGCCACATTTGACCTCAATTGGCTTACAAAAGCAAGACAGCTCGCAGATAAAGCCATTGCATTGTTTTACGATGGATCACAAAAAACATTCTACTACACATCGTCAGAAGCGGAGGAACTCATCGCACGGAAAAGCGAAATTATGGATAACGTAATCCCATCCTCTTCGTCGACTATGGTTCGCCAATTGAAGCGATTAGGATTGCTTTTTGACGACGAAAATTACATCGCCATTGCAGACCAATTGCTGGCGAATGTATTCCCGCAAATCAAGACTTATGGTTCGGCCTATTCAAATTGGGCAATATTATTGCTAGAAGAAATATATGGAATCAATGAAATTGCATTGACGGGCGATAAAGCAATGGCTTTCAAAAATGAACTCGGCAACTATTATATTCCAAATAAAATTGTTCTTGGCGGTACAGAAGAAAATCTTCCGCTGCTAGAAAATAGAGTCGGAAAGGAGACAAAAGCATATCTTTGTAAAAACAGGACCTGCAGTCTACCACAGGATTCAATACAAGCGTTAATAAATTATATTTAATAAACGGTAGCCTCGCGCTTCCAAAAATCAAAATCAGATGGCTATAAAAGCAAACGACGTCGTAGCATTGACGTACAGACTTCACACAGTAGAAAACGGTGAAAAAGTTTTCGTTGAAGAAACAACTGCAGAACAACCTTTAGATTTCTTATATGGTGTAGGTATGATGTTACCTAAATTTGAAGAAAACATCGCAGACTTAAACGTTGGTGATAAAATTTCATTTGAATTGGCACCAGACGATGCTTACGGTCAAAAAGATGACAAAGCATTCGCACAATTGCCCGTAGATATGTTCAAAGAAACAGGTTTACCTCCAGTAGGAGAAGTATTGCCTTTACAAGACAACCAAGGAAACCAATTCCGCGCTGTAGTAGCTGAGGTAACTCCAGAAGTAGTCGTTGCTGACTTAAACCACCCAATGGCTGGTAAAACATTAAATTTCGATATCGAAATCTTAACTGTACGTCCTGCTACTGAAGAAGAGTTGTCTCATGGACACTCACATGGTGTAGACGGTACACAAGGTCACTAATCTTGACTCAAGATACAAAAAAACAAAGCCGGGTGTCCATTTGACACCCGGCTTTGTTTTTTACCTCTTTAAAAAATCGTATTTTGTTTTTAAACACACAAACGATGCTGACATTTGCGGAAAAAGTAGTTCTATTTAACAAACAACTGCATTACAGAGGAAACCTACCTTCGGAGTTTAATGTAATTAACCCCTACCTTGATAACCCTGAAACATTGGTCGTGATGGAACAGTTCTACCACAAATATTACAATGATAATCTAACAAGAAAATTCATTATTGGCATTAATCCGAGCAGACATGGTGCAGGCGTAACGGGCGTTCCTTTTACGGATACCAAAAGACTAGCTAGTGCATGTGGCATAAAAATGCATTCTGCACATACCCATGAAATATCTTCGGTTTTCATGTACGATATGATCGAAGCCTATGGTGGCCCTGATATCTTCTACAAACAGTTTTACATCAATTCGCCATTTCCCCTCGCGATTGTCCGAGAAACAAAACCCAACAACTGGATCAATGCAAACTATTACGACGACAAGCAACTTTTTGACATGGTCCGGCCCTTTATGCTGGATTCTTTAAAACAGCACATTTCCATGGGCTTAAAGACGGACGAGGTCTTTGTCCTCGGAAAAAAAAATGCAACCTTTCTCGCTAAGATCAACAAGGAAGAAAAGTTGTTTGGAAAAATGACCGTCCTCGACCATCCGCGCTATATCCAACAATATAAATCCAAAGACAAACTACATTACATCGATAATTACATCAGCTTGCTAAGCGGCCTATAAATTAGAGGCAAAGTATTTATTTTTGCTGGCATCGTCATAAAGAACGATAATCTTAGTCCCCTGGAGAAGCACTCCACGACTACGACCTTTCAGACGATTGGCTTCATTGGCAACATTCACAGCATAAACCTGACCGGCATAAAAATTACTTACCTCCGGAAAAATGGTGTGCCCTACAAAGATTTTTTTAACCGCATAGATATGCATCAGTTTTTCCAGATAGGCTTCGGACAAGGGAATATATTTATCTTCTTTGCGAACCATTCCGCGATACCATAGTGGCCCATCACTACCAAATAGAAAAGTAGCAGCCTTCGATTTTTGCCGCTCTTCTTTCTGCTGAAACACATAATTTCGTACCGAATCATTGACCGCAGCAATTGACCATTGAGGATCCAACATCGCTGCACTGAGTCCTGCATGGACAAACAGATTATCCCCGATTTTTTCCATGGTATTCTTTGTCTGTAACCATTTCCCAAGTTCGGTATTTACCGACCAAAAGTCACGATAATCCCTACCTACCTTCTCTGCTAAAGCTTTGTATTTTTCTTGCGTATATTTATAATTTCCGCGTAAAACCATCTCTTCATGATTACCGAATAAAAAGTGAACTCGGCCTCCAGCTTTTGCCGCCTCGTATTCAAGTTTATAGATCAGCCAGAAAATAGGCAATACATCTTTCCCACGGTCAAACACATCGCCAATGACGACAAGTTGATTGTTTCCAAATTTCCATTCGTAATTTAAACCAATAACATCCTGCGCCATTAGAATTGAATAGAAAGATTCAAAGTCACCATGGGGATCTGACAAAACCACAATCTTTTCACTAGGGCTATAGGACCAGGCCGGTGCCACTATGGGATGACGCCAAACGTCAAAATGATGCTTACCATCTTCGGTTGAAACCTTCAAAGCCTTTGTATGATCCCATTTTTCAGTCAATGGTTGACCATGCTCCACACGGATAACACTACTGTCACCTTTTTCATAAAACACATAAGGCCCGTCAAAGTTCCCCAATTTCAACTGGCTTTGTGCTAAAACCGCTTGTACAGGTGCCAATAGGGTGAACAAATACAGGATCACGGCGATTCCATAGGAACCGCCGTGATTTGTTTTTAAGAGAATTTTCATATTAAATTAATACCCTTCATTCTGAATAATATTACTATTTGCATCAATTTCAGCCCTAGGAATAGCCATCAAGGTTTTGAAGAATGTCCGATCATAGAATCTTGTCTCCAGTCTCAATGAAGGTGAAACATGTGCGATTCCCTTTCTTTCAATCCGCATATTATTACGCATAGCATCAAACAGACGATGCCCCTCTCCGACAAGTTCGCGACGACGCTCTTCCATGACACGTTCCAGCGTTACGATACCACTGATAGATTTCGCTGGATTTGCACGGGTAATAATTGCATTAAGGTACTTCAACGCATTGACATTATCGCCTAGTTTTACAGCAGATTCTGCAGCAATCAAATATGCTTCTGAAAGACGGAGAACTGGAATATCCGCAAACTCCGGATTTTCACCGTCCGCCGTATTTCCGGGATACTTGTTCAGGTAGTAGTAATCAACTTGTTTACTAGTATATTTGGTAATGATTTTATGACGGACATCGTTTGCATCATTCTTGATCAGATTCATATAGTCATCAGACAAGATAATATCATTATACCCATTACGCCACAATAAATTGCCTATCCGCTCTTTTGCTTGGTCACCTTCCGTCTTTAGAATGGATAGTTGAAATAAAATTTCATTTGTAAAATCCTTTGACCAAACAGTTGCATACTCACTATTTGTCCATAGTATGTACTGGCCTTTCGTCGAACTCTGTGCAGTTTCGGCATCTTTAATCAATTGATTGCTCAGGGCAAAAGCCTTTGCATTATCTCCCGTGTAGAGATAAGCTCTAGCGAGTAGCAACTGAGCGCCAAATTTATTCAACTTGCCGTTCTTTTTCGCTGCGCTCAGTAAGTTTACAGCATTTTCCAGATCTTCAATCACCTGTTTATAAACATCCTTTACAGAATTACGAACAGGTTTATTGGTAGACGCATGTTTTTCAGTTTCGATGGGCACCCCCAAAGAAGCACCATTGTCTTTTGTATAGGGGGCTCCAAAGACTTTCACTAAATCGAAATGAGCCATCGCTCTGAGCGAAAGAGCCTGACCTTTGATATCGGCCAATTCTTCTGTCATTTGCCCTTCCGGAACACTATTCACGTAGCCCAAGATACCATTGGCATTTCTTAATACGCGATAGGGTTGATACCATAATGAACTAGGTGTATTATCTTTATTGAAGTCAAAAAGATAATACTTTGCAGCTCTTTTTGTATCACCATTAGCCAGCATATCTTCCCCTGTTACATCTCCATAATAGGTCATTCTTGCGCCATAATACTCATATCCGCGCATAATATCATAAATACCATTTAAAGCGTAGCCCGCATCCCGAGCAGATTTTATGGCCTGCGAGCTTTCTGTTGATGTACTCGGCTGTGCTTTCTCCAACCATTGGTCACCGCATCCCACCAGAAAGGTGCAAGATAACAATACCGTTGATAATATATTTTTCATAGTCGTTTTTTAGAATTTAACATCTAAACCAAAGGTTACTGTCTTCAATTTAGGGGACTCAAAATACACAGTACCATTTACAGGTACTTCCGGATCATAATTCTTATAGGCTGCAAACGTCAAAAGGTTTACGCCCGAACAATATGCCCGAATATTGCTTACTTTAAGTCGTTTTGAAAGCTGCTGTGGCAATGAAACACCGAAGGTCATATTTTTCAATCTGATATGATCCGTCGAATGTAAACGACGTGTATTGGCTACACTGCTCATATCGTATGTATTGCCTACCATAAACATTTCAATATCGGTTTCATCGCCAGGTTTCTGCCATCTTCGTTCATAATATTGTGGTATATTATCATAACCAGTTTTTCCGCCTAATTCAGTCTTGCTTGCACCACTGTCATAAGAGTTTCCGCCTAGAGAATAAGTCCAGGTGAAATTCAGATCAAACATCTTATAACGGAACGTATTAGTAAACCCACCAATCAGTTTTGGATCTACACTTTTGTAAAGAATACGATTGGCTTTGGTATAATCTTCTGTAATGTCTCTTGATCCTAAATTCGCAGGATCATTGACATAATATTGAGGTACCCCTGTCTCCCGGTTTATTCCAGCAAACTCAATCAGGTAATAGCTGTACCAAGGCTGGCCTATACGATGTATTGACGTACCATCACGTAATTCCTCACTACCATCGGCCAAAGCTATTGTCTTATTTTTGTTCATACCGAAATTCAAACTCGCATTCCACTTGAATGCTTTATCACGCAGAATATCCGCATTCAGATCCACTTCGATACCCGAGTTTCGAATCGCTCCAATATTCGTCAAATAAGACCCAAATCCTGTCGTTAAGGAGGTCGGCATATCATTCAACAAATCCGATGACTGCCTTCTATACCATTCGAATGTAAGTCCCAATCGATCAAATAAACGAACATCCAAACCAATATTAAGGTTATTCTGCTTTTCCCATCTTAGGTTTGGATTTCCGATCTGTGTTTCCCTGATACCCGGATTATTTCCATATGGGAAACCAAAACCTGTTAAATCCATATAGGTAAAATAACTCGAAGGTAAGGTACCGTTGGTACCATACGATACACGGAGTTTACCATCTGTCAGCACATCATTCAAAGAGGCCATAAAATTCTCCTTCGTAAACTTCCATGCACCTGACAGTGACCAAAATGTACCCCAACGACTGCTTCGATGAATCCTTGAACTACCATCCATGCGCACACTTCCTCCTAAGAAATACTTATCATCATAATTGTAATTGAGGCGCGAAAGGTACGAAAGCAATCGCCATTCCGTATTCGACCCTGAAAGATCAGTGAGCACCGAACCATTAGAAAGTACAATCTTTTCTACTGAAGGGAAGTTATCTTTGGCCCCATCCATCCCATCTCTGCGGTAACGGTTGACTTCATAACCGCCCAAAACATCCAAATGGTGTTTCGTCGCAAATGTCTTGGTATAAGTCAAACTATTACGCCACACCATTTGATTATAGTCTGTAAAACTTGTAGACAATGAACCATTTGTCTTCTCACCATCTGAAGTCCGCGGATCAGACCAGGAGTTGTATCGAGTCGTTGTATGATCTAAACTAAAGGTTGTATTGAAAACGAGACCATCCATAAACTTATAGTTTGCAAAGACGGTATTGAATGATCGGTCTGCTTTCTCCCGACGGTAATTATACAATGATGATGCTTTCGGATTACGTGGACCATTGGAGAAGAAATCCAAAAAGAAAGTACCATCCTCATTATAAACCGGTTCGGAAGCCGTCACTTTGTGACGCGACGAATAAATTGGTGATGTGTAAGTCCCACCTTCGGAATTAACATCCTGGTTAACATTTGAATATAAAATATTAGCCCCAAGTTCTAGCTTGTCGCTCATTTTGTATTTCACATTCAAACGACCTGTTAACCTTTCAAAACCAGATTGATAAGACAAGCCTGTTTGATTAGTATAACCCAATGATGTATAATATGATACTTTGGAATCCCCTCCCGAAGCTGATAAGTCTGCATTTCTAAAAGGTGAATTGCGACGAAATAGTTCCTTTTTCCAATCTGTCCAGCCGCTCCAGGGTTGCGGCGCATATTTATCAATATTGTTTTGTGCAAAATTTTCAATCAGCGTTTCATCAGTCAACTTGTCGATATAACGCGCCTTGTTGCGAAGTCCTTCAAGCAACATTTCGCGGCGTTGGGGACCATTCATTACTTCACGAAAATCTGTCGCTTGACTGGAAAGTCCATAGTCCCCCTTAAACGAAAATACAGGTTTCCCTGCCTTACCCGATTTTGTTGTAATCAAGATAACACCGCCTGCTGCCCGGGAGCCATAAAGCGAAGCTGCTGCCGCATCTTTTATCACCGTAATCTGCTCAATATCTGCATTACTCAAGGTAGACATTACATCAAGGCCGGCATTGTTTGAACTGCTAGAAGAGATATCGCCCGACATCACTGGCACTCCATCGATAACAAAAAGTGGCCTATTGACAGCATTGATAGATCCCATACCACGTATCCGAATATCCGTTGAACCTCCAGGTTGTCCAGATAGGGAATTAACTTGTACGCCGGGAGCATTACCCTGGAGCATCGTCGAAAAATCTACTGCTGGGACATCTGACATACGCTCTGTACGTATTGTTGAGGCAGAACCCGTATAGTCCGATTTCTTAAATGTACCATATCCAGTGACAACCACTTCTTCCAGATTCGATAGACTTGGATGCATGTTAACATTCAAGATATCTCCGTTCACTTCTACCTCTTTACGCTCATAGCCAACAAAACTAAATACCAAAATTGTTCCTCTGCTTGCAGCAATTGTATAATTTCCATTGGCGTCAGATGCAGTTGCTATTTTTCCGCCCTTTACGGCCACACTTACTCCAGCAAGCAATTTACCATCCTGATCGGTAATTTTACCCTGAACAGGACTTTGTTCTGCTATCCAGCCAACATTTTTGAGGGGTGCATACCTTTCGACACCGCTGTTTTCACCTGCTTTAACAATAATGGAATTGCCCTCTTTGATGTAGTTAAGTCCTCTGGGCGACAACAGTTCGTTTAATGCCCGGTCTAAGGATACATTGTTAAAATCTACGCTGACCTTAGGACTATTGCTGATAATTTCTGATTTACATAATACGGTATATCCAGTTTGTTTTTTGATTTCCCGAAATACATCAACAATAGGACTATTCTTCTTTTTTATACGCACCGTCTGAGCGAAACTTCCAGCTTGAAGCTGCACGACACTAAACAAAAGAAGCATAATAATCATTTTCATAATAATGAGGTATTTATACTTTTTCATTACATTTGGTTGGTTTTGTTAGTTTAATAAACAGTTGAGTAAGTTTTATTATATCTCGAACCAATTTGCTGGGGAAGTGCCACCTTCCTCAGCTCCTTAAAAGGACGAAATAATGATTTAATGTATTCTTATTTCATCAATTTCACCCTCCTTCCTTCGATTTGAACTTTTATTTTATCGTCTGTCATTTTGATAACATTAAGTACCTTATCAAAATTGTCCAAACGCGATACTGATCCCCATAGCCTAATTTTTGACACACTTGGAGCTATTTCGATATCAATATCATACCATCGCGCGATTTGTGTCAATGCCGTTCCCAAAGGTTCATTGTTAAATGTAAACTCATTATTTTTCCAGGCAATACTTTCCTCTACAGCGGCTTGCTGAACAGAAAGCTCCTCGCCATTCACTAAAGCCTGTTCTCCGGGAACAAGCAGCCTTTCCTTTCCTACAGGTACAGAAACTTTTACTTTACCTTCCAACAAAGACACTTTTGATTCCTGCTCTCCCGGGAAAGAATAGACATTGAAATGAGTTCCTAACACTTCGACTTTCTCTTTATTAGTCACAACCACAAAAGGTTTATCCCGCATCTTCTCGACCTCAAAGTAGGCTTCTCCATCTAATTCTACGACACGTGTTTGGCCTATAAACTTGTTGGGATAACGCAAGCGCGTATCGGCATTCAACCACACCTTAGTACCATCAGACAGAGCGATCTGATATTGCCCCCCTCTAGGAGTTGACAGGACCATCATCTGTCCTTTATCTTCTTGTGCATTCACTGCGACCGAACCATCGCTATACCGGATCTCACTTCCCATTGAGATCCCGCTATAACGACCATCCAGATCTACATGTGTTCCGTCGGCAAGCTGAAGCCTTGCCTTATTGGCTCCGGGTACAAGATCTTTAGCCAAGAGTATCGGATCAACAACAGTTTGAGCTTGTTCATCTTGTTTTAGTTTCCAAGTCCCCAGCCCAATTAAACCGATGATACATGCCGCCGCCGCAGCATACAACCGATATTTTTTGAACCAGCTCACCTGCTGCTCAGTCGACTTTGCGTCAATTCGATCTAAAATGGTCGACAAAACCCTTTCTTCTGCCTTTATTGCATCAGCCTCAAAGAGACTTTCATAAATTTTAAGCTCTTGCTGAAGGTTTTCTGGATTTTCTAACTCCATTAACATGCTCTGCAATTCGGGGTATTGTTCAAATAATAACCGGAGTTCCACATGTGTATCAGGATGAATTTCACCCTTTAAATAGGAGTTCAGAAGTGTTATAATGTGGTCTGTACCATGCATACTTTTCGTCATCGTTTCTTTCGTCAATAAAAACACGGCGGCTCACAGAATCTTACATAAAAAAGTAAAAAAATATTAAACAGGTAAAAAAACAGCACAGAAGCTTAGAAAACAAAAGGATAGGGGTCAAAGAAAATAAATAGCGAGGCATAGAATCGGGCACACCCCGGCTAATTCTCGCCGACTAAAGATAAAAACGCGAGGAGCGTTAACGCATTTTTGGTCCCCAACAAGGTTCGTATGGTATGTATCGCACGGGAACGGTTTGTGTATACAGCAGTTGGGCTCATTTGAAGTTCCTCTGCAATCTCTTCGACAGTCTTGTCTTCAAGATAGGTCATATTAAAAACTTCACGTTGTTTTTCAGGAAGCTTTCCGACCTCAATAAATATAGAGTTGATTAACTCAGCATGAATCATTTTTGAGAAAACGTCGCGGTCATCTGCCAACAGATCTTCATAATTTGTCAAGGACTCATGGATGCCTTTAGAACGCTCCGATCGAATAACATTCAGACTCGAATTCTTTGCCGAAATATAGATAAAGGCCTTTAGATTTTCTATTGTTTGAAAATCAGACCTACGCTCCCATACCTTGACGAAAACATCGGCCACGATTTCCTCGGCCGTACGGTTTTCCTTCAAATAACCAAGAATAAAGAATAACAGTTGTTTATAGAATTTACGATAAATCGCAACAAATCCTTCCTGGCCATCTTTCTTCAAACTGTCTATCAACTGCGAATCTGTCATTAGGTAGTAAAATATAAACCACAAGTGGTGAATAGGTTAGCGTCTCTATTTTGGGCTAAATTAGAAAACACTTTTTAGAATACCAAGCAGTTAACAATAATTTAAAGTAGGCAATCGTCCTTCTTACAACTTTGTAGCACGAAGCATTTCTCGCTTGCCTGGTGCACCAGGAGCCTTTTCTATTGAAAAGCCCAATGCTTTCATGCTGCGTTTGAGGTTTCCGGTAATAGCGTAGGTCACAAAAACACCACCTGATTTAACGAACTGGGCGACATGTGCTAATGCCGCATCGTTCCACATTTCGGGCTGATGCACTGCCGCAAAAGCATCAAAATACACGACATCAAACAAGCGATCCGATTGGAAATTCATCAATAAGGTATGGTCAATATGAAGCTTTAAGTGCTCATTGATCCGTACGTTTCCCGTCAAAGCCTGCTCGTATGCGTTCAAATAGCTTGCCCACACTGTCGGATGCACAGTCGCATCATAGCCTGTTGCGGCAATAGTGGACAAAGGCAAGGGAAATCCTTCTATTCCGACATAGTCCACCTGAACGGATTTATCGCTAAGAAAGTCAGCTGTTTGCAAAAAATTCAAACCTGTCCCGAACCCAACCTCCAGGATCCCGACGTCGGTTGCCCCTGTTGTTTGTACATAGTGGTCAAGCCCTGTTTTTATAAAAACATGCCTGCTTTCCTGTACTGCACCATGTTTAGAATGATAACATTCACCTATTTCAGCATTAAACAACGTTTTCGAACCATCTCCTGTCGTTACAAATTCCATTTTATACAAATACTTTAAGTTCCAATTTTCACACATTAAGTCTAAACAACTAAACAGTAATCCAAACAAATGGCGCACTCCTTATCCATGACACTTATCACTGCTACTGTCCAAAGATAAAAAAGCCAATTCGAGTATCAAAACCTTCCTGATTTCAACAGCATCAACAGCTGTGAAAGCGGATAGAAACTCTTTTGCAGATCATAAAACGAGTGTAGCAAGCTCGTTGATACCTTAATGAAAAGATACGAAGCAATCAAGTAGACATTTGTAGAAAAAAGCGGATTTTTTCAGCAAGGTAAAACAAAAATGAACAAACACGCATAAATTCAGCTCGTTTTAATAGACCTATTCGAGAAAAACACTATTTTAGCAATCTAAATACTAAATATTCACAAAACCTAATGAAATATCCAAACCTAACAAGCGCAAGCAATACAACAGCATTGGATATTCTCAATGTGACCAAATACAAAGACAACATAAGCAGTTCTTCCATGCGAATGAACTTCTTTTGAAATAACTAATCATACACCTATGAAATACGCTACAAAAACTTTTGTGCAGAACTACGGCAGTATCTTACTTCTACTCCTTGGGATCAGTATTGGAAGTTTGATCGGCATCTTTTTTCCTCCTATCGTCAACAATCTTAAACCGATCGGCGACATTTTCCTAAACCTACTCTTTGTCAGCGTCATACCCTTGGTATTCTTTGCCATATCCTCATCTGTTGCCAATATCGATGGCGACAGTGTACTGGGAAGGATCATCGGCATGATGTCATTCGTATTTGTATTGGGTATTGTCGTCGCCGGACTGTCAAGTATCGGCTTCCTTTACTTCTTTCCAGTCGATGCTCCACTGCCTATTGAACAAACAAACAAGATCATGGAAACAGTTGTTCATGATTCTTGGGGTGAAAAAATGGTTCGCTTTTTAACCGTTAGCGAATTTTCAAGTTTATTATCACGACAAAATATGCTGGCCTTTGTCATCTTTTCGTTCCTCGTTGGCGTTGCTACACGCAAATCAGGGGCATCTGCAGAGACCTTCCGTAAATTTATAAACTCGGGCAATGTTGTGATGGGAAATCTGCTCGTGATGGTCATGAACCTCGCTCCCATTGGTTTGGGAGCATATTTTGCCTATCAGGTTGGAACTTTAGGCCCGCAGCTCTTTGGTTTTTATGCCAAACCTATCGGTCTATATTACTTTTTTGGAATCTTCTATTTTTTCACGGTATTCAGTTTATTCGCTTTTTTAGCATTCGGGCTAAAGGGTGTCAAACGTTATTGGCAAAATAACATATTGCCTTCCTTGACCGCATTGAGCAGCTGCAGTAGCCTCGCTACCATGCCAGCCAACCTACTTGCAGCCAAACAAATTGGAATTCCCGACAGCGTCGCTAGTGTCGTCATTCCCTTAGGCACGACATTGCACAAGCATGGATCCGCGATCGCCTGTATCTTTAAAATCTATATCGCACTTTTATTAAGCGGAAAGGAATTTTTTGATCCAGCCAATCTGATTATGGCTGTTGGCATTACTTTACTGGTGAGCATCGTAGCCGGAGGTATTCCTAATGGTGGCTACATCGGAGAAATGCTGATCATATCGGTTTATCAGATGCCAACGGAAGTGATCCCTTCCATTATGATCATAGCAACCCTGGTCGATCCCCTCGCAACAATGCTCAATGCTACTGGAGATACCGTAGCCGCTATGCTCACCACCAGATTGATCGGAAAAAAACTGGCTGATCCTATTCCCGAAAACCCAGATTAAACAAGCTGCAAACAAAAAGCATTTCACAGGACAACGGATCTAAGGAGACTCTATCTATGAGCGGATCAATATAGTCACACCTATAGCTGGCGGATCAAAAACGGTACGCAAAAAACAGCTCGCCATATTGATGTCGATGAAACACCGATTTGAGCTCTTTCGAATTGAAGATATAATTGATACCGTAATTGATCTTATGATTCGACCAGTTGAAACCAATGCGGTGACTAAGCATCCAAGGCTGAATAGTGTATAGCTTACCCATGGGATCATTTTGACCTCTCCCGCCCTCTACTGTTGCGTTATAAAAAATACGGGACATGCTTGGTTGATAGATAAAATACCATTCTTTATCATTGTCTGCTCTTCCTTGTGTCAAATGCCCATGTGTAAAGGTGGATGCCTCATAGGACTTCAGCTTTCCCAACCGAAGTGGGACCGCAATCCCCAGATTGGTATTATTTAGTCCAATGGTCCCTTCACCTATAATTCCCACATCAAATTGCTGGTTTTGACTACGATATACTCCTTTTTTATAGGTTGCATTTAAATCAATACCGAAGGAATTTCCAAGCTGCGTATCCCAACCTGTTGCCTCGTACATCCCAAATAGATGATGGATAAACTTCTGGGCTTCTTCACCGTAGGATTTAGGACCGATCTGCGCCAATTCGGTCTTGAGCTCAACAACCTGATCGTGTGGTAAAAACCGCGTTAGCCCAGCACTAAAATAAAGGTAACCTGCAAACGGTCTATCGTATTTTTTTTCCTGCCGCCTATAGTCAATGATACTAATACCATTGTAAATACGCTGGCCTATTTCAAAATCCAATACCGTATTTGAAGACTGTTTATCCAGTTTCCCAGGCAACGCAATCCGATAGTTGATATTGATACCATTGGTATAATAGCGGTCCTGACCGGTCAGGAGATAGACATCATTGTCATTTTGGATAGCAATTTCCTGATTACGGAATTTCACCTGTCCAAAAACAAAAAAACAGGGAAATATAACAGCCCAAAAAAGGCCTAAAAATCGCAAAGCAACACTCATATTAACAGGCAATTGTAAAATTCATGCGATATCATTAGAACCAAAATAGCAAATTTCACTTCAAATTATTCAAAAGCACTCGAATCTAGCTTATTTTTCCAATTAATTCAAACTATTTAGAATAGATATAAATAATATGGAAAAGTTGCATTATTCCTTTCTTAGCGAATCTATTTGTAATTTTGCATTCGATTAGGTGTCAAATGTAAACAATTTGGGATTTTAGCGCGCATAACGTTGTCAGGTTTGGGTAATAATCTTTCGAAAAAAACAGGAAGATATCTGACAGATCGGAACAGCCATTAACTGGTAAAAAAAACAAACCGAGTGAAATGAGCTCATTGATACGATGAGTTCTGACACTTATAAATAAGTAAATACAAATGAAAAAAAGTTCAATTATTCTAATCGCTATCATTGCTGTCGCAATTGCCATGATACTTGTTATCTATACCGATTCAAGTACTTATTCGACATTTACCGAAGCTAAAGAAAAGAAAACCGAACTATATGTGGTAGGTCAATTGAATAAAGACAAAGCACTTCATTATGATCCCAAAACTGACGCCAACAAATTTTCGTTTTTCATGCGCGACAACGATGGTACAGAATGTGAAGTGATTTTTAGAGGCGCCAAACCTCAAGATATTGAACGTTCAGAGCAAATTGTATTGACAGGAAAAATGGACGGGAATGTGTTTAGGGCAAGTAAGATATTGATGAAATGTCCGTCAAAATATAACGATAAATCGGTCGTCACCGAGATCAATGCTACTGCTTTCAATAATTAATTCGTAAAATCAATTTTCAATGGACGTTAATTACGTTGGTGAGCACCTGCTACCAGGGCAGATCGGACAATTCTTTATTGTACTTTCTTTTGGTGCTGCACTTCTATCTTGTATCAGTTACTTTTTTGCAACAAAACACCCTGAAGAGAATTCATGGAAAAAAATTGCACGTATTGCCTTTTGGGCTAATGCGGTCTCCGTAGTAGCGATTGGTGCAACTTTATTTTATATTATATACAATCATCTTTTTGAATATAATTATGCTTGGGCGCACTCGTCCAAGACACTCCCTACCTACTATATCATTTCCAGTTTTTGGGAAGGTCAGGAGGGTAGTTTTTGGCTTTGGATGTTCTGGCAAACAGTATTAGGTTCTGTTTTGCTATTTAAAGCAAAAAGCTGGGAATCGTCTGTCATGACTTTCGTCATGTTATGTCAAGCATTTTTAGCTTCCATGATTATTGGTGTGGAAATCTTCGGTCTGCGTATCGGTAGTTCTCCGTTTATCCTATTGCGTGAAGCAATGGATATTCCAATCTTTAGAGAAGCTAATTATCTTTCACTTATTACGGACGGTAATGGTTTGAACCCTTTGCTTCAAAATTACTGGATGGTGATTCACCCACCAACACTATTCCTTGGCTTTGCGTCGATGATTGTTCCTTTTGCTTATGCAACCGGTGCTCTTTGGACCAAGCGATACAAAGAATGGATCAATGCAGCACTTCCTTGGGCTTTATTTGCCGTGATGATTTTAGGTGCAGGTATTATCATGGGTTCATTCTGGGCTTATGAAGCACTTAACTTCGGTGGCTTCTGGGCATGGGATCCGGTAGAAAATGCATCAATTATTCCTTGGTTTACCCTGATTGCTGCTGTCCACGTCATGATTGCTTACAAGAATTCAGGCCACTCCTACTTCACCGCTACATTTTTGGCGATGATCAGCTTTGTACTTGTTATCTATGCATCTTACCTGACACGTAGTGGTGTCCTTGGAGAGACTTCTGTACACTCCTTTACCGATCTGGGCATGAGCGGACAATTGATCTTATTCAATGTTGTCTTTTTGGTAATCATGGTCGTATTTCTTACCGTCAAAAAGAAAGAGATGCCCATCACAGAAAAGGATGAGGATATCTATTCAAGAGAATTCTGGATGTTTATTGGCGCTTTGGTATTGACTGTCGCATGTGCACAGATCATTGCCTCGACATCAATTCCAGTGTTCAACAAGATCTTTGGCACCAAGGTAGCTCCACCTTTGGATCCGATCCAACATTATAACAAGTGGCAATCGGGTTTTGCAGTGATCGTTATGATCTTAACCGGATTTACACAATTCTTAAAATACAAACGTACCGATAGCCGCAAGTTTTTGGCTTCTACGGTAGCATCGTTGGTTGTGTCTATAATCCTAACGGCTGCTGTCGTCTATTTTACGAAGACTTATACCAACCTGATCTATATTTTGATCACCTTCGCAAGTATTTTCTGTATCCTGGCGAATATCCGCGTATTGGGTGATGCTGTCAAAGGCAAATGGAAACTGGCTGGCTCTTCGGTAGCCCATATCGGCTTTGGTTTACTACTTATCGGCGCTATGGTTGCTGCGGCGACCAACGAGGTCATCTCGGTCAACAATACGGGTTACATCGCTGTATCGGGATTTGACAAAGTAGAAAAGCCTGGCGACAACTTATTCTTGACTGAGGGTGAACCTGTACAAATGGGGGAATACAAAATAACCTATATCGGTGATAGCATTGTGGCTCCAAATACGTTTTATAAAATAAAATACGAGCGGATCGACGAAGAAACAGGTAAAGTGAAGGAGCATTTTGTGCTACAACCATTTGCACAAAACAACGCGAAAATGGGCGGTTTGATTGGTACTCCAGCGACCAAACATTATGTCACGCATGACGTGTATACACTGATTACCGCAGCTGCAGCTGAAAGTCAGGCAACACATGCTAAAGTTCCGGCAGAAGACAAAACTGGTTTCGAAGACTACGAGGAGCCGGCAACGTATCAGGTAAATATCGGCGACACCTTACGCTACCGCAATGGATATTATGTCATTGAAGGCTTAAACAAAGAGGCTCACCTGGAGAAAATTCCAAAGGGCCCAGGGGATGTCATGGTTGGATTGAAAATAAAAGTATTTTCGGCCGACAACAAACAGTATGAGGTACAACCAATCTACTTAATTAAAGACGGTGGTGTTTATGACTTCAATAAAGATGTCAACGAGCAAGGACTTAAATTCAGATTTACGGGAATTAAACCTGACAAGGATAAACTGGAAATCATGGTCTATCAAAAGCCACTTCCAGAAAAGAAATGGGTGGTATTTAAAGCCATTAAATTCCCATACATCAACTTTTTCTGGTGCGGAACGATTGTCATGACCATCGGTTTTATCATGTCCATTGTGAGAAGAAATAAAGAGGAGAAACGAAAAGCACTTAAATAATGAACATTGTGATCTTAGGAAGCGGTAATGCCGCGACGCATTTTGGACAACAGTTTCAAAAAAAAGGGCACCATATCGTTCAGATCTACAGTAAAACAAAGGCCAATGCAGATGCATTGGCCTTTGCTCTTCATTGCGCAGCAATTGACCAACTATCTGAACTAGACTTGCATGCCGATCTTTACCTCATTGCCGTTACCGATCAGGCCATTGTATCGCTGTTAGAAGCGCTACCAAAAGATATAAATGGTATTGTTATTCATTGTTCAGGAGCGACCGATCTTTCTGTCCTGGCTGGATTTAAAAATGCGGGAGTCATCTATCCACCACAATCGTTATCCAAAAATAAAGCAGTCGATTTCTCGACCGTCCCACTTTGTGTTGAAGGTAACACGGATGAAAATAGTGTCGCCTTACTTCAGCTTGCACAAACATTTGCACCGCAGAGCATCTATTGTAATTCCCAGCAGCGCTTAACTATCCACCTTGCCTCGGTCATGGTCAACAATTTCACTAACATCCTTTATCAAATGGCCTATGAGCTCTTAGCAGAAAACGACTTGTCCTTTGATCTAATCAAACCAATCATCCTGGAGACGGCAGAAAAAGTGCAAAATCATATTCCAATAACAGTTCAGACAGGACCAGCCATCCGACAGGATAGCACAACAATGCAAAAACATTTGCAATTTATTAGCAATAAACCAGATTTACAGCAAATCTATCAACTTTTGTCGCAGGAGATTACTAAAAGAAAATAGTTTGTTAGAAACGGTTATAAACTTATCAAAACTTACCTCCAAGGGGTAAATATATCCATTTACTTCAGGAACTTTAGTACATTTGCTTCGTCCAAAAGCGCATTTTGGAATGCTAATTGAGTAATAAAATAATCAGTTGGGCTAAACATTAAAATAGCGAATTAAAACTAAACAATCGTATTTTCTATGGAAGTTAGAAAACTCATTCTTTCAATAATGATTGTGATTAATCTAATCATTGTATCATTTGGATTTATATTTACATCAAGCTGGTTTTGGCTGCTTATCATTCCATTTCCATTGCTATTGATCGCGTTATATCATAGTTTCCAGACAAAACATGCCATCCTACGCAATTATCCCTTAGTTGGATATTTCCGTTATATTTTTGAATCTATTCGTCCTGAGTTGAGACAATATTTTTGGGAATCAGACATGGATGGACGTCCATTTAACAGAAGACAACGTTCGATCGTATACCAACGTGCAAAAAATCAACGTGAAACTGTCGCATTTGGTATGCAGACTGATCCACAGGCTGTCGGAAATGAATGGGCTGCGCACTCTGTTTTCCCTTGCCATATCGAAAACCACGACCTGCGTACCATTGTTGGAAATGAAGCCTGTAAAAAGCCCTATAGCTTAAGTGTGTTCAATATCTCAGCAATGAGTTATGGTGCATTGAGCAAAACAGCAATAACGGCATTAAATAAAGGCGCTGCTCTTCAAAATTTTGCACACAATACTGGCGAAGGGGGAATCAGTGACTACCACAACAACGGTGGTGATTTAATTTGGCAAGTGGGCACAGGTTATTTTGGCTGTCGGAATCAGGAAGGAAAATTTGATGCAGAACTCTTCCGCGAAAAATCGAATCGTGAAAACGTGAAGATGGTTGAGTTGAAACTCTCGCAAGGCGCTAAACCTGGTCATGGAGGTATCCTTCCAGCGGCAAAAAATACACCTGAGGTCGCTGCTATTCGTCACGTCATTCCAGGAACAGATGTGATGTCGCCTCCAGCACATAGCGCTTTCTCCTCACCGACTGAAATGATGCATTTCATACAACAGCTGCGCGAGCTATCGGGTGGGAAGCCTATCGGCTTCAAAATTTGTATCGGTGATAAACATGAGTTTATCGACATCTGTCACGCCATGCAAAACACGCAGATCTTCCCGGATTTTATCTCCGTAGATGGATCAGAAGGTGGTACAGGAGCTGCTCCACTGGAGTTTACAGATAACTTAGGGATGCCACTATACGATGCATTGGCATTTGTAACGAAAACCTTGATTGCTTTTGGTTTAAAAAAACATGTTAAAGTTATTGTATCAAGCCGTATTGTAACAGGTTTCGATATCTTGAAAGTCATTGCCTTAGGCGCAGATGCATGTTATAGTGCTCGTGGTATGATGTTCGCTTTAGGTTGTATTCAAGCACTTAAATGTAATGAAGACGTCTGTCCGGTTGGGGTTGCCACGCAACAGCCGCATTTATACAAAGGACTCGACGTAAACGATAAATATGTACGTGTTGCTCAGTTCCACCGCAACACATTACGTGCTACGGTCGAAATTATGGAGGCTTGTGGTTTCAAAACACTTTCGGATGTATCGGCAGATAAATTCTATCGTAAGGTAGATGCTATCCGGACACTAAGTTTTCAGGAAATCTATTTCGGAACTGAAGGCAAATTGGTCAATAGCCACACAGATTTCGAGAGCAAACTTTTCGAAGATTAACTGCTAGAAATTCACATAAAAAAGGTCCCCTATGTATTCAACATAGGGGACCTTTTTTATACCCTGATAATTCTCTTATAAAATAACCCCACTAAGTATCTTTATTTCAAATTAAACAATACACGATGCAGAATGGTATTTGATAAAGTAATTTGATCGTCGGCCAAGCCCCCTAAGGCCTGTTCAATTGTATTTTTTGCCTGCTTCATTCCTTCATCCTTCATCTTTCGTCCTATTTTTGTTAAATAGATCAGATTGGACCGTCTGTCGTTTTTATCATTAACACGGATAACCAGATTTACCCGTTCCAGGTTATTAATTAATCGAGTAACACTTGGTTTATCTCGAAATGTGCGAACAGCAAGCTCCTGCTGGGTAAGCCCCTCTTCTACCCACAGGTTATACATGATACTCCATTGTTCAGAAGTAATGTTTAACCCGGCCTCCTTGAGATTACGTTGTAATCTCCGCATAACTGCAATTGAGTATTTCCCTGTTAAGAAATTATAAAAATACTCTTGTGATACTAAATCTTGGTCTAACATATGAAAAATGGTTATGGTTGTTTACGCAACTTATTTTAATAATAAAACGCCGTCTTTCATCCAATATGAGAAAAAACTAAACGTATTTTGGCTAATAGTTAGCCTAAATTACGCTTTATTATAGCTGTCTCAAACAAAATTTTATCAACATGTCATAAGTAGATGTTGATAAATCATAAAAATTTGATTTATACTAGACTGAATTTAATAAATAAAAAGGATACAAGCAAAATAAATGCTTGCAATTATACCTAATTTAGAGGATGTTATCCGATAGTAAAAGAGTCGGAATCTTTTAAGAAAGGAAATTTCTCACGTGCTTCCAACAGGTCATTCGGGTTTAAGGTAAAGGTATACAGGTCCTCATCTTCCGGTTTATAATACACCACGTCACCAAGTGGCGATATACACATAGAGCCACCAGAATAGTAAATATCATTACCGTCGTGCCCAACACGGTTCACGCCAACAACATAAGCTTGGTTTTCTATTGCACGTGCCGGAATAAGGGCTCTCCAATGTGCTGAGCGCTTGTCTGGCCAGCTGGCGGTATACACTAAAATATCGTATGCTCCATTTTGATTTTTAGACCAGACTGGGAATCTAAGGTCATAGCAGATCATCGGGCAAATTTTCCATCCTTTGATATCCACCAGGATACGTTCATTTCCTGGCTCGAAGTACTCGCCTTCTTTGGATAATCCGAAAAGATGACGTTTATCATATTTTACATATTTACCATCAGGAAACATCCATACAAAGCGATTATAGTATTTCCCGCCTTCTTGGATAATCAAAGAACCGGCAACAACGCAGTTAAGTGAGCTTGCCATTTCAAATAGCCATCTTGTCGTAGGCCCATTTGCAGGTTCTGCACATTTCTCGACATTATTCGTGAAGCCTGTATTAAACATTTCGGGGAGAATAATAACATCCGTTTTTTCACGCAATGAGGAAAGTCTCAATGCAAGATTATTTAGATTCTTTTCGATATTTTCCCAGAATAAATATGCTTGAAATACGGTAATTTTTAAAGGCTCCATGAACGTAATCTAAAAATTTATTTAATTATTTTCTTACAAAAAAAACATTTAATGGCAAGATACGAATTTTAATAGAATTTATACTTATTGCTGTCTCACCAAAAGGTTATTTGCTAACACTAATAACGCTTCTTTGCGATCATTTGGTACATTCAATGCTTCCATTTTTTCAAATGCCCGTTGTGTATAGCTATCTTTCAATTCGTCGGCAGCACTTTTAATCTCATACTTCTCGTATAAGGCAAGCATATCCGCTACTTTTGATGGAGTATTCGCTATAGATGTGTTCAATAAGCCTTGTAAGACTATCTTATCGTCGTCCGAAATTACCGCCATCAACTTCACCAATAAAAAGGTTTTTTTATTGATCATGATATCACCACCAACGATCTTTCCAAAGGTATCTGGATCTCCATAGGCATCCAAGATATCGTCCTGTAATTGAAATGCTAAGCCGACATTCTCTCCAAAATCGTAGATCAGCTGCTGTTGCTGTTCATCTGCTCCAGACAAAATAGCCCCCAACTGTAACGCTCCGCCCAATAACACCGAAGTTTTAAGACGGATCATCTCAAGATATTCAGGCATTGTCAGCGAATCCCGACTTTCATAATCCATATCTAATTGCTGACCCTCACATACCTCCATAGCCACTTTACTCAAAATTTTCAAGGTTGCAGGCAGGTAGATAGGATTACACTTTGAAATTTCCTCATAAGCTTTGACCAACAAGCCGTCTCCAGACAATATGGCAATATTAGCATCCCACTTTTCGTGAACTGTCGTTTTACCCCTTCTTAAAGGAGCCTTATCCATCAGATCATCGTGGATCAGTGAAAAGTTATGAAAAAACTCCACTGCTTTGGCAGCAGGGATAATTTCATCCATCTCTTGCATGCCGAATAATTCGGCAGCCATCAATGTCAGCACTGGTCGAACCCTCTTTCCGCCCAAAGTCAATATATACCGTATCGGATCATATAAATTTGATGGTGTTTCAGGAAATTGACTTGTCTCTATCGCCTCTATCACGAGTTGTTGTAAATGTTGCATATATCTTTACGATCGAATCTTGCGAATATAGCAATAATCATATAGAAATGGCAATTTTGTCCCCTTAAAGGAAGTCACCCCAAAATTGTACATTTGTATAAGTCTTTTATTATGCGCATACTGATTATCCATACATTTTATCAAGATCCTGGTGGTGAAGACACTGTATTTCAGCAGGAATCTTCCCTCCTCGCGCAAGGACATGAGGTCCAAACGCTAACCTTTCAAAATAAAAAGGGTTGGCAGGGTGCATTACAGACAATAGGATCTTTTTGGAATATTTTCGCTGCTCAACGTGTCAAAAAAATAATTCGGACGTTTAAACCTGACATCGTTCACGTTCACAACACACATTACGCAGCAGGTCCGATTATCGTTCGTACGATTGCAAAACTCGGCATCCCCCAGGTCATGACCTTGCATAACTTCCGTTTACTATGCCCTTCGGCGACGCTGTACCACCACAACCGCCTCTTTTTGGACTCACTCCAAGAGGAGTTTCCGTGGACAGCCGTTCGACAAAAAGCATTTAACAACTCTATAGTAAAAACATTTCTTCTCGCACTGAATTACTGGTTTCACCGCAAAATTGGAACTTGGGCAAAGGTAAATCGCTACATCAATTTAAGCTCCTTTGCAAAGAACATATTCGTTGAATCAACATTGCATCTTCCGCCTACTAAATTCGAGATCAAACCGAATTTTGTTTTTCCTAGTACAATTGCACCTGAGGGTACACAGGCCCAGTTCATATACGTCGGCCGTCTCTCAGATGAAAAGGGGATATTGAATCTGATCGATACTTTTATCGGAACAGATTTTCAACTCCAGCTAATTGGTGGCGGTCCGCTCGAAAATGAGGTCTTGAGAAGCATTAAAGACCAGCCGAATATTTCCTACCTCGGTTTTAAAAAAAGGTCAGAAATACTCCCCCTGATTGCCAAAGCACAGGCACTACTCGTACCATCGATTTGTTTTGAAGGTATGCCGATCACCATTCTTGAGGCTTATTCGGTCGGAACAGCTGTGCTCAGCTCAAATCTAGGCCCACTCCCCGAACTGATTATCCCCGACAAAACAGGACAAACTTTCGATCCCCACAACAAAAACGATATCATCCAATGTTTGACGGAGTGGAGTACAAAAACGACAAATGAAAAAGATGAGATAAGAAAGACCTGTATTGCTTACTATTTTAGTAATTTTACTCCTGAAATAAATGAAGCGAAATTATTAGCGATCTATCAAAACGCTATTCACGATAAAAAACTGAATAAATGAGTATCATTGTATTAGATAAACTGGGTCTAGCGCCACAAATCCAAGCTGTACTGGAAACAATTTATGATCCTGAACTGAAACCCGCAAATATTGTGGATTTGGGGCTTGTATATGAAATCATTACAAAGGAAGAGGGTATTGCAAAGATTGTAATGACGCTGACTGCTCCTGGCTGCCCCGTGGCAGGCGAAATCATGAATGAAGTTCAAGAAAAAGTTGCTGCTGTAGCAGGTGTCAAAGAAGCATTGGTCGAATTGACATTTGATCCACCCTGGACAAAAGACATGATGTCGGAAGAAGCAAAACTAGAGTTAGGGTTTTTATAGCGAAATCCGAAAGAAACTCAAAAACTTTATCAAAAAATACAAACTGTGATTTCATATGAGCATTAAATGCGGAGGACAGTTTTAAAAGATGCATACCTAAAAAAGGTCCACATTAGAGATAATTGGACCTTTTTTAGGTATACTTAGATAGCAATTTGAAGTTTAATTTCCCTATATTTAGTTAGAAATAACCAATATATGAAAAAACCGCTGCTTCTCTCCTTTGGACTATTCCTTGTATTTATCAATCAATCTCATACGCAAGAAGCAACGCTCACGATCGATATTTCATCTCCACAAGAGAACATAATACAGCTGGATGCTATTGGTGTCAATACAATCGCATCCGATGGATCATCAACTTATAAACTCATCAATAATCGGTTTAATAAGACTTTTACGATTCCCCATATCACCAAACTCTATGTGACGGGTGTCAGTAATTCCAATTGGCGTCAACAATTGTACATTTCCCCTGGAGATCATCTTCATGTTCGGGTAGATTCAAAAGACGGTAAAGATCAGATCACAATAACAGGTAAAGGTAGTGAGAACAATCAGCCGTTCTATTTCCCCGACGACATTTATTTTGAGGAACTTCGGGAAGATTCGCTTCCAGATAGGTTACTTGTGGCGATACAAAAAAATATGGATAGCTTAAGCCAAGAAACCAAAAGATATATTACTCAAAACAAACCAACGGCAACCTTCGAAAAAGTTCTACAATACAATCTGGCTTATGCTCCTGCAGAATTGTTTCTCAGTTTTTACGGTAACCATAAGTTTTATTTAGAAACACTAAACAATAGTGAAAAATTAATGGCGATCTGGAAGCAGAAAAGGGATAGCTTACTGGCTGTGCAGCCTTTGAATAATGCCGAAGCATTGATCAGTCCGATATATAAAATGCTGCTCGGAAATTATATTTTACGAAGGAAAGAAGAACTTTGGGCTACTGCTCAGTCAAGCGATTTCCTTTCGATCTATTATTCGGAATTCCCTTCAGACCAAAGAGCACAAGCATACTCCGGTGATCCGGAGAACTTATTGCAAGAAAAGATCATCAATACGGAGTTTACAGGTCAAATCAACGAATATCTATATGCTTACCTCTTACAAATGATGAGCAGGTCAAAAAAAACCAATGCTACAGCCATCTTCGACCGTTTTAAGGCTAAATATCCATCCAGTTTATACCATTCTCTTTACGAACCAATGATCACTGCAGCACGAATAAACGAGAAGCGACCTTTGAATGAGAAAATGGTCTTTTTAGATAGCAGTGGCCGATTGAAAAGGTTGGATGATGTAATCAACCTATTCAAAGGAAGGACTGTTTTGGTTGATATGTGGGGCACTTGGTGTGGCCCCTGTCATGAAGAAATTGAGAAAAATGCACATGCGTTGAAAACACACTTTAAAAATAAGGATCTGCAATTCCTTTATATCTCAAATTATGACTTAAAAAATCAAATAAATTGGAAAAAACTGATCCGCTATTATAATATGGAAGGAAGTCATGTTTTAGCAAGCCAGGAGCTTTCAGAAGACGCAATGAACAAAACAGGTAGTGATGGCTTCCCGACTTATTTTATTATTAAAAAGGATGGGACATATGAACTTTCGAAAGCAGGTTATCCAATGGAAAGAGAGTTGTTGATCAAACAGCTGGAAGAAGCCATGTCATACCACTGATGAACTTAATCTAAAAATCTTGCTCTATTTTTTGAACAGCACTTTTAAGTGGACGAGTGTAACCTGTCTATTTACCGAGACTATTATTTTCCAAATCACTCAACTTTTTCAAAGGCTTGGCGCTATTGGCATCCGCACCGAAAAGTAATTTCCACAGATTACGTGACTCTTTGGTCAATAGTGGGGATACAATGGAAAGAATAAGGACATATACAACCACAAAGGATTGAATAACGGGCAATAAAGCCCCGGCTTTACCAATATTTGCCATGATAATGGAAAACTCTCCCCGCGCAGACAAGGTAAAGCCAATATCAAAGGAAGTTTTAGGTTTCATGCCCGAAAATTTAGCTGCAAAATACCCCGATGCAAGATTACCCATCACCGTCACCAGCGCTGCAATCGAAGCCCAAAATACAGCCCCCCCAAGTGACATAATATCAATAGACAATCCGAAACTAAAGAAAAACATTGCCCCAAAAAAATCTTTATAGGGCAGTACCATCGATTCAATCTTTTTGATGTATTGCGAATCTGCCAACACCAAGCCAGCCATCAATGCCCCAATAGCCTCCGCAACATGGATGGTTTCAGAGAAACCTGCTACAATAAAAAGTAAGGCAAAGATGATCAATATAAATAATTCAGAAGTTTTCTCCTTCAATAAGCGATCAATCGCAGGCACCAGTTTTCTGCCCAAAATCAAAAAGGTCAATATAAATCCCAAGGCCAGTAAGGAAGTTCCCGCCACCGTCCAAAACGAACTGCTTCCTGTCAGTATCAAGCCTGAAAGGAAAGAGATATGCATCGCTATAAACAGATCATCGAACATAATCATGCCCATAATGACCTCAGTCTCCGGGTTGGCCGTGCGTTTGAGATCTGTAAGAACCTTTGCGACAATAGCCGTGGAAGAACTTGTCATGATACCGCATAAGACCATCATCTCCTTAAATGGCATATCCATTAGCCATCCGATCAACAAACCTGAGGTAAAGTTCAATAAGACGTAAATTGTCCCGCCTGTAACAATTGCTTTACCGGATTTGATAAGACGATTGACCGAAAACTCAAGCCCAAGATAGAACAGCAGGAATAATACGCCCAACCGTCCCATGAAATCTATAAAGGGTTTACTTTCTGTAAATGTTAAATCCACCAGACCAACCTGCGGAGCGTGTTGCCCCAAAACCATTCCTATAATAATGAAAAATGGAATAACAGAAAACTTAAGCTTATTGGCTATTAGTCCAACAATGGCAACAAGTCCTACAGCGATTCCAATTTCCAGTATTAAGGTATGTGATAGCATAAATTACAGTAAAATTTCCTTCAAAAGTTTAATATTATTCTTCTTTCCAGCAATGACAAGTGTGGTGCCTGGGCTAATCAAATAAGACGGTCCTGGATTGATAACCGTATCATCATCCCGTATCCCAGCAATAATCGATGCGCCTGTACGTTGACGAACTTCCAGCTCTCCAATCGTCTTTCCGGCCCCCTCATTTTTGCCTTCCACTTTGTACCATTCAATGCGTAAATCGTCCAAAGCAACTTCAATTGTCTCCAATGCTTTAGGCTTGTAGGACAAACCTCCGATAATACCCGCAATCTGCCGAGATTCATCGTCATTGAGTGTCATGACGCAACGTGACTCATGTTCCTCGTCATCATAGCGATAAAGTTCCCGTCTGCCATCGTCATGGATAACAACAACCATATTGTCTCCCGCATCGGTTTCAATTTGAAATTTTTTTCCAATTCCAATCAGATCGGACTCTCTTACAATAGACATAATCTTCTATTTAAATAAATACTAATAATATAAGCTTCATAACGTTGTTTACAACAATTACGAAAACAAGCTAAAGGTTCTTTCTAACAAAAAACAAAGACATTCAGAAAAAACAGCATCAGCCCTTAGCTACTAAAACACAAATTTACCCAAAAAATCAATCTTAAACGAATCCGCTGGTATCTGACGGGATGGGCTACAACGACCAAATTATCCCAAAATACTAAAAAAAGAGCAGAAAAACGACCCTTTTAACCGATATCATCCCTTTTTTCTACGTATGGCATCGTGATGACACAACTGAACAACAATAAAAGCGCTCAACGTATACATGTTATTAACGATAGGAGTTCCTATCCGAACAAATCAGCTTTTATTGGCTCCAATTTTCATTACAAATACCCATTTCTATAACGTTTTCGTAGTTCATGCAATCGTTTGTTCCAACAAGCGGAGAATTGCCAACACTTTATTTCTTTATAATTGCCGCATTAAACACTTACTGAATCTAAATTACACACCTATGGTCAAAAAGAGTCATCTCATCCTTCTGACACCATTATCAATTTTGTCATTAGCGTCACCTATTTACGGGGTAGCAAATCCACGTAATTTGGTTGCAATAACCAGTCTTTCACCCTTCCAGCAAGTCGTCTCCGGAAAGGTCGTTGATGAAACGGGGAAACCAATAAGTGGTGTTACTGTTTCTGAAAAAGGTAAAGCAGCAGCAACTACAACCAATCAAGACGGTATCTTCTCACTGAACGTCAGTTCAAAAAGTGCCATCCTAACATTTAACTCGATCGGATTTACGGCGAAAGAAATCTCTGCATCACAAGCAGCACAAATAACCTTGACAAAATCCGAGGATGTTTTGGATGAAGTTGTGGTCGTAGGTTATGGTAAACAGAAAAAGAGCGATTTGACAGGAAGTATTGCTACAGTGGAAGCAAAATCCCTGGAACGAATAAATTCACCGAATGTTGTCGATAAACTTCAAGGTAAGATTTCTGGTCTTGCGATCAATTCCGGTTCGGCCAAACCTGGCGAAACAGCTTCTATCAATATCCGCGGTGAGAACTCGATCTCCGCGTCCAATGCACCCCTAATTATCTTGGATGGAATTCCTTTTAGTGGTTCCCTGGGTGATATCTCTTCCAATACAATTGCCAGTATCTCGGTACTGAAAGATGCTTCATCCACCGCAATCTATGGTTCAAGAGCTGCAAATGGCGTTATCCTCATCACCTCAAAAAAGGGTGCCGCAGGGAAAGCACGCATCAATTATAACGGCTATTTTGGGGTTCAAAGTGTAGAACGCCGTCTTAAATTGATGAACGGTCCACAGTACATCCAATTTATGCGTGATTACCAGGCTTCGAAAGGAAAAACCGGCGACCAGCTCAACCCAGAAAATTATCTTTTTGCCAACGTATTGGAACAATACAAAAAAGGGGAAGAAGTCAATTGGCAGGACGAAGTATTCAATAGTGGCGCTCCCATTCAGGAACATCAACTCAGTTTTTCGGGCGGAACGGATAAATCCGATTATTATGCCTCTGTAAGCTACCTGAATCAAGATGGTGTGGTAAAAAACACGCCCTACGAAAGATATAACGTCAATCTGAACCTCAACCAAAGTTTAAGCTCTTGGTTAAAGCTAGGAATGACCATGCAGGCTTCTCAAGGGAACCGCGACGGCGTACAGCCCAACCTCGAGAGTGTTGTAAAACTGTCCCCTTACAGTAAAAACCGTGATGCCGATGGCACTGCTGTAACGTACCCGATGTACGCACAAACATTATGGGCACATCCTTTTGCAGACGAAAAAGGCCAATGGGATCAGACCAGAAGAACGGTCTATGCGAATACTTGGCTTGATGTGAAACTCCCTATTGAAGGATTAAGTTTCAAAACCACCTTCGGAACCAATTACCGAAATATTAATGAAAACTCCTATTACGGTTCAAATACGGTTACAGGACGTGGCGTGAATGGTACCGGATCAATTTACAATGAGCATTTCTGGGACTGGACCTGGGAAAATCTCTTGACCTATGACCGTACCTTTGGTGACCACAAGATTAATGTCGTCGGCCTCTATTCTTCGCAGAAAACAAATTTGAAAACTTCAAGAATGAATGGAGACGATTTTGTATCAGATGCCGGATATAACAACATGGCTTCTGCCTCTAAAAATCTTAAGATCGAATCCAACCTTCAAAATACAGCGATGATTTCCTACATGGGAAGAATCAACTATGCCTTTAAGGATCGCTACCTATTAACCTTAACAGGCCGTTCGGACGGTTATAGCGCATTTTCTGTTAACAACCGATATGCATTTTTCCCATCCGTTGCAGGAGCCTGGGTAGTTTCTAAAGAAGGAAATGTGCAGGACTATTTCGACTTGTTAAAACTTCGTGTTTCTTATGGTAAAAATGGAAATCAGGCCGTATCACCTTATCAAACTTACGACCGTCTGACCAACGTCGATTATATTTATGGTCTTGACCCAGTCAAAGGACTTGTGATGAATTTCAATGGCCGTGGAAGCAATCTAACTTGGGAAACGACAGCTTCATTAAACCTTGGTTTGGATTTTGGGATTCTCAAAAATAGACTTTCAGGAACGATCGACTACTACTCCTCAAAAACATCGGATCTTTTATTAAGTGAACAGGTCCCTGTCATGAACGGCTACAACACCATTTTGACCAATATCGGTGAAACTTCCAACAAAGGGATAGAAGTTACCTTGAATGCCATACCTGTCAAAAATGACAATTTCCAATGGAATGTAAATACAACCTTTGCCTATAACAACAATAAAATCACCAAACTGCGCGCTGATGGAAAAGATGATTTGACCAATGCCTGGTTAATCGGAAAACCTATCCGTATTTTCTACGATTATAAAGTCATTGGTGTATGGCAAGAGGGCGACGACATCGCAAACTCCTATCAACCTAAAGCGAAACCTGGCGATGCCAAGTTAGCAGACCTCAACAACGACGGTAAAATCGATGCCAATGACCGTACCATGATGGGGAACAAAATATCACCTTATACACTCGGTATTGGCAATGATTTCACGTACAAAAATTTCTCCCTTTCGTTCTTTATGAATGGGGCATTTGGTGGAACGAAAATAGATGATTTCAAAAACATCGAACGTTTTTTACCTAACAACGGCGCCAATTATCTCGCTGACATGCCTTACTGGACACCGGAGCGTACAAACACAGACATCCCATCCCCTGGCTACACGCCAGTAAACAACCATACGTATTATATCAATTCATCCTATTGGCGAATTAGGGACTTTAGCTTGGGCTATACCTTTGATGGCGATTTTCTAAAAAGATTGAATCTCTCTTCCATTAAAGCATTTATTAACGCCCGTAACCTGTATACATTCTCCAAAATCAAAGGTTACAACGTAGAGGCATTGAGCGTGAGTTCGACCACAGGTAATCCAACAACGACAAATATTGCCAGTCCTTATCCTGTTGCGAGAACATTCTCATTGGGAGTAAATGTCCAATTCTAAACACATCAAGATCATGAAGAAAAGAAATACAACTTTATATACAATTCTAGCTGGCCTAAGCTTACTTTTTACAGGCTGTAGCAAGAACTTCTTAAATGAAGACACCAGTAGCTTTCAGTCACCTGATAATACCTATATTAACACGAAAGGCTTCGAAACCGGGCTTAATGGTTTATACTCCTATGCCCGCATGGAATTCCTGACCTGGAACGGTAGTATCTTTTCCCAAGGAGCAACTCCACAGGAGGCCTTACAGGTCGGAACAGATATCGTTGCTATCAAAACCACAGGTACAGACGCTACATTGGCTCCATTTAGCAATTATACGCTAAATCCTGCTTCGTCTTATGTCCGCAATTATTGGAAATATGCCTACGGATTTATTGGTAATACCAATACCATCCTTGAGGCTTTAAAAAAGGATGGCATCAGCTGGACAGACAAGGACAACGATCCAAAACGTGTGGAAGCAACGGCTCGTTTCTTCCGTGCCTACAGTTATCGCTACTTAGTCAACCTGTACGGCGATGTGCCTTGGGTCGACAAGGTATCCGAAACACCCCGTCGTGATTTCACGCGTACACCGAAAGCTGAAATCTTGACGCACATGATTGAAGACCTGAAGTATGCAAGTGAAAACCTGCCCGACAATCCAGGAACAATTCAGGAAGGTAAATTAACGAAATGGGCTGCTTTACACTACCTCGCAGAAGCATATATCGAAGCTGGACAGCCAGATTTAGCTGCAGAAGCTGCCAACAAAGTTATTCAAAGCGGCTACTTTAAATTGAACGATCAACGTTTTGGCGCCGAAAAAGATAAACCCGGGGATTATTTCCACGATATGTTTATCGAAAACAATCAAAATCGCGGTTCTGGCAATCAAGAAACGATCTGGGCCATCCAATTGGAATACAATACACAAGGGGGCGGCGACCGCTACACCGATTGGAGTAAACGTGCCTGGGTACCTTTCTATTCGCAACAAAAAGGATTTGCCTTGGCCGACTCACTTGGTGGAAGAGGTCTTGGGCACGTACGCCCTTATCAATGGTGGCTGGATAGTTATGAAAAACAAGATGTCAGAAATTCATCTTTCAATATCAAACGCGATTGGTATTATAACGATCCTTCCGTACCTGAGCTTTATGGTAAGAAGATCGTACTTACCGACGCGATCAAAGAATCAGGCAACGTATTCCCGACAACAACCAAATTTTTCTACGGAAAGACAGCTGTTGACCCTGCATTTGAAGGAAATATGAAGGACCGTGTGAAAGTACGTTTGGCTGAAACTTACCTACTATTGGCTGAAGCATACTGGCGCGCCAATAAACCGGCACAAGCTAAAGACGCCATCAATGCTGTCCGTGCCCGTGCAAAAGCGTCATTAATCGATGCAGCAGCAATCAATGCTGATTTGATTCTCGACGAACGTGCCCGGGAGCTTATTGGTGAGGAAATGCGCCGTATGACCCTTGCCCGTTTTGGTGAGGATATCTTTTTACGTCGCGTGCAAACATTAAACACACAATCAAAAAATGTGGTGAAAAAAGAATTTATTCTTTGGCCTATTCCACAAGAAGTTATTGACAGTAACACTGGTGCAGCCTTCCCACAAAATCCGGGATACTAAACCTTCCAAAAACCTCCATGTTCCCAAAAGGTCATGGAGGTTTTTACTTTATAACTTTGCGTCAACTAACTTATAGCTACCATCTTCTCGGATCTGACTACGGCCAATGGTTATATTTTTAGAATGATAAAACAAAAAAATCCAACCTGCTGGCGCGCCTTCTGCCCAATACTCCTGACGCAAGGCTTTGGAGCGCCGACCATCGAAATCATATTTGGCGACATAATTATGGAAAATTTCTTCGGGCTCAGGTAATACATCTCCGCCAAAGAAATAGTGCTGATCATCCGTTTGAATATGAAATACCTGATGATGTGCGGTATGTCCACCATTGAGCGCATAGCTGATTTCTGCATTTATTCTTCCTTCACCTTCCACCAGAACTAAATTTCCACTGCGTTGAATCACATCAAAAATCTCGGTCCTGTATGAACTGGAGATGCCTGAATAGGCATCTTCCCACTCCCCACGTTGAACAATATATTCGGCTTCAGGAAATGCGATGCGTCCCATTCCGTTTTCAAATGTGACCATCCCACCGGCATGATCTTTATGAAGATGAGACATTAAAACATATTTCACATCTTCTGGTCTGAAACCCAACTTACGGATATTATGATGTAACTGTAGCTCTCCATTTTCATCGGTATAGCCAAGCCCCGTATCACAGAGTACAAGCCCTGCGTCAGTTTCTATCAAAAAAGGGTGAACTTGGATAAATAGGGAGCCCGGCCGGTCCTGGGGGGTGTCTATTGACGGATCAAAGGGTATAAATTTTCTGCTTTTGTCTACTGAAAAAGAACCTTCATATAAAGAATAAGCCTGCACCATATTTAAAACATTGGGAATATGCACGTTAAGCGACAGCGAATCAATACCGGGTTTAGGAATTAGGTAAGTCCAGCCTTAAAACGTATATTTACACTTAAAATATTGTGCAAAGATATGCAAAAAAGGTGGGTACTAAAATCTAAAACTGATGTCAAAATAACCAACAAACTGCGCGAGGAATTAAACATCAACACTGTATTGGCAGAGTTGCTCGTGAGCAGGGGAATTGAGACTTTTGACGAATCAAAGCAGTTTTTTAGACCTCAATTATCGGATTTGCACGATCCATTTTTGATGCGGGACATGGAAAAAGCCATCACCCGGATCATCCAAGCCATCGGCAACAAAGAAAAAATACTCATCTATGGAGACTATGACGTAGACGGTACCACAGCGGTAGCCGTTGTTTATAGTTTTTTCAGGGAATTTCATAGCCAGCTGGAGTTTTATATACCAGACCGCTATGCCGAAGGTTATGGCATCTCTACACAAGGAATCGACTATGCTGCAGCAAATGGTTTCAGCTTAATTATTGCATTGGACTGCGGTATCAAGGCAGTCGATAAAATAGATTACGCAAATAGCAAAGGAATTGATTTTATCATTGGCGATCATCACCTTCCAGGTGAGGAACTTCCCAAAGCCTATGCCGTATTAGATCCCAAGCGTACAGACTGTGAATATCCCTACAAAGAACTTTCGGGTTGTGGAATAGGCTTTAAGATTATTCAGGCTTTTATACTGACCAATGGCATGGATATCAATGCCTGCTATCAGTTTTTGGATCTTGTGGCCGTGAGTATCGCTTCGGACATTGTTCCTATTACCGGTGAAAATAGAATACTCAGCCACTTTGGCCTCATTAAACTCAATACGAATCCCTGCGTTGGACTAAAGGCACTGATTGATTTATCAAATAATCGAACTAAGATCTTTACAGTTAACGACATCGTGTTCCAGATCGGCCCCCGCATTAATGCAGCGGGCAGAATAGACCATGCCAAAGACGCCGTCAAGCTTTTGATTTCCAAATCGCTACAAGAAGCCAAAGATTTCAGTTCGAGCATAGACGATCAAAATAATGTCCGTAAAGACTTTGATCTCAAAATAACAGAAGAGGCTCTGGCACTCATTGAGGATAATGCCCTACTTAAAAGCCGAAAATCCACGGTATTGTATAAAGCCGACTGGCACAAGGGTGTCATTGGTATTGTCGCTTCCCGCCTGACCGAGAAATATTACCGTCCGACGATTATATTGACCGAGACAAATGGTCATATTGCAGGTTCCTGCCGTTCGGTACTGGGTTTTGACTTGTATGAAGCCTTAAGCGAATGCGCCGATCTATTGGAGCAATTTGGCGGTCATAAATATGCTGCCGGACTAACGATGTCCTTAGATAATGTCACCCTATTTCAGGATCGTTTTGAGGAAGTAGTATCGCGACGTATCAGTCCTGAAATGCTGACCCAAGAAATCTTGATCGATGCTAAGCTAGCGTTGAAGGATATCGACGCGAAGTTCTTCCGTATTCTCCAGCAGTTTGAACCTTTCGGGCCCCAAAATGAATCTCCTATTTTCCTCAGTAAAAAGGTAAATGCAGTAGGACAAGCTTTTATTGTAGGCACCAATCACCTCAAGATGACTGTTGTTCAAGAAGACTCTCCTTCATTTGACTGTATCGGTTTTGGACTAGCAGAACATATCACACATATCAATTCTGGACAAAGTTTCGACATCTGTTACAGCATTGAAGAGAATGTGTGGCGCAACAAAAGAAACTTACAGCTAAACATCAAAGGGATTAAGTATTAGTATTGCAATAGTAAGAAGATATTAAATATATTTACACAAGATTTGATCAGGCATAAAACCCTCATGCTGGATGATATACCAGGCATGAAATAATGGTGAGGGTTCTTAATTAATCCTATTGAACAGATACATACAACACAAGACATTCCACGAAGATGATTTTAAAGGCAGAACATCTCATAAAAAAATATAAGCAGCGTACCGTTGTCAACAATGTTTCCTTCCATGTAGAACAAGGAGAGATTGTCGGGTTATTGGGCCCTAATGGAGCTGGAAAGACGACCTCATTCTATATGATTGTTGGTCTTATCAAGCCCAATGAAGGCAAAGTATTTCTCGACGATCAGGAGATTACGCAGGATGCGATGTACCAACGTGCCCAACGTGGGATAGGTTACCTAGCCCAGGAAGCATCAGTCTTTCGGAAGCTCTCCGTAGAAAACAACATCCTGGCTGTATTAGAAATCCACTATCCAAATAAAGAAGAACGTTTGGCAAAACTGGAAGAACTACTCACAGAATTCAGCCTACACCGTGTCCGTAAAAACAGAGGTGATTTGTTATCCGGTGGTGAGCGTCGACGTACCGAAATTGCTCGAGCGTTAGCTGCAAATCCATCTTTTATACTTTTGGATGAACCTTTTGCAGGGGTTGACCCAATCGCCGTAGAAGAAATTCAGACGATCGTAGCCAAGCTCAAAACCCGTAATATCGGCATCTTAATTACCGACCACAACGTACAGGAAACCCTATCTATTACGGACAGGGCCTACCTCCTGACCGAAGGAAAGATTATGCTGACGGGTACACCTGAGGAAATTGCAGATAATGAGCTTGCCCGTAAATTTTATCTCGGTCGACATTTTGAATTAAGAAGGAAAAAATTTTAAAGATTAAAGAATCTCTCCCCCTATGGCCTTATTAAACTCCATTTTTACTTGGTTCATGAAAAAAAGAATTCACCAGATTGAACTTTTCATGAAATACCCACACGATGTACAAGAAGAATGGTTTCAGAGTTTAATTGCTACTGCTGAGGCGACGGAATGGGGAAAAAAATACGATTATACAAGTATATTAACGCCAGAAATCTTCAAAGAACGCGTCCCTATACAGGACTATGATGATATCAAGGGCTACGTTGATCGCATGATAAAAGGCGAACAGAATATCCTGTGGCCTTCTGATATCAAATGGTTTGCTAAGTCATCGGGTACCACATCTGACCGTAGCAAATTTATTCCCGTTAGTGAGGAAGCCCTGGAAGAATGTCACTTCCAGGGCGGTAAAGATATGTTGACAATCTATTGTCATAATAGACCCGAAAACCGCGTATTTACGGGAAAATCTGTTGTTATTGGTGGTTCTTCACAAATAAACAATTTCAGTCCAGATTCCTACTACGGCGATCTTTCATCGATCCTCATCCGTAACCTTCCTTTCTGGGCCGAATTTAAGCGAACTCCCAATATGGAGGTTACTTTAAACCCAAACTTTGAAGAGAAAATTGAGCAAATTGCTCAAATTACACTCAAAGAAAATGTAACAAGCTTAGCTGGCGTACCGACATGGAATATTGTTATGGCCAAGCGTATTCTGGAGATTACAGGCAAAGACAACCTTTTGGAGGTATGGCCAAACCTAGAGTTTTATGGCCATGGCGGAGTGAGCTTCAAACCTTACCGCGAGCAATTCCAAAAATTGATCCCTTCGGACAACATGTATTATCTTGAGAATTATAATGCCTCAGAAGGGTACTTTGGTTTACAAGATCAATCGGATTCGGAAGATCTTCTGCTCATGCTAGATTATGGTATTTATTACGAATTCTTACCGACAGAGCGAATGCACGAGGAAAATCCGTCAACCTTACGTTTGGATCAGGTGGAGCTTGGTAAAAACTATGCTTTAATCATATCAACTAATGCTGGTTTGTGGCGTTATAAAATCGGAGATACCATCAAGTTTACGTCATTATCACCGTATCGCTTTCAGATTTCTGGACGTACCAAACAATATATTAACACCTTTGGCGAAGAGGTTATTGTTGACAACGCCGAACAGGCACTGGCTGAAGCGAGCAAATTGACACAAGCACGTATTAGAGATTATACCGCTGGACCCGTCTATTTTAAAGATGCCGAAGCCGGAGCACACGAATGGGTGATAGAATTTGAACAACAACCCAATGATTTTAGGCGTTTTTGTGAAATATTGGATGCTAAACTACGTGAAATCAATTCGGATTATGACGCCAAACGTTTTAAGAATATGGCGCTTCGACCGCCTATTGTACACAATGCACCCGAGGATACGTTCTATAGATGGATGAAATCAAGAGGTAAGCTAGGTGGACAAAATAAGGTTCCAAGATTGAGCAATAGTCGCGAATATCTCGACCCACTCTTGAAAATACTGACCGAATAATACGGTATATCGACTAAAAAAATTGCGCATACTAACCGAATAATAGGGCGGTCTTTGGCTGGAGATTAGCCAAAATTATTGGGTTCTCTTATTTTGGCTAATCTCGAATTGCTGAATTTTGTTGTTTTAAAGAACTGCTGTGAGTTCGTCTGATTGATAAGCTCAAGAAAGCTTAGACTATAATGGAGGTTTGTTAAGGTTTAATTGCCGTTTTATATAAAAAAACAAAAAAACCAAGAATAAAATTCATAGAAATACCTTTCTTCTGAACTTCAACTTCACCCTGTAACCCAGCGCGATTATCACCTGATGTTACTTCACTACTTTTGTTAAGACTGTGAGTCAATTCCATACTAAGTTTATTTTTATGATAAGTGATTTTATAGCGTTACTGCGGACCAAAAAGCCCATCTATATGGCCGCATTCTTTATAGCCAAACTTTATGCCATAATATGAAATAACCGTATTAATTAATAAAAAATTAACACATTTAATTATTAATACAGACTAACCGAGAGATATAAAGTTAAATTATTCCATTTCAAAAAAAAGTGTAGTAAAATAGGGAACAACTGTCCGAAATAAAAGGCATAGCCAAGCGGGTAAATTATACAGGTATACGTGCAACTTATATTTCATTTTTTTCCTAACTTAGCCTAAGTAATTAAAAAATAAGATGAACGCGACAGAGAACTATTCAATTCGCGTAGAGCCAACTCAAAATTCAAGACTCTCGCAAGTAGATTTCGACAATCTAAAATTCGGAAAGATTTTATCCGACCACATGCTGGTCGCAAACTATGATGACGGTGAATGGAAAGATGTCAGCATCGTCCCTTATGGAGATATCAGTATTAGTCCTTCGATGTCCGCATTACATTATGGTCAAGCGATCTTTGAAGGAATCAAAGCTTATAAATTTGCAGATGGAACAGTGAGTATCTTCCGTCCGGACAGAAACTGGGAAAGATTCAACAAATCTGCCGCACGTCTTCAAATGCCGGAGGTACCTGAGGAAATTTTTATGGATGGTCTAAGCAAACTATTGGACATCGACCGTAACTGGATCCCGGCAAAAGAAGGTTCATCATTGTACATCCGTCCTTTTATGTTCGCAACAGAAGCAGCATTAGGTGTACACCCTTCTAAGTCATACAAATTTATCATTATCACTGGCCCTGTAGGCGCATATTACAGCAAAGCAATCAGCTTAAAAGTTGAGACCTACTATACACGTGCAGCAGAGGGTGGTGTTGGTTTTTCTAAAAATGCAGGTAACTATGCCTTATCGCTTTACCCAACACAATTGGCTAATGACGAAGGTTATGACCAAATTATGTGGACAGATGCTTCTGAACATAAATATATTGAAGAAGCAGGTACGGCAAATCTTATTTTCCGCATTGGAGATACGATTATCACACCACATGGTGATACTATCTTACACGGTGTAACACGCCGTACAATTATGGAATTGGCGGAGAAATGGGGTTATAAAGCCGAGCAGAGAAAGGTATCTATTCAAGAACTAATTGACGGTATTAAAGCCGGTACAGTAACGGAAGCTTTCGCAGCTGGTACTGCAGCCACAATTACGGATATCAGCCGTATCGGTTTTGAAGGACAAGATTATCACTTGCCGCCAGTAGAGGGCCGCGAGTTTTCAAATCGTGTTTTGAATTACCTTAACGACTTGCGTTATGGCAAAGTAGAAGATCCATTCGGATGGAACTATTTAGTGAAGTAATTTCCACGATGAAATAAAAAAAGCCTTTGTTATTAATAACAAAGGCTTTTTTTATTTCATCTATCTAAACCCCAAGTTCTCTCCAGTCAGATCCTTAGGAATGCTCTCCCCTCAGCTCTTTGTGAATAAAATCAATGATAGCGTCTGTCTCCTGGGATTGAAACCAGTGTGTATTACCATATTTTTTAAACCAGGTAATCTGCCGCTTCGCATAACGTCTCGAGTTTTGTTTGATTTTGTCTGTCGCTTCCGCCAAAGACTGCTTGCCATCGAGATAATCAAACAATTCAGCATAACCAACAGTGAGCAGTGCAGGCTTCGTCTTAAAGGGAAGTAGATTTTTAACTTCTTCCAGTAAGCCGTTTGTCATCATCAGATCGACACGTAAATTGATTCTTTCATACAACTTTTCCCGATCCATATTCAAACCAATGGTAAGGATATCAAAAGGTCTTTTTTCGACATCCTTCTTATGGTAAAATGACATCGGTTTACCTGTCGCCTCAAAAACTTCAAGCGCCCGTACGACACGTTGCGGATTATCGATGTCTGCAGTTTCAAAATATGCGGGGTCAATACTTTTCAATCGATCTTTTAAGGCTTCCAACCCCAATACTGCAAGTTCATGATTAAGTCGCTCGCGCACTTCATCTCCGGCCTTGGGCAGATCATCCAATCCTTCGCATAGGGCCCGTACAAACAAACCCGATCCACCTACCATAATGACGATATCATGCAATTGAAATAGTTCTTCTAATTTCAGTAAGGCCTCACGTTCAAAATCGCCTGCAGAATAATCCTGCGTGATGGAGTGTGAATCAATGAAATAATGAGGAGCAGCAGCAAGTTCCGCTGGATCTGGTTTAGCTGTACCAATAGACATTTCCCGATAGAACTGACGAGAATCAGCAGAAATTATCGCTGTTTTAAAATATTGCGCCAATGAAATAGCCATTGTAGTCTTACCAACAGCAGTTGGCCCCACAATGGCTATCAATGTTTTTTTATTTGCCATAATATAGCACTTCACAGGCTGAAAAGAACCTGTAAAGTCTTCTTAATTAATATTCGTCTTCGTAGCCGTTGGATTCTTCACGCTCTTCACCTTCTTCGCCCTCTTCCTCATCGTCACCATCACTGTCGAAGCCATCCAATTCGTCTTCATCATCGACACCATATTGTGTATCGTCTTCCTCCACATAATCGTCCTCTTCAACCGCATCTGACACTGGAAAATTAGCCGCAGTCATAGTTTTAGGAACCTGACCCATAGACTTAAATAGCGCCGGATAGTCCTTTCCATTCTCTTCCTTCAAGATCTTGATCAATTCAACCTGGAAATCATAAGGACGATCAAAATTGTAAACGTAGTAAAATTTCTGATGTGGATCATCAATAAACTTACTTAAACGGATATTCTCCATCAACAATACCTCAGCATCTTTTTTACGTTGTGTAGGCTTGAATGCAATCTCTGTTCCCTTTTTCCACTGATCATTGCTCACATAGAACGAGGAAGATGCATCCGCAGCATAACCTGTTGATTTATGGATTTCCTCATGTAGGTCTATAAATGTACTTTTAGAAGGCATGTCGATCTCACGATATACATCTTCATAATCCTCAAAAGTAACTCTAAATCTATAAATTGCCATCTCTGCTATTTTCTTCTTTTAACCCTCTAAAATTAATACTATATTTTAAGAATTGGAAATTTCCAATGGGATTTCTTGTTTGATCGTCAGGTTCATTTCCCCTGCTTTTTTTACCAAGAATTGATAAGCTTCTGCTCTGGAATTTGGAATCTCGCCCTCTAGAATAGCCTCGCGAATCAAATTTTTCAGCTGACCTACAGTACGCCCTGGTGCTAAGCCAAATAGGATCATGATATCCTCTCCACTGATCGGCGGCTGCCAGTTCCGAACCTTGTCTCGCTCTTCTACATCCTTCAATTTTTGTTTGACAAGTTCAAAATTCTGACGATATTTTTTCTTTTTAAACTCATTTTTTGTGGTCACATCCGCATGACATAGCATCATAAGGGCTTCAATATCATCCCCCGCCTCAAACAAGAGACGACGTACAGCAGAATCCGTTACGATATCCTGCGCCAAGACAATAGGCCGAAGATGCAATTGTACCAGCTTTTGCACAAATTTCATTTTCTCATGGAGCGGCAACTTCAGTTCAGCAAAAAGCTTTGGTACCATACGGGCACCACGATCTTCGTGGCCATGAAAGGTCCAGCCGAGCTTTTTATCAAAACGTTTTGTTGCCGGTTTAGCAATATCATGCATAATCGCTGCCCAACGTAACCAGAGGTCTTCAGACAATTCACATACATTATCCAACACTTCCAACGTATGGTAGAAATTATCTTTATGGCCTTTGCCATCAATGACATCAACCCCGTGTAAATTATACATGGCCGGAAATATCAATTCCAGGAGACCAGTATCAAAAAGATATTTAAAACCGACTGACGGCTTAGGTGAGAGAATAATCTTATTGATTTCATCGATAATTCGTTCTTTCGAGATAATCTTTATTCGCTCTTTGGTATCGCTAATCGCTTTGATCGCATCAATCGTGATTTTAAAATTTAGCTGTGTCGCAAAACGGATAGCCCGCATCATACGCAGTGGATCATCGGAAAACGTTTCTATCGGATCCAGAGGCGTTCGAATAACACGCTGTTCAAGATCTTGCACACCGTCAAAGGGATCCACTAAAGTACCATAATCCGCTTTATTCAACGAAAACGCCATCGCGTTTATCGTAAAATCACGTCGATTTTGATCATCGGATAAGGTACCGTCTTCCACAATAGGCTTACGTGAATTGGCACGATAAGATTCCCTTCGAGCACCAACAAACTCCACATTGAGCCCTTCATATACCAGCATTGCTGTACCAAAATTCTTATAGACAGCAACTTTGGTATGCAATTTTTCACCCAATAAAGTGGCAAATTCAATGCCGCTGCCGACGACAACAATATCCACATCATTCTTAAAAGGCCGCTTCATAATATAGTCGCGAACATACCCCCCAATGACATAACATTCTGTATTTGTTGTCTCGGCGAGTTCCTTAATGATTGAAAATATTGGATGTTGTAAATTATCGTACATAGTTAGAACAGCAGGTAAAAAACCAAACAGTTTGCAAAAGTAACATTTTTTTTTGTATTGGAATTAGAGACAATCGAACAAGGATCAAAGACGCTGACACTGTAAGCGGCGAGCTTACAGACTAAATCAACCATCTTTATCCTTGTCCCTAAAAAAGTAAGACGGAATATTTAGTCTCTATCTTTGGATAACTTACGGAAAGCAAGTGGATTTTTAAGTAATTCGGCTTGTTCACGGCGGCGTTTTACAATATGTAAAGCCGAGAAAATTGCCTCTACAAAAGAGCTTTCAGAAGCTAAGTTTTTTCCAGCAATATCATAGCCTGTACCGTGATCTGGCGAAGTACGTACGATAGGTAAACCAGCTGTAAAGTTTACACCGGCACCTTTGGCAATATGCTTAAAAGGGATTAAGCCCTGGTCATGGTACATCGCGAGTACCGCATCGAATTTCTCATAAGCACTTTTTGCGAAGAATCCATCGGCAGGATATGGACCAAAACAGAAAATACCCTGTTCGTTTGCTTTTTCTACTGTAGGCCTAATGATCTGATCATCTTCGGTACCAATAATCCCATGATCGCCAGCATGTGGATTAAGTCCCAAAACTGCAATCTTAGGTTTTTCAATCCAAAAATCTTTCTTCAACGAATCATTCATCAGGGCTAGCTTTTTAAGAATAGCTTCTTCGGTAATACTAGCCGCAACCTCATGCAATGGAATATGACCTGTTACCACGCCAATACGCAGTTCATCACAAACCATAAACATCAATACATCATCAGCCTCTACTTTGGCCTGCAGGTATTCGGTATGGCCCGGAAATTGAAATCCCTCCTGTTGAATATTATGCTTATTAATTGGGGCAGTCACTAAAGCATCAATCTTGCCGGCTTTCAGGTCTTCAACAGCTTTCTCCAACGAAAGGAAAGCATATTTACCACCGATCTCGTTTTCTTCACCCAACGAAATCTTGACGTCTTCCTGCCAGCAATTAATCATATTTGCTCTTTTGGTATGCGCCTGCTCAGCATCATTGATCACGTTAAAACTAAAATCATTTACACCGATCGCTTTACGGTGAAAAGAAGCAACCTTTGTATTTCCGTAAACCACTGGCGTAAAGAAATCGCACATACGCTGATCTACCAAAGATTTAATGATGACTTCAAGTCCAATGCCGTTAATATCGCCTACGGTAATTCCGATTTTTAATTTATCGCTCATTCTGTTTAAATGCTTTGATTCAAAAATAGGGTTTTTTTTCTTAGAATAACTTTTCACTTATTTATTTTTTACTTTTGCAATATGAGCACAGTAAGAGCAAAAAAACATTTAGGACAGCATTTCTTGAACGATAAAAATGCTGCACAAAAGATTGTGGAAGCATTGGATCCTAAATTGGGTTTTAGCCAAGTGCTTGAAGTTGGCCCCGGAATGGGGGTACTATCGGATTTCCTCTTGCAGAAGGAGGACTATGAAACCTACTTGATCGATGTGGATGACGAATCCATTGCTTATTTGGACGATAAATATCCCCAATTGGGTAAGCGATTGATCCACGGTGATTTTCTAAATCTTGACTTTTCACAGTATTTTGGCGAGAAAATGGCCGTTATCGGCAATTTCCCGTACAATATTTCGTCCCAGATTCTTTTTAAAATTCTGGATGAGCGGCATCGTGTTGTCCAAATGGCGGGGATGTTCCAGAAAGAGGTTGCTGAACGCTGTACTGCTAAGGCGGGCAGCAAAGAATATGGCATCTTAAGTGTCTTTTTACAGGCTTATTATAAAGTAGAATACCTATTCACCGTAAAGGCAGGAGCATTCAATCCTCCGCCGAAGGTATTGTCGGGCGTTATTCGAATGACCCGTAACGACCGGGATCAGTTGAATTGTGATGAAAAACTATTTTGGCGTGTTGTCAAAGCGGGCTTCAATCAACGTCGTAAAACCCTCCGTAACTCACTTTCGGGCGTTGTTCCCAAAGATAAAATGTCCGACAATCCGCTGTACGAGCTACGCGCAGAACGATTGACAGTAGATGATTTTGTCGGTTTAACAAACGAAATAGCAAACAGTCTTTAGTATGCATTCGACGGACAGCACATTTATTATCGTAGGCGGAGGTATTGCTGGATTATGTGCTGCAATAGGGCTTGCAAAAGTAGGTATTGAAGCACATGTCTATGAAAGCGCCATTGAACTCAAAGGTATAGGTGCTGGATTCGGGCTCGCAGCTAACGCCATGCAAGCTTTGGAACATCTCGGATTGAAGGATGAAATCGTTCCGATAGGACATTACCTTGCATCTTATAATGTCTTGGATCAAAAGGGAAATATTCTTGTTGAACCAGACACCAGGTCAATCAGTCAAAAATATCAACAGGACAATTTCGCTATCCATCGGGCAGATCTGCATCAGTTTCTCTTATCCAAAATCCCCAATGGACAAGTTCATCTCGGTAAACGCGCAGTTTCCTTTGAACGAGAGGGGGAGGATATTCAAGTTTATTTCGCAGACGGAAGCCATGTATGCGGCCAAGCCCTTTTGATTGCCGATGGCGTACACTCAGCATTACGACAACAACTCATACCAGGCTCGGCGCCTCGTTATTCAGGCTATACCTGTTGGCGGGCCACCATCGATAATAGCAGTATACAGCTCAGTAAAGGGACGGAAACCTGGGGCAGCAAAGGACGCTTTGGCATGACCCCACTTGTCAATAACCGCATCTATTGGTACGCATGCATCAATACTGAGGCACAAAATCCGGTCTTAAAAAATTGGAAAACAAAGGAGCTCCTCGAAAATTTTAAAGATTATCATGCCCCTATTCCAACGATTCTTTCGGAGACAAAAGATAGCGAACTAATCGCAAATGACATCATTGACATCGAGCCACTTCAACAACTCGCTTTTGACAATATACTATTATTGGGTGACGCTGGACATGCAACGACGCCCAACCTGGGCCAGGGAGCCTGTCAGGCTATTGAAGATGTTGCTGTGCTGATAAACGAACTCCAAACTTCCGATTCCATTAATTTGGCCTTCAAACGATTCGAAAAAAGACGATTGGATCGGGTAAATTACATCTGTAATACTTCCTGGAGGATAGGAAAAATTGCGCAATGGGAAAATCCATTCCTGATAGGACTGCGAAATTTTTGCATGAAAATAATGCCCAACCGCATGAAACAGCAGCAGTTAAATAAATTACTGTCTGTAGATTTTATGCAGATCAACCATAATCATGACGCTGGGATCTAAATCATCGTACCACACAGTAACGGTATTCAATGACCAGTCCCACATAAAAAAATAATTGAATGAAAACTACTATTTTGATCGTCGACGACATTCATGAAATCATGCTTGAGAAATTTGAACAAGCGGGTATCGCCTACAATTATCAACCTGATATTAGCCGAGAAGAAGCTGAAAAAATCATCGCTAATTACTCGGGTATGGTTATCCGTTCCAAATTTCAGGTAGATAAGGCTTTTTTTGACCTGGCGCCCAACCTCCGCTTTATCGCCCGTGCCGGTGCAGGTATGGACAATATCGACGATACAGTTGCTGCGCAAAGAGGCGTGCTGTTAATTCCGGCCAATGAAGGCAATCGGGATGCTGTAGGTGAACATATGATCGGTATGTTGCTCAGTCTAATGAACAATCTGAATCGTGGTGACCAACAAATACGATCTGGCCAGTGGTTGCGTGAGGCCAATCGTGGATATGAACTTAAGGGGCGTACTGTAGGGTTGATCGGCTATGGGCACAATGGTATGGCCATGGCAAAAAAACTATCCGGTTTTGATGTACAGGTGCTTGCCTATGATAAATACCGCATCGACTACGCGGATCAATATGCATCGGCAGCAGACATGGAAAAGATCTATAAAGAAGCCGATGTGATCAGTTTCCATATCCCTTTAACGGATGAAACAAAGGGGATGATTGATGCGGATTATCTGGCTAAATTTGAAAAACCTATTTTCTTTTTACTGGGGGCACGAGGCGGTATTGTACAAGTATCCGCAGTGCTTAGCAGCCTTGATTCCGGTTCCATTATCGGAGCAGCATTCGATGTGTTGCCCGTAGAAAAGTTCCCAAAACTCGCTGAACAGAACTGGTATGCAGATCTTATCCGTAGAGACAATGTGATCTTATCTCCGCATGTTGCTGGATGGACCTTTGAAAGTTATTATAAATTGTCGGAAGTGGCCGCAGATAAGATCATTGCCTTTCTAGCTTCATAATTATTACAAAGGGCTATTTGCCAAAATTTCCAATCAATCAATCAATCAATCAATCAATCAATCAATCAATCAATCAATCAATCAATCTCCTCCTATCCATACACGCTTAGGAGGTTAAAATAACCTATCACTCTTGAAACGTTTAACAAAATTAAGTTCCGGGACTAAAGATACCGACAACAACAACAATCAGAAACTGAAGCACCAAGCTACCATCCAGTAGATAAGCGTAGTGGTAATGATCTTTTGTTTTGAAAACAGCCAATTTTAGTAAGGCAAATATGAGTAAGTTGGTCAGAATCAATCCAATTTTAATAGGTACTGCATAAGGCACCGTCAAGATCAAAACACAATGCAGGCCTAATAGTCCATAGGTTAGATTTTTAGCTTTTTGTTCGCCCAGCATATTGGGTAAAGTCCGTAGGTGATAATAGGAATCCTGTTGGATATCCCGAATATCGAAAGGCAATGTACAGATAACCAAAAATATAAACTTCAATCCGCAGAGCGCAATAAAAACCCACTGATCTATTGTGACACCAACGTTGGCTAGTTCCACATAAGGGAGCACCACACTGCTGCAGACCCAGACCAGGGCAATATGAAAAATCTTGGCCCCGGGTATCTGTCTAAGGCCCACTTTGCGGTCACGGAAGGTAAACAGAGGCATTCCGTATAACAGACTCAGGATTCCAATAAATCCCAAAAACAAAAAGGAGTATACATGAATAAACCACAAGCAATAACTGAGCACAAGCAAAGCGATACCATTGTTTAGCCACATGACCCATTCATGATTAAAGATCCAACGTGTCCGGGGGAATTTTGATTCTTTTGGGTTTTTCGGCTTGGACCACCATAAACTAAAATTATAAAGCAGCAAAGTCGCTGTCCCTTCCACTAAAACGATATACCAATTGATAGACCGTTCAAATATGATATAAGTCAGCGCGCATTGTGCCATGGCCGCCATGGCGATCAGAAGATTTGTATAGATTGTAATATAGAATAGCTTTCTTAGAAAAGACATCTTGGTAAATCTTGATGCAAGATAGCAATCTTATAGATAAAAGTAGTTTAACATTATATTAAACATCAATTTTTTGATAAAATGGGCAAAAACCGCTAAATTGTACACCGAAATCGAAATATCAAAAACAATTTCGCAACGATAACAATATAAATTAAAATAATTCATAATAATCCTAATAACGATGAGCCTACAAATAAAATCATTTGAAGAATATCAAAGTGAATATAAGCGAAGTGTAGAACAACCTGAGGAGTTTTGGGCGAGCATTGCAGATCATTTTTTCTGGAAGAGAAAATGGAATAAAGTGTTGAGCTGGAATTTTGAAGAACCCAATGTCAAATGGTTTGAGGGTGCAAAATTAAATATTACAGAAAACTGTCTTGATCGCCATATTTATGCTAATGGTGATAAACCTGCCATCATCTGGGAACCTAACGATCCCAATGAAGCGCACCGCATTCTTTCCTATAAGCAATTATTACAAAAGGTAGAGCAATTTGCCAACGTACTTAAAAATAATAACATCAAAAAAGGAGACCGGGTATGTATTTACTTACCAATGGTTCCTGAATTGGTTATCGCTGTTTTAGCCTGTGCCCGTATTGGTGCTATCCACTCCGTGGTATTTGGAGGCTTTTCAGCACGTTCTATCGCGGATCGTATCGTCGATGCGGAATGCAAACTGATCGTTACTTCAGATGGTAGTTACCGTGGCAATAAAACCATTGGTCTAAAAAATATTGTAGACGATGCTTTAATGCAATGTGACACTGTTGAAAAAGTAATTGTCTTAACACGTACTCGTACACCGGTATCGATGATCAAAGGACGTGACGTATGGTGGGAAGATGAGATCAAAAAAGTAGAAACTCAAGGAAATCCAGCATGCCCAGCTGAAGAGATGGATGCTGAGGATAATTTATTCATCCTTTATACATCGGGATCCACAGGTAAGCCTAAAGGTGTAGTACATACCTGTGGTGGTTATATGGTCTATACAGGCTACACCTTTATGAATACGTTCCAATATAAGCCAAACGATGTATTTTTCTGTACCGCAGATATTGGCTGGATTACAGGACACAGTTATATCGTGTACGGACCGTTATCACAAGGAGCTACTTCTTTAATGTTCGAGGGTATTCCAACCTTCCCAGATGCGAGCCGTTATTGGGATATTGTAGATAAGTTCAATGTCAATATTATCTATACATCCCCTACTGCTCTGCGTTCATTGATGGCTTTTGGTGATGAATTTGTCGACAAGAACGATCTTTCCTCTTTGCGCGTTTTGGGATCTGTAGGTGAGCCAATCAACGAAGAAGCCTGGAACTGGTTTAACGAAAAAGTTGGTAAAAAGAATTGTCCTGTTGTTGATACCTATTGGCAGACAGAAAATGGAGGTCACTTGATCACTTCTTTAGCGGGAGTAACACCGGAAAAAGCAAGTTATGCGATGTTCCCGATGCCAGGCATTCAACCCGCTTTGATGGATGAGAATGGGAAAGAAATCGAAGGCAATGATGTCACAGGAAACCTATGTATCAAGTTCCCTTGGCCAGGTATGCTACGCACGACATGGGGGGATCATGACAGATGTCGTCAAACCTATTTCTCGACGTATAAGGATATGTATTTTACAGGCGACGGGTGTTTCCGTAGTCCAGAAGGCTATTATAAAATCACAGGCCGTGTAGATGATGTATTGAACGTTTCAGGTCACCGCATTGGTACAGCAGAAGTGGAAAATGCCATCAATATGCACGCTGACGTTGTTGAATCTGCCATTGTCGGATATCCGCACCCAGTAAAAGGCCAGGGTATCTATGCTTATGTCATTGCGAATCACCACACCGATGCAGAAGCCACCAGAAAGGATATCATGGAAACCGTTTCACGTATTATCGGTCCAATTGCTAAACCAGACATTATCCAATTTGTTGATGATTTACCAAAAACACGTTCAGGAAAGATCATGCGTCGTATCTTGCGCAAGATTGCCGAAGACGATATCGCCAATGTAGGTGATACTTCGACACTTCAGGATCCTGCCGTTGTAGAAGGAATTATCAAAGGCGCTGCAGCTTTGAAAAAATAGCGTATAAAGTATCTAAAAAAATAACAGCCTTCCAAATGGAAGGCTGTTATTTTTTTAGATACTTTTGATTATATTCCACTCAAATTTAACCTTATAGGCAATGTATAGCCAACCCGTACAGGCTCGCCACGTAGCATACCAGGTTTCCATTCTCTAAGCTTTTTGACGACCTGTATACCAGCAGCCCCTGTACCGAAACCCAAATCGTTCTTTACTTTCAAATCTTCTATTCGGCCTTGTTTATTTATAATGAACGCTATTTCTACAGTACCGCTTACACCATTCATCATGGCTTGTTTTGGATATTCATAATTTCTTGCCACAAAATACAACATTTCCTTGGTGCCTCCAGGATATTCGGGTTGTGTTTTATAGGTCGTAGAATCATATGGAATGACGACACCATTTTCTTTCGTTTTAGTGCCTGACAGTAATTTATCCGCATTATAATGCTCTACAAAGGAATCACCGCCGCTCTTTCCTCGCCACTCCCCTTCACGCAAATTATTAACCAGCTGACCTTCTTCAGTTTCGTCCTGTTCATCTATACTAAAACGAATAAAACCATTTCCATTTTCTAACTTTTTATTGTTTAAAGAGTCATAATACACCACATAGATTGGCTTCTTCACCAGCACCTTTTTCTTCTTAAGTTCGCTTGGATAAAATACAATCATTTTCAATCTATTGTTGGGGTATAGATAAAATGCGGAATCGATCAATTTACTCTCATCGTTAAAGTTCTCAAGACTTTTGAGCGTGCCATTTTCATAGAATTCATATTTTTTATCTAGAAAATTGAAAGGAGGATGTCCACTCTTACTTATCGCATTTAGCTTTAGTGAGTCATTGCGTAGGTAGTACTCCGCTATTCGATAAACTTTATCCTTTCCCAACGCATCAATATGAATTTCTCTTAAAAAATAAGCTGAGTCTTGTTGCTTTGTTTCTTTTCCATCTTTCCTATGGTAGCTCGTAAACATAACCTGGGCATAAAGGTTCGATAAGCAAAGATTGAACAGCAGAAAACAGAAGAGTGTCGCCCCAAAATGTAAATAGTACTTCATAATAATTGTTAATATAAGGGTAATAATAACAAATATCCTGGATAGTAAAAAAATTAACCGGTTAAATAAAGTTTAATTTTATCACAGTGGGATTTCAAAACACCTCTGTTATGTTATCCACATTATGTTAATAAAATTGTGGATAACATAAAAACCGACAGTCATTATCCCTAACGCACATAATTTAGCCGTATGGGCAAGGTATACCCCACTCTTACGGGCTCTCCTCTCAGTATACCCGGTTTCCATTTTTTAAGCATTTTTACAACTCGGATACCAGCTTCACCCGTATTAAATCCCAAATCACTTTTTACTTTTATATCTTCGATGTGGCCATCTCTGTCGACCACAAAATCTATTTCTACTAAACCATTTACCCCATTTTTGACAGCTTCTTTGGGATACTCATAATTTTTAGCAATAAAAGTCAATAACTTATATATACCTCCAGGATATTCTGGTTGCGCAAAATAAGTTTTCGCATCATAGTTTATGAGCTCCCCATTTTCTTTGATTTTACTACCCTTTAATAGCTTTCCTTTTTTATACGTTTCGACAAAAGTTTCATTATCTGCCAGTCCTTTCCATTCTCCTTCACGCAAATTATTGACTATCCTCCCCTCTTCAAAATTATCGTCACCGCCTCCACGTAAACAAATTAAACCATTTCCATCCGCCAACGTTTTATTCTCCAACGAGTCAAAATAAGCCACATAAATAGGATTTTCTGCAACCCGGTTACCTCTTTTATCTAATGAGCTTGGGTAAAATACAGTCAACTCAGGCTTACCGTTTGGGTACCAATAGTATGCAGAATCTATCAATTCACTCTTTTCACTGAAATTTTCCAGGCTCTTTAACGCTCCATTTTCGTAAAACTCAGATTTCTGACCCTGAAAACTAAACTGAGATTTCTGACCCTGAAATCTAAATGGAAAACCAGCATCTTTGCTGGTGCCTTTTAACTTAATCGTATTGTTATTGATATAATACTCTTCAACAACAAAATATTTTTTGTTTTGATCGCTTACGGGACGAATGATACGCTTAAAGTAAGCGGGGTCTTTAGCTGTTATCTCTTCCCCACCTTTTTTATGAAATGTTGTGTCGATATCTTGGGCTACAGTAGCCTGCAGGCAAAAAATCATTAGTACAATGAGGCAAGCGAATTTTGACAATTGATTTAAGTAATATTTCATAAAATGCGCAGTATAATAAATGTAGGCGGCAATTTACACAATTCATTTGATGGTCTTTTCAATACTGAGCCACAAACAGTTTTCCACACAATGTTAATAACATTGTTGATAAGTTCAAAAGCACATTAAGATTAAGAGAACAAAGAAGCATTAAACACAAAAAAGCCACATCATCCCGACGTGGCTAAAATAAACATATGAATTTAATTAAACAGTTTCTATTTATAGGAGTTTACGGAGCTTGCAACCTTCCAGGTTCCCGATTCATTGATCAATGTCACCAAGTCCGTTTTCGTGAAATCCTCAAACTTCATAGTGATACGTGCCACCATATAGTTTTCAGATTCCTCGAGTACTTCGGTACTTGTGCTGCAGTTCAATTTTTCACCTTTTTGCTTTTTTAGGAACGAAATGACTTCCGAACGGCTATTGGTGCGTGCAGCTTTTCCCTGAACTTTTTGATTGAATTCGGATGCGAACAATTTTTCTACGCCCTGAGATGCACCTTCTGTCATTACGGATACATAGCTATCGATTGCCAAATCGGCTGTGGAAAGGTTCAATGCTTTACCAGGGTCAGCTGCTGCCATTGCGAAAGTTGATAGTGTAATCAATGCTGCTGCTGCGAATGTCTTTACTAAAGTTTTCATAATTGCTATACTTTATATTGTTAGTTTTTTTATCTCTTTTCTTATTGTCGCAAGGAAGTTGATTTTGTTGCATCATTTCCTTTAAGATTCTGATTCAAAAGTAAGACAACTCAGCATCCCATTTTATTACATTTAGATCAACGGAATAAAAAAGTCGGTAAATGGAGGTAAAGGAGCGGTAAATGGATATCCGCTCCGGTAGGAAAAAATATAAGTAAAGATTAAGATCACTTTTATAACTGGAAAGCAGCTAGAATAGTTGCAGGCCTACAATCAACTTCATTGAGCACATTGCACCGCCGGCCATTTTTATGAAGATATATGATCGTAAATCCAACCAGGATGGGTGTACCAACAAATTCGTTGCATGGGATGCTGATCGTCTTGGCCGGAATTGGATCCTGTCCATAGACGATATCAATTTCCCATTCTTCATCCTTTATTTCTATAAATTCCCTTTCTTTGAAATCGAAAGAAAAGGTATGGAATTTAAAGGCGATAGCATTACAATCTTTGGGTAGCAGCAATGCTCGGTTAATGTCAAACATTGGAAATGATATTTCGATCTGATTCTCATCGGTTAGGCTAACCGTTGGATCGATATTCAGCGCATCCTGCATATGGAAGTTTTCGTTGAATTGGAAGTTCACCAATCTGTCGAGACTACAGTTGTTTAGGCACAGTGTTCCCCTATCCTCATTGATATTTGTCTTCATTGCCCTATAAATCTGTCTATTCAAGCGATTGCCCATTTGTCCATCATGCAGTTCCTGATGCACTAACCCAAAAGCCTGCCTAATTGCGGCGCCCGCGCGACTTGCCTGTCCAAAATCTTTACCAGCTTTCTTCGTGTCGACGTTTTGTTTTACACGATGTGGTTTACCTTGAATGTAGTTCTTTGTTCCTACCTTTCTGCTTACCAGTGGCCCAACCAGTCCACGGATATAGCCATTATCATTTATTCCCATACAATAAATATACCACCAAAACGACCCTATGTCAAGTATCTTGTTCATTTTTAAGGATTTCGAAAGCTGCAGCAAACAGCAATTATAAATTTGAAAATTTAGTGATGCCTTTTTGGGGATTAGTTATAACCAATTCCTAACCACCTTCTGACTGCAAGTACGATGCAGACAGGATGTCTGTACAGTGAAAGCACCATTAAAAGGTGGACTCAACGTGGACTCACTGTGCACACAAGGTGGTTACAGTACGGAGTTGATCGTAAGTTGGTATGGAGTTGGTGTCAGGAAAATATAATTATTTGCGTCGAGCGGCTGTATCGAACTTTGAGAATAATGTAATCACGATAGAGCTTGATATAGCCCCTACGAACAAGGAATCGGGAATGGACGATTTCTCATCCAAGAAATAGTATATAGCAGATGCTATTGAAAAGCAGACGATGAAGGACAATATTAAAACAAGTATAAATTTGGTTTTCATTAGTCAAGGGTCAATATAGTATATTTTAATATACAAAAAAAACATTTAACAAACAAAGAGAAATTTATTTAATTCATATAGTTAATCCATTTCGACAACAAGAAACCTATTTAACAATTCTGGAGTGATAACGTTTTCCACAATGTTATTAACATACTGTGGAAAACTGCGAACACATCAAATTTTAAACGAAATATAAGACGATATACGATGCTCGGCCGAAAGTTTTTTACGATGTAAATAAGAGAGACATATTATTGTTTATTTAGCATTCGAATAAAGCTACCATTTGCATAATCGAGTTTCTGCGTATAGTAGTGCGTTTCAGGGCCTGCTACCAACACACCTCCTATTGCACCTAGCAACACGAAAGCTACAACAACATTCGTTGCAGATGCAGTTTCCATAACGGGGCCAACAAAAATAAAATCATCATCTTCCTTGATTAAAGCATAAAACTTATCCTGACTTGAAATAAAAGGATTACCAGCATGCACTACTGCATAATAATCTTTCGGATTTACCTTTTTCAGCTTCCCTTTTTCATTCTCTTTAAAGAAGCCTAAGTTTAAATCCCCCTCTCTTAATTGGGCCTGCCCACCAGATGGTGTTTGAAGGGCAAATTCTTCGTAGGTCAAATAAAACCCATCTGCATATGTTTTCGTGTTATAAAGTGCCAATTGTTTCTTTTGAATATCGTCGTAATGTTCGATTTCACTGAGACTATAGCTTTTTGTGGTATCACCGTTTTTGATTAATGCATCAGAGATCAGGTTATTGACAACCGCGCTGGCGCGTGCCAAAGTCGCTTTGGTTACATCCATCCCTTTAATGACGATAGCTGTGTCAACTTGGGCTAGCTGTAAATATTCTCCATTAGCCTCTTTTGAGAATAAGATTGCTCTAAAATCCAAAAATCCCTTTTCAGAAAAAGCTCCCGTCAATTCCGCTATGCAGAGCTTTTCCAACCGCATCAGCAATTCACCATTTCCTTTACGACCGGTTATTTGATCCAATTGGATCTGCAACTGTTTTTCCAATGATGGCTCCGCCATCAACAACCGGTTTGCGTTCATCATACCGACCTGTATGACGCCGAGATTATCTTTTATCTCCCTTGCGTCGTATAGGTTTATTTTGCCATACTTAGGATATTCGACACTTTTTTCCGGTTTCTTAAATTGAAATGGTCGTGTTTTTTGTTGCGCTTGCACGACAATCGTATTTATAGGAATAATCAACAATAGGAAAATAATCCGTTTCATGGTAAGTAAATTTCAGAAAATAGGTTACGCTAAGTTATCGCATTATTTGCTTTTGTGCAACATCCATACTTCTTTATGAATCATGGGCTTTCCATCCGAATCGCTATCTATATCATTTACAAAAAGTTAAAGTTGTCCATTCACAAAAGTATAACGATAAGTTAACTTGTGCGGTAATGGTGCTAACTAAAAAGTCCGAACATCAGATTAAATTTATAAACTACATCTGCGATTCCTTTCGATGCTTTTATCGTCCAATACCCCAAGCTAATTGCACATAGAAATGGCCCAGTCTATCCTTCGGAACATTTGAAATTGCAGCATTCACTACTTTCCATTCATTCTGTGTAATGGAAGATTTATAACCGATCCTACATTCCGGGCGAAAGCTAGTTCGTTCGGAATTCGATGTTTTCAACGTAACACTTAAATCAACAATAGCAGCATCATGTTCCATTTTTGTTTGGTTGGACTGCGTTGTCAAAAAATCTCCAAATTCCCCATTCAGATTTTTCTTTTGAACAGTAAAGGTAGTAGACTGCGTACCGACTCCCAGCTGCGGGCTAAAGATCAATCCGCCTGTACGTATCGCATTAGTAGATACATATACCGTAAAATCTCCTGTATTCATTGTATTGTCCTTTTTACTGCTTGTCGACAGGCTAAAATTCACGCCAATAAGGGTTTGTTTGATCCTGTATGCAAGTCCAGCTCCAGCATTCCAACCAAACCCGGGCACCTTTCCGGAATCATATTCTTTCAAAATTCTACTCAGATTGCTAGCGTTGTTAAATTGAACACCGGCATAATAGATAGTCTCAAATGGCAGATATTTAGTTTGATTGGTTTTTTGTTGCGCAAATAACTGAGCTGCAAAAACAAATAAAAGGGCACTAAAAAAATACTTCATAAAATTTACACTTTGGTTTATATCAATTAAACTATTTAAGGCAAAAGCCTGTATTCTTTAACTATGACAACTGAATCAACAGATTCATTACATCTAGAAAATATTTACAAATAAGCCCCTCCAAAAAATATTCTGAAGGGGCCACTAAATAAACATATGAAACTTTCTCCCTGATTTCGCAGGGAGAAAATTACTTTTAACTCTGTGGAACTAACTTGATCGTCCCTGCATCGTTGGTAAAATAACCTTTGGTATATGCACCTGTTGGTTCTATATACTTCAATTCTCTAAACTTCACTCCATTTACGTCATATTCCGTATAAAATTCGAGTCCAGTAGGCGTATAACGATAAGCATAAGGTTTAGAATTTCCTGCGATAAGCAATGCTCTCTTCGTTGCCGCTGTAGCAAATGTTGCAGGAAAAGATTCTGTCCCGACCTCGAATTTGTAATTTGAAAAAGCATTAAACTTTGTAACAGCTGCACGATATGCTGCCACAATTGTAGCTGCGTCTGCAGATTTAATCGGGACCATCACAACCTTATTGTACGATTTTCTACCTTCCATAACAATGGAATCAGCTGATGCCTTTGTTACCAAGAAATCATTTTCACCTTTCATTCCCTCGTTAACGGAACCGATTTGCGCCGTTAGAAAACCAGGTAATTGATATGCACTTGTTTTATTGAAATACCCTGGCAATGCAAAATAATGAAAAAGGCGATTGTAAGTATCAAATGTTAAAATAGGCCCTGCTCCTGGCACGATTGTATAGGTACTAGTCTGTACCGCCAATGTCGTCATATCACCTTCTACAGTAACATCAACCCCGCTGGTAAATTTTGTAAATAATGTATAACCACCAAACTCTAATGCGCTACTTGGATAGTATTTTATCAGCCACCCATCTTTATTAGACTGCAATGTTGAATATACATTGGACACACTTGCATTCAAACGATCAGTCGGGCTCTCATCAAAGATCCGATCCATTTTCTTTTCACAACTTACGCTCAAAGATAAAATGGCTATTGCGAGTATAAATAGTTTTAATTTCATTTTTCTTAATTTAAAGTTGTTTGATCAAACGTACTGAGTCGAGGATAACGGGCGATAATATTAGCACGTAAAATATCCATATCAATCCCCCATTCCGATTTCATATAAGATTTTACGATTGCCAATTTTGATAGAATCAATGCTCTTCCCGCTGCTGTCGAATTTTCGACATTCAACATGGCATCAAAATCAGTTTGACTCCGCGTAACATAGAACGAATACAGCTCAGCAAAATCTTCAGTATCAGCCTTAGAAGCATATGGCGATATGAAACCGGCTGCTATAGCGGATCCAATTCCAACGGCATTGTTTGGATACTTCGTATTCCACTCATCTTCGATATAGTAACTCCCCGAAATTTCTCTAAAATTACTCGGATAGGGTTTGTTTTGATTTAAGATATGTTGAAATTCATGGTGTACCGTCTTGAAGAATCCGTTGGTCAAGAATTGAGGATTTTTACCATTAGCTTCATTGAGCTCCAGTAAATTGTATAAAGAAACTTTTGTACCAGATTCGGCTGTACCAAGAATAATAACACCATTTGTCTGTACTGGTACAGAACCTGTGTAAGTAATGATCTTTGGAAAATTATTTCTTAAAAACTGTATACTTCCAGTTACTTCACTATACGGATCCATCACCAAAAACAACATCAGTTTCGACAAACGAATCGAAGCGTCATATGGAGCTGGCACCAATCTATAGGTCATATTCGATTCCTTGTCAACATATTTATAAAGTATTTCTACGTTATATGGCTTTGTATAGTTGTTGTACAAATAGTTATCTAATGCATTTTTAGGAATTTCTGAATCCACAAAAACACTTTTAGAATCAAGTTTATCCTCTTTATTACAGGCAGAGAACATCACTCCACAGGACACTAATATTGATATTAATAGATTATTGTTTTTCATATTATCTAGGATTAGGAGTTAAGCCCGCATTAATAACATCTTGGGGCAACTGAATCGCACGTCTTTTATCACGCTTGGTAAGTGTATTATCTGTAACAGTATATGTCACAGTACCATTAAACACCGCTGGTGCCTCCCTTCTCGTAATTTCTATTCCATAGCGCTTAACATCAAACCATCGCATACCGGTTTGCAAAAATTTCAGTCGTTTTAAAGACAATACGGCGTGAAGCATATTCTCTTGGGTACCAGGCTCAATTGAAAACTCCGGATTCAACTTTTTCTTTGGTGTGGGTGCTGTTGGCGTAAAATAATCAAATGAATTTGCCCATGTATTAATAGAAGCTTCACTAACTGTAGCAGGAACATTAATCGTATTATTGTCAATGTGGATCTGCATATCGGAAAGAGCTGAACTATAATTTTTTAAATGAATATTTGCTTCTGCCCGATTAAGTAGAGCCTCCTCCGATACAATTGGCGCAAATACACCTTTTGTGTACCCTATACCCGCAACTTGATCGGTGTATTCAAACATGCGCGCCACGTGTGGAAAAATAACCTTATTTGTTGTAGTACTGGAGTAAACCGTTGCCTTAATTCTGTAATCCGTACTCGCCCTAGCCTGTCCAAAAGGTTGTTTGGCAAAAATGGTTTCTGTCATTGCAATACTACCTCCGTGGGCAAGTCTATTATTTGTTGAGTAATTGCCAAACGTCTGCCCCATAGAAGATGATGCGGTCGCTATCAGAAAATTTGCTTTAACAGAACTTGCATTGTACTCGCGCGTAAAGTTTGCATAAGTAGCTGAAAAAGGGGCGATAGTCTTATAATCTCTCAACGTGGTACTCGGATTTTCACCTAGGGCCAATGTAGCATAATCAACTACCTTCGCCCAATCCTCCATAAACAATGCAACACGGGAAGCAAAAGTATAAGCCGCTGCACGATTAAAATGGTATTTCGCTACACTTGAATTCGCATAAGAAGCATCATTTATTAATGGCAATCCCTCTTCAACATCTTTCTTAATATAATCGTAAACCTCAGCAACAGTATTGCGCTCATACTTGGGATTTAGGGTGGTCTCTCCCTTTGTCATGTAGGTTATACCAAGGTCAGTTGTCGCATGTGTTTTTGAATAATTCTGCGCAAAAACATTGACGAGTATCCAATGATTATAGGCTCTAGCCAACAGTGCCTCTCCTTTTTGAGCACTGAGACTCGTAGGATTTCCTTGCTCTTCGATTGCTTGTAACGCGGCATTGGCGCTGGCTATTGCACTATAGCATGCTCCCCAAATACGTTCAATACCATCGTTATTTGTCTCCGATATATCTTGCCATTTGTAGATTTCTTCTATAAATCTTGGATAGTTTAAATATACCGGACCTACATCATCTACGTTGTCTGAAGACAATTCTGTAACCACAACATAAGCGCTGTTAGGATATGCCCCAACTAGCATTTTAGCTATTTTGTCGGTAGTATTCAACTCGGCCCTGTTGTCTGGCAATTCATCAAGATACTTATTACAGGACGATAAGCCCATTGCCGATAAGCCGGCCAAAATCAATATGTATGATAGTCTATTTTTCATATGCTAAAATCCCATTTTTAAGGTTAATGTATATTGCTTTGCAATTGGTAGAGCTACACCTCCTGAATTAACAAATTCTGGATCTTGCCCATTTAGACGCTTATCGGCATAAATCAACCATGGATTCACCATATTGAAACGTACACCTAGATTAGACATCTTTAAGGACTTAACAATACTCTTCGGCAATTCATACGCTAATGAGATATCTTTCAAGCGAATAAAATCACCTTTTGCAACAGTTTCCGTAGAATAGTTATAGGCATTGTACGCATACCTATATTGAGTATTATTCCGAATAAAACGGGAATCCAAAATGACTGGAATATTTGTGAATGCTTCTTCACCAGGAACTGTCCAGGCATCTGCAAACTCTCTCGGCATAGCATCCAGATCTGTGTAGCCTGTTGTATAAGCAGGATCCAGTCGTACCACATTTCCAAAAGAGTAGGTAATAAATATATTCAGTTTAAAATTCTTATAGGAAAATATATTTCCAAAACTTCCCATGTCTGTTGGCTCAGTAGGGCCTTCATATTTTAAGAAAGCAATATTATTTCGTTCCTGAAAATAGACCCCAGTAGTTGTCTCAGCGCCATCTATGTAATTATAAACTGGTAATCCGTTTTCGATAATGCGGTTGAACGGGATAGAAAACAAAGGCCGTACAGGATAACCTTCTACACCATAGCCACCCGCTGCAATTAGATCAGAAATTCTACTGTTGTTTTCCAAAGCAGTAATTTTATTTTTTGCTTTGGAATAGATAAAATTAGATACCCAAGAGAAATTCTCTTTTTTCAGGATCGTTGCAGATAAACTAAGCTCGATACCATGCGACTCCATATTCGCTACGTTACCGTACTTCGAAATTTCTCCTCCTAGCCCCTGTGTATTAACGATACCTATAAGATCGAAGTTTTTGCGTTTATAATAATCCACATCTAATGCAATACGGTTTCGGAACAATCCGATTGAAGTACCAATATTGAGTTCGTGTTTTTTCTCATAGGTCAGCTCAGAATTTTCAAGATCCGAAATAGAAAGACCAGTTTCTTTATCAGCAGTACTTGGTCTCCAAGGATTGTAACTTTGAATGATAATCTTCGAATTGGTTACAAAGTCGGGTCCTCTATCAGCAGTCAAACTATATGAACCTTTAAAACTCAGGTTCGAAAAAGGTGTCTCCAATTTTTTAAAGAAATCCTCTTCCATTACATTCCACATACCAGATACATTCCACGTCGGCATCCAGCGTGCAGAAGTTGTGCGTCCTAAGCGATTTGTTCCTTCATAACGCAATGTTCCATTGATCGTATACCGATTATCAAATGTATAATTTGCGGTACCATAAAAGGCAACTTGTCTATTGCGCGCAGGTGCAACATCACCGTTCTTTTTGCGATCTATAGAATAGTAATCAGCATTTTCCTCTTGATTCTTTTTAAATAAAGTGTAATCAATATATGGGATCTCTCCTAGATCGTATTGCAAGCCCCAACCTCTAAACCAGTTTTGATTACGATTCACAGAATTGGATTCGGCTCCAGCAAATACATATAATTTATGGATATCATTGAATGTCTTATCAAAAGCTGCAGTAAAACGCAAATCTCGTGTAAACATCTTATTGTCGGTACGGTTGTATATACCGCCGGAAGGCAAAACAGAAACCGGAACAGCATACGGGTTACTTGGATCAGTATATAAGAAGGGGTTCGCATCACGAATAAACGTTGTTGGCATCCAGCGGTAGGCTAATGCTTGATTCGACTGATCTTTGATATAATGCTGTTGCGAAGTTTGCTGATATCTAGTCGCGGCGAATAAGCCTAGCTCCAGGGGCTTAATTGGCTTCCATTTCAATTCTCCCTGAAATTTGATATCAGCAGCATTGATATCCATGTAATTATTGTCCAGTTCATGAAGAATATTGAAAGGAGCATAATTACGTGTATAGAACTCATTAGGATCGAGGGTACGAGAGTTCCTTAAAGCATATGTATATGGATTGATATCAAAGTCTCGCTTAATTTCCATGGAGACCCGATCTACAGATGAACCTATTGTACCAGGCGCTCTTTGATCCCTATAGGAACCATTTGTTCTTAAATCCAATCTTAGATTATCAAACAAATTATAGGACGCATTAAACATTCCCGTATAGCGTTTCACATCTGATTTACGCGTCCATCCATTATCGAAAACTCCACTGATGGATGTATAATACTGTGCTCTATCTGTACCGGAGGAAAGACTGACTGAATGATTTTGCATAATTGTCCGGCTAAACAACTGCTTAAACCAGTCTGTATTACGGTATTCAGCTTGTCTTAAATAGGCATTTCTTGCCTCCTGTGTATTTTCTAATTGTCCCGCTTTGATCAACTGATACATTTTCCCATAAACCCCCGATTCTGACCTATTTGCAACGTCCGCCATTGTGAGCCACCCTCGCTGTTCAAGAGTTTGATAAAATGCCATTTGCTCTTGCGAGTTCATGATATTAAAGTTATTATAAGAAGGAATCGCCCTGGAAGTAAACTCTCCTACATAGCTTGCAGAATTTCTACCTGCCACTCCCTTTTTGGTTGTTATAACAATAACACCACCCATCGCCCGAGCACCATAAATTGATGTCGCTGAACCATCTTTTAGAACAGTAAACGACTCTATATCATTCGCATTTAATCCTGCTACGGCAGAACTAATCAACGTCAATGCATCTCCCGAAGAGAGGTCATCCGAAGACACGTTCGCAACATCTTCTATAATGATACCATCAATAACCCACAGCGGTTTTGAACTACCATAAATTGAGGTTGCCCCACGGACTCTAATTTTTGGAGCCGATCCAAATGTTCCAGTTGTATTTTGAACCGAAACCCCAGCGACACGTCCTTCCAATGCTCTAGATGGATCAGGAAGCCCCCCCAGTTCGATATCTTTCATATCAACTTTGGCTGTAGCCCCTGTAAAGGTTCTCTTGTCTATTTTAGCTCCAAGGCCTGTTACAACAACTTCATCGATTTGGTTTTGGTTAGAATCCAATACGATAGCAATTGTACTTCTATTATTGACACTAACTTCAAGATGACTATAACCCACATAGCGGACAACCAATACCGCATTTCCCCCAGCATTTATCTTAAAATGCCCGTTTGCATCAGTTTGAGTAGAAATAGAGGTTCCTTTGACCGTGATTGTAGCACCAGCCAACGGATTTCCATCAGCATTTTTAACCGTTCCGGTGATAGACTGCTGGATGCTCTCGAAAACTACGTCTTTCTTTTCATTGCTATTGACCGAAATTGTATTCGCAATAATTTTGTACTCGATATTTTTATCACTTAAAATCGAGTTTAACGCCTCTTCTACAGAAGCATTTTTTAGATTGACTGTAACACGGGATTTAGCGTTTAAGTTTTCGCTATAGAGAACACGCAAGTTGGATTGTTTGGAAATCGCAGAAAGCGCTTCCTCAATCCGTGCATTCCTCATTTTCAATGTAACTTTTTGTGCTGTTCCTTTAGCATGAACACCGGTTACAAATGCGAATAAAAGGCATGTACTAATTTTCATAATACGTAAGGGTTTGCAAAACCGATGGTCTTGAGGTAACAGGGACCAGGCTTTGCTAAATGGTAAGTTATTCATACATTTACATTTTGTGGTTAATTAGGTAATTAATAGTTCAATTTTAAGTTATGAGCCCTTTGATCACATTTCTGAACAGGGATGCGCCAACATTCCTGTTCTCATTTTTGGGCATTTAATGATTCGAGCGTATAATTATTGCATAGGCCTTGTTGAATTAGTTTTATGTTTTAAAATAAGTTAGCTTTTGTTCTCAATGATCAATTCCTTACCGTGAACTTCAAATCGAAGGTCACTGACATAAGATAACATCTCCAACACTTGAGAAAGTCTTACATCGCGCTGTATACTACCGCTATATTCTTTACTGAGCTGCACATTACCCCTAAATTTCACATCCAGATCATACCACCGGGACAATTGATGGGCAATATTTACAATCGTTTCCTTTTTAAAGTAAAATTCATTGTTATGCCAAGCTAAATCCTGCTGAATATCAGCGTTCCCTTTTATTACATAATCTTTTGAAAGGGATGCAAATTCTCCTGGCTTCAATTCTAGTTTCTTGTCCTTCTGTCTTACTTCGACCTTTCCCTCGACTAAAGTTGTACGAATATCATCGTGATAAGCAAATACATTGAAATGCGTGCCCAAAACTTTGATTTCACCAGCTTTTGAATCAACGAAAAAAGGCTTTTTAGCATCGTGCGCCACTTCAAAATAAGCCTCCCCCTCTAAACTTACTCTTCTTTCATTTTCCGAAAATTGTCCTGGAAATTTTAATTTAGACTGTGCATTGACCCAAACTTTGGTACCATCACTTAATGTGATTTTATAAAAACTTGCACGCGGTACTATAAGCGCGTTCAAGGGAGATACATGCTCACTTCTATCATTTTTAACGATTAATTCCGAGGCATTTCCAACAAATGTTTTGTTTTTATCGTAAGTCTTGGAAGTCTTGTCATTAAATACAACTTTTTCACCGTTCGACAGCTGTAAAATAGCCCCACTCTGTGCAGGTTCGACATCCTGCCCCAAATTCAAAGCTACATTACGTACAGCATCGTCATCTGTACTTAAATAACTCTTCTGCCATAGATAGAAAAAACTGGCCAATAGAAGTAGCGATGCTGCAATGCCGATAAACCACTTATGATTAGCTTTATTATTCTTGGTATTAAGTTTTTCCCAAGCTTTATTTGCATCTAATTGCTTAATGATGGCCAAATCTTGTTCAATATTCTTTGCTTTTCGAAATGATTCTAGAAGCCGTCTGTTTTGGTCACTAGCCTGTAGCCATTCTTCAAATTGTACTTTTTCTACCTCAGTCAATTGACCGAATAAAAATTTTTGAAGCAGTTGGGAGATACGCCCTGAGTTTTCTTCCATATTGTACGGTAAAGAAACTTAAGGCAAGAAAAGGGGTGACAAGAATTTAAATATTTTTTAACAAAAATATAATAAGGGGTAAAAACTCAGGATTTAGGCGTTTTAACAACATTTTCATACCGCGCTGTTTTTGGGTTTTTACGGTATTGATACTAATTTTCAATTCCTGGGTTATTTCAAGATTAGACAAGCCATCTAAATAGCCGAGGCGAAAGACCTGTTGACACGAGGCCGGCATCTGTTCTATAATTTTGTAAATTTCTTGAATGGCCTCGCTATGAATCATGTTTAATTCAAGGGCTATATTATCCTCTTCTGTAAAACCGACAACATTCCAATATCTTTGTTGTACTTTTTCGTGACGAATATGATTGTAACAGGCGAAACGAACAGCGCTATATAAGTAATTTTTAACAGCAACCTCATGGTCACTGACCTTTTCAGTATTTTTAAAATAAGCAACAAATGAATCTTGAACTAGGTCTTCTGCCACAGCTAAATCACCAACAATTTTCCAAGCAAAGTGGCACAGCCCGTTATAGTGTGTTTTAAATAATACTTCTTCCTTCTGCATTGTTAAGATTCCGTGACTACAAATTGTACTTCGTAGCGGATATTTTAGGACATGTATGTGCACTTACATTTAAGTGCTTAATAATTGTGTGGTAAAAGTGCTAAATATTTTTTACTATTCACACAAAAAAGTTACCAAGCAGAATTTTATATTCTCTTTTGTCCTTATAAACTTAGAAAATCGGCAATGAAAAATAAATGCGAATTGCTTTAAAGAAAGTAAAAACGAAGAATAACACACAAAATGAGATTGTTCCCAAAAAGCCAATTTTTATTGTAACAAAGAATTGTACTGCTTATCTTTTCAACTTATATTCCTAAGGAATAGCTAGAATTTACTATACAGGACGCTCTATTAATGACGATTTATCGACTATATCAGAGAATCTCCTATTGGCAGAAAGCTGGAATCGACCAGCATAAACAACTTTAGGATTTAACAACCGAGCTAGTTCTAAAAGTAGACTAAAACTCCAGCCTATTTCCCCTCTATCACATCGATGTTCGGCGCAATCTGTTTTAATTTATCAATAAATTGTGTGGGATTTTCAGGATCGACGAATATATCATCAGCCAAATTATAATGTAGCAGCATACCTCTTCTGTAGGGTCTTAAAATTGTAAGTCTCATCGTACCAAACCAGTCTACCTTATCAGTTTCTAATTTACGTATGGAAGTAATATCGACAGACTTTGTACCCGAGACTGTCTTAATAAAAAGCTTATCACCTTCAATCCAATATCTTTTATAAAAGAATGTAAAATACCAAGTTATCGCGAATACGCCAAATAACAATAATGTCCCTAGATACAGTCCTTTTTCAAGACCTTCATAAGATAGCATCACGATAAATATAATCATCGCAACTCCCCAGATATAACTACCGAAGTTTATGTGTGTTTTAAAGACTTCTCTCATAACTAATGATTTCTAACAATTTAATTATTTTAATTTCCTACAGCCAGATTCTGTCTCGTCTTCAATGGAAATAAGTTATATACTTCACTATATCGCTCAACGTTCTCTTTATTATTTAGCTGAATTTTATAAATACGAAGAATAACATCATCGTCAATATTCCTTTTCATAAAATCGATTTCATCTGCTAACAATTCATTCTTCACATCAACCAACCAGTCTTTGGATAAGAGCTTTTGTATCCGACCTACTTCTTGCAAGAATTTATGATCACTATAACGTACTGCTACTTGTTGAAGACTATCTTTTTGATGTCTGTTTTTATCCTTATAACGATCCACTAATGTTAAGTATTCATTATATAACTTGTTGTTTTTCCCACCTGATACAACCGCCATTTTAATAGATTCGCTTCGATTTTTAGCCAACAATAGTTCTTCTAACTCGGCTTGTTTACCAGGACTTTCAAGCAAGAACTTATACTTTCCGGACTCATTGGGATCGAGCCAAAATGTAGTTGAAATATAATACTTTGGTGTACCAAGTTCAGGCTGACGGGCAAATCGCTCAATCTCCTGCGGCTTCACCACATTCCGCTCCCACGAAAAAACCAATTGATAAATCCCCTTAGGAAGCGATTTACTAGTTAAAACAAAATCTTCTTGATCTAATGTATCAGACATCATCTTTTCACCTGTCTCGAAACTATATAAATCGATATAGAAGGGAGCTGATACGGGAAGCTTTCCTATAATGTCAGTCTTTATCACATGAGTATGCCTATAACAAGCACAAAAAATAAGAACCGAAAAAAAGATAAGTAGGTTAGGAATTTTTATCATAATCTTGCTCACTTGGTTTAGCTACATTATCTAAGATTTTCCAAACTGCTTATAGATCTCACCATTTTTTATTTCAACAATAAAATGATTCTTCTCATACAAACTTTGATGCTCCGCTGGCAATCTATATAAGCCATCTGGTACATATTGGGTAAAGCTACTATTGGAGTACAGTTTATTGTTAAAACCATTAAAATATATGCTAGTACTAGGCATAGGCTCTATTCGCGGATCTTGATAAATCTTTTCCCAAGTTGGTGCATATAAAGCGAAGCTAGAATTATAATTTATCTGTACAGTTTTTGGAACCTCAGGAAGAATATTTTCCTGGTTCGGCCCGCCAGTGTTACCTATATATATCCAACCAGTATTTTGAACAACAGGATAAACAATAGTTTCATTTGAATTACCAGCAAAATATTGATTATAGGTCTGTTCACTAATGTCTCTTGTTCCTAACAAGGTCTGTATCGCTGCTAAAAGATAAAATCCACTCCAAGGATCATAATGTGGTAAAGGATTAATATAGACATTCTCATAGCCATCATTTACGACTTGCTTAGAAAACAACAAAGTTCTTTCATTGATATCACTTACAATCAGGTTCTGAGCTATGAGAGATTTGTACGAAGAAATCAAACATTTTATTGTCGTCAAATTGGAAGAACCGATATAATGCGAAGGATTATCTAAATAAGTATAAATTACGTCAGGAGTATAATCTATATTCACGTCGATTGGCTTGGGAGTCCATGGCTGAGGTCCAATAGGTGTATTCGGTGATGTTGAAGCTGAGCATGCCAAACCTGATTGAATTAGCTGCGACATTTTCGTTGCAAAGTCGTAATTTGACACCTCATGCGTACCAGCATATCTCATATATCGCATCGTAGAATCATTGTATTTTTCAGCACAAGAATTAAATTCTGTAGCTGAAACAACTACCTTCTCAATAAACTCGTTGTCTTTACTAGCAGCAAATTTTTGCGACCTATTTGGGTCCAATGAATTTTTACCACATCCCCCAATAAACAGTAATCCAAGAATTAAAATACTTTTATAAAATTCTTTCATAGCAACATCATTATAAATAGAAATATCAGTATCGACCCGACCACCGCCCGATCGATACTGAAATAAAACATTAATTATTTTGACCTGTAAAATAAAAATCAGGATGCTCAACGCTCTTAAATTGAGACATGACTTCTCCGGTTTCGGAATTCACAAAATACCCCAGTTCAAACGTATCAACATTAATCCGCTCCTGCAGTAAATAGCGAACATCGTTGTAAAGTGCTCCATCATTTCCCGTAGGTGTCCCACTTAATGTAAATTTAAATTTACCATTTTCAACTGTATAGGTATAGTTATAGGTTAGGTTGAATGTCTTCGAACCTTCGTATGTCGTATTAAACACAATAGACATTCTTTTATTAACCGATTGGAACTTAAAATCTATAGTCCTTAAAATAAAGAAATTAACGCCGTCGAATGCCCATCTATTAATTCCTGCTTTTGCTTGCGCTTTACGTGTTGCAAAATTTGTACTCCAGCCATTATACGTGGTCGCATCCGGAATTGTAATCACAGAGAAACTTGCCCCTAATGCTGTAAGATACGGAACCACAGAAGAGGAATTAATTTTCAACGGATATTCCTTACCATCTTTGTCAAGACCAACAAGAGAATTCTCATCCCTCCATATGAAACGCTGTAGTTGAACATTATTTATCAGCACGCCGCCAACGATTTCAATACCGTCAATTGTATTACAGAATTCAACAAAAGAAGAAGAAAAGCTTCCATCTGAATTGGCTGTAATAATAGACATTCTTTTGGTTCGAAAACCAAATGCCAATTCTGCTTCCACATTGCCCACAACAATGGAGGTCAAGGGGTTTTTCTTAAAAAATGCTTTGTTTTTATTAATTACATCAAGATAGCCCTTCGAAGTATATTTTTTTGCTTCATCTTCTTTTGCTTTAACCAGAATAAGCGGTTTAATAAACTTACGTCCCTGAAAGAACAAGGTATCGCCGTGGGTCTTCACGTAATCGTATTCATTATCACTACCATGTCCTTTCCCAGCTGTTCCACCAAAAACACTAGGATCTGGGTCTTGCAACATAGTAATATAGTTATACGTGTCAAAAGAAAGCGTAGCATACATTATCTGACGTATGCGATAGGTGGACTCTTTTATTACGGAAGACGTAGTCTCGTTCAAATCCGCAACCATCTTTAATCGATCATTTTCACCAAACTGCATATAGAAGCCATATCCCCCTTTGGATATCTCCGTGGTTGTATAAGCTTTCCATCCGTATGGTGCATCTACCAATGTCTTTTTAACATACAATAATGTATCGGAAATCCTATCATCGGGATTACCGAATATGGGATCCATTTCTTTTGGTTTGCTACAACTGAAAGCCAATAGGACCAAAAACATTAAATAAAATATCTTTTTCATAATCTAATACTTCCTCAAATTTACTTTACCCATAAATGTTGCATTTGGATCCTTTGTGTCTTTTAAGATCAAAAATTGCAGATAATCGCTCGGATTGACCGACAACTCAACTTGTTTCCAGTCGGCCGAAAAATTAGTACTGCCCAAATAATCGATCAGGGGTTTCGTATCTTTTAATACCCAGTCAATATTACCATTACCATAATTATTGCCTGTCCCTTGGGTTGCCGACTTAGCGATTTTAAATGTATTGTCTGCATTTTTTACAATATCAAAGTCATAGGATGCCGTGTAGGTTACACTATTATCGCCAAAACCGATGTTTAATGTTGCCTTTGTGGCGGAGACAAACTGGAAGGTCATTGATTTAGTGGCCCAGCCTCCGAGCTCATCCAAAATTGCCATAAATAGTGATCGCTGCTTGCTGGAAATCGTGTTTTCTAATCCCCAGGTGTTTCGGATATCCCAGTCCAACGAACCAACATAGTCATTGCTCAATGCCGTTGTCGCGGAATAACGGGTAGATTTATATTTTTCCGCCATGATGCGCTGAAATTCAATCTGCAATTGCGTTACATCGATATTAAAATTCTGCATCATATAATCCCTTACAATCGCTTCTTTTTGTTTAAACTTGGGGTAAGCATCCTTTCCACTATCGTAAGCAAAATCGTCATAATATAATTGACCAGCGACGATTAAGTGTGATAAGACTTCAGCAAAATCTTCCCCAATCGACTTTCTGGAATAAGGTGTAATAAAGCCCAATGATCTTGCTTTTGCCTGGTCATTCTCCTGTGCAGTCCAATTCGAGTAATAATCACCTGCACAGATTTTTCCGAATTCAGCAGGGATAAATCTCATCTGATTAAGGATATGGGTAAATTCATGGTGAATAACCTGAAGGTTACCGGTTACAGAATTTGAATTCGCAATGTCAAAATTATTAACCCCATACAATGTGATCCGTCTACCTCCGTCTGCAGTTCCACCTTTTACTGAACCATCCACATCGTAGTCACCTGATCCAAATAAAGCAAACTGTTTGGGTGTGTATGTTTTTATAAAGGGTACTCCCCCAATTTTCTTATAAACATCCAAAAATCCATTAATTACCACATCCATTTGTGGAATAACCTTAGATTCGTCTGCAGGTGCTATATTTTTATTGATATCATGCATATTTCGCTGATACCGATAGACTACTTCAATATTATAGGGATCGGTCAGATTCTTTGTAATCCATTCGTCAATAGCTCCTGGAACAAAGGTATCGTAATTCTCTATTTTAGTATTCAGCTTTTCCTCTTTTACACAGGAATATAAACTGGCGAACAGACCGACTATTATACATGTTTTTGTTATCGTTTTCATAAAATTACCTTGGATTTTGTTCAACACCTGACAACTTCGCTTCCTGTGGGATCTGGAAAACACGTCGTGGATCCTCAGGTTTTAATTCGATATAAGACTCGCTTTCATCATTGGCAATAACAAGATGTTTTACTGTTATGCCTTTACGAATAATATCGAACCAACGTAAACCCATCGACATAAACCCAACTTGTTTAAATTGCAGAACCGTTTGAATAAGTGCTTCCTTATCATCTTGAACACCAAAAAATGCTTTGGATTTTGCAGCCGTTACAGCATGGTTTGTAGGATTGTAACCATCTATTCGATTGCTTGCCATTAAATTCATATCGGCAATACCGGCTGCATTATTTCCCAATTCCAAATAAGCCTCTGCTCGATTCATTAGCGCCTCATCTGTAATTAATACCGGAACCATAAGCATAGGAAATCCCGTATTTGCGGTTGCATTTGTTACGTACCAAAATTCCTTCCAGATATAAGTGGTATAGTGTGGAGCACCATAGGAGACACCGAAATTATAAAACTTCGCTCCTGCAGCAGTAGTACCATTATAAATTTTTTGAAACACATTTATACCCATAGCATAACGATTATTCCACCAGCGTTGATAACCACTGTAAGTTTCGTTAATCAGCAAACTATAAGGTTGATCGGCTTTGGAAAAGACCGTATGCACCTCTTCGAAGGTCATTTTCTTGAATGTGGAATTATAGGGGATTAATTTTCCTGCAAAATTTCCACCAGCAAAAATTTTGTTAGCATTGTCAACCACTTTTTGCCACTCGCCGGTAAACAGATAAAATCGTGTTGCAAAGGCATGTGCAGCAGCTGGTGTAAAATGATATTTTGGTACATTCCATTCTGCTGGATTCCCGTCTAAAAGCGCTATTCCCTCTTCAAGATCCTTCCGAATATTATCATAAACAGATTTCACCGTTCCACGATCATATTTTTTGATCACCACGGTCTCCGGTTCAGTAACATATGGAATCCCAGGTGAAGTATTAGCCTCCGGATTTTTATAGTCGTAGACTTTTGCAAAGAAATTTACGAGCATAAAATGCGCATACGCCCTTGCAACTAGAGCCTCACCTTTGAACGCTGCAATCTCTTTCCCGAAGTTATTCGTTTCAATTGCTGCCAAAGCATGGTTTGCAGCTGCAATTGCTGCGTAACAATTATTCCAGTAGCTATTGGGGCTGTCTGTATCATTATTGTTGATGTCTTGCCAAAGATATAAGAAAGGAACTGGCTGGTATAGATCGCCTACACCTTTATCTTCCACATTATCTGAATAGGTTTCGGCCATAGCAAGATAATTGCCAAAAGGGTAAGCTGACGTAATCAGTCTTTTGACTTTATCAACCGTATTGATTTCGGCGCGCATATCCGGTTGCTGATCCAGATATTTGTTACAGCTGCTGAGTAGCAGCGTAGAAGAAATGAATAAATATTTAAGATTTGTAAGTTTCATAATTTAGTCGTTTAGAATCCCAATTTTACAGATAGAGTTACTTGTTTTGGAACGGGTAAGGCTACCCCTCCATTATTATAGAACTCAGGATCGACTCCATTTAATTTTTTATCGGAATAAATCAGCCAGAGGTTATTACCCACCAAATTTACTTGCGCAGTTCTAAATTTAATTTTACTGACAACAGATTTGGGAACATTATATCCCACGGAAATTTGCGATAAACGTAGATAATCACCTTTAGCAACACGTTCTGATGAATAATTGTAAGCATTATAAGAATAAACAGATGCCGTACGGTTACCAGCGGCATTCTGGACATCAAATTCTGCTGTTAACCCATCGAGTGTAGAAGGAATTACTGTTAAATATTCGTCGCCTTTGTAAATAAAACGATTGATCAGTTCCCTTGATACATTATACATATCTAGATACACAGGAGAATAATTAGGCTGTAGACGAACCATATTGCCCAAACCAAACTTCAACAAAAAGGAAAAACTAAAATTCTTATATTCCAATCGGTTGTAGTAACCTCCGGCAAGTGTAGGATCCACCGGTCCTTCATATTTAAGAAATTCCGTTTGATTGTCCTGAAACCAGAAATAAGTTTCACCTGGAGTACCATCTGTACCGATATAGGTCGGATAACCTCCATTGGCCGCCAATTTATCAAAGTCAAGAGAATACAAACCTCTATGGGGTTTGCCAACCATTGCTCCACCTTCGCCTGAAATCAGATCCCAGATATTGCGGGTTACATTTAATTTGGTAATTTTCGTTTTGTTAAAACCAAGTGTAAGCTGTGTACGCCAGGTAAAACCATTCGGATCTTTAAATGGATATCCGCCAACCTGAATATCAACCCCATGACCTTTCATATCAGCGTAGTTGGCTAATTTCTCAAATTGTCCACCAATCCCTGAAGTACGAATTGGCCCAATTAAATCAAATATATTACGTCTATAATAATCAAAATTCAGATCGATTCGATCGTTCAAAAATCCTAAATCTGTACCAATATTAAGTTCGTACATTTTCTCCCAGGTCAACTCTGAATTTTCCAGACCATTTATGCTAATCTTGCCTTCTTTTTCTCCGTCGTAAGGTCTATAAGTAATAGCATTATAGAAAACAGCCGAAGAATTAGAAGCATTTCCCATATTAGCAACCAGACCGTAAGTACCCCTTAACCTAGCGCGAGACAAGATCTTATTATCTCTATTAAAGAAATTCTCCTGATCGATATCCCATGCTCCAGATACGTTCCATGTAGGTAACCACCTTGCTACATTCGTCCGGCCCATTTTATTGGCTCCGTCATAACGGGTTGTAAAGTTAAATGAGTATTTATCTTTATAATTATAAGCACCGCGCAATGCATAAGCGAGTTTACGGTCGTAGGTATAATTCATCGCAAATGGTGAATCGCCGGATTCAATCTGCTTTTTATAATACCTATAGGCAGGTAAAACCAGATTGCCATTTCCATATTCGATTCCTGGCCCATTAAAATCGTGGCTCTGCTTATCTGCATATTGGAGTTCATAGGTTCCAAACAAGTTCATGGTATGGTCATTCCACTTTTTGTTGAATTCCAAATTGTGCCGCATATAATAACTGATCATATTGTTATTGGCGACATTAAAAAATCCTCCATTGGGAAGAATAACATATTTATCGGTATTTGGAAAATCGGGGTCAGCGTAAAGAAATCGATTTCCGCTATTGACAGTTTGGTCTTGATTTGCCCGATAGGCTTTAGAAAGGTTGGCATTCTCCGTGATCATATGTTGCCTTTCGGAATTATAATAACGATACATTCCGGTTGCTGAATAGGTCAAAGAGGGCAAAATCTTATATGTTAAACCCGCCTGAACTTTAATATCCATCAATTTTAGTTTGATGTAATTGTTATCGAGTTCATTGAAGATATTAAATGGCGCATAATCTCTCGTAAAATATTCCAGGTCACCATTTTCATCGTAAGGCGTAATAATACGACTGGTATTTAGCGCGTAGGAATATGGATTAATGTCAAAATCACGGGAATAACTACCATAAACTGCATCGGAGTTACGATTTAGAGTTCCAGGCGTACGTTGATCGCGGATATTTCCCTGAAAAATAAACTCTGTACTCAATTTATCATTGATCTTATAGTTATTACGAATATTCGCCGTAAAACGTTTTGCCTGATTGCCAAGCGTATAACCAGGATCATTCATAAAACTGGTTGAAGCGTAGGTTTGTGCCTTTGCAGTTCCGGTACTCATACTTAACGAATGGTCATGTACAAAACTGTTTCTAAACAATAGGTCAAACCAATCTGTATTTACATTTGCATAACGTTGTAAGAAATTATAACGAGAAGGAGCATCATTTCTGAGTTTAAAAGAATCAGTGCTAGGGTCATACTCATACATAAGGTTGTACATTTTGGTAAATACCCCGCCTGTTCCAGCTCTCGAAACCTGAGAGTGATTGAGATAACCTTTGTTTTCCATATCAATTACCAACTGCATCTGCTCAGCAGAATTCATGATATCGAATTGATTATAGTTGGGTTTAATATAGGTCGTAAAGTTTCCAGAATAATTAAAATGTACCTGCCCATCTGTATTTTTACCTTTTTTTGTATTCACGACGACCACTCCATTCATCGCAGCAGCACCATACATCGCAGTCGCGGCAGCATCTTTCAACACAGTAATCGATTCGATGTCGTCGGGGTTTAGCCCTGCTACAGAAGACCCTAATAATGTATTAGCATCTCCTGTAGATAATGCTTCGTTGGAGATATTGACGGCTTCATCCAGGATAACACCATCAATTACCCATAAGGGTTTATTATCCCCAGTTAATGAGGTTGCGCCCCGTACCCGAATTTTTGGTGCTGCACCAAATGTTCCAGATACGTTTTGAACAGAGACACCCGCTGCTTGCCCTTCCAACATTCGGGAAACATCAGGAACCCCAGCTCGTTCGGCTTCTTTCGCATCAATTTTCGTGGATGCACCCGTGAAAAACTTACGATCAAGATTCTGATATCCGGTCGCAACCACGTTGACTTCGTCTAATTTTAAATCATTAGCTGTAAGTGTAATATTTACGGTTGACTTACCGTCCATAGAGACTTCCCGAGTGCCAAATCCTACATACCGTACAACCAAAACAGCCGATGTAGAAGCATTGATTTTAAAATGGCCCAAGTCGTCAGTCTGTGTTGAAATAGAGGTTCCTTTTATGGTTACTGTCGCACCGCTCAACCCTTTTCCATCCTGACTCTTAACAGTTCCAGAGATACCCTGTTGCAGCGCATTTCGCTCCGAACGACTTCCTTCCTCACCATTAACTGAAATCGTATTTGCTATAATCTTATAGTCTATATGATTGTTGCGTAGGACAGAATTCAATGCTTCTTCTACTGAAGCATTTTTTAAGTTCACATTGACCCTCACCTTAGAATCAACATTCTCCCCATAAAATAATTGCAAATTGGATTGTTTGGAAATCGCATTCAATGCTTCCTCAATCCTTGCATTTTTCATCTTCAAAGTAACTTTCTGTGCAAGGCCATTGGCTTGAACTCCGGTCACAAAGGCGAAAAGAAGGCAGGTACTAATTTTCATAATACGTAAAGGTTTACAAAACCGTGGGTCATGAGGTATCAGTCGCCACGTTTTGCCAAATGGTAAGTTATTCATACATTTACTCTTTGTGGTTAATTGGGTTTACTTAATTCGCTTTAAAAATTTTTAGGCCTTTTGATCATTTCGGAACAGGGATGCTGCAACATTCCTGTTCTACTTTTCATGTAAGACCTTTAGGTTAGGTATTATTTCTCTTACATAAGCACTCCTTTTTATTTGTTTTCGACAATTAATTCTTTTCCTTGAAGCTCAAATTTCAAATCACAGACGTAAGTCAACATTTCCAAAACTTCGGACAGCTTGACATCGCGTTTAAAATTACCGTTATACACCTTATCCAGCGCCACATCTTTCCTAAATCGAACCTGAACATCGTACCATTTAGATAGTGTAGACGCAATCTCTACAATCGTTTCTTTCTTAAAATAAAACTGATTATTATGCCAGGAAAGATCGTGATCTAAGTCTGCCTTCCCTTTGCTGAGAAGTTCACCTTTAAGATTCGCATACTCTCCGGGCTCAAGAACAATAACATTTCCTGAATGGCTAACTTGAACTCTTCCCGAGGATAATGTCGTACGGACATTATTACTATAGGCGTTAACATTGAAATGTGTCCCCAACACTTTCACCTCGCTTCCTCTAGATTCCACAACAAAAGGACGCTCAGCTTCATGAGCAACCTCGAAGTAAGCCTCCCCCTCCAAGATAACGCGACGCTCATTTTCTTTGAACTTTACAGGAAATTTAAGCTGAGAGTTGGCATTTACCCAAACCTGAGTACCATCTTCTAAATTTAATTTATAAAAATTACCCTTAGGAACAACCAGCGTATTAAATTGTATTCGAGTCTCTGCTTTCGGATTATTTAGTTGATCAACACTATCTTTATTCGTTAAGGCAACTATTTTTGGATCAACAGCTTTATTAGATTTCTCCAAAGGCATAATCGATCCATCCGCCAGGACGAGTAGAGCTCCAGACTTCGCCGGTGAAATATCCCCTTTTACAGGATGTAAAATTGCTACTTTCTCTAAAACTTTACCTTTCTGCTGAAGGATATAAAAGAGCGATGTTCCCAGCAATATTACGAGAATGGCTGCCGCACGAAAAAGTGGTCTATAATTTCTCTTTGCTTTAGCGGAAACATGTTGAATTTTATACCAAGCACCATCTTCATCCAAATTGTCCAAAAAGATAAGATCCTCCTCAATATTTTTTGCGTCGCGAAAGCTCTCAAGCAAATCATCATTACTTTTGTCAGATTTCCGCCATTGCTCAATAGCATCCCGATCCGTCATGGTTTCTTGACCACGAAGTAACTTATTGATGAGTTTGGCTATGTAATTGGTATTAGCTTTCATATCTATAGGTTAGAAACCCTATAGATTCGTCAAGGGTGACAGGAAATTAAAATTATTTTAATAAAAAAATAATAAAGGGTAAAAATTCGGGGTGTAGTTTATCTAATAAAATCTTCATACCACGCTGTTTTTGCGTTTTCACTGTATTTACGCTGATCTGAAGTTTTTCTGTAATTTCAAGATTCGACAATCCTTCCAAATAACCCATCTTAAAAATTTTCTGACAAGCAGCTGGCATTTCAGCGATAATTCGATAGACTTCATTGATCACTTCGGTATGAATCATGGAAAGTTCAACAGAATGTACATCTTCTTCATTGAACTTTACTCGGGTCCAATACTTCTCCTTTACTTTTTCATGCCTTAAATGCTTCAGACAAGAAAATCGCACCGCAGTATATAAATAGTTCCGTACAAACGTTTCCGATTCATCTATTCGTTGCTGCTCCCTAAAGAATGCTATAAAAGCTTCTTGCACCAAATCTTCTGCAATAGCAGATTCTCCCACGAATTTCCATGCAAAGTGGCATAAATTTTTATAATACGTTCTAAATAACTTCTCTTCAGGGCCCATAATTTCAACGGGTATAACAAAATTGATTAGAAACAGTCCTTGGCGGCTGATTAACTCCTCTAAAGATAGAGTTTTTTAATATTGTTTAACAAGATTTAACATTTTTATTACATAAAATATTATTACTAGAGCTTAAAAAGCGTATTTCTCAATAAATTAGCGTTTTTTTTATGAATTTTTAACCTTGATTTTTTTTTCTGAATTCAAAACAAAACCCCTGTTTTTATCATTTATCCATAGGAAAACAGCCAAAAAAACTAGCATTTTTTCGCTTTTTTTTACTATATTGTAAACTTTCAAAAAACCTTCATCGCCATATAAGCGTTGGCAACGATGAAATATAGAAGGTTCTTATTGACAAATAAAACAAACACTTCAATAAAAAATTAAAACAAAGACTAAATGCTATTTACTGTTCTTTCAGGACTAATAACATCGAGCCTTATTGTTCCATTTGGTCGATTCCTAAAAACCAAATGGGGTTTTATTCTCGCATTCTTACCGGTACTTCTATTTCTATACTTTGCTCAATATATTGTACCTATTGGTCAAGGCTCTTATTTCGTACAATCAACATCATGGGTGCCCTCCTTAGGCATCAATCTGGATTTTAAATTAGATGGACTTTCACTACTTTTCGCCTTATTGATTACTGGTATCGGCTCCTGTATATTCTTTTACGCGAATGCCTATCTCAAAGGTCATCGGTATATCGACCGATTCTTTGGCTACCTCTGCCTTTTTATGTCGGCTATGCTGGGCCTTGTCCTGTCAGACAATATGTTATTATTGTTTGTCTTCTGGGAACTAACCTCGATCAGCTCATTTTTTCTCATTGGATTTAACAATGACAAAAATGATTCGCGCAAAAGCGCATTAACCGCACTATCCATTACTGGTTTGGGTGGTTTTTTTCTACTGGCAGGTTTTATTTTGCTAGGTAATATCGCAGGCACCTACCATATTACAGCACTCATCGGCCAAGTATCAATCATTCAACAACATCCACTATTTCCGCTAGTCTTTGGCCTCATAGCACTTGGAGCGATTACGAAATCAGCACAATTCCCTTTCCATTTTTGGTTACCCGGTGCCATGAAGGCGCCAACACCAGTGTCGGCCTACCTACATTCGGCAACCATGGTAAAGGCAGGAATCTACCTTTTAGCCCGTTTTTCACCAATACTTGGAGGCAACCCGATCTGGATGTATTCCCTCATGGCCATTGGTGGCCTCACGATGCTTTATGCCGCCTTCCATTCGCTTTTCAGAACAGACCTCAAGGGAGTACTCGCCTATTCAACCATATCCGCCCTCGGTATTTTGGTTTTCTTGTTGGGACTCGGCACCAAGGATGCCATTATCGCAGCAAGTGTCTTTATACTCGTACATGCCCTATATAAAGCCGCATTATTCTTGATTACGGGGATTATAGACCATGAAACGGGAACGCGGGATCTTACTGTCCTGCGGGGGCTACGCCAAGTTTTAATGCCTGTCGCTATTGCTGGCTTCCTAGCAGCACTTTCCAGTGCCGGTATTCCACTTACATTTGGATTTATTGGAAAGGATCTGATTTATGAGGCAACGCTACATGCCACACCCAATTTATTTCTCTATTTGACAGTCGCTGCAGTAGTAACAAATATACTCCTGGTCTCCGCTGGATTTATGGCTGGCATCAAACCTTTTATGGGTAAGTTGCCCGAGCAATTTCATGATATCCACCTACCCTATAAAGCCATGTGGATCCCACCTTTACTTTTAGCTATATTAGGAGTTGTCTTTGGCTGTATCCCCGGACTTATTGGCGACTGGATTGCAGGGCCAACCGCGATAAGCATACTTGCAAAACCGGAAACTTTTCACCTGAAAATCTGGCATGGCTTTAATTTAGTCCTGCTATTAAGCGCTATTACAATTGCCGCGGGTACCTTACTTTATTTCGCAAACAGACCCAGCGATAAAAAATTGGCTTGGATAGCAAATTTCAATAAGATTTCGCCTGAATATGTCATCCAGTTATGTGCACAGGAAATTGTTTTATTCTCTACTTTCTTCACCAATAAAATGCACAACGGCTATTTGCGTTCGTATCTATTGAAAATTATCTTATTTGCCGAATTATTGATCGCCTACCAGTTATACTTGGGCGGGCCACTCCATATCAAATGGGAAACCCTATCTCCAGTGAGTTTCTACGAAGTTACCACAGTCTGCATTTTGATCGGTGCCATTGTACTTACCATCCGCACCTCATCCCGTTTAACAGCTGTAGTAGCCACCAGTGTTGTAGGTTATGCCATCTGTCTTATTTTCGTGTTTTACAGTGCCCCAGATCTAGCGATGACGCAATTCACCATCGATACACTCACGGTGGTGCTCTTCGTATTGGTACTCTTTAAGCTCCCTTCCTTCCTGAATCTGGCCAACCGGCGCACCATCATTCGTGACGCCATTGTCGCTATCGTTTTTGGAATTTTGCTTTCCATGGTCGCCCTGCGTGTACTCCATGAACCAACCACAACCAATATCAGTGATTTCTATGGCGATTATGCTTATGTGCTTGCTAAAGGAAAAAATGTCGTCAATGTAATACTTGTCGATTTCAGAGGTTTTGACACCATGTTTGAAATCGTCGTATTGAGTATCGCGGCATTGGGGGTATATAGCTTATTAAAATTACGTTTAAAGTCCTCTGACAAAGAATAATGATAGATAAAGTTTATGCACAAATGAGCGGATAACTCATTGCTAAATAATAACAAATGAACAGTACAATATTACAGACCGCAACGCGGTATTTATTACCGATACTCTTACTTTTCTCGGTGTTCCTTCTACTCCGGGGGCATTATTACCCAGGCGGAGGTTTCGTCGGCGGCTTAGTGGCTTCGATCGCCTTTGTACTGCATAGTTTTGCCTTTGGCCCGCAAAACACCATGAAATTGATCCAATATAAACCACTATCACTTATTCCCATAGGATTGGGAATTTCGGCCATCAGTATGTTCTTACCCGCATTTTTTGGCTATCCCGTCATGACCGGGCTTTGGCTGGAAGAGAAAATTCCTGTCATCGGGATGATAGGTACGGCCTTATTTTTTGACCTTGGCGTATACTTTGTTGTCATCGGTGTCGTCCTGACGATTTTATTTACAATTGCTTTAACTACTGAAGAAGAATAATGGAACTGATACTCGTGTTATTGATCGGCATCCTTTATGCTGCCGGAATATACCTCATCTTGCGTCGAAGCATGGTGAAATTGTTGTTGGGGATTATGTTACTGGGCAATGGTACCAATATATTGATCTTCTTACTGGGAAATATTATTAAAGGTAAGCCACCCATCATTGGACCCGATCTGAAGGTATTCACCGATATTTATGCGGACCCGATTCCGCAAGCACTTATTTTAACGGCCATCGTGATCAGCTTTGGCCTGACCTCCTTTGCCATCGTTTTACTCAAGCGTGTATATGCATTGCTGGGTACAGATGATCTGGATGATTTGAACACGCCTGAGGAAGAAGATATATGATAGACAACCACATTATTGCCACGATTATCGTGCATTTATTTATTGCTATTGTCCAACTGATGTTGTGGCGCAAATCTACTGCACAACGTTTTCTGAGCGTTGGTGGAAGCTTGCTCGCACTCATTCTTGCCTTTAAACTATTCTTCAAGGTTTATGATGGCGGTATTTTGACCATGAATGCGGCCAATTGGAAAGCTCCGTTTGGGATCGTTTTTGTTGCCGACCTATTCAGTAGTACCCTTGTTCTCCTGACTTCAATCGCAGGTCTGGCGGTCTCCATCTTTTCCTGTGTCGGTGTGGGACGCCAGCGCATCCTCTATGGCTATTTCCCGATCTTTCACTTTTTGATGATGGGACTTAACGGTGCCTTTCTGACAGGTGACATCTTCAACCTGTACGTATGGTTTGAAGTCATTATTATTTCCTCTTTTGTACTCATGACCTTGGGCGGAAGAAAATCCCAGTTGGAGGGAGCTGTAAAATATATGGCCATGAATATCCTGGCCTCCACATTTTTCCTAACTGGAATAGGCATACTTTATGGTATTTCAGGTTCATTAAACATGGTCGACCTTGCCCTACGTATTCCTAAAATACAAAATCAGGCTTTAGTCGAAATTACAGCAACATTTTTCCTGATCGGTTTTGGTATTAAATCGGCCGTATTTCCACTCTATTTTTGGTTACCGTCCTCTTACCATACGCCTCCTTCGGCCGTAGCAGCGACATTTGGAGGCTTATTGACTAAAGTTGGGATTTACGCCTTGTTCCGGGTATTTTCCTTACTATTTATTCCCAATCATTTTACCAAGGAACTTCTTATCGTGCTAGCCATATTGACTATCCTGACGGGCGCTTTTGGCGCATTGATCAAAACCAATATCCGGAGGCTATTTTCCTATTTGATCGTTTGCCATATTGGTTTTATGATTGGCGGTTTGGGCTTATATAGCAAATGGGCCTTATTGGGGGCAGTATTCTATCTGATCCATGATATTATGGTTAAAACGAATTTATTCCTCATAGCCGGTGTTATACGGCAACTACGCGGCACCATGGATATGACAAAACTGGGCGGAATCTATGCGCAATACCCAAAAATATCATTACTTTTTGCCATTGTTCTTTTTTCACTGGTGGGCATCCCGCCGCTCTCGGGCTTCTGGCCTAAAATCTATCTATTCAAAGATGCTTTCCACTTAGAGAAGTATGCTTTCGCTGGAGCCCTGATTATTGGCAGTTTTATCACCTTGTTTGTCATCGCCAAAATGTGGGCACAGGTATTCTGGAAAGATGCTCCTGATCCGGAAATCATTGAGGATAAATTTGCGGGTATGATCGGCTATAAAAAAACAATGCTTATACTCCCAATCGTTATTTTGGCATCGGCATCGCTCTATATCGGGCTCAACGCCGAAGCTATTATCCATGTCGCGGATCAAATCGCTACACAACTACTGGACACATCACCTTACATAAACGCTGTATTAGGAGGGCAGAAATGATATGATAAAACAGTTTTTAATGAACCTTATGCTATCCTTTATTTGGGTCGCATTGACGGGATCGATGTATTACACCAACTTTCTCTTCGGCTTTATGATGGGATTTGGTATCCTCTGGCTGATGAATAGGAATGAGGTGGATCAACGCTACTTTTATCGGGTCCCCAAAACATTGAGTTTTATTCTTTTTTTCCTGTGGGAAATGATTGTCGCCAATGTGCAGGTTGCCTACGACGTGATAACCCCCAAGTTTTTTATCAAACCTGCGATTGTCAAATACCCCATGGATGCAAAAACCGATTTGGAAATTAACCTGCTTTCAACCTTTATATCCTTGACGCCCGGCACACTTATCCTCGACGTAAGTGAAGATAAAAAGACGCTCTTCATCCACGTCATGTACATGAAAAGTAAGGAACAGTTTGTTACTACCCTTAAAAATAATGTTGAACGAAGACTTTTAGAACTCTTAAGATGACTTTAAATAGCTATTTTGATTTTGTGATCCTTCCGATCTTGACTATTTCAGTCATACTGGCTTTTATTCGTCTGTATAAAGGCCCTCAGATATTTGATCGTGTGATTGCCTTAGATCTCATTATCACCATCGGAATTGGTATTATTACCGTTTATAGTATACGAACTTCGCAGGAAGTGTTTTTAGACATTGCCATGATCTTGGCACTTATCGCATTTCTTGGCACGATCGCGTTTTCATTTTATTTAGAAAAACAAAGCAAAGATGATTGATATTACTTTAGCCATACTGAGTACCATCGGGGCATTGGCCATATTATTTGCGTCAATTGGCATCTTGCGTATGCCCGATTTTTATTTACGCCTTTCGGTTACGGTAAAAGCAGCAACCTTGGGAGTAGGACTTTTACTCATCTGTGCAGCCATGACCTTCCCGGATGTATCCGTCACGACCAAGGCCATCGCCATTGGATTTTTTCTGATCCTAACAGCTCCGGTTGCAGCACACATGATTGGCAGAGCTGCTTATATACAGCGGGTAAAAACATGGAAGGGAACTACCTTAAATGATCTTGAGAACGAAGGCAAACTAGATTGCCGAAAAGAAGATTTTTAAGAAAAGCATATTCGGTTTTTCTTAAAAATCTTCTTGTCTTATTTGAACTTCTTGTCTTGGTCAGAATATGATACAAACAGGTGCCGGTACCGAAATTTCTTTCCCTGTATCTGTCAGCAAACCAGTTTTAGCATCCCGGCTAAATAAAACAATGTTGTTGGTATATTGATTGGCGACCAAAAGATATTTCCCATCCGGAGAAAGGTTGAAATTGCGCGGCCCTTTACCTTTCACTGAAAGATTAGCTATTTTCTTCAATTCGCCATCCTTCTCTACCGAAAATGTAGCTATTGTATTAGCATCGCCACGGTTGGTCGCATACAGAAATTTTGCATCAGCAGAGATCTTAATATCTGCTCCACCGTTACTTCCTTTAAAACCTTCCGGGTTGATATCAAAAGTACTTTGATACATCCACGCATCACCATCTTTCTTATACGATGCAATTTGACCGGTCATTTCCAATACCACATACAGGAATTTCTCTTTCTTATCAAACACGATATGACGTGGTCCCCCTCCAGCTGGCGTAAAGATATCTTCCGATTCATCTGCAAGGCTATAGGTATTTCCCGCCTTATTCACTTGGTAAATAGAAATCTCATCCAAACCGAGATCTTGGACGTACAACTTATCCCCTTTATTGGAGAAAAAAGTAGAATGTACATGTGGCTTTTCTTGGCGTACGGGATCCACTCCCTTACCCTCGTGTTGTATTAAACGCGCTCTCTTGCTTAAAACACCATTACTTTCTAAATCAAACAGCGCTGCAGAGCCGCCTGTATAATTTGCTACAGCGAGCAAGCTACCCTTCGGATGTACTTCAACAAAACAAGGCGACTCCCCTCCGGAAGGAAGTGAGTTTAGAAAAGTCAAATGACCGTCCTTAAAAGAATAGGCAGAAACAGTCCCCTCTTGATTTGGAACCTCATTAACGGCATAAATAAAGTTATTATTTCGCGCTAAAAAGGATGGATCTTTACTTTCTTGCGTACTCGACAAGGTTGTTTCACCAGTTTTAACATCAAAATTATAAATATATATGCCCTTGCTCGCGGTTTTGCTCGTATATGTGCCCACAAACATGGGAATCTGTTGCGCAAAACTAGCCAGAGGTAAAATTGTCATCAAATAAATAAATGCTTTTTTCATTGAAATTATTTTATAGATGTAGATACTCATTTGTTGAATGAGACCGTTACATCAAGTTTGTTGTTAAATTATACGGGACCCCAATTAAATTCCCTCATTCATTCCTCCGTGTGAGGATCTAAAACCCTTCCATTTTACAGGCGTAAATATCGTCAATAGACTTGTTAAATTTGGTTAAAACCGTCCTTTCTAATAGGCAAATGCGTATTTTAGCACATCAATTTTAACAATTCTAAAATCACCCATTTAAAATATTGGGAATACAAAAATATTGTTAAATAAAAGTACGAATAATTCATATAATCTGATAATTTTGTGCTGTTGTTCAAAAAAAGTATATATTGAACACAATTACTACGCATACCGCCGAAGGCAGCGTGAATGCTTGTGACAAAAAAATAAATGATGAACAAATAACCGAGTGAAACGAGTTCATTTATACAAATGAAGATCACTCATAAATATCATAAATAATTTATACGGATGAAAAAAAACATTTATATATTGTTTTTATTGCTGTTTGCATCAATTCAGGCCAGTCTTGCGCAACGTCAAGTTATTGATCGCGTCGTAGCAACGGTTGGATCGGGCATTATCTTACAGTCCGACGTGGATATGCAATATTCTCAATGGTTAGCGCAAGGGAATAAACCAGATGAAAACTATAAAGATGGTATATTGGAACAGTTAATTGTCCAAAAATTATTATCTCAACAAGCCGTAATTGACTCCATCGATGTAACCGAGACCGAAGTTGATGATAACCTCAATGCACGTCTGCGCCACATGTCCCAACAGGCAGGGGGGCAAGAACGTCTTGAAAAATTCCTCAACCGTTCCTTATTGCAATACAAAGAAGAAATGCGTCCTAGTGTTTTCGAGCAATTAAAAGCGCAGAAAATGAGACAAAACATCGTTTCCAAAATAGATGTAACTCCGTTGGAAGTAAAACGTTATTTTGAAGGCTTGAATAAAGACAGTCTGCCTTACTTCAATACTGAGGTAGAAATCGGTGAAATTGTCATGATGCCCAAATTGACCGATGCAGAGAAAAAGGAACAGCGCGAGAAGATTGAAGGTATACGCAAACAGATTGTAGATGGCTCGGACTTTGGTACAATGGCTCGTATATACTCGCAAGATCCTGGATCTGCCCCTTATGGTGGTGATTTAGGTTTTGGTACACGTGACAACTACGTAAAGGAATTCTCTGCGATGGCTTTTAAATCAAAACCGGGAGAAATTTCACCTATTGTAGAATCCAAATTTGGCTTTCATATTATTCAGGTGTTGGAAAGACGAGGCGAGGAGGTACACACACGCCATATCCTGATGAAGATCAATCCTGGGTCTGCAGCGTTGGAACGAACAAAAAATAAATTAGACAGTATCTATAAATTGGTTGTTGACAAAAAAATGGATTTCTATCATGCTGCTACAAATTATTCGGATGCAGAAGAAAGCAAATTCAATGGTGGTATGATCCTAAATCAAGAAGGCTCAAGCCGCACAACCGTAATTCCTATGGATGGTTTGGAGAAATCAGTATTTACAGCAATCGATCCGCTAAAACCAGGAGAATACTCAAAACCAGAGCAATTTACAGACAAAATGGGTGATGTTGGCTACCGTTTCAATTACTTGAAAACACGTATCCCACCACACAAAGCAAATTTGGATGAGGATTTCACAAAGATCAAAGAGGCCGCCGTTCAGGATAAAACCAATCGTAATCTGAGCAAATGGTTCGATGATAAATTGAAGACCACCTACATCAATATCAGTGATGATTTCGGTCAGAGTGAAGGATTGAAAAAATGGAAAAAACAATAAGTGTACAACACTTATCCTATAAAAAAGGGCTTGAATATATACTATTCAAGCCCTTTTTTATTTCGCAATCATATCCTGTTATTTCTCAAACATCATCTCGATCAGAATATTCCAGTTCGCTTTCTTCACATCATCCTTCGCTAATTCGCTCAGTTGCCAGATACGAATATAATTATACTTCACCACCTTATCCTTTTGTCGTACCGTTGCAGTTCCTTTTGTATAGGCAAAATCGCCACTATACGACCGTTTTACTTCTTCGGGTACTGTTTCAATCGTCATCCGTTGTTTTTTGAGATAAGCCATCATTGTGGCCTTTCCTTCCATCGGACTGGTCCAAGGAAACAAAAAGCGGACATCCTCGCTTAAAAACTCCTTATACGCGGTTGGGTTATCGGCCTTCAAAACTGTTGACATCAATTTGTCTGTCTCCAGGACAATATCTTCGCGCTGATTCAATCGCACTTTAGAGCGATGCTTCAGATACCACGAATCGGTAGGTTCGATATATTCAAGATCAAATTCCCCATCCTTCCCGTTGTTTTCAACTTCGGCCCGAATATCGACCAGCCACTTACCCTTTTTGTTGCGTTTCCAGACAGTCAAGTATTCTCCATGACGCAATCTTGCACCTACTTTCTGAAAGTCCATAGACCCCGAAGTCACACCAAACTCCTGACTTTTTGCAATCAACGCAAACGTAGGCTGCCAATTTAAAACATCGGGAATATTGGGTCTATTATTAAGATAGTTATAGGCATTTACTGCCGATGGGACGTAAAACGTAGATTCCTTATCAATGATCGAAAGAAACGCTTGATGCGGCGTAGAGGCTTTAGCTAATGCAGCGGCATCCTTATCGGCCTGCAATAGGCTTCCAACTTTTTCAGGTATCTGCGCATATAGTGTTGTACCAGCAACACTCATGAATGCGACGACGGATAGCCTATTCCAAAAATTCATATGCAAAATGATCTTTCTTTTAAAGGTGATATGGAACATCCATTGGTTTCCACAGATAACGTGTTTTCCCAATAGGAATATTCCATTGCATTCCTCTTGTATAAATTCGATTTCTTATCTATCAAATCTTATTCCAAAGTGTTCCTTCTTTGCTATCTTTCAATTGAATTCCAATAGAATTAAGCTCATCACGAATACGGTCAGAGGTGACGAAGTCTTTATTTGCTTTCGCTTCATTACGTAGCTTGATGACCAGATTCATGACGTCATCGATATCATCGGATGCTGAATTCTGATCGTTTCTAAGCCCTAGGATATCCTCAACAAATTCTTTCATGAATAGTTTAAGGCCTTCTAATCCTTCAGCTGTTACTTTCGCTTTACCATCATAAATCGAATTGATGATACGAACAATTTCAAACAACTCGGCAATGAGTACAGGGCTATTGAAATCATCATCCATAGCAGCGTAACATTTACGGCGGATTTCAGCTAAATTGAATGAATCAGCACCTTTCGACACCTTCAATTTGTCTAAAAGACTGATCGCAGTCATGAGCCTTTTATATCCCTTGTCGGCCGCATCCAATGCCTCATTGGAGAAATCTAACGTACTTCTATAATGTGCCTGTAACATAAAGAATCGTACGGCCATCGGCGAATAACCTCTATTCAATAAGGGATGATTTCCAGTAAATAGTTCGCCCGGTAAAAATCCATTTCCTGCAGATTTGGACATACGCGCACCGTTGACAGTCAACATATTCGTGTGCATCCAATATTTGGCAGGGCTCGTATGGTTACATGCTTCAGACTGTGCAATTTCATTCGTATGATGTGTAGCTGCCAAATCCATTCCACCGCCATGAATATCAAACTGATCACCTAAGTACTTTCTGCTCATGGCCGAACATTCAATATGCCAACCTGGGAAGCCAACACTCCAAGGTGCAGGCCAACGCATAATCGTTTCAGGTTTTGCTTTGATCCATAAGGCAAAATCCAAACGCCCCTTTTTCTCATCCTGACCGCTCAATTCACGGGTATTATTGAGCATATCCTCCAATTTACGATTGGTCAATATCGTATAATCGTATGTTTCAACGTATTTTTCAACATCAAAATAGACTGTACCGTTCCGCTCATAGGCATAACCATTCTCGATAATCTGTTCGATCATTTCGATCTGCTCGGAAATATGTCCTGTCGCAGTAGGCTCAATACTGGGCGGCAATGTATTGAAAAGACGCAATACGTCATGAAAACCTATTGTATACTTTTGAACGATTTCCATCGGCTCCAATTGTTCCAATTTTGCTTTTTTTGCAAATTTGTCATCTCCTTCATCACGATCGCCTTCCAAGTGCCCCGCATCGGTAATATTGCGCACATAACGCACTTTATAACCAAGGTGACGCAAGTATCTAAAAATCAAATCAAAAGACACAAACGTCCGACAGTTCCCCAAATGCACATCACTGTACACTGTGGGCCCACATACATACATACCAACAAGATTGGGATGAATAGGTTCGAATTTTTCTTTTGTTCGCGAAAGCGTATTGTATAAATAGAGATTATGGTCCATGTTTAATCGCTGCTTGGAAATCTATTTTTGTCTAAAATATATTTGAATTGGCACACCTGTAAAGTCAAAGTTCTCACGCAATTTGTTTTCAATAAAACGTTTGTACGGATCTTTGATGTATTGTGGCAGATTACAGAAGAATGCAAACATCGGTGTCCGTCCTGGCAACTGTGTTGCATATTTAATTTTGATATATTTACCCTTTAAGGATGGCGGAGGATAATTCTCGATAATATCCAACATCACTTCATTCAATTTGGAAGTAGGGATCTTTTTGGTTTTGTTGGCATATACCTTATCCGCAACTTCCAACACCTTAAGAACACGTTGTTTTTCGGTTACGGAAGTAAAGATAATAGGCACATCTGTAAATGGTGCTATTTTCTCTTTGATACGATCTTCAAAAGCCTTCATTGTTTTGTTGTCCTTTTCGATCAAATCCCACTTATTGACAACAATTACGATACCTTTGCGATTCTTCTCCGCCAAGTTGAAAATATTAACGTCCTGCGCTTCTAATCCATCCTGTGCGTCCAACATTAAAATTGTCACATCAGAATCTTCCAAAGCTTTGATGGTACGCATCACTGAATAAAACTCAATATCTTCATTTACTTTGGACTTACGACGAAGACCAGCAGTATCGATCAATAAAAAGTTATGTCCATATTGATTGTAATGTATACGGATTGAATCACGTGTTGTCCCTGCCATTGGCGTTACAATATTGCGATCTTTGCCGATCAATGCATTTGTCAAAGAAGATTTACCCACATTCGGGCGGCCCACGATGGTATATTTAGGTAAGGACTCTTCTTCCTCCTCTTCCACTTCAAAATGAGAAACAACAGCATCCAACAATTCACCTGTACCGGATCCTGTAGCCGACGAGATATTGAAGACCTCACCTAAACCAAAAGCATAAAACTCTGCCGATTCATGGTGCAATTTCGCGTGATCGACTTTATTAGCCACGACATACACGGGCTTAGAACTTCTTCGCAGAATATCAGCGATTTCGTCATCCAAGTCGGTAATGCCAGTTGTGACATCCACCATGAATATAACTACTGAAGCTTCTTCAATAGCGATATAGACCTGATCGCGAATAGCCTCTTCAAAGACATCATCCGAACCATGTACAAAACCACCTGTATCAATTACTGTAAATTTCTTTCCGATCCACTCGGCTGTTTCATAATGACGGTCGCGCGTCACCCCGCTAAAGTCATCAACAATCGCTTTTCTACTTTCTGTAAGACGATTGAATAAGGTAGATTTACCAACATTTGGACGACCAACAATTGCAACAATATTTGCCATATTTATTTTATTTGATCCACTCACTATCACAGCAGGTGGCACTTTTATGCTAAAAATATACTTAAGGGAACAAAGATACGGATTCGAAAGGGATTATCGCGACACAAAAACAAAAATGGCTTTACCGTGAAGTAAAGCCATTTATAGGGTTTAAATTATCAATATTCGCCTAGTTAGACGTTGGATTCTGAGTCAATTTACCCGGATATGAATTGATCGCATCCTGAGGAATAAAATAAGTTACTCTAAAATCTGTTGGTAGAATATCTTCAAATTGTTTCTGTGGCCCTGGATATGTACGGTTTAACGGGTCTCCATTACGGAACACATCGTAGCTGCGTTCAGCCTGATAGGCCAATTCCAACTGACGCTCTTTGTCAATCAGTTTGCTTGCACTTGCCGCATCAATTGAAGTATATCCGCCATTGACAATAGAACGATTTCTGATGGTATTTAAATCATTTAGCGCTGCACCATAATTACCTAATTTTGCATTAGCCTCGGCACGGTTTAAATAAATTTCACCCAAGCGGCTGATTACAGGGGAGTGCAGTTGAGACTCCTCGCCTTCACGTGAGCATTTCACAATATAAAACTGTGGATAAGCACGGTTTAAGGAAATATAGTAATCAATCATACCAGTATATGTTTTACCATCTGCATAGGCAATTTTATAGGTTTGTTGCGCAGCATTGACAGCAGTTAATGTATAGACATTATCACCATCTTTACAAGTCACGGTATTCCCGTTTATGGTAGCAGGAGCCTGCACATAGCTTAGTGTAACCGGATCGCCTGCTTTTTTGGGTACATCCTGTTTAATAAACCGAAAAACAGTTGTATATTTTCCCGCATCGTCTTTTGAATAAGTAGGTTCAATAAATGCTGCGCGTGCGTCGACAATCGTATAATGATCAGGTCTCCAGTCATTACGACCAGTTTCATTCAATAAATCAATGTACTTGGCACTGGAATACATCTCACCCCAGCCCATACCACCAATATTGGAATACATACCACCAATGCCATAATAGTGGTCATCGCCCGAAAATTCAGAAGCCACGCGTTTCACAGCAAAGATGGTCTCTTTGTTATCTTCTGGTCTAAATGTATTGTATTTCATGAATTGCTCACGGCCCAATAGGACATATTTGCCTGAGTTAATCACTTTATCCGCATATTCTACAGAAAGACGTGCATATTCCGCATTTGGATTTTTATACGTCCCACTCATATACAGATATATACGAGAAAGCATCGCTTGCGCTGCACCCTTAGACGCATACGCTGCCCCTTTATCAAGTGTCATTAAAGCTTCTGCTTTTTTCAGATCACTGATCGCTTGCGCGTAAGTATCTTTTACTGATGCACGGTCCGGTAAGTTCAAATCATTGAAAACGTCTTCAGGTGTACCATTGACAATCGGAACGCCTAAGTTTGTTTCTGGACTTTGGTAGTAAGGTTTCCCGAATGCGCGACAAAGGTAAAAATACATCATTCCACGGATGTAATAACATTCACCTATTTTATTGTCCATTTCTGGACTCTGACCTTCAGCAAACATCTTGATCAGGTTCGACGATTGGGCGATCGCTTTATAACCGCTATCCCAAAAGTTTTGCAAACGGTAATTATTGGGCGTTCTCGCATAGGAGATAAATTCGTAGAACGCATCTGTTGATGACCCGCGGATCATCATATTATCACCAGCGTATTCACCAAGACGGTGCATCGGATCAGACCAAGCTTTTAACTGCGCATAAGTACCTGTTACCATGGCATCAGGATTACTTGCAATATTTTCTTCGTCCATTGACGTATAAGGAAGACGATCTATATCGCAAGAGGATACTGCCGTTGCGATCAAAAGTCCTATTAATATCTTTTTCATTGTTGATTTTCTAAACGTTAAAATTAAAATGTTACGCTTGCGCCGAACATGTATTTACGAACCATTGGATATACAGAAACGCCTGTAGATCTGATCATTTGACCGCCCCCGCCTTTGCCATCTGGTTCAGTCAATGGAAGCTCCGGATCAACACCCGAGTAGTTTGTAATCGTAAACAAATTCTCCCCAGCTAAGAATACGCGTAAATTTTTGATATTGTATTTCTTTAGATCAAAGTTGTACCCTAAGGTCAGCGATCTCATTTTCAAGAAATTGTTACTTTCTAAAAAGCGTGTTGAAGGTGAATTACCTTTATCTTGGTTGTCGTATCTTGCAATCGGATGCGTGGCAACATCGCCAGGCTTTTCCCAACGGCTCCAACCATCCTGTAACTTCATCTGGTTACGATCAGTATAGGTTCCATCCGAATCAAATTCCTGACGCGAGTAATTATATAATTTACCACCCAAGGAGAAACCGAACACCGCATTCAGGTCAAACTGCTTATAACTTAAAGCAGTACTGAAACCGCCGAAAAGATCCGGATTTCCTTTTCCTACATTACGGAAGGTTGCATTGGAATAGTTCGACGTAGTTGTCCTTGTTTCATTGCCATTGGCATCTGTCTCGTATCGATACCACATTGGCAAACCATTATCTACGTTAACACCAGCCCATTCTTTTAAGTAATAGGTATCTACCGGAAAACCTGGCTGAAGCAGACGTTGCGCCGATCCAGCAATCCCTGATCCATCCCCTGCAATAATTGGTTTTGAAACAAGATTACCATTGGCATCTTTTGTCGCAAATAGCTCGGTCAATTTATTCACATTGTGACTCAAATTAACATCCAAGCTCCAATGTACATTGTCATTGCGAACGATGTCGCCACCGATGGTCAATTCAATTCCCCGGTTTTGCATCTTACCAATATTTTTCCAGATAGAAGTGACACCGGTCAGACCGCTGATTGGCACTTGATAAAGTACATTATCGGTCTTCTTGTCATAATAATCAACATTAAGTCTTAGCCTATTCTTAAATAAGGCTGCATCCACCCCAAATCCTGTTGTGTAGGTTTTTTCCCAAGTCAGATCTTTATTACCGATTTGGCTAATTAATGCCCCTGGTATTCCATTATAACTTGATGATGCTGATACCGAATAAAGGCTATATTGTGGATATAATGAGCTCGGTCTATTACCTACCGATCCATAAGCCGCTCGCAGTTTTAAGTTATCTACCCAATCAGCCTTGAACCACTCTTCTTTATTGATATTCCAACCGCCGCTGACTGAAAAGAAATTTCCGTATTTCGCATTGGTACCAAAATTGGATGCCCCATCACGACGGAAAGATACCTGTGCCAGATATTTATTATCGTATGCATAGTTTGCATTCGACAAGAATGACTGTACTGCCCATTCAGAAATTCCACCTTTCGTACGTTCTGGTTTTGCAACAACATCCAATACCTCGAAACCATTTACAATACCCGTTCCATAAGCATCTAAGGTTTTTGTCCAATAGTCGTTAAATTCGTATGCAGCCAATCCATTCAGGCTATGTTTATCCCAAGTCTTGTTGAAACGTAAAATCTGGTTGGTATACCGACGAGCAAATTCCATGCGATAATCAGTCACACGACCAATTACACTTTCGCCGCTGTTTGATCGTGGATCTTGATATCCGCTATCGGAATAACTATTGTAACGATAATTGTTGACAGAGGAGAAGGTCAGCCAATCTGTTAATTTGATATCGAAATCTAAGTTACCCATAAATTCATAATTGGTATTGGCACTATGATTCCATTGCAAGTCATACAAATAATTTGTACTGGCATTATTAACCCAGCCACTATAACGGTGTGGCACTAAATTTCCATTTGCATCGTAAGGACTATCCCAAGGAAGATTGCCGTACATGGCATTGACATCATATTGACGATCATCTACTGCACGTCTTGATCCCGCAATAGATGGCTTAATGGTAAGCCAATCGAAAGGCTTATAGTTGGTACGTAATCTAAAGTTATAACGATCGTAATCATATCCTTTTACTGCACCGGCTTCGTTGTAGTAACCTAAAGACAAGTAAGACTGTAATTTATCATTTCCACCCTGAATAGACAAATTGTGGTTTTGGACAAACCCGGTTTTTGTCGCCAGTTTCCACCAGTCAAAATTACTGTTGCGTAATTCAGGGTTCCAGCGTGGAAATTTAATTTTATCTTGATTGGAGAATGACGCAAAGTAGTCATAGAGTTCAGCCCCATCCATCATTTCCATGTGTCCATTGGAAAGTTGGTTGATACCCATTTTTGTAGAAAAGCTAATGCTTGTTTTGGATGCTGTAGGGTTTTTAGTTGTCACAACGACAACACCATTTGCACCTTGAGAACCATAAATAGATGTTGAGGCAGCATCTTTTAGGATAGTTAAGGATTCAATATCGTCCGGATTAATATCACCAGGGCTTGAGCCAACGATAACACCATCAATAACCCACAATGGGCTCGTCGTACCACTTAATGTTGCCTGGCCACGAATCACAACGCCACCATTTGATCCCGGTTTACCAGCTCCTGGCGCAACATATACACCGGCAGCTTTACCATTCAGCATGTTTTCAACCGATGGCGTAGTGACATCACGTAATTTGTTTCCTTTAACAGCCTGAAGGGCGCCGGTCAAACTTTCTTTTTTCTGTTGTGTTCCATACCCAACAACAACAACTTCCTGAAGTGCTTCACTATTGGACTCCATATTGATGTTAACAACCGGTCCTGTTACCGTCATTTCCTGTGTTTTATAACCAACACTTGTAACGACCAGTACATCACCATTTTTAGCATCTATTGTAAACCGTCCATCTACTCCTGCAGATGTCGATTTAGCGCTCCCCTTAACACTAATGGTTGCTCCAGCCAAGGGTCCGTCTGTAGACCGCACTGTTCCGCTCACTTTTTGTTGATAAACCGCGTCATTCAACAAAATATTGTTGTTTGGAAACGTAAGACCATTAGCATTAGCCGAGTTGTGTGTACTTGCAATGAGTAAAGCTAATGATAACAGACTCAACTTGTGATTGTCGAGAATCTTTGAAATCATAATATTTAATAGTTAGTTTAAAAATTGATTAGCGCACTAATCAAAATTTAGGTACATGAATGCTAAAACTAAAGCAAGATGACAGTATATCAAAATTTAGCAGCGACGAAATCGATTGCGCCAATTAAACAAACGATTGCATAAACACACATTTTACAACGTAATCCAATATCAAAAAATAAAAACGATTAAATAACAGCAAAAGACAGTTTTTTAACAACCTCACGACAATCGATAAAAAGAAATTTAGAAGAGTAGGAAAAAAGATGACCCTGAAAAACAGGCGGTATTGTAGCATAAATTAGGACACAAAAAAAGCCAAGATATTCACCTCGGCTTTTTTCTTTTAGTAGCGGGGACCAGACTCGAACTAGTGACCTTCGGGTTATGAGCCCGACGAGCTACCAACTGCTCCACCCCGCAATGTATTTTAAGTTTCTTTAAAAGAACCGATCATTGCAATCGGCTCTTTCTTTTAGTAGCGGGGACCAGACTCGAACTAGTGACCTTCGGGTTATGAGCCCGACGAGCTACCAACTGCTCCACCCCGCAATGTATTTTAAGTTTCTTTAAAAGAACCGATCATTGCAATCGGCTCTTTCTTTTAGTAGCGGGGACCAGACTCGAACTAGTGACCTTCGGGTTATGAGCCCGACGAGCTACCAACTGCTCCACCCCGCAATATATTTTTGAACAAAATTGCTTTTTTCTTTTGAAAAAACAAGATTATGATCCTTCCGAATTGGAGTACAAAGATATATTTTGTTTCTTTGTAATCCTAATAAAATTTAGAAAAATGTCACATAAAGCAGGATTCGTAAGTATCATCGGAAAGCCAAATGCTGGTAAGTCCACCCTAATGAACGCTTTAGTGGGTGAAAAAATGTCTATCATTACACCCAAAGCGCAAACGACAAGACACCGCATTATCGGTATTGTAAACGATGAAGACCATCAAATTGTGTTTTCGGACACCCCTGGTGTTATCAAACCAAACTATTCTTTGCAAGAATCGATGATGAATTTTGTTCAAGGATCGTTGATCGATGCAGACATTATTTTATTTGTGACAGATATCCACGAAAAATACGATGAGAACGATGTCTTAGAGAAATTGCGTAAAACAAATTCCCCTGTTGCCGTACTTATCAACAAAATTGATAAATCTTCGGAAGAAGAGGTCAAGGCTAAGATTGAATTTTGGCAGGAAAAATTAAATCCGGATACCGTTTTTGCGATTTCAGCAAAATTAAATCATAATGTTGCTGCCGTGATGCACTACATTAAGGATAAGTTACCGATTCACGAAGCCTATTATGAAAAGGATGAGTTAACGGATAAATCCATGCGTTTTTTTGTTTCTGAAATGATCCGTGAAAAAGTATTCAAACTATACGATAAGGAAATCCCCTACAGTACAGAAGTAATCGTCACATCTTACAAAGAAGAAGCAAACATTACCCGTATTGCTGCTGAAATTATTGTTGAGCGCGACTCTCAAAAAAATATTATCATTGGAAAAGCAGGCGCCATGATCAAAAAAGTAGGCACCTATGCACGCCAGGATATTGAAGAGTTTATCGACGGAAAAGTATTCCTCGAACTTTTTGTTAAGGTAATTCCTGACTGGAGAAGTAAAAAGAACTACCTTAAACGTTTCGGGTACGACGATTAATCCGCATTGAACAGTTCGTACGGAGATCTTTTTATACCGACCTCCCCTGCACGAATTGTTCTTCTTGTAAATTTTTATTTTGCAAAATATTCACGAAGTGCTTTAATCTGTTTCAGATTAAGCACTTTTTTTAGCTCTTCATCGGAAGCTTCCTTCACTTTTTTCACCGATTTAAATTCAGTTAATACTTTCTCCACGGTTGTTTTACCTATGCCCGGAACATTTTCCAGTTCTGAAACGAAAGTTTTCCGGCTCCGTTGATTCCTGTGGAAGGTGATTCCGAAGCGGTGGGCCTCATCCCGAAGATGTTGAATGACCTTTAAGGTTTCAGATTTTTTATCTAAATAAAGTGGATATTGATCACCTGGATAGAAAAGCTCCTCCAGTCTTTTAGCAATACCGATGACGGTTACTTTTCGCTCTATCCCCAACAAGCGGAGACTCTTTAAGGCTGCGCCTAACTGTCCTTTTCCACCATCAATGATGATCAATTGCGGCAAAGGTTGATCTTCATCCAATAATCGTCTATAGCGTCTAAAAACAGCCTCCTCCATCGTGGCAAAATCGTTGGGTCCCTCCACTGTTTTCACATTAAAATGGCGGTAATCTTTCTTCGAAGGTTTTGCATCCTTAAAGACAACAATAGCCGATACGGGATAATTCCCCTGAATATTCGAGTTATCGAAACATTCGATATGCTGTGGCAGCACATTCATGCGCAGATCTTTTTGCATCTGCTTTAAGATGCGCTCGGTCCGAATATCAGGATTAAGCTTTTCATATTGCAACAGACGCTCCTTTCTAAAAAATGCGACGTTCTTTTGGGAAAGCTCCAGCAATTTTTTCTTTTCGCCCAACTTTGGAATCGTAAATCGAATCCGTTCGTTCTCTTCAATATCCAATTCAAAGGGTACGATAATTTCCCGTGAAAGGCTTTTGAAGCGCTCCCGAATCTCCGGTATCGCCAAGGCCAGAAGCTCTTGTTCACTCTCATCCAAACGCCTTTTCATTTCGAGGGTCTGTGTCTGAATAATGACTCCATTCATGACCTTCAGGTAATTAACAAAAGCGTAGCCCTCGTCTGAAGCAATGCTAAATACATCCACATTTGTAATGGATGAGTTGACCACTGTAGACTTGCTCTGGTAATTGTCCAGCTTATCCAGCTTCGCCTTAATTAACTGCGCTCTTTCAAAATCCAAAGCGGCGGCTGCTGTACCAATACTCTCCTTTAAACGATTGGTCACCATTGAAATCTTTCCGTTCAGAATATCCTTGATGTCACTCAGGTTCTGATCGTAATCATCTTCGGACTGGTACCCTTCACAGGGCCCCTTACAATTTCCGATTTGATATTCAAGACAGATCTTAAACTTGCCTTTCCGTATATTTTCCTGTGTTAGGGCCAAATTGCAGGTACGGAGAGGAAACAATTCACGGATCAGATCCAATACAATATGCATCATCCCCACCGAAGGATAGGGACCATAATAGCGGGATCCATCCTTGATATATTGTCTGGTCCAAAAAACCCGCGGAAAAGGTTCATTCTTGATGACAATCCATGGATAGGTTTTATCGTCCTTTAACAGAACATTATACTTGGGTTTGTGTTTCTTGATTAATGAATTCTCAAGCAACCAAGCATCAATCTCTGTATCAACTATAGTAAAAGATATACGATTGATCTTCCGAACCAAAACACGGGTTTTGCCATTCAGCTGATTTTCATTAACGAAATACGAACCGACCCGATTACGCAGATCCTTCGCTTTACCAATATAAATCAGCTCGCTATTTTTATCAAAATACTGATAGACTCCCGGTCGATGTGGTATCTTTTTTAATTCTTCTCTATAATCAAATACGTCCATTACGTTCCAATATCAAACATTTTCAGCAAAAAGGCCAGACAACAAATCTCGAAAAAATTTATTATCTGGCCCAATGGTATTCGTTAAAATAACTTAGAAACCTAAGCGATCATCTTTTAGTTTAGTCGCATCTTTACCGCTTGAATCCGTAGACCCATCTTCGACATCAGAGCCACCACCGCCCCAATATTGATTACAGTCAATGACACGGGTAAGCCCACCCTGCGGTTGCTCAAAATCACCCTTAGTATACTTCAGATTTGAATCCTTATACACTTTCTGCATGTAGTAAGCAAATACAGGCATCGCTGCTGCTGCCCCTTGTCCGTACTCCATCCTGTCGAAACTAATGCCTCGATCTTCTGCACCAGTCCAAACGCCCGTAACCAGTTCCGGTGTAATACCGATAAACCAGGCATCTGAGTTATCATTGGTTGTACCTGTTTTACCACCAATTGGATTTGTGAGCTTATACATCCATTGAATACGTCTCGCCGTACCCTGAGATACCACCTTCTTCAACATATCAACAATAATATAAGCAGATTCACTATTCAAGGCTTTTACGACCTTTGGTGCTTTATCATAGATCGGTGTACCATTCTTATCTTCAATCCGTAAGATCGCTGTTGGCTCAATCCAAGTTCCTTGATTCACAAATGCCGAATAAGCACCCACCATATCAAAAACCGACGCTTCATAAGCACCCAATGAGATCGATGGATAATTAGGCACATCACTTGTTATACCCATCCGTTTTGTTAATGCAGCTACTTCCGCAGCGCCCACTTCGTGCACCAAATAGGCCGTCGCATAGTTTTGCGAATAGGCCAAAGCCTTCGCTAAGGTAATCGGGTTTCCACCTTGTGCATTTCCTCTCGGTGTCCATCCATTATAGGTTTGTTGGTAATTGGGAATACTGTAACATGGTGAATAACCATTGTCAATCGCCACTGCGTACGTAAATGGTTTTGCCGTTGATCCGACCTGACGCGTACCCATTTTTACCTGATCATATTTGAAGTGGTCAAAATCAATACCACCAACCCAAGCTTTGATATGTCCGGTCTTTGGTTCCATAGACATCATCGCATTGCGCAACATGAGTTTATTGTACTTAATGGAATCCATTGGCGTCATCATCGTATCAACACTTCCCTTCCATGTAAAAATATTCATCGGAACCTTTACATTGAAAGCTTTTTTGATTTCATCTTCATTCAAGCCCTCTTCTTTCAAAATACGGTAACGGTCAGAGCGCTTCATTCCACTAATGAGCAACTTCGCTTTATCGCCTTTAAAAGCATCCCTATTTTTCCATTGTGCGGCAAATTTAGACTGCAATTGCTTCATCCACTCTTTTTGCGAATCCTCTGCATATTGTTGCATAGACATATTGATCGTCGTATAGATTTTCAATCCATCACGATCGAGGTCATATGGAGTGCCATCTGGTTTGGTGATGGACAATTTTGCAAATTCTTTCTTGATTTCATCCTTCAATACAGCTCTAAAATATGGCGCCAAACCCTCACCGTAATTTGCGATCTTAAGTTCTAAACCAAGTGGTTTTTCTTTCGCTTTTGTAGCCTCCTCAGCTGAAATAAAATTGGCGGCAACCATATTGTTCAACACCGTATTACGGCGAGTACGTGATTTTTCGGGATACCGCACCGGAGAATAGGCTCCTGGGCCTTTAAGCATCCCCACCAAAAGGGCTGCCTGGTCGGCGGTCAGTTTATCCGGAGTCGTATTGAAATAAGTCCGCGCAGCGGATTTGATTCCGTATGTATTGTAAGCACCAAAGTCTACCGTGTTAAAATACATGGTAATAATCTCATCTTTGGTATAATTTCTTTCCAAACGAACCGCTGTAATCCATTCCTGAAATTTTTGGATGACACGCTTTAGAAAATTCTTTTGCCGTCCATCCGAAAATAGATTAAGTGCCAGCTGCTGTGTAATTGTACTTCCCCCCTGCTTGTTACCGGTCAAGGTGTGAAAGATAACGGTAAATGTACGCGAGTAGTCTATCCCAGAGTGATCATAAAAGCGTTTATCCTCTGTCGAAACCAATGCTTTGACCAAATAAGGGGACAATTCACTATACTTTACATTGGAGCGGTTTTGGACATAATAGGTTCCCAATACCTTATGATCTTCCGTGATAACTTCGGAAGCTAAATTACTTTTGGGGTTTTCCAAATCACTGAAAGAGGGTAATTTTCCAAATACGCCAAGACGTATACTCAATATAAAGAGGAAACCTATCGCGACGATCCCGACGATAATTTTCCAAAAATTGAACGTATACCGCTTGACATCAGCCTCAGTAAGTTGATTTTTTTTTGATACTCGTTTCATCTATTTACTAAATTTCAGACGTAAATATTATTCATTTTAAAGACCGCAGTGCATAGCCCATTTTTCCATCTGCAGTTGTGTTTTGCAAACTTGGATACTGCATTATTTTGATCTTTAAAGACTTCAATTAAGACATTAATGCTCACTCTATCAGATAGTGTGCCAAGAATCCCTACTTTGGCAAAGGTATTACTAATTGGGCCAAAAGCAAGAATTTAAACGTGAAAATATTGAGGGGAACTACGCGCGTTCAATCAAGCAAACCGCATAGGCAACCACCCCTTCCTGACGACCGATAAACCCCATCGTTTCATTTGTTGTTGCTTTAATAGAGATGTCGTCGATATCCAAACCCGTTGCTTCAGCCAGTTTAACTTTCATTTGTGGAATATAGGGTTTGATCTTAGGAGCTTCCAGACACAGCATCGCATCAATATTGCCAAGCGTGTATCCCTTCGCAGCAATCAGCGCCATACATTCTTTTAACAACAATAAACTACTAATGCCTTTCCAGCGCATATCTGTATTTGGAAAGTGGTAGCCAATATCTTCTAAATTGGCAGCGCCTAAAATGGCATCACATATCGCATGGACCAACACATCGGCATCAGAATGCCCAAAGGCACCAGCATGATGCTCCAATTGCACTCCACCAACAATAAATGGATGACCTTCTTTCATCTGATGGACATCAAATCCAAATCCTACCTTAATTTTCATTACACGAATTATATACAATAAAATACAGCCAGTGTATGCTATTTGATAACCTAACCTATGAGGCATAGATCACACCCGATTTATTTTCGCGGAGATCTCCTGGTATGAATATCTAAAAACAATGACAGATTACTGCGAAGATAACAATTCGCAGCTACATTTACCGCGTCAAAAGGTTTCTAGCAGGTAGCGCAACGCAAATCATTGAAATAACGGTTCGACCGGATGAAAAAAGAGACGCATAAAAAAAGGCTATCCTTGAGAATAGCCTTTTTTTATTTTATTGTCTGTTTGTTTTTCGAAACGCTTCGAAAAGTAAAGCTTACGCTTCTACTTCTTCGGGCGCAAACTGATCATACACTTCTCCAAAAGCATCGTAGTCCTGATCGCCATTAGGCTCAAAAACCTGAATATCTTTGGATCGAGCAAAATCAACTATTTCCGTATTGACATTTTCGTCAGCGACAACCACCATATCGGTAAAATGCAAAGCACCTTTGTAGATCGCCTCATAACTACCATCACCGTAGACTTGCGCATCTGCAGCTTTAAAGGAACCTTCTGGCGCCATTTCAGCATACTTCGTACCTAATGTACCTTTAAATTCTTCATTGAACAAAGAGTACATCACTTTTGCATCCTTGAATGTAGGATCGTCTTTATACGTTGTCTTCACGTAAGCCGGTACCAAAGCAGAGAACCATCCATGACAGTGTACTACATCAGGGGACCATCCTAATTTCTTCACAGTTTCCAACGCTCCTTTACAGAAGAACACCGAACGCTCATTATTGTCTGCAAAGAATTCGCCATGCTCATCACTAAAAACTTTTTTACGCTGAAAGTAGTCTTCATTATCCAAGAAATACACCTGCATACGGGCCGCAGGTAATGAAGCAACTTTAATAATTAGCGGATTATCATTATTATCCACAACAATGTTCAAGCCTGAAAGACGAATAACCTCATGTAATCTATTTCTACGCTCATTGATATTCCCAAAACGCGGCATTAAGATCCGGATCTCAAAACCCTTTTCTTGCATCGCTTGCGGAAGTTGACGTGTAATTTCAGAAATTTTAGTTAATTCGAGGAAAGGCGACATCTCGTGAGTAATAAACAATATCTTCGTTTTTGCCATCTCCAGTTATTTTTATTTATTATTTTCGAACAGTAAAATCGGTCTACAAAGGTACGAAAAAAATACTTACTATGCAATTTACTATTAATCATCGTTTTATATTCCCAAAATATTATGCACCTTTGCCAACAAAAAACTAAATAGCAAAGTGGAAATTTTCAAAACGAAAGCATCTCTCCAAGCATACCTGCAAGAAGCCCGATCAACAGGTCAAAAAATCGCCCTAATCCCTACGATGGGCGCTTTACATGAAGGACATTTATCCTTATTAAATTATGCAAAACCAATCAGTGATATTCGTGTTTGCAGCATTTTTGTTAACCCCACACAATTTAACGATCCGAAAGATCTCGAAAAATATCCACGGCCCATCGAAAACGATATCAGATTACTTGAATCCGTCGATTGTGACATCCTTTTCTTACCAAGCGTTGATGAGATGTACCCCGATAAAAATGAGGCCTGGCATCTCGATCTTGGCGAGCTGGACCAAATTTGGGAAGGTGAAAAACGCCCTGGCCATTTCCAAGGTGTCACGCAAGTGGTCTATAAATTATTTACATTGGTACAACCGGATATTGCTTGTTTCGGGCAAAAAGATTTTCAACAGGTCATGGTTATCAAACGCATGATAGCCATGAAGGATCTCCCGATTCAATTGGCAATATGTCCTATTATTAGAGATCAAGATGGCCTAGCACTGAGCTCTAGAAACACGCGCTTAAGCGAAGCTGGAAAAAGAACAGCTCTGGCACTCTCCCGTTCGCTACAATACGTAAAAGATCATATACATGACCCTATCCCGCTAAAAGATATAAAAGACAAAGCCCTGCAGATTTTAACAGACACTGATGGACTTAGCGTTGAATACTTTGCAATCTGTGAAAGTTCATCGTTAAAAGAAGTCAATCACATCGATTTCAGCAAACAACACGTCGCACTTGTCACTGCCTGGGTCGAGGGAGTCCGTTTGATTGATAATATGATTCTGAATAATTTGTCAAATTAATTGACAAATCTTTCAAATTCAGCAGAAAGCCCTACCTTTGCGCCATGGTAATAGAAGTAATGAAATCCAAGATTCACCGCGTTAAAGTCACACAAGCGGAATTGAATTATGTGGGTAGTATCACAATAGATGAAGATTTGATGGATGCCGCAAATATCATCGCTAACGAGAAAGTTCAAATCGTAAACAACAATAATGGAGCCCGTCTTGAAACATACGTCATCCCGGGTCAACGTGGATCAGGTATTATCTGTTTGAATGGTGCTGCGGCTCGCCTGGTTCAAGTTGGCGATATCGTCATCATTATTTCCTATGCAAACATGGACTTTGAGGAAGCCAAACAGTTCAAACCTTCGGTTGTATTTCCAGACGATAACAATCATTTGATTAAATAATCAGGAAGCACTTTAAGCTTAGTATATAGATACTTCATATTTTTTTAATGAGTAGATCACAAATACTCACAAAATAAAATCGTATTTTTGAGGCGTTACCCTAACAGGTAGCGCTTTTTTATGTACCGAAAAACAACGAAATCCCCACGTCAGCTTATTGCATTTTGCCAATTGGTATTAATGTCGTTGATTATTATTTCGGGTGTTGTTTTTATGCACAAAGAGGTAAAATCAACCGGTGAAATTGTCATGCACACCCACCCTTATGATTTTACCAAGAAACAAAAGCCTCAAGAAACAGATGACCAGATCGAGTACCTCAATGTCATCTACCACAATACATACGTACAGACTGAATTTACCGTCCTTGAACTTCCAGTTCCGCGCGAAGTAAAACAGACGCGCTATAATTCCTTTTGTCCGGAAGCATTCACCACAACCATTGATCATTACCACTTACGTGGTCCCCCCAGCTTAGCATAAAACCTAAATCAGAGATTTCGAGAATCTGTGGTCTGGAATAACAACCCTCGACGCAAATAAGCAGGACATACCGCATGCGTCTAGTAACCTTATTCTATTTCTACAGCATGAAATGCCGTAATCGGTATACCATCTTTGATGCAATTTTCTTATTGGCCTCCTTTTCGAGAATCGTGTTTGTTACCAGGGCGGCAACCTTCACTGAGCCCCTTATGGCTTCAGGAAACTCCTTGGTATATAATATCCGTGCTGAAAAACAGGTTATTCCCTTGTTTCCAACAAGCTTGCAATACCTTAAACCTTTCATGCAACAGAAACAGATCATGTTATACGAGGCCTGTATTTATAAAATTTTTATAAAATTACGATGCTAAAGCAATACACATTATTGGCCACATTATTGGCTAGTACATCCACTATACACGCCCAGTCAAAACTTGAAGGCTACTTATTCAACAAAAATCATGAGGCAGTTCCTTCCGGTACCCTCACGTTAAAAAACAGCAAGCTCGCCACTACCTCTGATACCGATGGTTACTTTAAGCTGTCTGCAATACCAACGCAAAAAGTAACCTTAAATATATCGGCAGTGGGTTATCGCTCCATCAGCAAAGTCGTCTCTTTAGACACGTTGAAGGCGCCTTTACAAATTCAACTGGAAGAAGACAACCTCAATCTGGATGAGGTCGTTGTTTCGGCTACACGCTATGGTGTCAAACGTAAGGACGCTCCTGTGGTGGTCAATGTCATAGGTCCGAAATTATTTAATGCGACACAATCTGTCGCCATGTCGGAAACGTTGAATTATCAACCGGGTGTACGGGTAGAAAATAATTGCCAAAATTGCGGTTTCTCACAAGTCCGGCTTAATGGCCTCGAAGGCCCCTATTCACAAATACTGATCAACAGTAGGGCGGTATTTTCCGCACTAAATAGCGTATATGGATTGGATCAGATTCCAACGAGTATGATCGATCGTATTGAGGTTGTGCGCAGTGGCGGTTCGGCACTATTTGGTGCCAATGCAATCGCTGGAACAATCAATATCATTACAAAAGATCCTGTTGAAAACGACTGGCAAGTAAAATCCACCAACTCACTCATTGGTGGCAAAAGCTGGGATAATACAGTGGATTTTAATACCTCCACCGTTTCGGAAGATCTCAAAAGAGGAGCCACATTCTACGGTATGCACCGTAATCGGGAAGCTTACGATGCGAATGGTGATGGTTTTTCGGAAATAACCAAACTTCGTAACACCACCTTCGGCACAAAACTATTTTACAAACCGAGTGATCTTGATAAGATAACTGTTGATTTTAGCACCGTGAATGAGTTCCGTCGCGGTGGCGATCAACTCGATAAAGTACCGCATCTGACGCAAATCACGGAGCAATTGGAAACCAGTTCGCTTGTTGGCGGAATCACCTACGATCATTATTCCACAGATTATAAGCAAAAAATGTCGTTGTATGGTTCTATGCAGAAAACTGTTCGCGACAGTTACTATGGCGGTCTTGGAGGTGGAACAACCCTTGCCGACAGCACATTAGCTGCAAATGCTTATGGCAAAACGAATGATATCGCACTAGTTGCCGGTGGACAATATACCTACAATTTTGAAAGAGATGTGTTTACTGCTGGAGTGGAGTTCTCATACAACGATACCCAGGATGAAATACCGGGGTATAAACGAACCATTGATCAGCAGAACAAAGGACTAGGTAGCTATGCCCAATACGAATGGAAGCCGTTAAGCAATTTTAAAACATTAATCGGAGCACGATATGATTATACCTATGTTGACGGCAAATATAGTCTTGCAGGTATAAACCGAAACTCAGATCAGCGTTTCGGCACCTTTAGCCCACGGTTGACCATCTTATACGATATCACAAAAGATCTGCAATTTAGAGGAGGGTATGCACGTGGCTTCCGTGCGCCGCAGGCATTTAATGAGGACATGCACGTCACTTCCATTGGTGGAAACCAAGTATTTGTATTGATCGGTGAAAATCTAAAAACAGAATACTCCAATGCGTACACAGGTTCCTTTAGCTACAACAAAAATTTTGGAAACGTACAAACAAGTTTGCTCGTTGAAGGATTTTACACGGATCTAAACAACCAGTTTGTCAACGTTATGGCGTCTGAGAAAGATGGATTGATTATCCAGGAAATGCAGAATGGTGCAGGAGCCCGGGTGTATGGTTCCAATATTGAAATCAATATCGCACCATCTTCCTGGTTTTCCTTCCAAACCGGCGGAACGATCCAGCGCTCACGCTATAAGAAAGACCAACTTATCTATGAAGGAAAAGAAGACGGGCAGGATATCCTCACCAAGAAATATGTCCGTACGCCAAATATCTATGGTTATATGAATAGCAACCTGAAAGCGACCAAACAATTTGCAATCGATCTGACAGGCGTGTACACGGGAAAAATGATTGTTCCACATATTCAACAGGATGTGATGACGCTTAAAAATGCCCGGGATTTTGTGGAATTAAATCTCCGTCTGGGCTACACTTTTCCAATACATAAGGATTTCAGCATTGAAATTTTTGGTGGGGTACAAAACATGTTCAATGATTTCCAGAAGGACTTCGACAAGGGAGCGCTCCGTGATTCAGATTATATCTATGGTCCAACACGCCCCCGTACCTACACGTTAGGACTTCGTGTTGGTCATTTTCATTAACATAAATTTGGGATATGAAGCATTTCCAAAGAATATATGTGCTCTTGATCCTATTCTTTTATCCGCTCTGTCATTATGGACAGGAGCGGATAAATTGGATTGATTTTACGCAACTGGATTCACTCTTGGCCATTTCACCACGCGAAACACTCCTCTTTATTCATACAGATTGGTGCAGCTATTGCCGGAAAATGGAACAGGAAATCTTTACAAAAAAGGAGATTGTCCAATTAATCAACAAGCGCTACTACGCCGTTCATTTAGATGCAGAATCTATCCAAGACATTTCTTTTGACCAAAGTATATGGAAGCCAGTAAGCAAAAGAAAGAAAACGGGGCAATTCCATCCGTTAGCATTACAGCTGCTGCAGGGACGAAAAATGATCTTTCCAACTCTACTACGTTTCGACAGTGAATTTCGCCTAAAAAGCATACAGCAAAAATACCTGAACTCAAAGGAGTTAGCTGCTTTTTTAGAATAATTTAACATTTACTTGTAGCGAACTCCTTTATTCCTGCGTTTTGGATTTTATAATTAATACACACTTTAAGAAATTATGAAAAATATCACGAAATTATTAATGGCGTTTTTGTGTCTGGGGGTTCTTTTTACGGCTTGTAATAAAAACAACATCGATTATGATGAATTAAATAGACAACAAATAGAAGCCGCTAGAAAAGAAAAAGCACGTAGGGATTCCTTATTAAGAATACAGGCTCCTCTTTTAGAGCAGTACGCCAAAACTAATTGGAAAGAAAATGCCCGGTACTCCGACTCCACAGGGATCTGGTACAAGGTAGAGCTTGCTAATGACAATTCAACACCTTATAGCTACACAGGAAGTATCGGTTATTATGGCCCGCAAGCAAATGCATGGTCTGCAACCTTAAACTTCAAAGGAGAACTGATGAACGGTACTGTGTTTGATAAAAATACGGATGGGGTTCCTAAAGTTTACGACGATATTCGCGTTGCCATAAAAACTTATGGACAAGTTTGGGTTCAAGCATTTATTCCTACCATTATTAATATCCAAGGTCAAGATGTAAGATTTGAAGGTTTATTACAAAAAGGATTACAAAAAGGAGATAAAATAAGCTTTATTGCTCCTTCTTACTATTCCTTTGATCAAGTAGAGTATACAACAGGAAGCGAAAAGGTAACTGTTCCTAAAAATACACCGGTAGTGTATACCATCGACCTAAAAGCTGTTGGTGCTGTTAAATAAAAAAGAAACAATGCATTCATCGAAGCCATTTTCCTCGTGAGAATGGCTTTTTTGTGACTCCGCGTTCAGAAGTGTAAATTACTGTATCAAAATGTTAATTCTTACAGCAAAAACTTTTAACGAAGAAAAAATAATATACATTTGCAAAGCTTCTTTCATAAAGAAAATAGCTTTTCCTTGAAAAACCAATAAAAAATATAATGAAAAAACTGTTATCACCACTATTCATGGGAATTGCAGCAATCGCTTTCCTTATTATCAGCTGTAACAAAAGCGACGATGCGCCGGTTTATGATGCAAATGCTCAATTTAAAACGGATTCTGTAACACTTAAAAATTACGTTAGCCAAAATTACCCTGATGCACAATACAACAGCGAAACAGGAATTTGGTATGAAATTCTTGCCGAAGGAACAGGAAATTATGAATATAAAGTGGTTGACACATTAAATGGCAAATACTTAAAATTTAAACCGACTGTAAAATACGTTGGAAAATTATTGAGTGGAAGTGTCTTTGATCAAACTGATACTGCCAAAGAATTTGAAATCATCACAAACACGGGGTATCAATACCCATTTTACAGCACCATTATTCCTGCTTGGACCTTCGCATTTGCTCCGCAAAAAATCGGTGACATGAAATTAGGCGGCTTAACGGAAAAAGGGCTACAAAAGGGCAGTAAAATTCACATCATGGCACCTTCCCTCTATGGATATCAAAACCAGGCTGTGGGAACTATTCCGGCAAACTCGCCATTGGATTTTGTCATTGAAGTAACGGATATTAAATAATTATCGCTTCTCTTGAAGCAACAAAGCATAAAAGCTCCTAAAATGATGTCATTTTAGGAGCTTTTTAGTTCTATGAGGTTTTCAACGATTAAGTGTTTATTGGGCGATAGTTTTATATGCTGGCAAAATTATCCAAAAACTTAAAAGTAAGATAGATCTTAAAACTGATACTTTTAACATCAACTTATACCTAATAACAATATTCTATCGCTTTTTAAACAGTGATCAGTCACTGATCATTCAGTTGACACTGAGCAAGCACTGAACAAGCACTGAACGATCACTGAACAAGCACTGTTAAAAGAGCAAATTTGATCACTATCTGATCCTAATTTGCCGCACAAAAAATTAAAAGAGAAAAAAGGGAAGGAACTATACTTACCTAACAAAAAGATCGCTGTTGTCGACAATAGTATGATCCGTCAACAACACTTTAAATTAATTAAAAAAAGAAGGAAATTGAAATACGACTTGAAACAGGTGTCTAGAAAAAATAAAAGCTCGAAGTGGGGAACTCCGAGCTTTACCTAACCAATTATTAACCTAAATTATGAAAAGTTCTTTATATATTATTCTTAAATATCTTTCGTTTCTTTTGATATATCAAAGGTACTACAGATCTGCTTTCATGTCAAGGAATTTAACAGCATTTAACGTTGTTAAAATTATGTTAAAACAATTTAGCACATTCAATATCGTCCCGCGTTGTAAAAAACATACATCTACATCGATAGCAGCTCAAAAGATAGACTCAACATGGACTCACTGTGCATTCATTATACTTACAGGCCATAGCCTGGTAATACGATTTCCTTCAATTGATCGGAAGATAATTTAGCGCTTTTATTCGACTAAGGGCGGTCTGAGTATCAAAAAAAAGAAATAAATTTGTGAGAAGATCCGACATCAATTGGTATCTTATTTAGTTAGACGATTAATAGCATATGAAAATAGCTTTAGCACAATTGAATTACCATATCGGTAATTTTGAAGCAAATACTAAAAAAATAATTAGCGCGATCCAACAGGCCAAAGAAGCAACGGCCGATCTTATTATTTTTGCCGAACTCGCAATCGGTGGTTATCCTGCCAAGGATCTTTTGCGAAGTAAGGCCTTTAAACGTCAATGCGATGAAGCTATTCATCAAATCGCTACTCATTGTCAGGATATCGCCTGTATCATCGGAGCCCCCGTAAAAAACAGTGATCCTGAAGGCAAAGAGCTGTATAATACCGCTGTATTTATTGAGCATGGGGCAGTCCGAAACATTGTTAAAAAAGGTCTTTTGCCTGATTATGATGTATTTGATGAATATCGTTATTTTGAGCCCAGCAGACGTTTTGATTGTATCGAGTTGAACGGCGTAAAAATTGCCTTAACCATATGTGAAGATTTGTGGGATGATGACGAAGGGGGCAATTCTTACGTTGGTGACCCCATGGCAGAGTTGAGAAAAGAAAATCCAGACCTCCTCATCAATATTGCGGCATCCCCTTTTTCCTATACGCATTTTGATGAACGGATCAATGTCCTCAGCCAACAGGTAACGAAGTCTGGCAAACCGCTAATTTATGTCAATCAAATTGGCGCTCACATGGATATTATCTTTGACGGCCGCTCAATCGCCCTGAATAATGAAGGAACAAAAATTGCTGAACTAAAAAGCTTTGAAGAAGATCTTCAATTTGTCACCTATCATCAACAAAATATAACCTCCACCACAGCTTCTTCGAAGGAGTCTATCGCAGAGATGGCTCTTATACATGATGCATTGATCCTTGGGCTACGTGATTATTTTCAAAAATCTGGTTTCAAGAAGGCGGTTTTAGGTCTCTCAGGTGGGCTAGATTCGGCCTTAGTTGCCGCTTTAGCCTGTGAAGCTCTAGGTGCCGATAATGTATTAGCCATTCTGATGCCATCGGTTTATTCTTCCGACCATTCGATAAAAGATGCGATGGATCTCGTCAACAATACCGGATGCAAACATTATATCGTTCCGATCAAAGATATCGCCAATGCCTTCGAACATAGTTTAGCTCCTCTTTTTGAAGGGCTACAGCCAGATACGACTGAAGAGAATATTCAAGCGCGCGCACGTGCGGTAATTTTGATGGCTGCTTCCAATAAATTCGGAAATATTTTACTCAATACATCCAACAAAAGTGAGGCTGCTGTAGGATATGGTACACTCTATGGAGATATGGCAGGCTCCATCTCCGTGATCGGTGATGTTTACAAATCCAAAGCCTATGATTTAGCACGCTATATCAATCGAGAACGGGAGATCATTCCAGTCAATACCATTGAAAAAGCGCCTTCTGCGGAACTTCGACCTGATCAAAAAGATTCAGACTCTCTACCGGAATACGATCTATTGGATCAAATCCTCTTTGAACTTATCGAAAATGAGAAAGCAGGATCTGAGGTTGTAGCAATGGGCTTTGAAAAATCGTTAGTAGAAAGGGTCTGTAAATTGGTTAATAATGCGGAATTCAAACGTTTTCAAGCGCCTCCTATCCTGCGTATTAGTCCAAAAGCATTTGGTCCAGGAAGACAGATTCCGTTGGTGGCAAAATATCCCTATTAATTTTACAATTCGGATTAAACCATATTTATAGTTTTTTGTCTAAAGTAGTAGATTGTAAAACCCAAAAGGATGGTAGTATCCCGAACGGGAAAAAACAATTGCCATAAAGACCGTCAACTGTACTATTTTTACAATTGAAAGGTATGCGGATAAAGAATAAAAACAAATTAGTTAAATAAATATAAGTTCCATATAGGCCATGAACCATCATGAGTGTGGTTGTCCAAAGCGGCAACAAAATACTCATGGTAGATTCATCACAGTTGATAAATAAATTACTACGATGAAAAAGATTCTATTATTTTTGGTGCTTTGCGTTGCACTCGCATCATGTTCGTCTTATCAGTACAATACCACTCGGGTAGAAAAGATGGATTTTACTCCTTTCAAGACGTATGCTTGGTTACCTCCGGTAGACTCGCTTTCGAAGTCTTATTTTGACAACGATATCGCCAAAGCCAATATTTTGGATGCTGCGAATACTGCCTTGGAGGCAAAGGGCCTACAATATTCTAAAGATAATCCTGATTTACTATTTCGGTATATTACCATTGTCAATAATAAAAGCCGTTTGGTTTATGGTGGTGGCGGTTATTACGGCTGGGGTGGTCCATGGGGCTGGTACCGTCCATGGTTTTCACCTTATTACTATGGCGGCGGCTATTACCCCGTTGCAAAAGAACGCTATCGTTACGGCCATTTGATTATCGAAGCCATCGATCGTAAAACAAACGCAGTGATTTGGCAGGCTCGTGGTTCTGGCGATGTTGATAACCCAGAAAAAGCAATTAATAACATCAGCAAAGTTGCAAAAGGTGTTATTGACCTGTTTCCTGTAAAAACTATAAAGAAATAAGAATAAACGAGCTGCTTCTTTAATATTGCATTACAATACGTAAAGGACTAGATCATATTTGTCAAAAAAAGCAGGCTAATCAAGACGATTAGCCTGCTTTTTTTGACCTATACGGAGGGCCTAAGCTTTAAATAGAACGGGACTTCAACGCGATCCTTGGATTTACTTCTGATCAATTCGGCCGCCAATCGCCCCATCATTTCAAAATCGGTCGATATCGTCGTAATACCATTCAATATAAATTTTTTTAATGGTGTTTCATTATAGGATATAACCCCAACATCCATCCCAATGACCAATTTTTTCTGTATAATCTTATTCAGCAACTTAACGAGATCATCTTCAATAATGTTGATGTAGCAAGTCTCCTTTACAACTTTTTCACGGTGAAGGTCGGCGACCAATTCGTGATCAAAAGCATATTGCTGACAGAATTTATAAAATCCTTTAATAATTGCCTTTGGAAAATCGCTATGATCTGGAAAGACCAACTTGAGCATCTGATACTTACTTAAGGATTCGTTAGCCTCCTCCAGGGCACTATAGATATCCTGTTCATAATTTTCATAAACAGCTGGAAATTCACCTGGTACATCTTCAATAAACCGGCCCAATAACATGAGCTTTTCTGCTGGAATTTTTCGGATGATATCTGGAGCTTTATCCCGTCCTTCTTTGAAATGCGGAAATAGCACGTAATGATCATAAGTCTTGGTCAAACTTCCCAGCAGCGTATTCAGATAAGAAAGATCCGAGTTGTATACAAATAAATCCAAATTGGCATAATCCCCCAGCTCACGCGCAAAGGAGTCATAGACAATTTTTTTATGTGTGCTGAGCTTATTTAAAAAGAGCGCGATCTTTACCTTGGACTGCACATCTATTTTATTGATATAATATCCTTTTCCTGGATTAGATGCAATAATTTCCTGCTGTTTTAGATAACGGTATGCTTTCTCCACCGTATCGCGTGAAATATCAAGATAACCGCTCAGCTCGTTAATCGAAGGCAACATATCATCTTTCGATAAAATTTCATTTTTAACGGCATCAACAATTGTATTTGCTAATTGCAGATACTTGGGCGTAGCAGAAAAGTCACTTATTTCAAGTATTTTTAAAAATTGAGCTATTGCATTGGTCATATTCATAGCTTGAACATCTACATGATAAATACGCTAAAAACTTTATAAGTTACAACTGGTCTTATTTCCTCTCGGAGAATATATACTAAGATACTTTATATAAATCAAAAAATAGGAATGATGTTGCTTTAACTATCCTGCCCTTACCTGTACGAAAAAAATAGCCGTTATAATTAACTGAAATACGAAATCTGTACTTTTGGTTATCAATTAAGTAACAGCGTATAAACCTTTTTATTATGAGCAGCGCAAATATTGTCGTTTTAGGCAGTTCAAATACGGATATGGTGGTCAAGGCAGCACATCTTCCTGCACCCGGAGAAACTATTTTAGGTGGTCAATTTTTCATGGTCCCCGGTGGCAAAGGAGCCAATCAGGCGGTTGCAGCGGCGCGGTCCCGTAGCTCAGTCGCCTTTATAGCTAAAGTCGGCACAGATATCTTCGGTCAGCAAGCTATTGCGCATTACCAGCAAGAAGGCATTCAAGTTGGCACCATCTTCCGGGATGAAGAAAATTCTTCGGGCATAGCCCTTATCTCCGTGGATGCGAAAGGAGAGAATTGCATTCTCGTCGCACCGGGAGCCAACGCAACGCTTACCCCAAAGGAACTTCAATCGGTTAAGCACACGATCATCTCTGGTAAAGTACTGCTTATGCAGCTTGAAATTCCACTAGAAACCATCGAACAGGCCATTGACATTGCCGTGCAGCATGATACCAAGATTATACTCAACACAGCCCCTGCACAGGCCCTGACAGACAAACTCTTCCAACAAGTCGATATCCTCGTACTTAATACATCTGAAGCACAATTTTATACCGGCATGACCATTGAAAACTGGGAAGAGGCCGCCCTAGCGGCAGACTACCTGTATAAAAAATGCCCGGGTATAATCATTATTACCCTAGGCGCTAAAGGTTCACTGCTTAAGGAAAGGGATAATTATATTCAGATTCCAGCGGAAGAAGTCAAGGCAGTGGACAGCACCGCAGCAGGAGATACATTCTGTGGTGTCCTTGCCGCCTGTATTGCCAATGAAATGCCGATCGTCGATGCAGTCAAGCTGGCTTCCAAAGCTGCAGCAATCTCTGTTACCCGTATGGGGGCACAAACCTCCATTCCTTTCTGGCAAGAATACAGCATTTTATAACCTGAAAATCAATTATTAACCTTATCTACATTATCATGTCTCTTCGTCTTATTTTAGCAGCTACAGCATTGCTGCTGTTTACCTCGATTCAGCATTCCAAAGCACAGCTGATTACCGCAGCAGCCAAACCAAAAGTCGACTATGTCGTGCCCTCTCGCTATGACCTTGAACTTCCTCAAAGTGATCTGATCAGTGGTTATTTGGGTAATCGCTATCAGCTTAATCTCGAAAAAAGGCTGCTTCAGGTAGATGAAGAAGGTTTATTAGCCGGGTTTGAAAACCGTCCCGGAAAACAACGATGGATTGGTGAGCATATTGGAAAATATCTTGAGGCAGCAGCAAATACCTGGCTTGTCACCAAAGATCCGCGCTTGAAACAACAGATGGACCGCATGTTTCATCGCCTGCTCGAAACACAGGATGCCGATGGGTATCTGGGCACTTACCTGGCCGAAAACCGTTGGACTTCCTGGGATGTCTGGGTGCATAAATATGATCTTTTTGGATTGCTTGCTTACTATGGTGCTGTTGGAGATACGAAGGCTTTGAAAGCAGCTGTACAAATTGGCGACCTCCTTTGCAACACTTTCGGCGATACCCCCGAGAAAAAAAATATTCTGAAATCAGGATCTCATGTCGGCATGGCAGCAACCTCCGTCATTGACCCCATGTTAGATCTATACCGATGGACCGGAGATAAAAAATACCTTGAATTCTGCCGCTACATCATTCGTGCATATGACTTTGAAGGTGGCCCAGCTATTGTTAACTCCATTTTAAAGCACAAACGCGTAGATAAAGTAGCCAATGCCAAAGCCTATGAGATGCTTTCAAACATCGTCGGACTGGTCAAGATGTACCGTCTGACTGGGGATAGTCAATTATTTCAGGTCATCAATTATACCTTTGATGATATCAGCGCCAATAGATTATTTGCAACAGGTACATCCAGTGATCATGAGCGTTTTCAGGATGACCATTACCTCCTGGCAGACACCTCAGCCCACATGGGGGAAGGTTGTGTTACCACGACCTGGCTTCAATTCAATACACAGCTTTTTTCAATTACAGGCGATCTAAAATATTACAATGAAATTGAAAAAACAATATACAACCACCTGCTCGGTGCCGAAAATCCGCAGACCGGCTGTGTAAGTTATTATACACCTCTTATTGGCGAAAAACCTTACCGCTGTAATATTACCTGCTGCCTGAGCAGTGTTCCACGAGGAATAGCACTTATCCCCTACTTGAATTTTGGTATGCTCAACAATATCCCAACATTATTGCTGTATGAACCGGCACAGATCAAGGAGAATATCAAGACTTCATCTCAAAAGACCATACCGTTGGAACTTACCCTAACAAGTGAATTTCCAAGACAGGGTACGGCGACTGTACAAATTCACATTCCAGGCTCGGCACAATTTCCACTTCAATTGCGCGTTCCGGAATGGGCTAAAAACTATACCGCAACAGTCAATGGCAAAAGCTATAAAGCTGGTCCCGATCAATTGCTAAAAATCGAGCGGCAATGGAAAGACAAGGATAAAATCACCGTTTCTTTTGCTATAGAAACTGAAATTATCAATGGCGGAAAAACTTATCCCAATAGCTTTACACTAAAAAGGGGACCGCAGGTCTTTGCCTTGGATCAATCACTGAATCCACAGCTCCAGCTGGATAAAACAACATTTGTTTACCCGATTCAGGACAATATCAAGCTGACCGATGCAAAGGACAAGCTACCGAAAGGCTGGGTTGGAACATTGGCTTATGCCACCGAAATCAAAACCACAGATAATCGGCAGCAGTCGCTGGTATTTGTGCCTTATGCCGATGCCAGTCAAACTGGAGGTTTTTCGACCCTCTGGGTTCCCGCTGTAAGTCGATAATGGTACCGTTTCACTCAACTATTAACAGAATCAACAAGAAGACATGTTTATCGTAACAAGCTATACCCAAGCCATCATCTTCTGCATCATTACGATGATCTGCTGGGGTTCTTGGGCAAATACCCAAAAACTAGCCAACAAAAGCTGGCGCTATGAACTTTTCTACTGGGATTATGTCCTCGGCATTTTTCTCCTTTCGTTATTGTTTGCCTTTACACTTGGTAGTCATGGCGAGCTCGGCAGACCATTTGTCGCCGATCTGCAACAAGCAGAGGGAAGCAATATCTGCAATGCCTTACTTGGTGGGATTATTTTCAATGCTGCAAATATTCTGCTCTCCTCGGCGATTTCCCTAGCGGGTATGGCTGTTGCATTTCCGGTTGGTATCGGTACGGCATTGATTTTAGGGGTCCTCATCAACTATATTGCGGCAATGCAAGGTAATCCATCACTCTTATTTGCTGGAGTAGCCTGTATCGCGGTAGCCATTGTTATCAATGCTTTTGCCTATAAAAGAATGATGAAAAATCAGCAGAAACTTTCCTCAAAAGGCATTTTTCTTAGCCTCCTTGCAGGGCTGTTGATGTCGTTATTTTATCGATTTATCGCATCCGCCATGGACCTGAATAATTTTGAGTCGCCAGCAATCGGAAAAATGACACCCTATACGGCCGTATTTATCTTTTCAAGCGGTATCTTATTGAGCAATTTCATTTTCAACACCTTACTCATGAAAAGGCCATTAGCGGGGCCACCTCTTCGCTATAGCGATTATTTTAAAGGTAATTTCAGTGTACACCTTGTCGGTATTCTCGGCGGTATCATTTGGGGGGTCGGCAATTCCCTTAACCTAATCGCTGCCGGCAAAGCCGGGCCAGCAATATCCTATGGATTAGGCCAGGGTGCAACATTGGTTGCAGCCCTATGGGGGGTGTTTATCTGGCGCGAATTCAAAGGCGCCAGCAAACAGACCATGCTGTGGCTCGGATTTATGTTTTGCTTATTTATCCTCGGATTGCTGCTGCTCATTGAAGCAGGGAAATAGTCCATTTAGATTCATCCTACTATGCAAAAAATCAACAAATTCCTATTCTTAACCTTGCTTTTGTTCTGTGCAGTAAGCAGTAAAGGGCAAACCGAAAAGTTAGACATACAGATTAATACAAACTACGATAACTGGCTCGCAAAACCCGGCGACCAAGTTAGTTTTGATATTCAGGTCAATGCGGGTGGACAAGCTTTCCATAGCGATAGTGTGTATTACGAAATAGGTCCCGAAATGACCAGCCCTTTTGTCAGTGCACAGATTCCTTCCTTTCAGGGGCATTTTAAAAGTCCTCCTTTCACGCTGAAGAAACCAGGCTTTCTGCGTTGCACTGTTATTGTAACTAAAAACGGAAAGCAGACCAAAAAGCTCTGTACAATCGGTTTTTCACCCGAAAAAATTATTGCCACACAACAAAATCCAGCGGACTTTGATTCTTTTTGGGCTAAGGCTATCCAAACACTTCAGACTGTTCCCATCGAGGCCAGTAAAACTTTACTTCCGGACAAAAGCACCGTAGAAGTCGACGTCTATCGTGTATCATTTAACAACGTTGGAAATAGCAAAATATACGGTATTTTAAGCATGCCTTCAGACCCGGGTAAATATCCAGCTGTATTGCGTGTTCCCGGTGCTGGTGTACGCCCTTATGGGCCTGAAATTGAATTGGCCGCCAAAGGAATGATTGTCTTAAGTATTGGCATACATGGCATTCCGGTCGACCTAGACTCCGTGGTCTACAAAGATCTAGCTGCAGGAGCGCTGAGGGCATATTATAACTATAATCTGCAGGATAAAGATCAGTTTTATTATAAACGCGTCTACTTAGGTTGTCTGCGCGCCAACGACTACCTCGCTTCACTACCTGAATGGGATGGAAAAAACCTCGTTGTTATGGGCGGTAGTCAGGGCGGCGCGTTGAGTATCGTGACCACAGCATTGGATAAGCGTGTGACCGCAGTTGCGGCGCTCTATCCTGCCCTGTCGGACGTGACGGGCTACCTGCATCAACGGGCTGGCGGATGGCCGCATTATTTTGCTCCGGCCAATTACAGTGCCTTAAAAGGCATACGTGATCTCGAAACAACATTATCGTATTACGATGTAGTCAACTTTGCCAAACGCATTACAGTACCGGGATTCTATTCATGGGGATTCAATGATGTGATTTGCCCACCTACCTCTATGTATGCCAGCTACAATGGCATCACCGCACCAAAAACATTGCGCATCTACAAGGAAACAGGACACTGGACCCATCCGGATCAAAAGAACGAATGGTTCAACTGGATAAAACAACAAACAGAGAAATAGCGCTCTTATTGAGGGCCAATATTGTCTATGGGAATCTGTTGTTCTAGGGCTTTCGTCCCTAGAACAACTTTGAGTTCCTTTAAATTCATGGTCTGAAAATCGCGTCGGAAATCCGGTAGAAAGCCTTCCCGGTTACTTTGATCCCAGGCAAGCCATTTTCTTTTGCCCTTTAAAATGCGCTTACAATTGTAAAACCGATTATCCTGGAATACATTTCCTGTAGGTTTACCATTTCGACTGAACTGCAATGCCAATTCGGGATAGGCCTCACGATAAGGGCTTATCAGATAATTGACGCCAACCAAACGGTCATAAAACAGATGCCCCGATCGGTACACATTCAGGTTTTTAAGCCAATTTTCTAAACGATTGTCCACACGTACTGCCCACCTTCCGGCACCTACAAATAGGTTATTCACATACCAATTGTCAGATCCTCCACCAATAAATGCAGACCGCTCACCAGCATTAACGAAAATATTGCCGAATACTTTGGTACCACTTGATGCATCATCGTGATATATACCAGAAGTCCTTAATGTTTTCGGAATATTTGCGAGTAGGTTATATTGAATCAGATTGTGCCGCTCTGAAGGATCCCGTCCGATGTAAATCGCCCCCTGATCATCAACTTCCTGTGCAACCTTGTGAATGTAATTATATTCAATTTTATGCGTATTGCCATGAATGAGAATAGCCATACTCGGCAAATCTGATATCTCACAATTTTTGACTGTATTGCCCACACCATAAAGTGCTATCGCCGGACGGTAGGACCGCTCCAAGCGGTTTAGATCAAAAAAGATACAGCCCTCAATGCGATTATTGCCTTTCGTCAATTTGATGCGGTCCCCTCCCGACAACGAAACCCCGCCGGCTCCCAAATGAGAAAAATGACAATGGCGAATGATATTCTGTTCACCTCCTTTCTGATCAAATGTCGGATGACTATACAGATGCTGATGTAGATCGCCAATACTGTTGTCGAGCACTTCTCCCGTACCTTCGTGCTGCAAACGCTCAAAAGGTTTTATTCCATACCCAACCGCAACACCCAGGCTCCCCAAATTACTAAACCTACACGCATCAATCTCGACGGCATAGGTATCCCGCAGGTAAATCCCCATTCCTCTGGATTCTTCAAACTCAATGCCCCTAATCTGTGTATACCGCGTACCGATCAGACTAAAAAATGGTTCTTCCAATACAGAATAGCTCAATGTCTTTATGGGCTTATCAACAGCAAATGACAGCACGCCGCTTTTTCTATCGAGATAAAATTCACCTACAGTATCCAATTCCACCAATAGATTTATACCCCGCCACTGCCTATACTTTTTCTTATAGTCAAAGCCGTATAATGTGGGTTCTTTTGTTGTTATTGTTTTTTTGTTTGGATCAATGGTTTTGACACGGACCATATCATCGGCGTAGCCCCATTTGAAATAACCCGCGATCCAGGGGTCATCTTCCTTTGCCCAGGCATCGATACGTGCTTCTTTATACTGAAAAACACCGCCCCGATTACTCGAATCCCGATTCCGTGGAATGGAACCTGTATCGATCACTTTCCCCATAGGTACCATGCCCTGATTGGGCCAACGCGCCAGATGAAAAGCTATGCCATCCACAAATAATTCGCCCGGAGCATTGCCACTGGCTCTTGAAAAACCAACCTGGCGCAATTGTCCCAGGTCCTTGACACCATGTTCCGGTAAATTCAGTTGGTAGAAATTAACAGATCCATTCTTGCCTGTATGGAGCAAACTTGGTATTGAAAGTGGAATGGAACCTTTAAAAATAACCCTTTCATTGCCATAGGCCCGAATGATGGTGTGACTGTCTCTTTCATCCAATGAAATCCCCGAGTCAAAGAAATAAGTTCCCCCACGAAGAAGCACAAAGGCTGTACGCTCTGGTTTCTCACCTCGCTGTGCGCGTAACAACGTTAGCGCTTGAGCGACCGACGCCAGGGGATGCGCTAGTGTACCGTCTCCATGGTCACTTCCGTCAGGTGAAACAACCAATTGCAGTTGACCATAGCTACAAAATGGAATGAAATACAACAAACTATAACAGAAAATCTTCCGTGCTAAGGTCAACGCTCTTCTAAGATGCTTCATATCGAAAAATTCAACAGACTATAGTCCCCAATTAAATGGTGCCAATAAAATCAATCATGAGTCTTACATATTCATTAAACCGCGTAAAGGGCAACGTTTCGTATCGATCGTAAATATCATGATAGGCATCAATTCCACCCAGGGTGTAGATGAAAAATGAAGGCACTCCTTTTTCGTAAAAAGGATAGTGATCGCTCCGGTTCATTGGTCCACGCACTTTCACCTGAGGTAGGTATTTCTTTTCCGTATTGATTGCCGTTAGTCGTTCGAATTGTTCTTTAAATATCGTGCCGTTCACCACTTGAATGCCATCATCGCCTGTGCCTGCCATATCAAAATTAAGCAGGAATTTAATTTTTTTGAGGTCAATAAGTGGATTCTTAGCAAAGAAACTCGAGCCTAGTAAACCGCTTTCTTCGCCCGAAAAGGCCAAGAAAACCATGTTATAGCGCGGCGGATGTTGCTGATAATAGCGTGCCAGATAGAGCATCAGCGCAGTACCACTGGCATTGTCATTGGCACCGGTAAAAACAGTATGTCTACCGATCGCCCCGACATGATCATAATGCGCCGTGATGACAATCGTAGAGTCCGATGCACTGGTTCCCTTCAGCATACCGCAGACATTATTTGTCGTATAGTCTGGCTGAAAGCGGGCATGGATTGCCAGACTGATCTGCTTTCCCTCCAGCGCTACAGCAGCATTATTTTTCACATAAACAATGGGTCGATTGAGCTGGCTGGTAGCTCCCCGCCAAAGTAGCTTTTGCTTGGTTTGCACCAGAATCCCACGATAATGCCCCCCTTGGGCAAGGTGCAGCAAGGCAGACCGGAATTGGTCGGGCTTCATTGTTTCCAAAGCCTTACGCTCATCAAGTACCAGAAATTTATGTTGAAATGCAGTATTTTGCATCAGTTTATCCAAAGTATCCGTATTAGAAGATATCATGACCTCCGTCAGTCCAAATTTCCCCTTGAGGGACGGACTGGATGCTTCGATCAATACCTGTTCACCCATACGGAGTTTTTGGCCATCTATCGTAATTTTAACATCCTTAGGAAACACGTTTGCGGGCATCACAAAAGGTTGATAATAATGATCGCTCAAGGGCAGTAGTCCGCTCCTTTTAAACTCCTTGGCAATAAAAGCGGCGGCCTTTCGATCACCATCAAATACATATCCACGACCTGCATAGCCCTTTGATGCCAGCTCCTTTACAACAGCTCGCGCATAGTCAACCTGCGCCCGAAGCGAAAAGCTGGAAATAAAGAAAAGAACAAAACAATAACAATACTTAATTTTCATGAGACGTAACAATAGGTAATGAAATAAAAGAAGCATATTGCCCCTGACAATAGATCCGATGTTCCTGCGTCTTGAAGTCCTTATCGGTAGCTTCATAAATGTTCATAAACTGCTGCGGATTTCGATCGACCAAAGGAAACCAGGAGCTTTGTATCTGCACCATAATCTTATGCCCTTTTTTAAATACGTGCGCAGCATCCTGCATATCGAAACGTACTTCCTCAACCCTGTTGGGTTTCATCGCTTCTGGATGAGCAAAGCTTTTTCGATATTTGGCCCGCATAACCTCCCCACGAATCAGACATTGACAATCCGAAAGTTTATCCCCTTTTTTGTAGGGATGCACATCGATCAATTTCACGACAAAATCGGCATCGCTACCAGTGCTGCTGACAAACAGGTTCGCCTGTATATTCCCCATCAACTTCACATCCTGTTCTAAGACTTCAGTTTCAAAGACAAGGACGTCAGGTCGCTGTGCGGCAAAAAATTGATCTTCATACATGTATTTATAGCCGCGCAAAACTGTCTTTTCTCGAGTATAGGGAACAGGTTTGCTGGGGTCAGAAATATAGGAGACATAGGGAGGTGCCGATTTGGGGGCTGGCGTCAAACTCAACTTTCGATCTGCTGTAAAAAACAAGGGTTGTGACCGTACCTCTTCCACAGGCCATGTCCGGTGCGAAGACCAGCTGTTTTCGCCTGTTACAAAAACTGTAGCTGCGGCAAGTCCGTCTTTACCCTGCCCTTTGAGATGGCTTACAAAGAAAGGAAGTTCAATCTCTTTCCGATAATAGCTGGCTGTATTTTGACCAAAATCCAGGCTATCCAGTTGACGACCACTTCCCCTAGACCAGGAACCATGATACCAAGGGCCCATTACTAATTTTACACGGTCAGGCGCAATTTTTTGTAGTGCCTGGTAGGTCTTCAACGGTCCATATAAGTCTTCCTGGTCAAACCATCCACCGACAACAAGCACCTGCGGTTTAAGCTCCCGTATATGGGAAAGATAGGCTCGCGACCTCCAGTAGTCATCATAATTTGGATGAGACATCATTTCGTTCCAAAGGATACTTTCGCCCTTTAAATACTGCTTATTGAGATTGGATAGTGCTCCTGCTTTCAGAAAAAAGGAATACGTTTGATCTGTTCCATAATTGGAAAATCCTGCTGGTCCTTTGCTGCTGATAGAATCCCGCTTTTTACCAAACGAGGATAGAAACGAAAAACTCCCCATCAACATAAAAGCCCCGTTGTGATGGCGATCATCCCCTAGAAACCAATCCGTTACCGGTGCCTGCGGAGATACGGCCCGCAATGCAGGATGTGAATCAATCAGTGACATCGATGCGTACATCCCAGGAGAGGAAATACCCCATATTCCCACTTTACCATTCGATTTTAAATGTTTCACGAGCCAATCAATTGTGTCGTAGGTATCTGTTGATTCATTGACCGCTCCTGGCCTATCTGTAAAGGGACGATTGGCTATAAACTCCCCTTCAGACTTATATTTTCCCCTAACATCCTGATAAACGAAAATGAATTTTTCCTGCACAAATTCCATGCTTGGACCGATCGGAATTCGAAAATTCTGTTCCCCATAAGGTGCAATACTGTAGGGGGTCCGCATTATCATAATCGGGTAACTCTTTGCCGTATCTCGCGGGGTGTAAATTGCTGTATAGAGCTTGTTTCCATCCCGCATGGGAATATAAATTTCCTGCTTTGTGTAATGTGCATAAACATAAACAGAATCCTGCGCTGTATTTTGAGCACGTAATCCCAGGGAGAGCATCAAGCCTGCCAAGGCCAACAACAGGTGTAATCGCATAACATTCAATTTAACAGGTTATATCTTGGTCAACAAGTTACGTATTTCCTTTAAGGTTTAATTTTTTTGATCCCTGTGCAACCAGCTCTTTCTTCCCTTTCGCTCCCGTCTGCTTTACCCTGGACAGGGAATATCCATTGACATCATCCAGTACCAGCATCGGTCTATAATCCTGCTCCCTCAATTTGAGGACTACCCCTTCAAAATGTATGTTTTCTGCATGTCGAATATAAAAACCCCATGCTGGAAGCTCTTTAAATTGGGAAAATTCAGGATAAGATGCTTCCATTTCGGGAATACTGTCGAGATCGGTTCTGCTCGTACCCCGATAGGCATAGTGTTGATTCGATCCACCCGGGTAGCTGATTTCTATATTCCGAAAGGTTACATTTCGGATAGGTGCGTTTTTCAGTCCTACAATGCTCGAGGGTGATGGATTGCGCGGATTATCTTCAATAGGCCCTTCGTAAGAATAACCGCGGTCTGGTTTCTCTTTTGCTACCTCAACTTTTACGTTCTGAATCACAACATTATTCATGGAGCCGATGCGCCCCTTATTCCAACGTGCGCCAATACGCAAATAAAAAGGGTTCCCTGTGTTAAATGCCGTCAGACTATCGACAAGAATATCTTCTACTATGCCGCCATCGGGAGTTGCAATCGTCAAAGCCGAACGAAAGGTATCATAGACTTTATTGTTGATGATACGAATGCGTTTATAACCACCAGCGGAAACAGTACCAAATTTAATACCATTTGCACTCGACCGTGCTGTACAATTGCGGATCTCAACATCTTCACAGCTCTTCGTTGCATCATGCGACTTTAGGCATATGGCATCGTCTGAAGCATCGATAAAAGAGTTGAGCAACTTAAAGTTACGACAATCGACAATGTCGATACCATCATTGTTCCAAAAAGCCTTGCTATCAACTGTGATGCTATCTACGACCGTATTGACACATTGATCATAGACCTGAACCCAGTCGGCTGAATTTTTGATGGTGACACCATGAATACGGACATTTTCGCAAGAGCGCATATAAATGGCCTTTGGCCTTCTATTTCGTGGGCGATCATAGTCTAAGGGATCTTTGAGCACGCCGCTCTGGATCTGTGCAAGCAAATTATAAGCAACTTCACGCCCTTGCCCGTCAATAACGCCCTTCCCTTTAATGGTGATATTTTTAGCGTCCTTTGCATAAATCAAAGCACAATTCGGGACATCGATATTATAGTCATAAATATTGGTTGAGCCGACTAGGATTGCGCCTTCTTCGAGTTGAATATGCACATTCTCTTTGAGCACGACGGTCCCCGTCAGATAACGTCCAACGTAGAATCGTAACGTCCCCCCACCCTGCTCATGAATAAAATCAATTGCTCTTTGTATAGAAGTGGTATTTAATGTTGTTCCGTTCGATTTAATGCCGAAAAGAGAAGCATTGTATTCTTTCGCCTGTAATGTCAGTATACCACCATAAAGGAAGATCATGACAAGAATAAGTTTGATTTTCATAAACATCCGATTTATAATGTTTTACCATTAGCCAAGCGGCTATTTTCTTTGACTACCCGCTGACTTCCCCCCGATTCAACCAGAGCCTTGCCAATTGCCTGAAAGAAAACATTGGACAGGCGCACCGTTTTGGAATTGCTAACATACAAGCCAATGCTGCCCGGGCTATTTATATCCAATGCGCTAAGGGTAACATCTGCACATTGATCAATAAAATGTGCAGCTCCGAGCAGGTTCAATTCCATTATGCCGTTGATCTGGATATTTCTAGAAGCTTTCAAATAAATTAGGCTAATGTCTTCCGCTTTTTCAGATAGATCAATGTTTCCTTTCTGTCTTAGCGCTGCGACCTGGCTACGCAATAAAGACTGCTGCCCATCAATGACACCTTTCCCACCAATCTGAATGTTGGATTGACCGACCGCAACAATCAGTGCTCTTTTGCCATCCTGAAGGCTGTAATCAAAGATGTTGCTGCTGCCGACCAGTACAGCGCCCTCATGCAGTTCGATGGATACATTGGATTTTAAACTAAATGTTCCCGTCAGATAACGTCCGACATAAAAATGCAGCTTACCGCCGCCTTTTTTGGCAATATAATCAATGGCATATTGTATAGATCCCATATTATTGGTTACACCATCGGATTTACAACCGAAAAGCGATGCATTATAGTCCTGAGCGAACAGCTTGAAGCAGCTCGCCCATAACACGATCAAAAATAGATACTTCTTCATGTTAGGCTGTCTAATTAATTTTGACATCTTTTGTTTGATATAAGTGGAAACTGTCCTTTAGCCGATCTCCATCCAAATAGGATTTAAAATCCCAAGCTCCCCCAGTAAGGTCATCGGCAACAATCGTTGGCCTATAGTCTGCACCTTTAATACGGAAAGTCACATTTTTTAAATTGATCTGTTTGGCATGACGGATATATAATCCCCAAGCTGGCAACTCTTTAAACTGTGAAAACTCCGGATAAGCATTGGCCATTTCGGGAATGCCATCCAATGACTTGGGATCAGTCCCGCGGTAAGCATATAATGGATTTCCACCTCCGGGATAAACAATCTCAATATTCTCCAGCGTAACATTTTCGATCTTATGATCAGGTAAACCGATGATGCTTGCCGGAGAAATATTCCGGGGCATATCTTCTACGGGTCCCTCATAACTATATCCCAAATCCGGTTTATTGGCAGGTACCTCAGCATATACATTGCGAATCGTTATATCTTTCATAAAGGGTTTCTTTCCCTTGCTCCAACGATCGCCGATACGCAAGAAAATGACATTACCGGTATTGATACTTTTGACACCGTCCACAAGTATATTTTCAACGAACCCACCATCTACAGCAGCAAAAGTGATTGCCGATCGATAGGTATCATAGACCACCAGATTTCTGACAACAAAATTTCGGAAACCACCACGGGATACTGTCCCAAACTTGAGGGCACTGGCACTGGAGCGCGCTGTACAGTTTTCGACCAGCACATTCTCACAGACTGCATTTGCATCGTGTGACTTGAAGCAGATGGCATCATCAGCCGCATCGAAATAGCAATTCCGGATCACTACATTCTTGCAGTCTACCACATCGATGCCGTCATTATTCCAATAGGACTTACTGTCTACATAAATGCCTTCCACATGGAGGTCTTCACATTGGTCGTAGGTCTGATTCCAACTACCGGGGTCACGCAAGGTAATATCCTTAATCAGTACATTTTTACACTCCCGGAAGTAAATGTTTTCGGGACGGTTCCATTCCCGCAGTCGATCTAATTTAAGTTCATCCTGCACTATTCCCTTATGCACATTTTGAATGGCATTCATTGCTGTCTGAAAACCGCGACCATTGATTGTTCCTTTTCCGATAATACCAATGTTCTGTTGTCGAATTGCGTAGATCATCGACTGCCAATTGACTACGGTATCTTTATGATAATCAAAAGGATTGTTGGACCCCAAAAGATTTGCCCCCTGATCCAGTTGTAAGGTCACGTTGGACTTCAGATAAAACGATCCCGTGATGTAGTTGCCTGGGGTAAAGACAAGCTTTCCACCGCCCTTGGCCGTAATATAATCAATTGCGGCCTGGATAGACCGTGTATTCAGTGCTTCACCATCACCGCGAATACCAAAATCTACGGCTTGGTAATCCTGCGCTGCGACCAGCCTGACTGTTAAAGCCTGGATGATGAAAAGAAAAATAGGTAATATTTTCATGATTTAGCTTGTATATAAAGTGACTGGACCGATCAGGCCCATAGATTGTATTTCCTGCTCCCGACCTTTTCTGTTGACCCAATATTGCGCATTTTCATTATCCTTCAATGTTTTCAAATAATTTCCCATGGTGGTCGTAATACGCACTTCGATCTGGTTCTCCCCATTTTTTAACACGGCAGCGAGGTCGTAAATCCGCCTTCCATACCATTTTACGCCAAGTGATTGGCCATTGACAAAAACCTCAGAAACACCCGCTACTTTTCCAAGATTCAACAGGCATTGCCCTGCTGCAGACCAGTTAAATGAACGCTGATAGATTGCTGTTCCTGAAAACCACATCAATTGTTCATCCTCTTTAAAGTCTATCAGACGCGGTAGTACCAGTTGTTGGGATGTACCTTCCTGTTTATGTTTTAATTCCACTTTCCATTGGGTACTCAAATCCAGCACATGGCTTCCAGTTGTTGCCAAAGGCTGCCAAACCGTACCTTCCCGATGGTTGTCAAATACAAAAAGAAAAGCGTCTGTAGGCCCCATATCCAGTAACAAACTGTTTTCACGATCCAAGATTACCCGAGAACGTCTGCCCGTATCCAGATCCCATAGCCAACATGTTTTCTTTCTAATTTCGGGCGCAATAAATGAGATGTTTAGTCTTGCACTATTCGCACGGTGCGCGTTCTGGATGAAATAGCATTCACTACCATCATCCCGAATAGATCGCATCTGCATCACATAGCGATTAGGCTGATCGATATGCAGGTAATGGGGTAACCTGAACCGCTGCATGGCCAAATGGTACCAGTCCATAAAGTTATTGTCTTCAGGCTTAGGTGTGGCAATAAATCGATCTGGATAGGATTGCAGCTTACGCAGTAAAGCTTGTACCTCGGCATCATTTTTCACCTGATCTTGCAATCCTAGGCTCATCTGTGGTAACGTTTCAATCGCCACGATACGCCCACCAGATTGAACAAACTCTACGAGACGAGCCATGGACTTCGGCGACATCCGCTTAATACCGGGCAAAAAAAGCACACTATATTTTCTTTTACCATAACATAGATTTCCCTTCTCTACCTTACAATCCTGCAGTATCATCTCCGTTATATAATCTGCATTCCCACCATTTTTGCTGATAGCTTCCCAGAGCAGGGAGGTATAGGGTACATTCAATTTCTCAGGAAAAGGATCCGTTTGCACGCCATTCTCCGTCCAGAGATCATAATTGGCGGGTAAAATGGCCATATCTGCGAAATAATCGCCCCGCTGCAGCTGTGATGAAAGGCGGGCTTTGTAATTATTTAAATAGTTAAAATAGGGCCACCAGTTGTTGCGTTCGTTATAAAAAGAGCCGTATTGAATCCATCCAGGAAAAGCAGCTTCCAAGGGCGAATAATTAAATCCATGCCAAACAGAATGTGTAATCCCGGTCATTGCACTCTGATCCGATCCCAGCTTTAACAATTCGAGCTGCGTATTAAAAACAAGGTAAGTATTGGTCATCTCCTCGCAGCTTACAAGTCGTTTTCCTTTCAGGTGTGCTGCGGAGGAGACATATTTGTCGATCATGGTATAACCACGGCCCCGACGATAGTCTTCATCAGGCATCTCTTCCCCCAGCTTATGGCGCAAATAATTTGTTGTCCACGATTCCCCTTCCGGAATATCGTAGTCCAAGCTGCTTTCCAATGGAAAAAACCCCCTTCCATAGGCCTGTGCGCGCGATTTCACCCCTAACGAACGACACCAGTTGACATAGGTATCCGTAAAACGTTCCTTCAATAAACAGGCTTTTGTATATTCATAATCAAAGCGCACACGATTTAGAATCTCAGTAAGTTCCGTTCCTTTTTTTGCACCGTAATTTTCGTCGACCACAGCCCCCAAGCGCCCCACCTTAAATAAGATAAAAGGCAAATAAGGCATAATATCATAACCGCGACGGCGCTGAAACTCAACAGCAAAGTCGTCACACCAATTACAACCTTCGAGCTCCATGCTGTCGGTGAACAATGCCCGTACATAGTTTTTTAATGGTCCTATCTGCTGTTGCATTTGTGTAGACATACGCTCGAGGTAACGAGACACAGTTTCCTTATCCATGTGATTGAGTATGGATCCCGCTGCGCCCGGGGCTCCATTAATGACGGAGGCAAAAGCTTTAAATTTCACCAGGAAATAGAGGATATGCTTTCCTGGAGGAACAGGGATTTCAATTTTATCTTTGCCGATTTCTGCCGCATAATCAACCGCATCATCGATAGACTGCATCGGATCTTTGACCAATTTAATGGCAAGGATCTCGGGACTGCGCAATGGGTTTTTATCCGTTACAGCGGGGTCTATCATATTAAAAACATGGTAGGGCCGGACAACATAGGTTGTAGGTCCCTCGATGGGTTCACAATGCACCAGTATAACCTGGGCGGTTTCTTCCTCCCGAAGATCTTCCGAACCAAAAGGCCAACCGGATCCAACGATGAGATCGGTGGTCATACCCATCTTTTTTGCTTCATTGGCTGTATACTGCACCATGTCTACCCATTCCTTGCTCAGCCATTTTAATGCGGGTATGCCCATATCATCGGTACGCTTCGGAAAGGAAATGGGATTGATTTCCACTCCACCTATTCCGGCATCCTTTAATAGCTTCAGTTCGCGGAGCAGTTCATTTTTATTGATTTTATTGCCATTCCACCACCAGCGCACAAAAGGTCTTTGTGTAGTCGACGGATTTTGAAACAGTGTATAATAGCTTTCCATATCCACCGATTCCTTACCTAATGCTTTCAAATGCCCGGCAAACAAGAAGGAGGCCCCCAATAAACTGCTTTGCTGTAAAAATATTCTTCGCTTCATCATGCTGAAATTAGGTTATAAGGTGCCTTGATAGGTAGTTTTTCATCCATAAGTTTTGCTTCCATTGGCGCTCACAATCGAGCGCTTGATTCCCTGAGGGAATGAGATACGGTGGCGGACCAAATTCAGTCGTCATGGTCAGCCGCGCATCGGGTTTATTAAGGTCTATCCAGCGTTGCCAGACAGCACAGTGTGTGGCGACAATATCCCGATAGATTTTTTTTCGGACATCAGGTACCTGGGATCCCTGGCTATGTCCAACACGGGCATGCACATGTTTTACATGGGGCAACAGACGCTTCAATTCCTCCTGTCGATCTTCAAGAAAACTCTCCGAGACACAATACCAATGTGAGATATCCAAGGTCAGTTTTAACTGCGGATATAACTCCGCCATTGGCGCCACGGTATGCAGTCCATAACTCCATTTATTACGGTGAGTTTCCTGCAAAATTTCGATCCCATATTGTGTTTCAACACGCGCACAAAGTTGTAGTCCTGCAAGCACATCGTCGGGCGAGAAATACTCCCGACCCATCTGCACCGATATAAAAAGTGGAGCGAAATATTTTTCCGCCAGCTTTCCATAGTAGTTTAACTGTTCTTCCAACAGCGCGAAGTACGCACTGATTGAGTTCACCTTTTTTTGAACACAGGTTACAATCGTGTAGCTGAGCTTATACTTCTGCAATAGTTTTACGACCTTCTCCGGATCGGTATCATCGCCAAAAGGAAACCATTCGACTCCGACATAACCAGCCTTCACTACACGATCCAGAAAATCTTCCCATGCAACATGCTCATTTCCCCAGCGCGGATAAAAAAAGTCAAGTTTTACCATCCCGCGTGGTAGATTAGCGGATTTTGTTCGTCATTATTCAAGAGATCCCCTACCGCTAAAGTTGCGCGGTAATCTTCCGGCAAAATATTCGCTTGTCCATTGAATACATTTCCGTCAGGCATGTACGCACAGGTCATAGCTCTTCTAAACCCATTGGTCATGTTAGGTCCGGCTCCATGGATCGTTAATCCATTATGGAACGTACAACTTCCCGCTTTGAGCGGTGTAGCCACTGGATTGACTCGTGCAAGCTCGGGATAGTGTTCAAAAATTGTCCCCATATTTTTTCCGATACCGAGATTCTCAAATCCGGTTTGCTTGTACGATTGCGGAACGAAATACATGCAACCATTTTCCAGTGTAGAGTCATCAAGTGCAATCCATATGGAAAGTGCGTTTCGATCGGCGAATGACCAAAAAGGCGTATCCAGATGCCAGGCGGTAGGATTCGCAAATGGACGTTTAAATAGCGCTTGGTCATGCCAGATACGGATACCGTCAACACCGGCCAGCTTTGCGGCCATTTCCCCAATCCGCTGGTCCACCATCAATTCTTTTACCTGCTCGCTGGTCTGCCAGAGGTTCAACAATTGATCAAACACTTTTCCAAAGTAATCTGCATCCTTATTGATGCCATCATCTTCGCCAACTTTAGCTTCCTTTCCCGGCATTTTCTGACCTGCACGCTGCTCTACAGCTTCAAATACAATGGTACGCCAGGTTTCCAGCTCTTCGGGATTTAAAAAATCTTCTATAACGATGTAACCATTTTCTTGGTAAAAGGCTATCTGTTCTTCAGTCAATTGGTTCTTCATATCATTAAATTTTAGGTTTTATCGAAGTAAACTACAGTACTTGAAAATACACAAGATCAGCTACAATTGTATCCTGAACTATCCTGTATTTTTGAGGAAGTACCAGCAAGGACGATTACTATCCCTACTGGTACTTAGCGAAATGAAATCATTAAATCTGTTGGCTCATTTAATTCTGAACCATCTTATTATTATATAACATTTCATCCAAAGGTATCTGTAGCGTCATTTTACTAACAGGGTAAGTTGATTTATCCACATGTGTGGCTGAGCCAGCACGGCCGACAGCAATGTTCCAGCGTTTATTGTTATAGAATTCACGTCCGCCCTCACCCCAGAGCTCCAATCGCGTTTGAAATTGAACCATCTCCAAGGTCGATAAACCCTGCATAGAAGTATAGTTATCACAGGTCAATGTGGTTTGCCCGGCTTTTGTTCGTGCAGCTAACAAGGTGTTTAACGTTTGTTTCGCACTTTGGTCGTCTTTATTCTGTGCCTGCGCTTCAGCTTTCATCAGTAATACTTCCGAACTGCGCATATAATAACAGCTCACCCTTCCCACATTCTTTTTATCGTCGCTTCCCAAGCCGTGGGTAGCAGCAAATTTGAGGTTGGTATACATTGGAATAGTTCGTTTATCACCATTGGTCGGGTAAGTATAATCCCCCCAATCCGATGCCATAAAGCAACCCATTCGATAGTCCCGGTTATCAATTTTGGCATACAGCCGATTGTCAATCCGCTGGAAACCTTGTCCAATTCCGCCGTTTCCTTCAGCAAAAGGATTCATCCACCAATTGTGTACGGTAACTGCCTCTCCAAGTGCAAAACCAAACAACACTTCGGGATTAACGGTAATATTGAGAAAACCATTTTGCTCCGGTCTCATTTCAGGTGCCGCCTGCGTTCCTTTATTCGTGGCGCCATAGGTTGCTTGGCTCATTAAGGTTGGGTACTTGGTCAGTATTTCGTTGCTGGCACTGATTGTCGTATTCCAGTCACCGGTCCATAACGACACTTTTGCCTGCATAAAATAGGCTACACCAAGGTCAAAATCGGATGGGTCTGTTGTAAAACCAATTCCCGCTTCTTTAAAAAGTCGGATCGCTTCATTGATATCGTTTTTGATAAAAGTATAGGTCTCATCTGCAGTAGATCGTGCCTTGCTTTCCTGAACCGGGGAATAGGTATCATAAAGCGGCATGCCTAATTTGGCTTTTCCTCCCTGCTGGTAGGCATTCTGATAGTTTTCCATCAGGTAATTATAGGCGTAGGCACGCAATATCAGTCCGCGCCCTTTGTATTCCTGCAATTTTTTATTCGTACCGACAGTCTCTGGATTAAGATAGTTCAGCATTTTATTTGCTGTATTGACCATATTCCAGGCATAATTCCAATAGGGGGTGTTTTTGTCTGAAGCATCTGAAATAAAATCCAGCAGATTATATTCGTCGGAGCCAAATATGTTAAGCAATCTGTTTCCGAATACTATATCATTACCTTCGAGGTTGCGCATAACATCAAATCCTTGGTTGCTTCCATAACGTGACTCGGATGATAATGCGCCAAAGTTGACCAGTTTAGGCATATTGTTCGCCATACCACCCAATACAACCTGAATTTTCTTCTCATCACCACTTTCCAGTAGCTTCCGGATCTGTTCATCCGTGATACTATTTGGGGGGGCAATGTCCAATTCCTTACTACAAGAAAACAATAATGTCATCGCCAATGCACATAAAAATATCTTTTTCATAACTGATTTTTTAAACATTAAAATTCCAAACTTACACCACCGGAGAATGTTCTCATGGTCGGATAAGAATATGCAGCCACTTCAAATCCACCGACAAGAGACTGACGCGGATCTATTCCTGAATGGGCTGTTTTCATAAAAAGATTATCACCAGACGCGAATATCCGAAGTCGCTTGATTTTCATTTTTGATAAGATACTTTCCGGCAAAGTATAACCGATCGTCACATTTTTAAAATTGAGATAGGAAGCACTGAATAAGCCCAAATCACTGTAGAGCCAGCTTCCTGTCGTCGCGCCATTGCCATAGGTATTACCATACATCACCATAGGGAATTTTGCACCCGTGTTGTTCGGTGTCCAGGTATTACCGATGAGTTCAGAAGAAAGCGCTTTTCCAGGATCTTCGCTCACATATAAATTGTTTCCATACTCCGTACTAAAAAACTTTCCGCCCAATTGGTAAGCCAATGCCACATACAGATCAAAATTCTTGTAACGCAAAGAAGTACTAAATCCGCCTATCCATTTCGGTAGTGCACTTCCCATTTCGTAGCGGCTCGCTTTTGAATAATCTGTGGTTGTTATACTTTCACCCTCTTTATATCCAGGATAGGTACCTGCGTCAACATCGGCTTTGCTAATCTGATGATAGTACAGGGGTAAACCTGTATTTTGGTCCACACCGCCATATTTCAACATATAGAGGTTAAAGAAATCTTTGTTGACTCCACGTAAATAGGTAATATTTGCTACTGCGCTTGTTCCCGCAGCAGCCCAGGCATCAGTACCTGCGGTCCAATTTCCTCCTAAAGCATCTGAACCGACACCATTTGGTACAGCTTTCAGCTTGGTCGTATAATGTGTGCCGTTTGTCGACACTGTCCAGCTGAAATCAGGCTTTTTGATGATATCTACCGATAGGTCGATTTCAAAACCTTTATTTCCGATTTTTGCGGAGTTCGTCGCGATGGAAGACTGTCCTTTGGATATGGCAATAGGCTGATTCCAGATGGCATTTACCGTGACGCGGTTATAATAATCGAGTGATCCACGTACTCGTCCAAAGAAGCTAAAATCAATACCACCGTCTAACGTATGTATGTTTTCCCAGGTTAATTGGTCATTGACATATGCATTTTGATTTAAGGTGATATTTGCAGGAATACCCGTTCCATTTGTCGTCTGTGTATACGTGGCGGCGTAACTCCATGTTTGGTATCCCGAATAGTTGGATATTCCATTCTGATTACCAATTACACCATAACTGCCGCGTATTTTTAGGAGGTCGATCCAGCTTTTGCTATTTTCCATAAATTGCTCACTGTCGATACGCCAGCCTCCACCAACGGACCAAAATGTCCCCCAGCGTTTATCTTTCAACTTGAATTTTGACGAGCCATCCCGACGGACAGATCCCTGAAAAAAGTACCGGTCGTTGTAGTTGTAATTGACCCGGGAAAAATAACTTTCCATGGTACGCTTATCCTCACCACCACCCGGATTAGGGAATGTTCCGCCATCATACCGTCCAACAAAGTTGATATAGGACGCAAAGTCATCGATCAATGCATAAGACGAGCGGTAGTTGAGCTGTTCGTTCTTAAATGAATCATATTCATGCCCCAAAAGAGCCTCTATATTGTGTAAGCCTACTGTTTTAGAATAATTCAGTAATTGTTGCAGGTTCAAAATCGTTGTATTGGATGCGGTCTTACCAAAGGCTCCAATGCCTGCGGCTTGTCCCGATTCGCTGTTCCAGTAACGTGTACGCATCTCATTAAACTTATCCATCGAGACATTTGCTGTAAACGTAAAGTCTTTCAGGAATTTGGCCTGTCCATAGACCCGTGTTGTCCAATCGTCGGATACACGTTGATCCAAATCATTGTCAAGCACCGTCAAAACATTGGTAGAAGATAGCGCTGCCGATGTTAATCCCAGTGGAGAGTAGGTATCTCCGGCAAGCACATGGACTTTATTTTTTCCATTGTCATCGATCAGGGCGCCATTTTTATCGCGTGCATAAAGTTGCACCAGCGGATTCTGTCCATTGATAAACCGAAACACATTGGCGGTAGAACTACCCGGGTTACGGCCAAAGCGTGTCGCCGGCGATTGTGTCGTCCGATTGGAGTAGCCAATATTAGCGCCCAATTTCAGCCAGGCATTCAATTGTGCATCAAAATTGGCACGTCCATTATAGCGTTTGAAGGAAGAACCCCGAATATAAGATGGATCTTCCAGGTACCCACCTGAAAGGAAGTAATTTACTTTATCGTTGCCACCGGAGGCCGATAGATCATAATCTTGTCGCAATCTATTCTCCAGTAGATAATCATCATATCTGTCGCTATATAAGAGGCGAGCTCCAGGATTCAATTTACCATCTGTATTGACGAGGTATGCGCCACTCATGGTTGAACTTGCATCAGCTCCTGTGCCTGAGGGTGTATAAACCGCTCCCGGCACATCATACAACATCCAGTTACCTAAACTGTTCCGTTGAAATTTAGTCGTCGATCCGATGTAGTCAAATAGGTGCGAACTGGCAAATTCAGCAGCCTGTTCGTGCGACATATTCGGATTCTGCACATTTGTCGTATATCTTTTTGAGATACCGGTACCATCCACCCCATAGCGTACAGAGTTGTAAACAGAGAGCCAGGCAAATTCATAAATATCCTTCGGATTGGAAATTTTATCGAATTGATATGGTCCTACCTGATTGACGCCGAGCTTTCCTTCAAATGAAATACGGGGCTGCCCGGAAATGCCTTTTTTTGTCGTCACCAGGACTACACCGTTGGCACCTCTGGCACCGTACAGGGCCGTCGATGCCGCATCCTTCAAGATAGAAACACTCTGGATATCTTTTGGATTTAAAGTGGCGAGCGGGTTATCATTTTGTGCAGGAACACCATCAATGACGACCAGAGCGTTTGAGGTATTCTGACTCGCCGAGCCTATACCACGCACGCGAATTCCCATGTCGATACCGGGCTGTCCATCCACTGCAGACACCTGGATACCGGGTGCAGCTCCTTCCAAGGCCCTACTTACAGTCGAATTTGACTGCATATTCAATGCTTTATTGTCGATGGTGGATACGGATCCAGTCAGATCCTTTTTTTTCGTCGCACCATAAGCAACGACAACAACTTCATCCAGTACAGTGTTGTCTTCCTGCAGTTCAACACGAAGTGGGATCCCCACAGTCCCTTCCATATTTTTTGCGATGTACCCTACATATTGTATTGAAAGAACAACTTTGTTGCTCCCGACAGAAAGGGTAAAATCACCATTTTCATTTGTTGAACTAGCATTTTTACCACCGACTTCTTTAATCGAAGCTCCAGCGATAGGTCGCCCGCTCTTGCTACCCACCACATGACCCTGTATAGTCCTGGTCACCTGAGCAACTAACGCAAACGGCATTCCCATCATCATTGCCACGCAAAGAATTAATGAGTAATGTTTTAATTTACTTTCCATTCTGATTAGAGGTTTAATTTAATTTGGTTTAATTTGTTTATAATTCTATATCGAAGTAATAGAAAACAAACTGAACAGCTGTACCGTACTATCCTGTTCTAAAATCATTTACGAAATAGGATGTGGCTTAAATAATTTTAATTCCACCAAGTTTTGTGGGATCTCCGCTGTGTTCCAATGCTGGTGCATCAACAGTGCTGCACCCAATGCTGTTGCTTGTGGCATCGCTGCAGCAAATACCTCCATAGTTGGAAATTCACGCGCAATCAAACTCATATAGATCTGATTTCGGCTAAATCCACCATCGACAAATATCCGTGTAGCCTCTGTACAGCGAAGAACAAGTTGGGTGGCAGCCACCTGTGCCTTGACCAGACAGCAGACTAAGCTATGGTAAGCAGTTTGATAATCTGGATAACGATGTAGGTCAATGGCTTCAAAAGATTTCAAATCTATTGTTTTCGGAAGATCAAGCTCCGTCAAAGCCGCGATAATGTCCCAGTCGATTTCAAGCGTTCTGAATTTGGCTGTGGTCACTCCAAAGAAATCGGCAATACGCTTTGATTGAATCTCATGTTCATACCCTGCAAATAAACGTGACGCTTTTACGGGTGTGCCGCGATAGGAAAGATAGAACAAACAATCCTGCTGCAGCTCCGCTATTGTCAAATCGATCGACGCAAATGGGTTTAATGAAATACACCAAGTGCCCGTAGAAATCAAAACAAAGGGTTCTTTATTACTCATGAGATAAGGAATAAGTGCCGCGGAACTATCATGTAACCCTGCTCCAACCCAATATGATTTACCTAGAAACGTACTTTTAAAGGCTGTATCGCCCGAAACAATTGGCGGGAAAGCCCCGATCAGGCCTTCGTCTTCTACCCATTGATGATAATGATGCTGTTTAAAGTCCCAAAGTGCGGTATGGCAGCCGATGCTGGTCAGATCTGTACATAACTTGCCTGAAACCAAAAAGCTTAAATATTGAGGTAAGTGCACCGCATAGGCAAGCTGCTTGAATAAATCAGGCTTTTCACGCTTTAGACGCAAGAGCTGTAAGCCCGAATTCAGGCTACCCAATGACGGTGATGCCGTTGCCAATGAAAATGCGACAACACCGCCATACGCATCATATAACTGTTGCTGCATATCCGCAGGAAAATCCTTGAGGTAGTTGTATAAGGGAGTCAAAGGCTTGCCCTGTGCATCAATATAAACGAGGCTTGCCCCATAGGCCGCAAAGTTAATTGCCCGAATATCAAATTCGTCCCTTCGGAGTACCTCATGTAAGGCATCAAAAATCGATAAACGAAGGCTTTCAAGGTTTTCACAGGGATCCCCATCTTCATCGACAGTTTCTAAAAATCGCGCAGATCGTTCCCATAGCACGCTATAGTTTTTATCAAATAAAAGAAGTTTTTTATTCGTTTTTCCAACATCAAATACGGCTACGACAGGTATACTTTTGTTTTCCATGTCGTGTATCTTTTAGAGGCCTGTAGCAACGCTATTTTTTCCCCTTTCCTCTACCAATCTATCTCGTAATGCCTGTTTCCTAAACAGCCCTATGGGATCCAATGCCGCACCGCTGCGTCGTCTCGCTTCAGCAAGCAATGGCCTTACATCGGTTCGAAATGCCTGTTGTAAAATCTCCTGAGCAGCGGCCACATCGTTTTGAGCTTGCGCCTCCCGAAGAGATTTCCGATCGATAAGCAAGGCTTGCGCATAGGCTATTTTAATGGCTTCTACCGATTGTAGTAAATCGACTAATGGGTCTTTCAGATTATGCGAAGCGTCAATCATCCAGCCTAAAGCGGATTCATGCGCCATTCCTCGCGCATCCATCCCATCGATCAATTCGCTGAATATCAAAAACAATTGGTAAGGTTTCATACAACCTGCTGTCAGATCGTCGTCGCCATATTTGCTATCATTAAAATGAAAGCCGCCCAATTTCCCTTCCATTAACAGCAGCGATACGATTTGTTCAATGTTTGTATTCGGTAGATGATGCCCAAGATCTACCAAGGTAAATGCCTGCGGACCTAGCTTATTTGCTAAAAGTAAAGACTGTCCCCAATCGCCAATGGTCGTCGAATAGAAATAAGGTTCAAATGCCTTATATTCAATAAACAGGCTCCAATCTATAGGTAGATGCGTATAGATTTCCTGTAGGCTAGCAAGGGTATTTTCAAAGGCCTGTCTAAAATTCAGCTGCCCAGGGAATGATGAACCATCAGCCAGCCATACCGACAAGCATGTTGATCCCAACTGCTTCCCAAAGTCGATAACTTCTATATTATGATCTATAGCCTGTTGGCGTACGCGTGGATCAACGTGATGCAAAGACCCAAATTTATAACTGTGTTCCTGCCCGACCTGATCTTGAAATGTATTTGAATTCATCGCATCAAAGTGAATTCCAAAAGTTGCTGCGTACTGCTTCAACGCTTCAGCATCTTTAGGAATATCCCAGGGAATATGCAACGAAATAGCATCACTCGATCCATTCAATGCATGCAACAGGCCGACATCCGCAATTTTCTGCTCCAGTGTTGCCGGTTCACCGGCACCGGAGAAACGGCCAAAGCGCGTTCCACCTGTACCCAATGCCCAACTTGGGATAGCAATCTGGAATTTTTGTAGTTTTTCTAAAATTTCTTCTTTTTGTACAATCTCGTGAGAAACAAAATCAAAGGCTCGCTGGTGCCTCTCCTGCAATTGGTCATTATGTGCGGCGATAGCACACTTGTCTAAAATCATAATAGTACTGTTTTCGGTTTATTAAAATAGGGTATTGTGGTTTCTTGATCTATTGAAAACACAATACCGAAGATAGCGAAATTAGCGCACAAATGCCATTGCTACGCCACCGTCTACATTGAGTATATTACCTGTAGATTTCGAGAGCAAACCACCTACAAAACAAAAACAGGCATTTGCAATATCTTCAGGTAGAATCACTTCATTCAACAAGGTCCGCTTCGCATAAAATGTAGGCAGTTCCTCGATCTGAATACCATAAGCCTTTGCGCGCCCCTCGGCCCATCCCCCAGCCCAAATATTGCTATCAGAAATCACCGCATCGGGGTTAACAACATTAACACGAATTTTGAATGGCCCAAGCTCCGCGGCACACAATCTACTTAAGTGCAATTGTGCACCTTTTGCACTCCCATAACCAACATTATTTGGGCCACTAACAAGTGCATTTTTGCTGACTATATTTAAGATATCACCACCGATGTTCTGCCCTTTTAAAATTGGTGTGATGGCTTGGGTGACCAAAAATTGTCCTTTAACCAATACATCATACAGTAGGTCCCAATCTTGTTGGGTATGGTCCTCGATCGATTTAGAAATCGACAATCCAGCATTATTCACAATTATATCTATCCCGCCAAAGGCTAAAACAGTTTTATACAACGCTTCTTGGATCTGTTCTTCTTCGGTCACATCCAGCAAGACGGAGATAACTGCATCTTGGCCAAATTGCGCGACGAATTCTTGCTCGCACTCCGCCAAACGTTCAGCATTAATATCGTTCAGCACAACCACGGCCCCTTCCTGTGCCATTTTCTTGGCTATCGCTTTTCCGATTCCACCACCACTTCCCGTCACCAAAGCAATCTTTCCGGAAAGTGATTTCGGTTTGGGCATACGCTGCAATTTAGCCTCCTCAAGTAGCCAATATTCGATATTGAAGGCCTCCTGACGCGGCAATGCGGTGTATTCACTAACAGCCTCTGCCCCTTTCATAACATGGATTGCATTGATATAGAACTCAGCAGCTACACGTGCCGTTTGCTTATCTTTTGCGAAGGAAAACATGCCAACGCCTGGGTATAAAATGATCACCGGATTTCTATCGCGGATAGCGGGACTATTATCGTGCTTACAACTTTCATAATAGTGGGTGTACATATCCCGATACTGTTCAAATAAAGGTATCAATTTGGCCTTCAGCTCTTCGACATTATCTAAATTTTCATTCTTATCCAAGTTCAGTACCAAAGGCTGAATCTTTGTCCGTAAAAAATGATCTGGACAGCTGGTCCCCAATGGAGCCAGGCGTTCGAGATCGTTAGAATTGATAAACTCCAGCACAGCCTCATCATCGGTAAAATGGCCAACCATGTGTCTTTCACTTGAACAAAATCCCCGAAGAAGAGGGGCTAATTTAGCCGCTTGTGCACTGCGTTGACTTCGCTCCAGACTGGTTTCTTTTTGTCCACCAAAAACGGATTTTTTGGTATTATAATTTTCTTCAAGATAAGCTGCACAGGTTTCTATTGCATCCAATGAATTCACATAACATTCATGTGCGGTGTCTCCCCATGTAAACAAACCATGTGATCCCAACATAATACCCCGAATACCCGGATTTTCTGCTAAACAGGCTCTTAACTTGAGGCCCAGATCAAATCCCGGTCGCTGCCAATCTACCCATCCGATGGCGCCATTAAACAATTCTTGTGTAATCTTCTTCCCATCTTTTGCAGCGGCAATAGCAATGGCTGCATCGGGATGCAAGTGATCAATATGTTTAAATGGTAAAAACCCATGTAATGGCGTATCAATAGAGGGGGCTTTAGAATCCAGATCGTAAATACAATAGTTAAATAGTTCAACCATTTCATCTTCGTGTTCCAAGCCTTGGTAGACCTGCTCTAAACTGCGCAGCCGTTGAAGATAGAGTGCTGCCAACCCCGATTTTTTAAGCGTCCCAATATCTCCGCCTGAGCCCTTTATCCACATCACTTCCACATCCTCTCCGGTCAATGGATCTTTTTCAAAAACTTTACAGGAGGTATTGCCCCCACCATAATTTGTGATTCTTAAATCCGCACCTAAAATATTCGAACGATATAATAATAAAGCCACTTCATCACCGCCTAGTGTACGTGCTTTCTCATCGTCCCATAAGTAATTGACATGTTTGTACATTTTCACCTCTTCTATATAGTTTAAGTATTAATTTTCTAATGTCCTTGCAAAGCCCACTATGCAAATGGAAATGATAATTGTGATAATCCCAGCAATAATGGAACGATAGGTTAAACGGTCTACCCCTCGCCATTCTTTTAATACAACACCCCAGGCATTTGAAATAAGAATGATGAAAGCCATATGTAATATCCAGGAGCTAGCGCCATTGCCCAGTCGGCTCTCCCCCATACCATAAAAGAAAAATTGGAGATACCAGGTTGTCCCAGCGATAGCACATAAAAGAAAATTCCGCAACTTCGGCACTGCTGGTTTCGTATAATCTTTAAAAGACTTATTCTTGACGAGCAGATAAAGACACCAAATAAAATTTGTCATAAAGCCGCCCCAAAGAATTACGATATAGGTTACATTATTTTGATAGAGAAATTCTCCCTGATTGGGGTTAGCAGCCTTCCATAGCGCATTGCTCACCTCCGCCATGGGTTTCCCAGACTCTATACCGAAATTGAAGCAGGCACTTAGTATACCCGAGACGATCGCAACCACGATACCTAAACCGAAGTTGTAATCAGATTTACTTTCGGCTGATAATGTTGAAAGGTGTTTTTCTTTGGACATACCAGCCTTACCACATAGATAGACTCCGACCAAGCAGACCAACAGTCCAATGAGAATGCAAACACCCGGCTGTGTCGTAAAGAAGTAATCGATGCCATGTTTACCCGCGGCCCGATTGAAAAAATAATAAATGCTAGGCATCAAGGAGCCAAACACCATGCTGAGTCCCAAAATAATACTACTTCCCAACGATACGCCGAGGTAACGCACACCAAGACCATAAGTCAGACCGCCTATCCCCCAAAGCATACCAAACAAAAAAGTATAACTTAAAATGGAATTATTGGTCTCTTTAATAATCGCCATAAAATTGGGTATCGTGAGCATGGCCGCGATTGGAGGTATAATGATCCACGAAAAAAGTCCACCCAAAATCCACATGGATTCCCAGGCCCAACCTTTCACCTTTTTATAGGGCACATAAAAACTTCCAGACGCAAAACCGCCTATAAAGTGGAATATTACTCCGAAAACAGCATTCATTATCTATGTATTTAGGTATTACATAGCTAAAGTAAATGATTTTAAAAAAGGAACTGTTATGCACTGTTATGTTGTAACGACAAAATAGTTACGCTATAGCTAAATTATTTCGATACAGCCCCTTATCCTGCAACAAATTTTGATTACTTTTAATTATTAATTACCGACAATTCATTGAAAAAATATTTGCTATTCTTAGATACGGAAACATCTGGTTTACCGAAAAAGTGGAACAAAAGTTACAAGGACGGTGACAATTGGCCCCATATTTTGCAATTGGCCTGGATCATCTATGACGAAGAACATCATGAAGTTAAACGAACCAATAAATATATTTACGAGCCGTTAATACCAATCAGTCCTGCATCAGAACAGATTCATGGATTGACGCCACCTTTTCTAATGAAATATGGTGAAAAGAAAAAAGACGTATTACGGAAATTCAGTCATGACATCAAAAAATATAAGCCACAGCTTATCGGGCATTTTCTTTCCTTTGACCTGCAGGTTTTAGCGGCCGAATTCTATCGATCCAATTTGGCTATTCCATTTCATAACTTAGCTTATTTTTGCACCTTGTTACATAGCAAAAAATACGTTCGGAATCCGAATATGGTGCATCTTCCCCTTTCGTCACTACATGAAACATTGTTCGCGAGCCAGCCGACAGACATGCATAATGCTGAAAAAGATGCCGAAATTACCGCTAAATGCTATTTTGAAATGATGCAAAAGGATGAATTATCCGAGCAGGATATACAAAATCAGCAAGCTGAATTCGAAAACATCTGTTAATGTGACTTCCATGAAAAACCCCGACGCTATCCTACCCCTACTGAAATCTACTCAGCCATTTCAAATTCTACCCGAAACCCTACAATTGAGTATTGTCGACAGATTCAATGAACATCGTTTTTCCAAAGACACCCTAGTTTATCGGCAAAACATTACCGATATGGATGGTGTTGATTTAATCCTCGAAGGTGAATATGAAACATTCTTCCTGGATGTTTCCGATAACAAACGATTGGTCGAGATACACCATAAGCCGTATTGTTTTGGTGGAATATCGGTCTTATTAAACCGCACCAAAGCACTCAAGTCCGTCATTGCAAAAAAAGGTACGATTATTTATCGTTTACCCCGAAAAGACTTTATTGAGCTCTGTAATGCGAATGAAGAGTTTTTCCATTTTTTCACCAATTCCTTTGGAAAAAGAATGCTAGATGAAGAGTTTTCTCATTTTGTTAAGTCACCAGCTTCCTTTGAGGAAAGCTACTTTGCTGCAGATCAACTTTATTCGCGCAAAATTGAGCATATTACCTACAAAGATATCGTATCCTGTACACCCGATACCCCCATCTTTGAGGCTGCACAAACCATGGCGAAACATAAGGTAAGTTGCATATTTATCAAAAAGGAGGAGCATATTCTCGGCTATGCAACCGATATTACCTTAAGAGACAATGTCGTGGCGCAGCAGATTCCAGCAACACAAGCTATTGCTCAGGTAATGGATAACCCCATTGTCAGTATTTCCGATCAGGCTTATCTTTACGAGGCTGTACTAATGATGTTCCGCACGAAATCAAGATACCTCCTTGTTGAGAAAGAAGGCAATTATATCGGCTTCCTGAGCCGAAATCGGCTATTGAGTGAACAAGGGCAGTCTCCCCTCGTATTTATTCAATCGGTTAAACTCGCAGAAACATTGGATGAATTGCGTGAAAAATGGAATAATGTTCCTGAGATTATTCACCAATTGCTCGGTAGGGGTGTAAATGCCGAGATTGCGAACCAGGTCATTACAACCGTTGCCGACAGTATTGCCCTTAAAGTAATTGAAAAAGTGATCGGGGAAATGGGCGAACCACCTGCAAAATTTGTGTTTATGGTAACAGGTAGCGAAGGAAGGAAAGAACAGACGCTCATGACCGACCAGGATAACGCAATTATTTATGAAGATAAAGCAAACGAACAACGTGAGCTTGTACGCGAATATTTTCTCAATTTTGCCAGTCGCGTATCGGATCATCTTAATACAATTGGTTTTAGCTATTGTACCGGTGGATATATGGCCAGTAATCCCGAATGGACACATTCGCTATCGCATTGGAAGAAAAATTACAAAAAATGGATTGAAGAAAGTATCCCCGAGAATGCGATTAAATTTTCGACATTCTTCGATTGTAGGAGATTATATGGCGACCAGGGTATTATTGATCAACTCAAAGAATTTCTCAATATTGAGCTACAAAAACCCAATGAGCGTTTTTTTACGTTTATTGCAAAGAACGCACTGCAATATGAACCGCCGCTCACATTTTTCAAAGCGATAAAAACGCAAACAATAGGATCTTCAGAAGTCTTCAATATTAAGAAAGCGATGACGCCCATTGTTGACTTAGTCCGAGTTTACGCACTGAAAAATAGAATTTATGAGGAAAATACAGGTGGTAGGCTAAAACAGCTTCTTGAGTTGGGCATCTTCACGCAAGAACAGTACGAGGAATTAAATCAATCCTATTATTACCTAATGTCGATCCGCTTGAAAAATCAGGCCAACCAGATCCGTATCGCTAAATTGGCGCCCAACAACTACGTACCTATCGATAGCTTGACAAATATTGAAAAGGCGACAATTAAAGAAATATTCAAAACAATCAATAATTTTCAACTCGGTATTAAGCTGAAATTTACCAGCAATTTATTTGGTTAAAAATCAGCCCTTCATTGGCTTTCTGTCCCGGATTAAGGATCTACAAACAATAAATTCGTAACTTATTGCCATACATAGACAATAAGTTACGAAGATCAGACCTAAAGAGCTTCTATTTTTTTGGCGAAGACAAATCAAACTGCCAATGCTTCGCTAAGCGCTCCAACTCTTGCTTTGTGATTGGGATAACAGCACCATGTTTAGGCGAACTGAAATTGGTAGATTTCATCTTTCCTGCATTAAAGTGTCCCAGATCAACAAAATTTTTAAAATCTGTTGTCTCGCTAAAACCAAAATTGTGCGGAGAAATTCCATAGATATCATACATCAAAACCCATTTATCTTCCCCTATTCTTTTCCACACGTTTGGAGCTTCGCATGCTTCTGGTTCAGGATCATAGAAATGATCATCGTACTGGTAAGGACCATTTGGATAATCTGAAACAGCTTGCTTAATACCTGGGACACCATCGTGGGCAACATAAAAAAGATGGTATTTATTACCCACCTTCGTAATATCGCCATCGATGTAATTTTTATTTGCTTTTGGGTATTGAAACAAGAGCTGTGGTTCTGATTCAAATGCTGTAAACTCCTGATTTAAGTAGGCATAGTAGAGCTGATTCAGTCCATTGCCAAACCGCATTGTAAAATAGATCATCATTTTACCAGTACGATCATCATAGATAAGTTCGGGAGCCCAGAAGGCACCTACATTTTCCCAACCTCGGAAGGCTTTCTCCAAGTAGAGCTCCGTATGGGTCCAGTGAATTAAATCAGCCGATTTCATTAGGACAATCCCCCGGTTGTTGCCCCAGCCAAACGCGACTCCGTCGCGATCCCATTCCGTATTTCGATACCCTTGCTTTTGTCCGTAGATATGTAAATCCGTCATAACCATATAAAAATAGCCATCTTTTCCACGCATGATATAGGGATCCCGAATGCCTTTCTGCTGTGCAATGCTATCACCTGCTATGATCGGTTTTCCCTTATTGATATCGGTGAAAGAATAGCCATCCTGACTGACCGCAACATATAGGCCATGGCTTTCATCCTTAAAATAAACCATGAAGTAGGCAGACAGATCCGATTCCTTTACCTGTGCAAACAAGTTATGCACAAATAGCATCAGGGTAGTAAAAAAGAGTATGCGGATATTCATCTTATTTCACGGTCAATTTTATCACGGTCAAGGAGTAGGGTTCAAATGTTTCAACAATGGTCTTTCCCTTATAAGTTACCGTATTTTGTTTTGGTCGAATGTTCAATGGTTCCTCGATACTGTTACTCAGGTTTAAGTTGGCGTTGGCCAAGATGATTTTCTCTGCTGTCGCAGCAGGCTTTTTCTTCGAATCTACATCAAGGTTCACTTTCACCGGCTTACTGTTGTAATTGACGACTTTCACGATAAGCTGTTGCGCAACTGCATCAAATACTGCAGAAGCGTATAGACTATCTTTGCCCGCGACAAATTCACCATCCCGTTTGATGGGAACAATGCTTATCCCTTTATTGGTGGCATATAATTTTTGTACTTGGTAGCTCGGTGTTCCATATACCTGTAAGTTATCTACCCAAATTAAATCAGGTGACCATTGCCAGCCATCGACATGGCCGAATAATGGTGCATAGGATGCCATCTCTACCACGTCGCCATTTCGTTCCAGCCCAGTCATGAAAGCTGCCTCCGAGAGGGCCGCCTCCCACGTACTTTTCCCTGGACCATTTGGTCGCGTGGTATGTGAAGCGTATTCTCCTGCGAAAATTTTCACTCCGTTTCTAGCATAATTATCATAACGATTGGCGCTCGACAGAAACCAGGATGGCGGACGATAATAATGTTCATCAATGATATTAATATTCATTGCACGCAGCTTATCATCTAAGAAGTCAAAGCGATCTCCTTCGGGATCAGTGCCCGAACTGGCGATAATTTTGATCTCCGGATGCTTTTCGTTTAACGCTTTCTTGAAGACGGTCAACCGTTCGATATATTGTGGACCCCAATTTTCATTTCCAACGCCCAGCATGCTGAGGTGGAAAGGCTCAGGATGCCCCATATCCGCACGTAATTTCCCCCATTTTGTAGCAGTTGTGCCATTGGCAAATTCAATCAAATCCAAAGCGTCTTGCACATAAGTATCAAGTTCGTCCAACGGTACAAGTTCCGCCGTATTAAATTGGCAGGCCATACCGCAATTGAGAATGGGAACTGGAGATGCTCCAATATCTTCTGCCAGCAAAAAGTATTCATAAAATCCTAAACCGAAGGTCTGAAAATAATCAGGTGTCAGACGATGGCTGAATTCGGTATTCCACCGGTTGATAATCAATTCTCGTTCCGTTATTGGTCCAACCGTTTTTTTCCATTGAAAGCGATTGGCCAAATCTTTCCCTTCAACAATACAGCCGCCAGGAAAACGGATAAAGCCAGGTTTCATATCGGCAAGCATCTGAACCATATCTTTACGTAAACCCTTCGGTCTTCCTTTCCAAGTGTCTACTGGAAATAACGAAAGCATATCTACATCTAATGTACCCGTCCCTGTAAACCACACATTTAACTTGGCTTTATCTGTCGTTTGGTTGGCAGAAAATTTGACCGCAGCTTCAGACCATGATCCGACGGGTTCAAGAGGAAGTTCAGCTGTACCAATAACCTTATTCTGTTGATCAAGCAGCTCAACATGGATTTTCATCCCTTTAGCAGCACTTTGATATTGTACAGAAAACTCATATGCTGCACCCGCTTTCACCCCCATTCCTCTAAAGCCTTCATTTTGTAGACCTAATTTCAGATTAGCCGCATTGTTTATCCTTAAATAACGATTGTTCCCTTTACGTTTACTATCGTTTAGTAGCAGGTAGGTTCCCTCAGGGCCATTTTCAAGCTTTTTCCAGCCCATCCAAGGCTGATCAAACTCAAATGATCTATTCTTTACCAATTCCGCATAGATTCCCCCATCGGCACCAAGATTGATATCTTCAAAAAAGACGCCCCACATATGTGGCGATATTTTGCCTGTAGGTTTATCCAATGCAATATTTAATGTTATCGGTGACTGTGCCATTGCTGAAGAGCTCAAGCTCGCTAACAGTAACAGTGTCGACACTACTCTTTTCATTCCTATATTTATTTGTTCAACAATAATTTATCATTTCAGGTTTTTAAACCAGCTCTAACAGCATAAATAGGGGAACACAACATGACACCCCTATCAAAGTTGGCTGTTATGTTAATTCCAATACAATAACTGAAAAAGCAGGAATATCCACTTCAATGGTACCATTCACAACCTTTGCCTTATTGTACACAACAGGTGTAATTGTTGTGGGTTTTTTGAAGGAATTATAATCGCGTAGCTGCTCAGCGGTAAGTATTCGACCCGTTACTTTTCCAGCTTTCACCGAACCTAAATCTACCTTTACCTTATTATTCTTTTTCGGATCAATATTTACCAAGGAGATATGTGTACGGCCCTGCTGATCTTGGGAGGCTGAAACCGACACGGCAGGAATTTTTTCTTGGTTAAATTCAAAATCCGTTGATTGAAGCGTGATAGGAATTAACTTGGCATCCTGATGTACCTTATACATTTCCATTACATGATAAGTCGGCGTCAAAATCATATGCTTTCCTTCTGTCAAAATAACAGCTTGCAATACATTCACTGCCTGGGCAAGATTGGCCATTTTCACGCGACGAGCATGATTATTAAAAATATTTAACGTCATTCCTGCAATCATAGCATCACGCATGGTATTTTGTTGGTAGAGAAAACCCGGGTTTGTACCGGGCTCTACCGCATACCAGCCGCCCCATTCATCGACAATCAGATCTATTTTCCCTTTCGGATCATACTTGTCCATGATGGCAATATTCTTTTCCACAAGTTCATTCATGAACCAAGCTGATTTCATGGTTTTAAAATACTCCTCCTCCGAATATTGGGTCGCAGAGCCCTTGTTGTCCCAGTTGATCACGGCATAGTGATGTAGTCCCATGCCTTTCATCAAACCGCTTGGAATTTTCTTCATGAGTGTCTCTGTCCAATTGTAATCCGCACTATTGGCGCCAGAGGCGATTCGATACAAACCACTTCCATTGGTCCAATCCGACATAAAAGTGGCGTATTTGCGATAAATGTCGGTATAGTAATCGGCGGTCATGTTTCCGCCACAGCCCCAGGCTTCATTTCCTACGCCCCAGAATTTCACCTTCCAAGGCTCTTGCCGACCATTTTTACGTCTCCAGTCCGACATAGGGCTCTCGCCTTTAAAATTCACATATTGAACCCAGTCGGCAAGCTCCTGCACCTCACCGCTCCCCACATTACCCGCCAGATAAGGCTCTGCACCCAGCAATTCACACATATTGAGAAAATCGTGTGTGCCAAAAGAATTATCCTCAGTCACACCACCCCACCAGTTGTTTACGATAGCAGGGCGCTGGACTTTGGGTCCAACCCCATCCTTCCAATGATACGTATCGGCAAAACATCCGCCCGGCCAACGTAAATTGGGAATGTTCAACTTCTTAAGGGCTTCGATGATATCTTTCCGGACACCATCAGCGTGGGGTATCGAGTCATTTTTCTCCCCGACATAAAATCCATCATAAATACAGCGTCCTAAATGTTCGGCAAAATGTCCATAGATATGTCGACTTATAATCTGCTCCTGCTGCGGTGTTTCCAATCTTACACTACTCTGTCCATACAGTAATCCAGTGGCCAGCGTAAAAACAACGCCTAATTTTAATCTTAGCTTCATCATATCGACTTTATTATTTCACACTAAATTGGTAGGTAGTTTTTGAGCTATATTTTTCGCCTGGTTTTAATACCGTTGATGCAAAATTGGGGTGATTTGGTGCATCTGGAAAATGTTGGGTCTCCAAACAGAAGGCAGAACGGAACGGATAAACTTTTCCCTCTTTCCCTTTAGGGTCCGAATCCTTCATAAAATTACCACTGTAAAACTGCAAGCCAGGTTCGGTTGTGTAGATGTCCATTTCAATACCTGTCTTGGCAGCATACACCTGTGCGACCTTCTGGAAACCATCCTTCTTGTTGAGTTCAAAATTATGGTCATAGCCTTTTCCGATCTTCAATTGGGCATTTTGATCTTCAATACGAGCACCAATACCTGTTGGTTTTGTAAAATCGAATGCCGTTCCCGCGACAGGCAAGCTCTTTCCTGTTGGGATCAAGGTATCGTCAACTTCGGTAATTGCCTTTGCATCAATTTGAAGTTCATGATCCAAAATAGAAGAATCTCCGGCCCCATTGAGATTAAAATAAGCGTGATTTGTCAGATTTAACACTGTCTCTTTATCTGTTGTCGCCTGATAGGCTATGGCCAAAGCACCATTGTCCTCCAGGGTATAGGTAACCTCCATCTTGACCGTTCCCGGATAACCCGCTTCTTTATCAGGTGAGGTGTAGGCTAATGTGATTGATGTGTTAGTGCTACTAATTACATCCCACACTTTATTGTAAACGCCATTGGTACCGCCATGAAGTGAATTATCGCCATCATTCTTTTCCAAAACATAAACTTCACCATTCAGTTTAAATGATGCTTTCCCAATTCGATTCCCGTAACGCCCTACAATTGCGCCGTAAAAATTATTATAGTTATCCTTGTATTCTTTGGCCGAATCATATCCCAAAATCACATCAGTCGCATTACCGTTCTTATCTGGGACTTTTAAACTTACCAGGCGTGCGCCATAATTTGTCAATGTGATAGCAAGTTTGTTATTCTTGAGCTGGAATAGTTTAACTTCTTTACCATCAATCTGGCTATCAAAAGCTTGAATGGAGGTAGAGTCAGCCAAGGTCGCTGCTTGCTTACTTTGAGTTGATGAAGACTGGCAGCCATAGGCCACTGAAGCACAAGTCAACAAACCAATAATAATTTTCTTATTCATCTGCAATTAAGTTTTACCCCATCGGACTGATGGAGGCTTCCTAATTTTCATTAGGAATGGTTCATAATCTTTTATTTATTCAAATGGCAACATTTCTACCAAAAACGTACATAGATAGCGGTCACCAACAATAAAGTCACAACAATTAATGCCAATACGGATGGTTCCACTTTAAACATCGATCGATCCAATACAAAAGCTTTTGGATTGACCTTCGGTCCAAATAAACTGACGGCAATCATAGCGATCATCGTAAATACAAATGCAAGTCCCATACATATCTGGAATGGAATTTCATAAACGCCCGCTTTGTTCAGATACGCCGTATAGATCCATGTCTCGGGTCCGAAAACTTTTGTTGCAAACTCGTTAAAGAATACTGACAACGCAAATCCTGTAACAAGGCCTGTAATCGCGGCTGCACCCGTCGTCCGTTTCCAAAACATGCCGAGCAAAAACATCGCAAAAACACCCGGGCTGATAAAGCCTGTATATTTTTGGATAAAAGTAAATCCTCCGGCACCACCAATGCCCAGTGCATCATTCCAGGTGAATAAAACAGAAAGTAGAATAGAGATCACAATGGTAATCTTTCCAACCCAGACCATTTTTGCTTCGCTCGCATCTTTATTGATATATTTTTTAAAGATATCCAAAGTAAAGATCGTTGCAATACTATTTGCCTTTCCGGCCAATCCGGCCACAATAGCAGCTGTAAGCGCCGCCAATGCAAGCCCTTTCATTCCATTCGGCAGATAGCCTAATATCGCCGAGTACGCATTATCGGCATGAAACACCCCTCCAGGAGCCATTTCGTGTTGTAATGCACCATTTTTATAAAGCACATAAGCGGCTATCCCCGGAAGCATGACGATTATTGGCATAAATAATTTTAGAAATCCCGCAAACAGAATCCCTGTGCGTGCAGTCTTTAAATCAGCTCCCAAAGCGCGTTGTGTGATGTATTGATTACAACCCCAGTAATTTAGGTTTACAATCCAGATCCCGGCAAGGTACATCCCTATTCCAGGTAGCATCAGATACTTATTAATATCTTCTTGACTGGCACCCGGTCCAGGCTTATCGACAAATAGGTTGAAATGCTCCGGCGAATCTTCCATCAGTTTATTAAATCCCGCTAAGGCATCTTTTCCCAAACCAAAATGCTCACTGACCAAGGTCAATGCGACATAGGTCGTCGCTATACCACCAATAATTAATACAACAACCTGAATAACATCTGTAAAACCAATAACACGCATTCCACCCAAAGTAATGATGACGGCAAATACGGCTAGAGCAACTGTAATGGTGTGGAAACTGTCGCCACCACCGGCCATACTGGATATTGCAATGGCGCCCAAATATAAAATGGAAGTCAGATTGACAAAAACATACAAAAACAACCAGAAGATTGCCATGATGAGACTCGTCGTTTCGTTGTACCGGTTATTCAAAAACTGAGGCATCGTGAAAATCTTGTTTTTCAGATAGACCGGAATAAACCAAACCGCAACTATAATTAACGCTACCGCAGCAATGAGTTCGTAAGCGGCTACAGCAATCCCGACCTCAAATCCATTACCGCTCATACCAATAAACTGCTCGGCAGAAATATTCGATGCGATCAACGAAGAGCCTATGGCCCACCAGGTCAATGATCCTTCCGCTAGAAAATAGTCCTTGCTGCTGCTTAAACTATTCGTCTTTTTACGATAAATCCAGTAGCCATAGCCGGCTACAATAAAGAAGTAAATTACGAAGATGATGTAATCTACCGTTGCAAATTTTTCCATATTTCCCAAATTGGTTATTATCAATAAGCCATTTATACCCGAAGAGCGGGTATAAATGGCTTAGGTTATTATTTACTCAGTAAATAATACAATTCATTCCATTTCAATTGATCTTCGAGTTTCGCTACCGTAGTATTCTCGTCGATCAATACATATTCCAGTCCGGCAATACGTGCAAAATCTTCCAGATATTCGGGTGTTAAACTCAAGCTATAGGCGGTATGGTGTGCCCCTCCTGCCACAATCCAGGCACTGCAACCTGTTTTCATATCTGGTAGCGGTTTCCATAACACACGCGCAACAGGAAGCTTAGGCAATTCCTCTTCTACAGCGACACCTTGCACTTTATTCACGATCAAACGAAAACGCGTTCCCATATCAACGAGAGAGGCATTCAATGCATCTCCGCTCTGACCATTGAAAACCAAACGGGCAGGATCTGCCTTTCCGCCAATGCCCAGTGGATGTACTTCTATGCGTGGTTTTCCATTTGCTAAAGCGGGGTCCACTTCCAACATGTGTGAGCCTAATACCATAGGATTCTGCGGATCAAAATGGTAGGTGTAGTCTTCCATAAATGCGGTCGTTCCCGCTAATCCAGCACCCATTACTTTGCAAGCGCGCACCAAAGCCGGAGTCTTCCAATCCCCTTCACCGGCAAAACCATAACCCTCAGCCATTAAACGCTGTACCGCCAGGCCCGGAAGTTGTACCATACCATGCAGATCCTCAAAAGTATCCGTAAAACCTTTAAAGTTTCCTTGTTCCAAAAACTTCCGTAGGCCAATTTCTATTTTAGCAGCTTCGATAAGGTTAGCACGATATTCACCGCCCGCTTTCACATTTTCGGCTAGCTCGTAAGTCGCTTCGTACTCCGCTAATAAAACCTCGATTTCCGATTCAGTACTTGCATTGATTACCTCCACCAAATCACCAATGGCATAGGTATTTACAGCGAAACCAAATTGCGCCTCAGCTTCCACTTTATCACCATCTGTAACAGCCACATAACGCATATTATCGCCGAACCGTGCGAACTTAGCTCCCTGCCAGTCATGCCAGCCTGCGGCTGCACGCGCCCAAACATTGATCCGTTCCAATACTTCCGCATCTTGCCAATGCCCGGTAACGACTTTACGACCTATTTTTAAGCGGCTAACGATATGTCCAAATTCACGATCCCCATGCGCACTTTGATTGAGATTCATAAAATCCATATCGATGCTACTCCATGGGATATCCTGGTTATACTGCGTATGCAGGTGCAATAATGGCTTTTGCAAGGCTTTTAATCCCCGGATCCACATCTTTGCAGGTGAAAATGTATGCATCCAGGTAATGACCCCAATACAGTTTTTTTCACTATTGGCGGCTGCCAATGTTGCATAAATCTCGTCCGTATTTTTTACGATCGGTTTATATTTTACCGCTACTGGAATTGCCGCTTGGGTATCTAAATAATTGGCTATTTCCTCAGCATGTAGGGCCACTTGTCGCAAGGTTTCTTCACCATATAGGTCTTGGCTTCCCACGACAAACCAGATCTCAAGCTCTTTTAAATTGATATTCATGTTAAATTGTAGTTTTTGCTATAGATTTTTAATTAATGAATTATTGGCCATAATAGGCATTGGCCCCATGCTTCCGTTCGTAATGCTTTTTGATCAGCGCAGGCTTTAATCGAGGTGCATTCGGATTGATCTGTTCCGTCAACCAAGCCATTTTAGCCACCTGTTCCAACACCGCACTGTTATAGACAGACTTTATTCCGGTTTTACCCCAAGCAAACGGCGCGTGGTTGCCAACCAGAATCATTTCCACTTCTTTATAGTCCAGCTTATTTTCGGCAAAGTGATTGATAATCTGAAACCCCGTTTCATGTTCGTAGTTTCCGGCGATCATCTCATCGTGCATTGGTGGAGCACAAGGAATATCGACGGTCAAATGATCGGCATGTGTCGTTCCAAAAATGGGAATATCCCGCTGTGCCTGTGCCCATGCTGTCGCATAGGTGGAGTGTGTATGGGTTATACCGCCAATCTCTTTCCACTGTTTATACAATAGGGCATGGGTTTTCGTATCTGATGATGGCCGAAGATTACCCTCAACCACATGACCATCAAAATCTACAATCACCATATGTTCCGGTGAAAGCTCCTCATAAGGGACCCCACTGGGTTTAATGGCAAAAACTTCATGGCGACGGTCAACAACACTCACATTTCCAAATGTAAAAAGCACCAATCCCAGCTGGGGCAATTGCATATTGCAATGGTAGGCTTCTTCTTTAATTGAATTATACATAATTAAAATTTGAATGGTTAAACAGTAATGGCGAGCAAATCCTTTCCTTCGACAAAAGCTCCCAGCGCTTTGTATTGTTCATAACGCTCGGCATAAATGGACACCCATTTTTCCTCAGGGATATAGGTTCGTTCAAAACCTTGCCCCATTGCCTTCATGGCATCCTCGACCCGGTTATATAAACCAGCTGCTGTTGCGGCAAACATGGCCGCGCCAATGGCACAAGTCTGTTCACTTTTATGAATACGAATAGGCATATTCATCACATTGGCCATCATTTGCATAATAAAAGGTGATTTTTTTGCGACTCCACCTAAACCGATCAAGCCTTTTACAGGAATACCCTGCTCCACGAAACGATCAACAATTGCCTTTGCGCCGAAACAGGTCGCTTCGACAATCGCTCTGAAGATTCGCGGCGCATCTGTTCCGAGGTGCAAGCCTGTGATCGCTCCTTTCAAGGATTGATCCGCATCCGGAGTTCGGCGACCATTGAGCCAATCCAAAGCTAATTCGGATGTTGCAGTTACGGGAAGTAATGCAGCCTGCTCACTTAAACTGACCAATAGTTTCTCTTCCAACGTAGCAATCAACTGTTCACGCGTATGTGCTTCGATCTCCTCAACGTCTTGTATCAAATTTTTTGTTGGCCACAGTAACACCTGTTTCAGCCAGGCGTAAGCATCACCAAATGCAGACTGCCCAGCTTCCATACCAATCATTCCCGGTATAATGGAACCGTCTACCTGACCACAAATTCCCCTGACCAAGGTATGCTGAACCTCCTCCTTTGGAGCAACTAACATATCACAGGTTGAAGTGCCCATCACCTTACTCAGATAATAGGGTTCAATTTGTCCTCCGACTGCACCCATATGGCAGTCAAATGCTCCGACACCAACAACGACTGATGTTGTAAGACCTAATCGTTGCGCCCATTCTTCCGAAAGCAGACCAGCAGATTGATCAGCAGTGTATGTTTCGGAAAACAAGCGATCAACCAGACCATCCAACAGTGGGTCAAGCGTTGAAAAGAAAGAATTTGGAGGTAGACCGTCAAATTCTTCGGCCCAAAGTGATTTATGACCCGCTGAACAAACCCCACGCTTCATAGCAGATACCTGTGTTCCGCCAGTCAATAGAAAGGGAATATAGTCACAATGCTCTACCCAGCTAACTGTAGCCGCACGGACCTTTTCATCAGCCCTAAAAACATGAAGTAATTTGGCCCAGAACCATTCCGAAGAGTATACACCGCCCACATACTTTAGATAATCCACTGGACTATTTTGATTGTGCAGGTTAATTTCCTTGGCCTCTCTAACGGCTGTATGATCTTTCCATAAGACAAACATGGCATTGGGGTTGTCTTTAAACTCGTCCAACAAAGCCAATGGAACCCCAGCGGCGTTGACGGCAACTGGAGTAGACCCCGTTGTATCCACGGAAATTGCTTTTACAGCCGCACCTATATTGTCGACTCCCGATTTGAGCACACAATCTTTAATTGTCGCCTCTAAGCCTTCAATATAGTCCAAAGGATGTTGCCTAAACTGGCTTAAAGCCGCATCACAATACGCCCCCCTTTTCCAACGCGGGTAGTAAAATACCGAAGCAGCTATTTCCTCGCCATTGTTAGCATCAACCAATACCGAACGGACCGAATCACTTCCATAGTCCACCCCAATGACATACGATTTATTCATTTTTGCTGAATTTGGTTTATAACTTATAATTGTCTCTAACACCTTACTTTCCAATACCTCCCTTCCGAAGTAAGCTTTGGAAAAAATAATTAGTGTCAAATAAACATTTATTTTTTTAAATATGAAAGAAAATTTTCATATTTAAAAAATAGAGCTAACTTCATAGCAGCAAATTATGGTTAACCCGAATTCCTGACATAGGCGTATAAAAGCTTTTTAAAGGGATGTATCAGACAATTATTATACTTATTTTTAGCTATTTACTTTTTTACATAGTTTTGCTCGTGGAATAAATGGGGTGGTGTCAGATAAAAAGATAAAACGATAGACGATGGAATATTATAAAAAAGATTCAGGGATCCTTTTGGCAGTAGACTGTATCATATTTGGATTTAACGGCGAATCCCTTGAAGTACTTTTGATTAAACGTGATTTCGAACCAGAAAGAAATAAATGGAGTCTGATGGGTGGTTTCGTTCAATCCGACGAAAGTCCGGAAGAGGCCGCGAGCCGAGTGCTCAAACAGTTAACCGGACTTGAAAATGTATACATGGAGCAATGTAGTGTATTCGGCGAACCTAATCGTGAGCCTAACGACCGGGTTGTCAGTATCTGTTATTTTGCCCTGATTGATACGCAGCAGTATCAACATATCCTAAGCGAGGATTATGAAGCCCAATGGTTTCCATTACGGGAGCACCCAACACTGATCTTCGATCATGATCAAATGATCGCTTCGGCACAGCACCGTCTACGCATGAAAGCAGCCTTGTATCCGATATTATTTGAACTACTGCCCGAGAAATTCACTATTCCGCAGATTGCAGCACTTTATGAGGGTGTTTACAATATCGAGTTGGATAAGCGTAATTTTAGCCGAAAACTGCTTTCCTCAGACCTCATCATCAAACTGGAGGAAAAGGATAAAGAAAATTCAAAAAAAGGAGCTTACTATTTCAAACTAAACACGGCGATCTATAAGGAAAAGATCATGTCCTTTCTACGGTATTTGCCAAGTTGGTCGATCGAATCATAATAAAGTGGCGAGAAATCAGGTATGTATTGGAATATATTTCACTTAACATTTTCGTTTTTTCAATAATTCCTTATATTTATCACAGGTATATCCTAGTTTTACAATTAGGATAAGCTGAATTAACGCATTTTATAAAATAAACAACATGAGCAAATTGAGATTAGCATTTATATTCTTTACGATTTTATTTATTTCATCACATACGTTATTGGAAGCACAAACTCCTGCTGCAGCTCCCGCCACTACAGCAGCACAACAGGATAATGCCTTCAAGTACAGTCCGGATGGATTAAAAAAAGGAAGTTTGGCAAATCAATTTGACCACCTGAATTATATTTCGAAAAACAACTATGATTTCAAGATGGTGCGAAAAACCAATCTGGATATTGTGAAACGAAATGTAATTGATACCGTAGCAAAACTCCACAAGGAAATCAGCTCTTTAAAATCATCTTCAAGCAACTATACGTCCAATACCAAAACTTTACAAGATTCTATTCAGGTTTTAAAAGATCAGCTTGCACAGGAGAAGGAAAAAACAGAAAGTTTCTCTTTCTTGGGAATCAATACCTCTAAAACTTTTTACAATACAGTTGTTTGGACGATCATTGCGGTATTGGCCGTAGCAGCATTTATCTTTTTATTTTCTTATCGGAAAGCGAAAGTGGACACGGTGGAATTCCAAAAAACAGCTGAGCAATCGCAAGAAGAATTCGCTACTTTCCGCAAAAAATCCATGGAAAAAGAACAATTGCTCAAGCGTCAGTTGCAAGACGAACTAAATAAAAAAATATAGTCCTGCTTTTATAAAATAGCATATTTATTTTGATCGACCTGTAACGACTCCTTGAGACACTCCGTTACAGGTCGATTTTATTTCATCAGGTTCTATTCTTAAAAACAAACAAAAGATTCAACGAAGTAAAGCTGTAAACTTCAAAAATACCTAGCCGGATAAAAGCGAAAAACTATATTTGCAGGTATAGAAATCGAAACATACAGAATTACAATCGATAACATTTTGACCTACATTAATAAAATTGTAATTTAATTGCAAATTCTATTTGTTTTTAAAAACGAATAACCTTATTTTTGCTGACCAAAAAAGAGGCCTTTTATGTCTCTTATATAAAATTGATTAATAAATATTTAGTCCCTATAATATGCCCAAGATTGGTAAAATAGCGCAGATTATCGGCCCAGTTGTTGACGTCAACTTCGCCGACAGTGAAAATCTACCTAAAATTTACGATGCATTGTACATTCAAAAAGAAAATGGACAACGTGTTGTATTAGAAGTTCAACAACACTTAGGTCAGGATCGTGTACGTACAATTGCCATGGACGCAACTGAAGGTTTAGTTCGCGGAATGGAAGTTGTCGATACTGGTGCTCCTATCAAAATGCCTGTTGGTGAAGAAATCAAAGGTCGTGTATTCAATGTAGTTGGTGATGCCATAGACGGGATCCAAAATTTGAATAAAGAGAATGGTCGTCCTATCCACAACGTACCTCCTAAATTCGAAGATTTATCAACTGAATCCGAAGTACTTTTTACTGGTATCAAAGTTATTGACCTTTTAGAGCCATATGCTAAAGGTGGTAAAATTGGTTTATTCGGTGGTGCCGGTGTAGGTAAAACTGTATTAATCCAAGAATTAATCAACAATATCGCAAAAGGTCACGGTGGTCTTTCTGTATTCGCTGGTGTAGGTGAGCGTACACGTGAAGGTAATGACTTATTGCGCGAGATGTTGGAGTCTGGTATCATCAAATATGGTGAGCATTTTATGGAAGGCATGGAAAAAGGCGAATGGCCTTTGGATACTGTTGACCACGAATTGATGAAAGATTCAAAATGTACGTTCGTATTCGGTCAAATGAACGAGCCTCCTGGGGCACGTGCACGTGTTGCTTTATCAGGTTTGACAGTAGCGGAATACTTCCGTGACGGTGATGGCGAAGGTCAAGGCCGTGACGTATTATTCTTCATCGATAACATCTTCCGTTTTACACAAGCAGGTTCTGAAGTATCTGCCCTATTGGGTCGTATGCCTTCAGCCGTAGGTTACCAACCAACATTGGCAACTGAGATGGGTTTAATGCAAGAGCGTATCACTTCAACTAAAAACGGATCAATCACTTCGGTTCAAGCCGTATATGTACCTGCCGATGACTTAACTGACCCTGCTCCAGCGACAACTTTCGCTCACTTGGATGCAACTACGGTATTGTCTCGTAAAATTGCTGAGTTAGGTATCTACCCTGCTGTGGATCCTTTGGATTCTACATCACGTATCCTTTCTCCTGCCGTTTTAGGTAACGAACACTATAATACTGCACAACGTGTAAAAGAAATTCTTCAACGTTATAAAGAATTGCAAGATATCATCGCCATCTTAGGTATGGACGAATTATCTGAAGAAGATAAACAAACTGTACACCGCGCACGTCGTGTACAACGTTTCTTATCTCAACCTTTCCATGTTGCAGAACAATTTACAGGTTTAAAAGGTGTATTGGTAGACATCAAAGATACCATCAAAGGTTTCAATATGATCATTGACGGTGAAGTAGATGAGTACCCTGAAGCTGCCTTCAACTTAGTAGGTAACATCGATGATGCTATCGAAAAAGGTAAAAAATTATTAGCAGAAGCAGTTTAATCTAGATTATATCTAAGAATAATGAAATTAACAATTATCACTCCAGACAAATTAGCATTCGAAGGCGAAGTAACTTCAGTTACTGTACCGGGCTCTGCGGGTTCTTTTCAAATTTTGAAAGACCACGCTGCCATTGTTTCTACTTTGGAAGATGGAAAGGTAATTATTCAACAAGGTAAAGGTGGACAGGAAGTGTTCATTAAAGGTGGTGTTGTGGAAGCAAAAGACAATGTCATTACCGTGCTTGCTGAAGGAATTATCGGAGATTAAATCAAATCGATTTTATAAAATCTAAAAGGCTTCCGATAGAAATATCGGAAGCTTTTTTTTTAAAGTTTTTTTGACATTTTCTTCATTTTAGGAAGAAAATAGACCATTGTAACAAAAAATAATTTTTCGACCATGTAGACCAATTTTAAATATGGTATACGACTAACAAAATATAAAACCGAATAAAACGCATTATTAAAAAATAAAATTCTATGAAAACATATTTAATAAAATTTTATTCTAAATACAAAATTAGCACTTTACCTATTGCCAATTATTGTAATTCCTGCTACCTTGAGGAAATGAAAATCGAAAGTTTTTATAGAAGCTTGAGATAACATGATTTACCACCAATATTACAACAAAGGGAACTATTATCATAAGGTAAATTTTGGGTTATGAAATATTACGATAAAAACACATTGATCTATTTAGATGGAGCTTTTGTAAAAGCTTCAGAAGCTGCATTGGATCCCTTTGCACAGTCACTGCATTATGGGTATGCGGTGTTCGATGGTTTACGTGCGTATAATACCCACAATGGCCCGCGTATCTTTAAAGCTGACCTACATTTCGATCGCTTAAAGAGATCATGTGAAGCAGTTAATATTCCGTATCGCTGGAGCAACCGAGAGCTGATCGACATCTGTTATGAGCTCCTGGCCAACAACAACCTAAGAGAAGCGTATATACGTCCTTTGGTATTGACTGGTTCAAATATGCACCTAACCTCATCAACCGAAGCAACCATCATGATGGCAGCATGGGAATGGGGCCCATATCTTGGCCAAAACCTATTAAAGGTATGTATCTCCGATATCAAAAGACCTAATCCAAAGTCGTTTAAAATTGACTCGAAGATCTCTGGGCAATATGTAAACTCCATCCTTGCAACAACAGAAGCAATCAGAAAGGGGTACGACGAAGCTTTAATGCTCGACCACGAAGGCTACGTTGCCCAAGCATCCAGTGAAAATATTTTCATCGAAAAGGATTTCAAAATCTATACGCCGCCAGTGAAGAATATCTTCCCGGGCATTACACGCCAGACTGTAAAAAACATTTGTAAAAAATTAAACTTCGAAGTCATTGAAAAGCAATTGACGGTAGAAGACATTTACACTGCTGACAGCGCTTTCTTATGTGGGACTGCGGCAGAAATTATCGGAATCAAACAAGTCGATGATGTCATCTACAAAGAAGCCTGGGAACACAGCATAGGTGCATCAATCCAAAGAAGATATAAAAATTTAGTATTAGAGAACGAAAATTATGAAGTCATCATCTAACGGCGAAAACGCAATGAACAAATACAGCCGTACATTTACACAAGACGAAACGCAACCTGCTGCAAAAGCAATGCTTTATGGTATCGGTCTTACAGATGCCGACATGGACAAAGCGCAGGTCGGTATTGCCAGCATGGGATATGATGGTAATACGTGTAATATGCACTTAAATGATTTGGCACAAATCGTCAAGAAGGGCGTTTGGAACAATGATTTAGTGGGTTTGACCTTTGGAACCATTGGCGTCAGTGACGGTATGAGCAATGGTACCGATGGGATGCGTTATTCGTTGGTAAGCCGTGATGTGATCGCTGATAGTATCGAAACGATCTGTGGCGGACAATATTATGATGGCTTGATCTCTATTCCTGGCTGTGACAAAAACATGCCTGGTGCTATTATGGCCATGGCCCGTTTGGACCGTCCTTCTTTAATGGTATATGGCGGTACCATCGCTCCAGGACACTATAAAGGTGAAGAATTAAACATTGTGTCGGCATTTGAAGCATTGGGACAACGCATCTGCGGAAATCTTTCCGATGAAGACTATGAAGGCATTATCAAACATACCTGTCCAGGTGCTGGTGCTTGTGGCGGAATGTATACCGCAAATACCATGGCTTCGGCAATTGAAGCCTTGGGAATGAGCTTACCATACTCATCTTCCAATCCAGCTATCTCGGAAGAAAAGAAAAATGAATGTTTAGAGGCAGGTCAACATATCCGCACACTACTTGAGAAAGATATCAAGCCCTCTGATATCATGACACGTAAAGCATTTGAGAACGCGCTACGTACCATTGTTATCTTGGGTGGCAGTACCAATGCTGTACTTCACTTTATTGCAATAGGCAAAGCCGTAGGCGTAGACATCACGCAAGATGACTTCCAACGCATGAGTGACGAAACCCCTGTATTAGCTGACTTCAAACCGTCTGGTAAATACTTGATGCAAGATCTTCAGCAATTTGGTGGAACTCCTGCTGTCATGAAATATCTTTTAAATGAAGGTTTACTTCATGGTGACTGTATTACGGTAACAGGAAAAACGGTCGCTGAGAACTTGGCTGATGTTAAATCAATCATGGAATATGACCAACCGATTATCAAACCATTGAGCGATCCAATCAAGGCTACAGGACACTTACAGATTCTTTATGGGAACTTAGCAGAGAAAGGTTCTGTTGCCAAGATCTCCGGTAAAGAAGGTGAAAAATTCACTGGTCCTGCACGCGTATTCGATGGAGAGCATGATTTAGTAGCGGGCATCGCATCTGGTAGAATCAAACCAGGCGATGTTGTCGTGATCAAAAATGAAGGTCCTGTTGGAGCACCAGGCATGCCTGAAATGCTTAAACCAACCTCCTTGATTATTGGTGCCGGTCTTGGTAAATCTGTTGCTTTAATCACCGATGGCCGTTTCTCAGGTGGAACACATGGTTTTGTCGTAGGGCATATCACACCAGAATCTTACAAAGGCGGATTAATCGGTCTTGTACATGATGATGATATTATCGAGATCGATGCCGTGAACAACAGCATCAATGTGCTGCTTTCTGATGAAGAGATCGCGCAACGCCGTGCCGCTTGGGTACAACCAGCGTTAAAAGTTAGCAAAGGAGTTTTATACAAATACGCTAAAACTGTTGCCGATGCCTCAGAAGGCTGTGTAACGGATCAATAGAAAATAAAAAACAGAGACATTAAGCAAATAGAGACCTAAACAATCGACGCTTAATGTCTCAGATCTAATATCTAAATACTAAAAAGACTGAATAATCAACAATAAAAAAATCAACGTAATGAGTACACTGGAAATAACAGAAAATAAGGCCGCTACAGCGCAGCAAACTCCGACACAAATTTCGGGATCGAAAGCTGTATTGGAGGCCTTATTGAGCGAAGGAGTTGATACCGTATTTGGTTATCCTGGAGGCGCAATTATGCCGATCTATGATGCCCTTTATGATTATACGGATCGTCTGAAGCATATTTTAGTGCGCCATGAACAAGGTGGAATCCACGCGGCGCAAGGTTATGCAAGAACTTCAGGTCGTACAGGCGTCGTCTTTGCGACAAGTGGCCCTGGAGCAACAAACCTAGTTACTGGACTGGCTGATGCCATGATCGATAGTAACCCTATCGTCTGTGTCACAGGTCAGGTCTTTGCTTCACTCTTGGGAACAGATGCTTTTCAGGAAACAGATGTCATCAATATCACGGCACCGGTCACCAAATGGAACTACCAAGTCACCGACGCAACTGAAATTCCAGCTGCACTCGCAAAAGCATTCTATATCGCAAGCACTGGTCGTCCAGGGCCGGTATTGATCGATATTACCAAAAATGCACAGCTACAATTGTTCGATTACTTCGGTTATGAAAAATGCAACCACGTACGTAGCTATAGACCGGCACCACAAGTTCGTAAAGAATATGTTGAGCAGGCAGCCGAGCTAATCAACAATGCAAAAAAACCATTTGTTCTTTTTGGACAAGGCATCATTCTTGGAAAAGCAGAGGAAGAATTCAAAGCTTTTATCGAGAAAACTGGCATTCCTTCTGCAGCAACTGTCATGGGCTTAAGTGCACTTCCAACGGATCATAAACTTCACGTCGGGATGTTGGGTATGCATGGTAACTATGCGCCAAATGTCATGACCAATGAATGTGATGTTTTAATAGCCATCGGTATGCGTTTCGATGACCGTGTAACAGGTCGTTTGGACAAATATGCCAAACAGGCAAAAGTAATTCATTTGGATATAGACCCGGCAGAGATTGACAAAAACGTACAGACAACCGTACCTGTATGGGGTGACTGTAAAGAGTCACTTCCAATGCTGACGGAATTGGTAAACGCTACAGATCACTCCGCCTGGCTTGCGCAATTCCGTGAACTTGAAAAAGAAGAAATCAAGGAAGTCATCCAAAATGAACTTCACCCACAAACCGATATTATGACCATGGGTGAGGTCATCAATGTGTTGAATGAATTGACAGGTGGTGACGCGATCATTACAACGGACGTCGGTCAACACCAAATGGTAACTTGTCGCTATGCTAAATTCAACAACAGCAAATCGAATGTAACCTCCGGGGGCTTAGGAACGATGGGCTTTGGTCTTCCGGCAGCAATCGGTGCCTGGTATGGCGCGCCAGAGAAAACTGTCGTTGCTATCATCGGTGATGGTGGTATACAAATGACGATCCAGGAGCTCGGAACGATTATGCAATTTGGCGCAAAAGTCAAAATCATGATCCTCAACAATGAATTCTTGGGCATGGTACGCCAATGGCAGCAATTGTTCCACGACAGACGTTATTCATTCGTGAATATCACGAGTCCTGACTTTGTTGCTGTAGCGAAAGGCTATTACATCGACGGTCAGAAGATTTCGGAACGTAAAGACTTACGTAATGCCCTGAAAACCATGATTGATCACGACGGAGCATATCTATTGGAAGTGATGGTAGGTAAGGAAAACAATGTATTTCCAATGGTTGCACAAGGAACATCGGTATCTGAGATACGTTTAAAGTAGAATTTAACATGGAAAAACAAGAATATACCATCACCCTATATACAGAGAATTCAATCGGTCTTATCGGTCGGATCTCAACAATTTTTTCAAGAAGAAAAATCAATATTGAAAGCTTGAATACTTCCCCTTCTGAAGTAGAAGGAATACATCGTTTTACCATCGTAATCACGGAGGCTGAAGATGTTCTGCGTAAGCTTTGTCGTCAACTGGAAAAGCAGATTGATATCCTCAAGGCCTATTACAACACCAATGATGAAGTGATCTGGCAAGAACAGGCGCTGTATAAAGTACCTGCGGATGTGGTCAATGAAAAAGTATATGTAGAACGTTTATTACGTCAATATGGTGCCAATGTTGTTGTGATCCGCAACGACTATATCGTCTTTGAAACTGCAGGTCACCGCGAGGAGATCGATAAGTTGACAGAAGAATTGACCAAATATGGTTTGATCGAATTTGTCCGTGGCGCACGTATCGCCATCATTAAAGATAGTGCAGGTTTCCATTCCAAATTGGTTCAGTTTGAAGCCAAGGAACCATCGATAGAAATTGTAGAAAACGAGTATCTCGACAAAAGAGATGACGTATTTACGATGTAAGCTTTAATAGTATTATGCAAGAGACATTTAAATTTATCTTAAAGTCACGTCAAAAATTCATTGAGTTACTTGACGGTCTTTCCATTGAACAGCTTAACAAAATTCCTGTGGGATTTAACAACAATATCATCTGGAATTTTGCCCACATTGTCGTCAGTACACAGACCTTAGTTTATGTCCGTACAGGAATCAAGGCCGATACGACTTGGGTGAACTATAACGAAGATTATAAAAAAGACACCAAGCCAACCCGCTTTGTTGAACAAGCAGAGGTTGATGAATTGAAAGAAATCGCAATCCGCAGTATTGAGCAAATTGCTGCTGACTATGAAAACGGTGTTTTCGGAGAAATCACCTCCTTTTCAACAGCAACCTATGGCTATCCAATGGATACTATTGAAGAAGTTATAGCACTAACGTCAGGACACGATAACGTTCATTTCGGTTACGCCATGGCTCAACGCAGATTAGTACAATAATTAAAATAAATAATCAACAACCCATAACAGAAAGAAAGTAAAACAATGGCAAATTATTTCAACACCTTACCGCTTAGAGAGCAGTTAGAACAATTAAGTCACGCTGAATTCATGGACAACACCGAATTCACGGATGGTGTAAACGCTTTAAAAGGTAAAAAAATCGTAATCGTAGGATGTGGTGCGCAAGGCTTGAACCAAGGTTTAAACTTAAGAGATAGCGGACTGGACGTTTCTTATGCTTTGCGTAAAGAAGCTATTGAACAAAAAAGAGATTCTTGGAAAAACGCTACGGACAACAACTTTAACGTAGGCACTTACGAAGAATTAATCCCGTCTGCGGATTTAGTTATCAACTTGACTCCAGATAAACAACATACTTCAGTAATCAACGCTGTAATGCCCTTGATGAAAGAAGGCGCTACGTTATCTTATTCTCACGGTTTCAACATCGTTGAAGAAGGTATGCAAATCCGTAAAGATATTACTGTCATCATGGTTGCTCCAAAATGTCCAGGTTCTGAAGTACGTGCAGAATATCTTCGTGGTTTTGGTGTACCTACTTTGATCGCCGTTCACCCGGAAAATGATCCACAAGGAAAAGGCTGGGCTGAAGCAAAAGCGTACTGTGTAGGAACAGGTGGACACAAAGCTGGTGTATTGAAGTCTTCATTCGTAGCTGAGGTAAAATCAGATTTGATGGGTGAGCAAACGATTCTTTGTGGATTGTTGCAAACAGGATCGATCTTGTCTTTCGACAAAATGATCGAGAAAGGTATCGAAGCTGGTTACGCATCGAAATTGGTACAATACGGTGTAGAGGTGATTACGGAAGCCTTGAAACATGGTGGTGTGAGCGGAATGATGGACCGTTTGAGCAATCCTGCAAAAGTAAAAGCATTTGAGATTTCAGAAGAATTGAAGGATATCATGCGTCCTTTATTCCAAAAACACCAAGATGATATCATGTCAGGTCACTTTAGCAAGACCATGATGGAAGATTGGGCAAATGGTGATGCAAATTTATTGAAATGGAGAGCTGAAACAGGTGAAACTGCGTTCGAAAAAACACCTGCTGGTGATGTTAAAATCAACGAACAAGAATACTTCGACAACTATACGCTAATGGTTGCTTTCATCCGTGCAGGTGTTGAATTGGCATTCGAAACAATGGTTGAAGCAGGTATCAAACCAGAATCAGCATACTACGAATCATTGCACGAAACACCATTGATCGCTAACACAATCGCTCGTAAGAAGTTGTTCGAAATGAACCGTGTTATCTCTGATACAGCAGAATACGGTTGTTACCTATTCGACCAAGCTTGTAAACCTTTGTTGGCAGACTTCATGAAAACTGTTGATACGGATTTAGTCGGTAAAAACTTTAACGACAACAAAGATGCTGCAGTTGATAACGCACAATTGGTTGTCATCAATGAAATTCTGCGCGATCACCCCGTAGAAATTGTCGGTCGCAAATTGCGTAAAGCGATGACTGCAATGAAAGCGATCAAAACTGTTTAAAAGTCCATACGAAATTATACATGCTCCAAAAATCATGAATATTTCGTAATTTAGTATATTGAAATCAAGGTGATATTGAGACATTTACAATATCACCTTGATTCATATAAAAATAACATAAGAGAGATTAAAAAATGTCAAAAACATTAGTAGAAAAGATTTGGGATGCTCACGTCGTCAAGCGTGAAGAAGGGTTTCCGGATATTATATATATCGACACCCACTTGATTCATGAAGTTACTTCACCTCAAGCTTTCGATGGCTTGCGTAAAAGAGGAATCCCAGTTTTTCGTCCAAAGCAAACGGTAGCTACTGCCGACCACAACGTACCGACACTCAATCAACATTTACCAATCAAAGAAGAGCTATCCCGCTATCAAGTTGATATGCTCAGCAAAAATTGCGCTGAATTTGGTATTGAATTATATGGTTTGGGGCATCCATATCAGGGGATTGTACACGTTATTGGTCCGGAGCTGGGTATCACCCTACCAGGTAAAACGATGGTCTGTGGCGATAGTCATACCTCAACACATGGTGCTTTTGGAGCTATTGCTTTTGGTATTGGAACCTCTCAAGTTGAACAGGTCTTCGCAACGCAATGTTTATTGCAGTCGAAGCCAAAAACAATGAAAATTGAAGTCAACGGTACCCTTCAAAAAGGTGTTGGAGCAAAAGATATCATCCTATACATCATCTCCAAAATCTCTGCTGCGGGTGGTACAGGTTACTTTATCGAATATGCTGGTTCAGCAATCCGTTCATTAAGCATGGAAGCACGTATGACCATTTGTAACATGAGTATCGAAATGGGTGCACGTGGAGGCTTAATTGCTCCGGATCAGATCACTTTCGATTATGTAGAAGGCCGAGAATTCGCACCGAAAGGTGAGGAATGGGATCAAGCCCTAGCGTACTGGAAAACATTATATTCTGACGAAGATGCCATCTTTGATAAAGTGTTGACTTTTGATGCTGCAGACATTGCACCAATGATTACTTATGGTACCAACCCAGGCATGGGTATGGGTATCGCGGAACATATTCCAGCAACTAACGCACAACCGGAATCAGAAAGACCATCGTACCAAAAAGCATTGGATTACATGGGCTTTAAAGATGATTCAACAGTCTTAGGCAACCGCGTTGATTATGTGTTCATCGGAAGTTGTACCAATTCCCGTATTGAAGATTTACGTGAAGTAGCTTCATTCGTTAAAGGCAAACAAAAAGCACAAGACGTGGAAGTATGGATTGTACCGGGCTCAAAACAAGTAGAAAAACAAGCTAAAGAAGAAGGCTTGGATAAAATATTTGAAGCAGCAGGATTCCAGTTACGTGAACCAGGATGCTCGGCATGTTTAGGTATGAACGAAGATAAAATCCCTGCTGGTAAATATTGCGTTTCGACTTCAAATAGAAATTTCGAAGGGCGTCAGGGACCGAATGCCCGCACCATGCTGGTATCGCCTTTGACAGCAGCAGCTGCGGCAGTAACAGGTAAAGTAACAGATGTAAGAGAGTTGATCTAAGCAGAAAAAAATGAAAAAATTTGAAACTTTAACGTCCCAGGTAGTCCCACTACCTATCGAAAATATTGATACTGATCAAATTATTCCCGCACGTTTTCTAAAAGCGACTACGCGTGAAGGTTTTGGTGATAATTTATTCCGCGACTGGCGTTTTGATGCAGACAATCAGCCTAAAACTGACTTTGTATTGAACAACCCGACCTATACAGGGAAAATATTGGTTGCCGGTAAGAACTTTGGTTGTGGTTCAAGCCGCGAACATGCCGCATGGGCTATTCAAGACTATGGCTTTGATGTGGTCATCAGCTCATTCTTTGCCGATATATTCAAAGGAAATGCCCTTAACAATGGTGTATTACCGATTCAGGTACCGGAAGAGTTTTTGGCAAAAATTTTCGAATTGGTGCACCAAAATCCGACAACAGCGATTATCGTTGATCTTGAAAAACAAACAGTCATGTTGACAGAGACAGGTGATCAATTTGAGTTTGAAATCAATCCATACAAAAAATCATGTTTGATCAATGGATATGATGATATTGATTTTATCCTTAATCAGAAAGATTCAATCGAAGCATTTGAAGCAAATAGACAATGGTAGATCCTGTCGTCCATATTGCCAATTTAACCATTCAGTACGGTAAAGATACCGTACTGCAAGACTTAAATTGGCAAATTTTTCCTGGCGAGCAATGGATCTTAGGTGGTCCGAGCGGTACAGGAAAAACCACGCTTGCAAAAGCGATTGCCGGGCAATTGAAGTATGAAGGCGAGATCACATTCCACCTTAATCCAACAAGCCTACTGCCAGCAAAAATTCACTACGTTTCCAATTGGTTTCAATTTACCAATCTCGAAGGTGATCGCAACTTCTACTATCAGCAGCGTTACAACAAATTCGCGAAAAACGACACATTAACTGTTTTTGCCGAGTTGAAACATTTTGCACAGGAAGAACAGCTTTCTTTTGAAAACGTACGTGCTTACCTGAGCATTTTTGGCTTCGAAAATTTCAAAGATCAGCAGTTGATTGAACTTTCAAGTGGCGAACACAAAAGATTGCAATTGATCAAGGCCTTGTGGCTTCAACCTCAGCTGCTCATTATTGACCAGCCTTATACAGGACTAGATGCACAGTCTAGAAAAGATCTCAATCAGATTTTCGATCAGCTTGCGGATAAAGGTGTCACCTTGTTGTTGATAAGTAATGATGACGAACAGCCCAACTGCATCAATCGTTTTGCGGAGATTCAGGAAGGGAAAATCATGATTCGCCAACGTAGTGAAGAGCTATCCAAAGGTTTGCCCCGAACAAGAAAGGCGCTGCCTTATTTTCTGCAACAGGCTCCACAGGTATCCTCCCAGATCATGGTAAAAATGAATAAGATCAATATTTCATACGGCGAAAAGCAAGTCTTAAAGGATATTGACTGGGAAGTAAAAGCCGGCGAAAAATGGTTGTTACAAGGGCATAATGGTTCAGGAAAATCCACATTGCTCAGTCTCATCAACGGCGATCATCCACAGGCCTATGCCAACGACATCCATCTTTTTGGCAAAAAAAGAGGATCTGGAGAAAGCATTTGGGATATCAAAGAACATTTGGGTATTATATCGCCAGAATTGCATTGGTACTATGATATGAATGCCAACGTTGGGCAGACTATTGCTTCTGGATTTTTTGATTCCATGAGCCTATACCAGCGATTAGGATTTGAACAACAGCAAAAGCTCGAGCAAATTCTCCATTTTTTTGACCTTAAAGAGGTTAAACACAAAACATTGGGATCGTTACCACTAGGTCAACAACGTTTGGTCTTATTGGCTCGTACGATCGTGAAACACCCTGAATTGCTGATTTTGGACGAACCTTGTCAGGGTTTAGACAAAGAGCAGACCCAGTATTTCAACGACGTCATCGATGACCTCAGTAAAAGTGGCCAAACCCTCATTTATGTAGGGCACTTCCAAACCCAACTACCAACGTGTATTGACAATAAAATCGTGTTGGAAAAGGGAGAAGTAAAGGCTGTATCCGAAGTTATCCACAAAAAAGAGGCTTTATCAACATAAAAAATGTGGAAAACTCCAATTAATCTGAAAATAAGAACAAAAAAATTAAAAGAGCATCAAGATATCGGCAAAACATTGGAAATCAAAAGTCAAAAATAAAGACAATTCAATAGGTCTTAGGCCTATCTTCCAAAGTTTCCATATACCTATCTCTGATAGCTCAATACTAAAAATACAATGAAGAAAAATATTTTAATCATACCTGGAGACGGCATCGGCCAAGAAGTAACAACTTGGGGTAAAAAAGTTTTAGAAAAAATCGGTGAAAATTATGGTCATGAATTCAGCTTTGATGAAGCTATCATGGGCCATACTGCAATTGAGGCGACAGGCAACCCTCTTCCTGATGAAACATTAGCGAAAGCAAAAGCTTCTGATGCGATCCTTTTCGGCGCCATTGGCCATATCAAGTATGATAATGATCCTTCTGCTAAAGTAAGACCTGAACAAGGCTTATTAAAAATCCGTAAAGAACTAGGTCTTTACGCAAATCTTCGTCCAATCCTTTTATTCGATGAGTTATTAGATGCTTCGAGTTTAAAGCCTGAAATTCTTCAAGGTACAGATATCCTTTTCTTCCGTGAATTGACAGGTGATGTGTATTTTGGTGAAAAAAACCGCAATGAGGACAACACCTTTGCGTCAGATCTGATGAACTACCACCGTTACGAGGTTGAACGTATCGCACGTAAAGCTTATGATGCAGCACGCACACGTAACAAAAGATTATGCTCTGTTGATAAAGCCAATGTATTGGAAACATCCCGTCTGTGGAGAGAAGTTGTACAGGAAATCGCAAAAGAATATCCAGATGTTGAAACCGAGCACATGTTTATCGATAATGCGGCCATGCAATTGGTGAAAAATCCGAAGAAATTCGATGTGGTATTGACAGCCAATCTTTTTGGTGATATCTTGACAGACGAGGCGTCACAGATCGCAGGCTCAATGGGTATGTTGGCTTCTGCTTCCGTAGGTGATGGCACAGGCTTCTTCGAACCTATCCACGGCTCTGCACACGATATCGCTGGTCAAAATAAAGCCAATCCACTGGCTTCAATTTTATCTGCAGCCTTGATGCTTGATATTAGCTTTGGTCTACAGGACGAAGCTAAAGCTGTTACCAATGCTGTTGCTGAAACATTAAAAGCTGGTTGGAGAACTGGTGATATTGCCAACCGCAGCACAGAAGCTTCAAAAATCTTAGGTACTCAGGAAATGGGTGAAAAAGTATTGGAGTTTATTAAATAGTATACCCTTTTTAATTTGTAAATCTTTTGAATTAAGAAATTATGTTACACGATCCTAATCATCTTTACATTTTCGACACCACCTTACGTGATGGCGAACAGGTACCAGGCTGCCAATTAACTACTCCAGAGAAAATTGAGATTGCTAAAGACCTGGAAAAACTAGGGGTGGATATTATCGAAGCCGGTTTCCCAGTGTCTAGCCCTGGTGATTTTCAATCGGTGGTAGAATTATCTAAAGCGGTAAACGATGTCATTATATGTGCATTGACCCGGGCCAATCAAAACGATATTGACGTAGCTGCCGAGGCATTAAAATATGCCAAGCGCCCCCGTATCCATACCGGTATTGGTTCTTCGGACATGCATATCAAATATAAATTCAACAGCACAAGAGAAGAAATTTTAGAACGTGCCGTTGCGGCTGTAAAACATGCCAAGTCCTATGTGGAAGATGTCGAGTTTTATGCAGAAGATGCTGGTCGCGCAGACTTGGCGTTTCTAGCTAAAATGGTTGAATCGGTGATTGCTGCCGGTGCTACAGTGGTCAACATCCCTGATACAAACGGTTATTGTTTACCAGATCAATATGGTTCAAAAATCAAATACCTCAAGGAGAATGTACGCAATATCGATCAGGCCATTATTTCGGCACATTGTCACAATGACTTGGGACTTGCAACAGCAAATTCTATCGCTGCCATACAAAATGGAGCCCGTCAGGTAGAATGTACGATCAACGGTATCGGTGAACGTGCCGGAAACACGTCACTCGAAGAAGTAGCCATGATCCTCAAAGTACACAACCAGTCGTTTGGAAGCTTAACATCAAACATCGATAGCCGCATGTTTACGTACTTATCGCGCAAGGTTAGTGAAATGATGAACATGCCTGTGCAACCGAATAAAGCAATCGTTGGCCGTAATGCCTTCGCTCATAGCTCGGGTATTCACCAAGATGGTTTCCTAAAACACCGCGAAAACTATGAGATCATCCGACCAGAAGATGTTGGTCTAGTTGAAGCTGATATTATCTTAACTGCACGTTCAGGAAGACATGCCCTTAAACACCATTTGGAGCGTTTAGGCTTCCATCTTGAAAAAGATGATTTAGCTGATTGCTATCAACGCTTCTTGGTTTTGGCCGATGAAAAGAAAAATATTTGTGATGATGACCTAAAAAGCCTCATCCAAGAAAAAATATAAAAAAAGGAAGGCTGCAGATGCAGCCTTTTTTTATCATAAACACATTTTTTTAAAAAGGATCCAAATGACACGTAGCTGATTATTATTTTATCACGCGTTCAAACGATCTTCCATTCAAAATCAATTCAAATTAAACACTGTATAGGTAGAATCTCTCATATAACAACGAATATCTGCGTTTTATTTGCTACCTTAACTAGGCAATCATCTAACAATGAATCTATCAACCTTAAACATCAATTCAGAAGCTACGCTTGACCGCATCAAGTCTGTGGTCAACAGAACACCGCTTCAATATAATCGGCATCTATCCGAAAAATATGGTGCCGAAGTCTATCTCAAACGGGAAGATTTACAAGTCGTACGTTCCTATAAATTACGTGGTGCCTACAATAAAATTATTTCCTTAACAGCTGAAGAGCGACAACGCGGCGTTGTATGTGCGAGTGCTGGCAACCACGCCCAGGGCGTTGCTTTCTCCTGCAATAAACTCGATATTAAAGGCGTGATATTTATGCCGGGTCCAACACCACGTCAAAAGATTTCACAAACAGAGATGTGGGGCAACGGTAACGTCGAAATCATCTTGACCGGTGATACCTTTGATGACTGTCAAAAAGCGGCCTTAGCTTACACAGAAGAGCACGGTATGACTTTTATCCCACCATTTGATGACCTCAAAGTTGTTGAAGGACAGGGTACTGTAGCCGTTGAAGCTTTACAAGATCTTCCCGATATGGATGCCATATTTATCCCAATAGGTGGTGGTGGACTTGCAGCGGGAGCGAGCTATTACCTGAAAAGCAAAAACAAAGCGATCAAATGTTATGGTGTTGAACCCGAAGGCGCTCCCTCCATGCAAGCGGCCTTGACACATGGTGCACCGATCGAGCTCGAGCATATCAACAAATTTGTTGATGGGGCCGCCGTTAAAAAAATCGGTGCAACGACCTTCGAAATTGCCAAACAATTGTTGGATGATACACGCTCTATTCCTGAAGGAAAGATCTGTACCTGTATCCTAGAGCTGTACAATAAGGATGCAATTGTCGTTGAGCCCGCGGGTGCTTTATCGGTAGCTGCTCTTGAATTTCACAAAGATGAAATTAAAGGTAAGAAAGTCGTCTGCATCATATCCGGTGGAAACAACGATATTGACCGCATGAGTGAAATCAAAGAATTGTCTCTACTTTACGAAGGGTACAAACATTATTTTATCGTTCGTTTCCCACAACGCCCAGGTGCATTAAAACTCTTCGTTTCTGAAGTATTGGGACCTAAGGATGATATTACCCGTTTTGAGTTTATCAAAAAAACAGAACGCGAAAGAGGTCCAGCACTAGTCGGCATTGAGCTTAACAAGCCTGAGGATTACGAAACATTGATTGAACGCATGAAAGAATATAAGTTTGATGTCATTGAAATCAACAAAGACCAAACACTATTTGAATATCTTGTTTAAATAATTGATATAAACGGAAAAAGCCAGTGATTCATATCCTGGCTTTTCTCGTTTATATAACCAAAATATCCCGCCCAAAGTCTTCAAAAAAAACTAACAATTCCATAACTTAAAAAATCTTATATTTCCTTTATTAAAAGCTATTCCATAACTGAGGAGAGATCGATAAATTACTTTTATTTGGCCGAAGGCATATTGCATATAAAAAGTAATTTATCTAAGTTTAATTGTTTAATCAATAATATACGAAAAATGAGAGTACTAATTTTAACAATCCTGACCTTAATAGGTCAACTTACTTTTGCCCAGACCGACAAAAGTAAACGCCCAAGTCCTCCAGACAACACCAAGGTAACCACCACAGATGGCGTCACGATTGACATTAATTATAGCCGTCCTTCATTGAAAGGCCGTCAGCTTGGTGTTGATATCGCCCCTATCGGTATTGTATGGCGTACTGGAGCAAATGAAGCGACCACCATCGAATTTAATAAAGATGTATTGGTTGAAGGCAAGAAATTAGCCGCTGGAAAATATGGTCTTTACAGTATCCCTGGAGAACACGAAACAACAATTATGTTTAATAAAGTGTGGAATCAGTGGGGAACAAAATATGATGCCAACGAAGATGCCCTACGTGTTTCTGTCAGCAATGCCACAGCAAGCAATTCACAGGAACAATTTAAGATCAATGCGACACCACAAGGAACCGTTTCTTTGGAGTGGGGACAGTATGTCGTTCCGTTTACGGTTAAAGCGAGCAACTAAACGCAAAACACATCATCAAGGTAATCGGTACGGTACGATCGAACGATTTTTTAATCAAACAACAGGCCGTCCGATTACATGATTCTTCTCTTCGCTCAGCCCTATTTTAAAAATTTATTTGCTTATCAATCTGCTTTATTCATTCCGTATTTTGTCATAAAAGCATCGTATTCAGCCTCATCGCGACACATCTTGTCATACCAGTTCTTTTTAAGGATCAGCGTAGTAATACCTAAAATCAGTATACTGGTCAGTAAACCTTGTCCCTGTTGAATAACAATATACATCGGGATCAATGTCAAACAACATTGCCATACAATCCCCACCCCAACATTAAATAAATCACGCTTAAAGTGATTATTCCTTTTAAGATCAGGATATTTCTGCAAGGCTTTTTGGTGAATTGGTCCCCAAAAGCCCCATGGGCGAACACGCACATAAAAATCGACAAGCACATCGTCTTCAGTAGGTTTGGATAACCAAGTTCCCATCAAACAGCCGAGCAGCGATAGGACAAACAAAAAGGGGAAATAATAAAGCGGCAAAGTATGCGGGAAAAACTGGGGCAGAATAATTGCACCGAATATACCGGTCAACATTCCCCAAAAAAATCCGGTCCCATTAAATCGCCACCAATGCCACTTGAGTACATTCGCGGCAATATACCCACCATAGAGTGCCGAAACGATCCACTGCAGCACCGAATTGATGTTCTGGACATATAATCCGATGATCGTGCTGCAAACAACCACAGAAACAGAAACAATATAACTCAACCGAATCTGTTTTTTAGGCGAAGCAGAACGATAAAAAAATTTCAACAAGACATCATTGACCAAATATGCTTGCGCCGCATTTATCGTTGAAGCAAATGAAGGCATAAAAGCAGCCAGAAGTCCCGCCAATAGTAAACCTGTCAACCCAACCTTCCCAAAACGACTAATTGCTTTGGGTAAAATGATCTCAAAATCCATATGGCTTCCCATCGCTGTAAACTCATCCCGAAAGAACACAAGTGCTAACACTGTGAAACCCATGATCATCAGATAACGTGGGATCAGCAATATCACAGATACTGAACCGCTCATTAATGCGGCCTCTTTGGGAGACCTACAAGCAAGAATTTTTTGCATATCATAGTTGGCCGCAGGCCCAGCCATACTCATGAAAATACCTTTAAAAAGCATCATCATCACAAATATGGTAAACAGGTTGTATTGATCATCGGCTATTCTATCCATTATAGAAGGAAGTACGTTACTCCAGTTCATGTCCAGATGCCAGCCAAAGAAGGGGGAGTCCCACCCCTCAGGTGTATTCGCAGCCAACAATTCAGGACTTACCTGCTGCATGGCAATTACGGCGATTGCAATGCCGGATACAATCATGATAGCAAACTTCACCATATCTGCCCAAACAATACTATGCATGCCGCCAAGCATGACATAAAATGTCGTAATAGCTGTAAAAAATATGCCGTATAACTGGGGAACATACACCGGATCAATAGTCAATGGAATGAACCGCGAAAGCTGTTCCCAGGGGAAGAATACCTCCATAAATTTACCGATTCCGATAAATCCATAACATAGAAAACCCAACACCGCTACAATAGCGTATAAAATGACGATGGTGTAAGCCCCATCTGCCCCCTTACCATGCCCAAAACGGGTTCGGATCCATTCAGCCCCCGTCAATACATTCGAACGCCGCAGCCATACCGAAAGGTAAACCATCAGGAAAATCTGATTAAAGACAGGCCATAACCAAGGAATCCACATACTCTTGAGTCCATAGACAAAGGCAAGATAAACCATCCACATCGTACCCGAAATATCGAACATCCCCGATGCATCAGAAATACCAAGCATATAGTAAGGAAGTGACTTCCCCCCCAAGAAATAAGAGTCGAGATCCTTAGAAGCTCGCTTTTTAAGAATCAGGCCAATGACAATCATCGTCAGCAAATAACAGACGATGATAACTATATCTATTACGGAAAGTTCCATGAATATTCTTCTCGTGGTCAACCGCAATCTAAAATTATATTTCTACTTCTCCAATTGGCCAATCACGACAGAAACTGGATAATGATCTGATATTCCTTCGAGATCAGGACCATTGTGCACTTCGACCTTCTGAACCAAAGGCGACAATCGCTCCGACAATAGAATATAATCAAGTCTTTCCGACACTTCAGCTAATCGGCTGTCACCCCAATTCCAGCCATAAAGCGTCGCTGTTGGAAAACTGACCCGCTTATTTTCCGGAAATACAGTACGTCCAATACAATCATCAAAACCCGCAGCAATAAAAGTCGACAGCACACTATAATCGAACCGTTGTCCACGCATATTGCCATATTCTGGGTGCGCTTGATCCCAATTCAATAAATTCTTCCTCAAGGGTTCTTTGTGTTCCAGCCAAATTGCATCCAATGGAGAATAAGCATTGAGGTCCCCCATGACCATACAGTTATTCAGGGAATTACTTTTGATATAATCCACTATCTGCTGCGCTTCCTTCAACCGATACTTCCAGGAAAAAGGACTGAGATGCGTGACAATAAAGTCAATATCTTTAATTTTAACATGCAGCATGCCATGCCAGAACCCATCCTCCTGGGCTTTGATCAAGGTAATCGGATACCGGGATGTGATCCCTACTGGATAACCCTTCTCTTTGAGTAAGACGCTGTAATGGTGTCCGTAGGATTCGGCCAGCTGTTGAAGATCGGCCTGTGTGAAATCGACCAGTTCTTCTAAAGCAACAATATCGGGTTGCTGCCGTTCCATCCAATGGACAAATTTATCCGATCTTGCTTTCGTATGCTCAAATCCATTCCAGATATTGTAAGAAATTATCTTTAGCGGTTGATCGGCCTGAGATTTCACTGTCAAACACAAAAAAAGTAAAGAAATCACCCCATAATACTTGATCAGATTTTTCATTTGTATACTCCTAAATATCGATTTTATAACTAACAATAAGCTTTATATAACTAACGACAAGCCGAGCTATGCGATCTAAAAATAGAAGGTCGGCTTTCAATTTCGCATCCTATTATCAGGCCCGTTTCACATCGTCTTGCGAACAAATTCCAGATTCAATGGTATATAGCGCATTGCGACCAATAAGCCGGAGGACATTGTCAACCGAGGTTGCCGAGCGAAGGTTGTCGGGTGCTGTATTTAGGCAATAATCCAAAAGCCGGTCAACTGAAGATACGGCAACATGCATTCGTGTATCACTCGATGCGTAGTAGATATAAACCATGCCATTGGGATTCATGATCCAACCATTGGAAAACAACACGTTGGAAACATCACCGATCCGTTCTTCTCCTTCCGGCGCCATCAGATAACCCGCAGGCTCGGCGATCAATTGGCTTGGATTATCCAGACTGGTCAGATAAATATAGAGCACATAGCGTAAGCCAGCAGCCGTGCCACGCACGCCATGGGCGAGGTGTAGCCAGCCTTTCGCTGTTTTTAAAGGCGCAGGCCCCTCTCCATTTTTTAGTTCTTTAATCGTATGATAAAAACGTTTGTTGATAATTTGTTCTTCAACAACAACAGCATTTTTAATATCATCAATCAGTGACCATCCAATTCCGCCACCACGTTTTGCTAGGATAAAATCATCTTGTGGTCGTGTATAGAGGGCATATTTCCCCTGTACAAATTCGGGGTGCAATACAACATTTCGCTGTTGACTGCTCGCTTTCAGATTGGGTAAACGCTCCCAGTGCTTCAAATCTTTTGATCGAATGATGCCTGCTGAAGCAATTGCACTGGAGAGATCCCCAGGAGCAGCAGCTGCATCGCGCTTTTCACTGCAAAAAATACCATACACCCAACCGTCTTCATGAGCAGTTAGACGTATATCATATACATTTGTTTCTTCATTATCCAATTCCGGAAGAGCCAATGGCTGATCCCAAAAACGGAAATTATCCACCCCATTTTCACTTTCTGCTATCGCAAAAAATGATTTCCGATCAGCCCCTTCAACGCGAACAAACAACAGATACTTTCCTTGCCAGTAGAGTGCCCCAGCATTCATTGTTGAATTGAAAGTGATTCGCTCTAGAAAAAGAGGGTTTGTCAATGGATTAAAATCATAACGCCAGGTCAAGGGGATATGTTCTTTGGTAACAACAGGATATAAATAACGCTTAACAATTTTTCCTGGATTAGCCAGTTCAACATTAGTTCTCTCCAATAATAAGCGTTGTGATTCGATAATATGAGCTTGCTGACGTTCAAATGATTCGGCCATAAATTTAGTTCAGTTCAAAAAAATAGTTACTTTACAAGTTTTCGGGATAAAGCGGCATACGTGTCACACGGTGGAATGCAGTGCCGCTACCAGTAGCGACCTCAAGATCGAATATCACTTCCTTTGTCTTCGGATCAATCTCCACAACACGTCCGCCTGAACCAATAGAAGTTGCTACCCCCATACCGGGACAAAATAAAACATGTCCAGTTTGACCCAAATATTGCACGCCCGAAATGGCCTGTGAAAAGCCTTGCGCTCCGCGATCTTTTCCATAAGACCATACTTGCTGTACCGTTCTATTGGTCAGGTCAACCTTATATTCCACGACCCGGCTAAAGCTTTTCACGCCGGGAGCAAAATTTGATTTCCATTGCCGGTTATACCCATTGTCGAAAACTAAAATACGATCCTTGCTCAACGCGACAGGTGTATGTGGCCCCCAAGGCCAATCAAAACCTGCAACCGCAGCATCCCCATTGATCACTTCTGGGTCTGTAATTGCAGTACCGTCTTCCGCTATTGGCTTTAACAACAAGTTCTGATATTTGGCGCCCCAATTTTTATGCGGCGATATAATCCATTGCGTCGTTCCCGAATGATTAAAACTGAAGATTCCCTGATAACGTGCCGTAGCCAGTAAATCTTCTCCAATTTCTGTAATCGAATTATTATGTGCCCAGTTATTGGGGCTTTGCGAAAATGCTGGCGGTGTTATGCCATCGGGCTTGATATAACGCGTTGTATCAAGTTGCTTGGCAAGATCCCATTCATTGACTAAGACACCTGTTTGTGGATTCAATTCGATGATAAAGTCGTTAATACGCGGTTCGCCATTAGTTAAACGTGCCGCAACTTTGGTTACATTGATCAAGAAATTACCATTGGCTGCTTCACTAACCTCATGGTGAAATCCATACCCCAGTTTCCCCAGATCCCACTGATTGACCAAGTTTCCAAAAAGATCAATTTCAACGACACGTTGCTGAGACTGATCACCCGAAATAAAGGTCCCTTTTTTGGTCCGCTTAAGACCTATCGATCCGGAAAATTTCTGTAAATCAGGCGATTTTTTCAACAGCAACAACCAACGCAATTCCCCCTCGTTATCAATCATATAAGGTAAAGAAGTATCTAACTCACTCTGACCGGGATAACTCACCAAATTGATCCAGGTTCCATTTTCTCGGTTTGCCCCTTGACAATCTTCCACTGGGGAAAGTCTTGTACTGTTAGAGCTTGTGTGACAATATGTATCGTTGTGCTACCGCGCTCGTTGCCTTCCCGGTCAGTAAAGGCAAGATCGACCACATTGTCATAATCGGCATATAAGCCTAATATCGGTACGTTTTGACGTGGTGTATCATCGTTACATAAATGCGTAATAGTACCCAGTTTGCCATGCTTACCACGCACAGTTACCCGTACACGACCATAGGTCGGTAGCCATACATTTACCATGGCCGACAGTGGATTATAACCCGAAGGATCGAGTTTAATATTTTCAACAATAAAATCGAGCGAACTACCCTTGGTAGGTACCTCCACCTCCGACCCGTCGCTAAAGGCGAGTTTTGTACGCCAATGTGCCAGATCAGAAGTTATCTTGAGGATATCCTTTACGGGGACATTTACGGCTCCCTTCTCAAAATTGAAAACATACTCTAGTGTATGCTGATTGACATCAAGCAACAATTCTCCAGCATCGATTTTAGATGTCAATGCCAGCTTGGAAGATAATTCATTCGTTGTTTCTCGATCTTTCTTACAGGAAAAAAACAACAGAACAAAGCATATAAGTGGCAAAATCAAAGTAGTGAAAAATCTACCCATCCGTTGTACTGCAATCATACATATTATTGTTTAAAAGAAATTTTAAAAAGTATTCCGGCAGAGGCATCTACTCCCCTACCGGAAAAAACTAACACTCAACTGTGGAATCGAGAATAAATTTTTATGTGTATGCCAAGCTCTTAGTGATTTGCACAGAAAGGATAACTACTAGCTTGACTAGCAAGTATACATATGATGGAAAATTGGTCATAATCATTAAGTTGGTAATTCCCGAAGTTTGACTCCGCCCCCCCACATTTAGATCCCTTCATTGGCAATCCATAAAGATATTGGCCAGAATTCGATCCTAAAAAGAACCCTTCAACTTCGTAAGTTCCTGCTGGAATGTTCGTATAAAAGTTAACACCAGGCGCAATAGGATAATACAAAGTCATCACTATATTTCCATTTTGTTTAAGATAAACACCACAATTAGGTAATGCCGTACCGGTTGAATTATTGAGGTTTATAGAAACGGTATTAGCAAATACAAGCTTCTTTGTTTTTACATAATCCTTGCTATTTGTATTATTTTCATTTTCAATAAGTTTAGGAACAGAATAGCTACTCGCAACAAAAGCCATACAACACAATAAACATAATGTCAGATAATTTTTCATAATACTTTACAATTTTAATGATCGGTAAATTTATACGGATTAAGATTTTGACTGTATTTCTTTATCGCCACAACGGATGCTGCTGAATCTTGGTGTTGGTATTAATTTCACCTTCTGGCAAAGGCAGATAATAATGCTTTGGTTGAAACTCGGTAGCACCTTGCTTTTTATTATCTACAAAAATCTGCTTCATTTGAGCATAAGGATACCAGCGTTTTAAATCGAAGAAACGATGACCTTCAAAGAAAAACTCAAGTTCGTTCTGGTGAATAATCTCTTTCATCAAATCATCCGCATTGGTCCAAGTTTTATTGGCTAATCCTGCACGATCGCGAACGCGTTTTAGACTAGAAGCAGCCCCAGCAGTGTTACCATTCTTAGCACATGCCTCTGCATGTAAAAGTAGTACTTCTGCAAAACGTAGCAGACGGAAGTTATTATTTGTATTGGCGGCGTCGTACATACTGTTAGCTCCGGATACATTTCTAAAGAAGTTGGTGTATTTCTTGATCAAGAATCGTCCAGGCTTGTTATCTATCGTCGGATACACAAGACCTGGGTTTGCTGAAATTTTAGCCGTAGACTCTGACCACAACTTATCAAAAGAAAGATTGCCGAACCAAGCGCCGTCTGTAAGACCAGTTTCATAGTCCGAATATTTCCAGTAGAAGCTGGTATACATCCGTTTGTCAAAACGGCTATCTGATCCACTTGGGCGCTCCTCTGCGATAAAATCGCGAACAACGGAAATACCTGGCACCAACTTAAACCAAGCCCCTGTACCTGCCGGTCCCGCAAAATTGGGAATGATAAATCCTTGACGACTATTGGGATTCTCTGCCCCCCAAATGCCATCTGAACCATATTTACCATCATATACCAATTCCCAAACGGATTCTTTATTTAACTTTGTATTGTCTTTAAAATTATCTTCGAAATTTTCGACAAGATCATAGTTGTAAGGAGCAGTTAACAGCGTCTTCAATTCTGTTTCGGCTTCTCCGTATTGTTTAGTATACACCAATGACTTTCCTAAAAAAGCAATCGCTGCTCCTTTAGTCACTCGGCCCGCTTCTGCCGCTGGACGTGTAACAGGTAAATTTTCTTTTGCAGCCTTGAAGTCCGCGATCACTTGTTTCCAGATATCAGCTTCAGCTGTCGATGGTTTGTTTTCGGGATCAACATCTGCGGGAACCAACAATAACGGTACATCGCCATAATTGGAAGCCAACAAAAAGTAATATACGCCCCGTAAAAAAGTAGCCTCGGAAATCAGCTCCTTTCTCTTTGCTTCGTCCATGGAAACTTTCCCAATATTATAGAGAAGCACATTGGCTCGATTAATACCATTATATAAACTTCCAAAATCACTTCCTCCAGTTCCCGGAGTATTTAGAAAAGTTGCATATTCCCATGTAAATCTTTCTTCACCTGCAAGGAACCAAACATCATCAGCACGATTCATCGTCTGCCATCCCGTATAGGCGCCATAATACCCTTCCATTTGCCCACGGATAGGTGAATAAACGGTTGCCATTGCCGCCTGTACTTCCGCTTCATTCGACCAGAAAATCTCCGACACCGGTTTGTTTGGGTTCGTACGATTGAGAAAATCTTTGCTGCAGCTTCCCATCAAAAGAAGAACGGCTGCTGCTGCTGTATATTTTTTAATTGAAATCTTCATCATTTTAATTTTAATTGTAAACTTCCTGTAATCCACTAGAAATTAGCCTGTATACCAAACATAATAGTTCGCGCCAGCGGATACCGACCATGATCTGTACCAGCCGTCATTACTCCTGTCTGGCCGACCCCATTATCGTTATTGCTTGGACCTAAATCAGGGCTATAGCCTTTATATTTTGTTACGGTAAACAGGTTGTCAGCAGCCAAATAAATACGTGCATTTTTCAAGGTTACTTTATTCAACCAAGTATTAGGTAATGTATAACCTAATTCTATTGTTTTTAAACGGAAGAACGCACCGCTTTCCAACCAGCGGTCACTGACGCGACGTACGTTACCATTGGGATCCTCACGCGTATAACGCGGGATATCGGTATTGGTATTACTTGCTGTCCACGAATTCAAAAGACTGGTAGAATAATTATGCACCTCACTTGTGCTCTCTATTCTAGCACGCGTATAATTGTATATTTTGTTACCGTACATACCATCAAAGAAGAACGCAAAATCAACACCTTTATAATCCAGTCCACCGCGGATACCGTAGGCTAAAGAAGGATAAGGACTGCCCATGTATTGACGATCGTTGTTATCGATCTTTCCATCGCCATTGTAGTCAACGAACTTAATGTCCCCAACTTTGGCAGTAGGTTGGATTACAGTACCATTTCCCGATTTATAGGCTTGTACTTCAGCATCTGACTGGAACAATCCATCCGTTTGGATCAGCCAAAAACCGCCAATGGGATAACCAACTTTAGCCCAACTAATTACACCCTCACCCTGTGGATTATACCCCTCAAACTCCTGCTTATTTCCTACGGTAATCGCTTTCATTTTATTTTTAACGGCCGAAGCATTGACACCGATATTGTAATTTACCTCACCAATTGCATCGCGATAGCTCGCTAAAAACTCGAAACCCTTGTTACTGATAGTACCCGCATTCATTACTGGTGAACCCGATTTTCCTGCAGAAGGTGGTTGGTTGATTGACAACAAGATATCTTTCGTATTTCGAACATAATAATCTGCACTGATTCTTAGCTTACTTTGTAAAAAAGCCAGGTCAACACCGAGGTTACTCGTCTCGGTCTCTTCCCAAGTTAGATTAGATGGTGAAACCCAGCTCGTTCCAGGGATTGCTCCTTGCCACCACGCTCCACCTTGGATATAGTTAATACCGTATCTCGTAACATTTTGTGTCGTATAATTGGCAATCTCCTGATTACCCAAGCGACCATAAGTTGCCCGGATTTTGAATTCATTGACTGAATTTTTCGCCTTTTCAAAAAAGCTTTCGTTCATGATATTCCAGCCCAGAGCCACCGATGGGAAAACCCCATAGCGATGTCCATTATCAAACTTCGAAGATCCGTCTCGACGAACCGTTGCCGTAAATAGATAACGATTATCATACGTATACATCACACGACCAAATTGCGATATCATGGATGCTTCCTGCAGACTTCCTGAAGTTGATTGCTCTGCTGGTGATGCTGCATCAATTGCATCCGTGCCTGCTGGAATATCAAGTCTCTTGGCACCAAATCCCCTATTCGAGTTTTCCTGAGAGGAGTAACCGGCCAATAGGGAAATTGTATGCTTATCAAAAGTATTGTCGTAATGTAAGGTATTTTCAATCAGCCACTGATTATTGAAGAAAGCGCTTTCATTCAGCGAAGATTGCAAAACGGCAGTACCATCGGGACGTCGATCCGATTTGTTATAATTTCTTCCTGTGGTTCTATTAATCCCTACATTCAATCTATATTTTAATCCTTTTACAAAAAGATCTGCCTCCGCATATCCATTGAGCATGATATCTGTCTGATAGACATGATTGGTATTGAGATTCAAATTACCAACGGGATTATCCAAATTTTTCATCCATGGTGCATAGGTTGAATATCCACCGACAACATTGGCATCATAAACCGGTAATAACGGATTTTGACGCAGGATATCTGTGATTACCAAATTGGCATATTGGCGATCCCCCGATTTAATCAAGAATGTATTTCCAACACGGAGATGATCATTGAAAAAGTTAAAGGTATTTTTGCTACGTACATTGAAAGATTCATAACCCGTTGTTTTCAAAATACCTTTTTGATTCAGGTACCCTCCGGAAACACTATAGGTCGATCGATCGCCACCACCAGCAACATCCAGATTGATCTTATTCACGGGTGCTGTTTGAAACACTTCATCTTGCCAATCGGTATTCGCATTGAAGTCTTTGGCCTGTACTGGTAGGTATCCCTTTTCGTCCACAAATTTTTTCCATTGCGGTCCATCCATCAAGCTCATTTTTTTGGGTAGACTTTGCACCCCAGTATAAGCATTTAAACTCAACGTGGCTGGACTTGCCCTTTTACCGCCCTTCGTTGTAATAATCACCACTCCATTAGCCGCACGAGAGCCATAAATAGCTGCAGCAGATGCATCTTTTAACACTTCCAATGAAGCGATATCATTTGGATCTACCGTATTGATATCGCCAAATACACCATCAATCACATATAAAGGATTAGTACTGCCCATCGAACCTATACCACGAATATTGATATTCATTCCTGCTCCTGGCGATCCGCCAGCATTTGACACACTCACCCCAGCAACGCGCCCCTGTAAAGCGCCGGCAGCACTTTTAGCTAAATTAGATTGTAGATCCTTGCCCGTCACAGATGCCACTGCACCGGTCAAATCACTTTTTTTCACCGTACCGTAGCCGATCACCACAACTTCATCTAATTCCGTACCAGACTGAAGTACAATACTATATGTTGATGCGTCATTGACAAGTACCTCTTGCTCCTTCATCCCCACGTAGGTAATTTTTAAGGTTTTGCCTTTCGCAACATCAAGTGTAAAAGAACCATCGGCATCTGTTTTCGTTCCGCTGGCGCTCCCCTTGATATTGACCGTAGCTCCTGCCACTGGCTTATTATCCGCATCGAGGACTTTGCCCCTCACCTTTTGGGATTGCTGTGCAAAGGCTAAGCTCCCATAAGTGGAAAGTAAGAGTAGTAAAGCTGTTTTTCTCATATTGTGTGTATTTAAGGTTTACAATAAATAGATGGTTTGTATAATATGTCTATACTTAATTGGTATTCTTCTATTGGTTTGTTTGACGAAATTAGAGAAAAGGAGATGCCGTAAATAGCAAGATCAACTCATTTGTATTGTACTTTTCATTCATATTTCTCCTAGGAAAAACACAAAAATGTCAACACAAACGATTGCGCAAATTAGAAATAACAATAAAATAGAAAAAAAAATGAGGCAACAGAACAACGCTATAAACAGCTCAAAAACAATATGTTAAAAACTAATAAAGATCATTTTATTGAACTTTAAACTCACTTGTATTGAATTATCTAGCAAGAGGAATAGGGGCTAATCAATAACTAAATAGCGTTTAAACGCCACCATATTCACGGAATCGTTGACTTTGTTTAGATAGACGTATATAGATCTTTCGTCTATCTAAAAAAGCTAAATGAGAAAGGAAAAAAGAAAAAAATTAGATGATCATCTGTTGCTTGCGAAGGCTATTTCTGTACTCGACGGGAGTGAGGTCTTTTTTCTTTTTAAATACTCGGTAGAAATACGAGACGCTGTTAAAGCCACATTGTTCGACAATATCAGCAATCAAGGTTTCTTCTTTCAGTAGTCGCACAGCCATATTGATCCGAAAATCGAGCAGATAATCGGTAAAATTCATCCCTGTAGTCGATTTCAGAAAACGGGAAAATGTTGATTTGCTCATATTCATTACTGCCGCAACCATCGGAAGGCTCAACTCTCTATTTACATGGGTAACGATATATTCCTGCAATCGTCCCATCATCAATTCGCTATTGCTCAGCACTGTATTGGTCGCAGTAGATAGTACACGGATATCTTCACCTTTAGACAATTCATACAGCAACACCAAAAGTTTCATAACCGAATAGAATCCATCCCTTTCCAAAGTCAGTATCCGTAACAGCGGTAATACCCGATCTACTGTGTCTTTCCCAAAAACTACACCACGCGAAGCTTTGGATAATAACTGCTGTATACTTGCAAACTGCTTTTTATCCAGATACTGTTCAATTAATGAAGGATGAAACTGAATCGTGATCTCATGAATATCATTCGATTGGCAATCGCCATCTTTCCAGGCGTGTTCAAGCTCGGGGCTTGCAATGAGTACCAGATCCCGCTCTCCAATAGACTCTATCGAATTGCCAATGATACGTTGTGCCCCCACTGCCCCCTCAACATAATTGAGCTCATATTCTGGGTGAATATGTACAGGAAACGTAAAGGAAGATTTTCTCCGATCGAAGACCACAAAGCAGTCATCGGAAGATAATGGCGATTTCTCTCTAAATATATCAGGTCTCATAATTGGATTTTCCCTCCAGTAAATTACCCAAACTTAAAAAAATAATATGTATATTCCATTGGTACTTCAGCACATTTGCCGGCTATCCAACAGGAGCCTGCCAAAGCTGAGCCCTAACTTCGGGGTATCCAAATCAGATTAACGCAGATCAAGTGAAGCATATCGATCCATCTAAGCGAAACTTGAGCAACAAAAAAGGTTGCCGTACAAGGCAACCTTTTTATATTCATTTTTATTTTCAGCTTATTTTTTAAGGTATTTTTCCAAAAATTGATCCTGCTCCCAAAGTAAATGGAAGATATTTTCTTTCGCGACATATCCATGTGCTTCGCGTGGTAAAATGACCATACGCACGGGAGCTCCCAAGTTTTTCAGGGCCTGGAAATAGCGTTCTGTCTGCAGGGTGAATGTTCCGGGATTATTATCGGCTCCGCCGTGAACCAACAAAAGTGGGGTTTTCATCCGATCAGCACTCACAAATGGAGACATGGTCATGTACAAGGCTGGATCATCCCAGAAGTTGCGTTGTTCACTCTGAAAACCAAATGGTGTTAACGTTCGATTGTATGCTCCAGAACGCGCTATTCCCGCTGCAAACAATTTTGAATTGGACAACAAATGTGCTGTCATAAAAGCACCATAGGAATGCCCACCCACAGCAACTTTTTTCCGATCGATATAACCCAAATGATCTACCGCATCAATTGCAGCTTCGGCATTTGCCACAAGTTGTTCGATAAAAGTATCATTCGGTTCTTTTGTTCCCTCTCCAACAATAGGGAAGGCCGCATTATCCAATACAGCATACCCCTTCGATACCCAGTAGATAAAAGAGCCATAACTTGGGAAGGTAAACTCCTTCGGATTAGCCGTGCTTTGTCCGGCTGTATTCTTGTCCTTATATTCCCGTGGATAAGCCCACATTAGCAGGGGCAACTTCTCTTTCTTTGTAAAATCATAACCGGCAGGTAAATATAATGTTCCGGAAAGCTCGACTCCATCCTTGCGCTTGTACTTTAAAATCTCTTTATGAACTTTTTCCAAAGATTTAAACGGATTTTCCAACGTGGTGAGCGTCACCTGTTTCCCCGATTTCATATTTTTCATGAAATAATTCGGATAAATCGATGCTGACTGAAGCGAAATCAACAGATCACCAGTTTTAGGGTTCACTAGTTGAGCGATACGTTCTTGCATTTCAGATGCTGGAGCAGTGTAGATGCGTTTTTTCTTCAATGAATGCAGATCAAGCTCATCCACAAAAGGAAACTCGCCATTTTTAGTAAACCCCTTACCTACAAACAACGCTTTATCCTTATCTATATACATCGAATAAGTGCCTAAACTATTTTTTTCCATATACACATCTCCCGGATCATTATAGACGTCCTGACTGTTCCGGTCATGCAATAGTTTAGATTCTCCCGAGGAAGGATTCACCACAAAAGTTTTTGCGTTTCTCGTATCATACCATTGCGAATTGATCAACGCATATTTATCATTCCCCCATGTTACACCAGCATAACGGTCTTTGATTTTAAAAATAAGCTTTCCCGCACCATTGTAAGGGTAAGATAAAGTATATAAGGCATCACGAAACTCCGCAGGTTTGTTCGCATCCCCGCCATCCAAGGCTTCTACATAAGCCAACGTAGCTGGCTGATCACTCCGCCAATGCCAGGCCCGTTTCCCTGATCGTGTCGACGAAAAACCCTTCGGCATTACCTCTGTCAAGGCTGTCTCATTCACAAGCGCTATTTCCTTACCCGATCGATCATAAATTCGAACCTGCTGTGGAAAAGACGAAACCGGAACTACGTAGGAATAAGGTTTTGTGATCGTCGTGATCATCACATACTCACCATCCGGCGAGAAACTGATCCCCGTATAAATGGCTTTATCTTTAAAGGAAGAAATCTTGCCGTCCAGATCTACAAGTTCAAGGTTGGATTGCACCAATGTTTCAAAATTCACTTCATCCTGTGGATTTTTAAGCAGGTCTTGGTATGTCCTCAATTGGGACACCTTCCCATCACTTGTTGAGACAATAGGTCCTGTCGGCAAATCTTTTGAAGGATCCAACAGTGCAGTCCTATCCTTTGGCAGACTTGTTATTATTAAACCGGAAGAATTTCTCAACCACTGAAATGGTGCTGTCAATGTTCCATTCAAATTGTACGCTGTCAACTGTTTGACATTTCGCGTTGCAAGATCAATGACAAATAAGGCTGTTCCACTTTCATTTGTATTGCTAAATGCCAAACGCTTATTGTCTGGAGAGAACACAAAATTGGCCATCGCGGCTTTTTCGGGCATCCCCGTGAAGTCGGAAAATTCCATATTTTGTCCTACTCTCTTCAAGGCAATCTTATCGAAAAAGATTGTTGAACTTTCCATGTTTGTCTTGGGATTAATCCGCAATCCCGCCAGTTTCATTTCCTCCTGGCCTAAGTCTGCCAGGCTTTTATATGTAGGCCGGAACGTAAATAACATCCAATTTCTATCGCTTGAAATCTTTATCTGAGGTGGACGCACATAATCGGCTAAGGCCAAAATTTCAGTAGAGGGTTTTTGAAAGGTAATGTTTTCCTGCGCTTGCGTCTGTAGCGACACTAGAAGCAAGAGACCATAGAATAGTTTCTTCATAAATTTATTTTTCAAATTAGGGCAAAATAAAGTAATAAAATTTTCATAAAAAAGCAAGCTTTGTAGCTTTTTTATGACACTAAAATTAAACTTAAATCATTTGTAAAATAGTGGTAAAAATTACTAATTTAAAGTTATCCACATTTGCAAAATAAAGAAAACCAATAACTTACAAACACGAATCTGCAGCAAACGCATTCTCTGACAAACTTTTACCCAAAATGTGGAAAAGTCAAACTACCGCATCGAAAGAAAATATAAGATATTTGTTAAGCTAATGAAAGAATTGGCAACTCAACGAAGTTTTTACGTATCGAAACACAGACTTTTCTTTTTGATGAATTGTCTATTTTAAATGGCCAGATTAACCTTCAATCTGGTCTCCCCGATTAAAATTGATACCATTAACTCCGTACCGAGTTTTTCTATAAAGATTGGAATAAAAAAATAAACAAGTAAACATGGCAAGAATTATCAAATTTGAGAAAAACGATTGTGCTCCTTGTGCACAAGTATCGGCTTATTTGGATCAAAAAGGTATCCAATATGAAACGGTTAATCCTTTTGATGAACCAGACTTGGCCGCAAGATTCAAAATCCGCACTGTTCCTACGGTAATTGTGTTGGAAAATGAAGAGATTCAACACCGTATCATTGGCTTTAAACCAGAAGAATTGGCTGCCATTGCACTTTAATAAATTCAGCGTATCATTAAAATTAAACAGTGACATGATACACATTTATTATGATTCCAGAACGGGGAACGTACAACGTTTTATGGATAAAGTAGCTCAGATAACGGGCTGGCAAATTCATAAAATCACCGCCGATTTAACGGTAAAAGACCCCGGTCATTTGGTCACTTTCACCACAAATTTTGGACAGGTGCCCGAAAACACAAAAGAATTCATGAAACGCGAAGCTAAAAATATCTATTCTGTTACTTCCAGTGGCAACCGCAACTGGGGACCGAATTTTGGTCTAGCAGCTGATCGCATTTCACAGGATTTTGACATTCCACTGGCGTTCAAATTTGAACTGTCCGGAACAATGGAAGATATTAATCAATTTATTGACATCTTAAAGAACTTTTGCGATGGTAGCAAACGAAGTAGCAAAAAACTGGATATTGCTTAATAATGAAATCATGATTAAGCATGATGACGAATTCAGCTTACATAAAGATAAGGAAGCGGTTCGTGCATATTTCTTGGAATATGTAAATAAGAACACAGTGTTCTTTTATACATTAAAAGAAAAAATAGACTATTTGGTAGAAAACAACTATTATATTGACTTTTACCAATGGTTTACATTTGAAGAAATGGAAACGGTATTCAACTATGTCTATGCGAAGAAATTCCGTTTCGAATCTTTTATGGCGGCATTCAAATTCTTCCAGAGCTACGCTTTACGTGATGACTCTGGTGAAAAGTTTTTAGAGCGTTATGAAGACCGTGTAGTTGCTGTCTCCTTGTTCTTAGCAAGAGAAGAGGGTGTTCAAAAAGCAATTGAGTACGCAGAAATCATGATCAATCAAGAATATCAGCCAGCGACCCCTACATTCTTAAATGCAGGAAAGAAACGCTCGGGTGAATTGGTATCTTGTTTCTTGGATGAAATCGGCGACAACTTAAATGGTATCGGTTATGCTGTTGATTCCGCTATGAAGTTGTCTTCTATCGGAGGTGGTGTATCGTTCAATATCTCTAAAATCCGTGCTCGCGGAGAAGCGATCAAAGGTGTTGAAGGCCGTGCCGGCGGTGTACTTCCAATCATGAAGATTATGGAAGATACATTTTCATATGCTAACCAGTTGGGACAACGTCCGGGTGCTGGTGCAGTATACCTCAATATTTTCCACTCTGACATCGAAGAATTTTTAGATTGTAAAAAAATCAACGTTGACGAAAAAGTACGGATCAAATCATTGTCGATCGGTATCATCGTTCCCGATAAATTCATGGAATTGGCAGAAAAAGATGAACCATGCTATTTGATCTACCCACATACGGTTATGCAAGAGTATGGACAATTCTTGGATGAGATGGATATGGACAAGATGTACGACGAATTGATCACGAATCCAAACGTGAAAAAGAAAAAAATCAATGCCCGTCATCTTTTAGTGAAAATTGCACAGACACAAAAAGAATCAGGATATCCTTATATTTTCTTCAAAGAGAACACCAACCGTGTCCATGCATTGAATGAAATCGGTCAAGTGAAATTCTCGAACTTGTGTACTGAAATCATGCAAGTATCTCAAGTATCCGATATTGAGATCTATGGTAAACAGGATACGATCCGTTATGGTATCTCCTGTAACTTAGGTTCCTTAAATATTGCGACTGTAATGGACAACAAACGTATCAAAGAGACCGTAAAAACAGCTATGCGTGCTTTGACTGTCGTTACAGATGTGACCAATATCGATATGGTTCCATCTATTGCAAAAGCAAACCGCGAGTTACATTCTGTAGGGCTTGGTGCAATGAACCTCCATGGTTACCTTGCAAAAAGCTTCATCATGTATGAATCTAACGAGGCGCTAGATTTTGCCAATACCTTCTTTATGATGATGAACTATTATTCATTGGAAGCATCGATGGAAATTGCAAAAGAACGCGGTAAAACGTTTGTTGGCTTTGAAAAATCAGCCTATGCCGATGGCACGTATTTCAACAATTACGTAAACCGCGATTATATGCCTAAAACAGCTAAAGTAGCGGAGTTATTTGAAGGGATACATATTCCAACAGTCGAAGATTGGTTGGAATTAAAAGCAAAAATCAAAGAACATGGTATTTACCATGCTTACCGTTTGGCTATTGCTCCAAATCAATCGACTTCGTATATCATGAATGCAACCGCATCAGTTATGCCAATCGTAGATATCATTGAAGTACGTGAGTATGGAGATAGTACAACTTACTATCCAATGCCATACTTGACAAACGATAATTATTTCTATTTCAAATCGGCTTATGATATGGATCAATTCAAGGTCTTAAAATTGATCTCGGTTATCCAACGCCATATTGATCAGGGTGTATCTACAATTTTGCATACAAACTCAAAGGATTCGACAAGAGATTTGTCTAGATATTATATCTATGCACATAAATTGGGGTTGAAATCCCTTTATTATACACGGACAAGAAAATCGACCATCGACGAATGTGTCTCTTGTTCAGCTTAATTTTGAGATTTTAGTATTTGGATATATAATGGGAGAAAGTCAAAAGTTGCCTACGCCATTGGCGGCTTTTGGCTTATCTAAAATCAACAATCCAAATACGTGATAATAAATGCCTAATACTTTAAACTAAAAATGAGTAAAACATATAAAGCTGTCAACTGGAATACCCCTGAGAACGATTATGTATTGATGTTCTGGGAACAAAATATCCGTCAATTCTGGATCGATACGGAATACATTCCTTCAAAAGATATCGATAGCTGGAAACGTATCAGCCCAGAAATGAAAGATGCGTATAAAAAAGCTTTAGGAGGATTAACCTTATTGGATACCCTTCAAAGCCATACTGGTATGCCTAAAATCATCGATCATATCGATACATTACAGAATAAAGCTGTATTGTCCTATATGTGTATGATGGAAGCTATCCACGCAAAATCGTATTCCACTATTTTCACGACAGTTTCTACAACCGCAGAAATAAACGACATTTTCGAATGGGTTCAACAAAATAAATATCTTCAATACAAAGCAGAAACGATTGATGGCTACTACCGCGCAATCGATAAAGAAGATGCTTCGGACGAGGAGATTTATATGGCGATGGCTGCCTCCGTATTATTGGAGTCATTCTTATTTTATTCTGGATTCTTCTTGCCATTATGGTTATGTGGACAAGGTGAAATGGTTGCTTCTGCCGATATCATTAAGAAAATTATCGCAGACGAATCTATTCACGGTGTATTCGTTGGATTAATAGCCCAAGATCAATTCAAAAAATTAAAAAATCAAGATCAGGTAAAAGCTCGTTTCTTGGCCTTGCTTTACAATTTGTATGAAAATGAGCTGAAATATACAGAAGAGATCTATACTGAAGTTGGCTTAACTGCAGAGGTAAAAGAATATGTTCGTTACAATGCCAACAAAGCATTGATGAATTTGGGCTTTGATCCGATCTTCGAAGTAAAACAAGTCAACCCAATCGTATTGAATGGTTTGAATACTGAAACGACACAACATGACTTCTTCTCCAAGAAATCAACTAACTACGAAAAAGCAACGGAAATTGTCCATCTAAAAGATGACGACTTCAAAATGGATGTGGTCGTAGACATATAATATTGACGATTCGTCAAACAAAAAGCCCCAAAGAAAATTCTTTGGGGCTTTTTGTTTGACGGGTAACAACTATTGTTGGAATGCTTTGATTGCCTGTCCGCGCCAAGCGGCATCAAGCGGTGCACCAAGCAACCAAGTTAACGTAGGTGCGATATCATAAATCATCAAAGTTTCCTTGATTTCTTTTCCTTTTGGCACACCTGGTCCGATCATTACCCAGGGAATCTCCACCTCGGCCAGCGATTTACCACCGTGTCCTTTTCCGGTACCGCCATGATCGGCAGCAATAACAAAAATCGTTTCATCCGCGATTCCCGCATCTTTTAAAGCTTGCTGCAATGTACCAATACGTCTGTCGACCTGTTTTAGTTCGGCATAGTATTCCGGTGTATTATGCCCTATATTATGGCCTACGCCATCAGGTTGGTCGAAATGCACAAAAGTAATCGTCGGTTTCTCCTTTTTTATGATATCCACGGCGGTATTCAATGCCGCTTCATCATCATCCTTGGTATTAATGATTTTTTGCACGACTTTATTGTCGATCAAATAGCCTATACCCGGCCAGCTATGTACCACAGCAAACTGCGCCTTGGAATTCTTGCTGGCAACAGCATTAAATAAAGAAGGAAACATTCCGTTTGCTGTTTTGGCTGTAGAAGGAATCTCGGGTGTCTTGCTATCCCATTCTGTATACCCATGTGCGGTAGGACCAGCGCCCATAATCATGGAAGCCCAGTTTACAGCACTAGAGGAGGGTAAAACGGTGCGTACATGTGTACTGTAGGTCCCCTCCTGCATTATTTTTTTAAGATTTGGCATTTCCGCTTTTGGTAAAGCATACGCTCCAAAGCCGTCAAAACCAACTAAAACAACATGTTTGATCTTCTTGCTCTGTGCCGACACAGCACTTGTAGATAGCCCCAGTACGATCAATGGTAATAATAGATTTTTAATTTTCATAATAAAATAACTTGGTGTTCAATGAGTACGCAACCTCCTCAAGCTTTCTTGTATCCAGAATAGATAACCTGATTTCCCGCCTATCCAATGAATCGCTCACATGCTAGATCAAAGTTTATCGATTATATTTTACAAGTCACGCTGATAATAAGTTGACCTATTTCAAAAATAGAAATTTTACAGATATTATTATGTTAAGTAAACATTATTTAATCTCTCTAACCAATATGTTACAGAGAAAAAAAAGACGCTGAAAAATTATTTTCAGCGTCTTAACCTTATACCGTTTTACATCGATTTTAATACCCAGCTTTTGCCAACCGTGCGTACATTTCGACAAAAGCACATTGATCGAGCAGCCATTTCGATTTATGCTGATCTTTCAGGGTCCAGTCTGCACTAAATAATCCATCTTTATCGCGCATATGCTGCCAGGCAAATTCAAGGTTTTTCGCAAACACGGTGAGGTACTTTTGGTCGCCATTCACTACAGCGAGCTCTATGTAACCACGCATCATTACTGCATGAAACCACAAATTGCTATTTTTCAATTTTGGAAAATCCAATTTCTCCTTCGTTTCGAAAAAATAGCCGAAACATGCCTCAGCCAGCTGTTGCGCATCTTCGAGGTACTGTTTATTTTTCGTTAACTTATAAAGCAATGCAGCGGCCTGCAACATTTGTCCGGCGTTGTACGAAAACTTAGCTTTTCCAATCTTTCCATTGAGCTGCATATTGTCCCAGTATAACTTATCTTCGGGATCCTGAAGATTTCTTTTTGTCCATTCATAAAGACGCTCCCCTTCCTGCAGATAGGACTTATCATTGGTTGCCATAAATAACTTAAGTGCAAATACACTTGCTGGTGCATTCGAACAGGTATTTTTAGATTCCTTTTTCTGTTCACACCAATAAACGCCGCCGCCTAATTTATCATCTTCCCCACTCTTTACAAAATTCCAGATCTCTTTGGCCGAAGTCAGGTAGTTTGTTTTTTTTGTATGAATATAGCTATCGGTAAAATCGATCCCCAACCAGATATTATCGTCATAAAAACGATCCGAGGGAGGAGCTGTATTTAAATAAGAAGCATAACCAACCGGCGACCGACTTTCATCCCTATATTCCTGTAGCCCAACCAGGACTTTTTTGTCAAGTATGAACTGAAATGCCTTTTTTGTTTTTGGCAATTCCATCAAGGCATTTACAGCCGAGAAACTACCCGAGAAAGGCCATAGATAAGCATATTTCTTTTGCTGCTCGGCCTGTTGATTATTATCCAGATAATCAGCTTTAAAGTTTTCATCAAAGGGATATTTTTCAGCCAAGAGCTGATTCTTGGTATTTCCAAACTTGCTATAGATGCTATCTAAAGTTTGGATAGCATAGTTTTGAAAATTACCTTTCTGCGCGAATAATGCAGCACCGATAAAGTTCAAAAGAAACAACGTAAAATATCTTTTCATATGTTTTAGGTAAAGGAATAGTAGACACCCGCATGGGCATCTACTATTCCCGAACATTAATATCCAGGGTTTTGTTTTAAATTGGGATTCATCGATATCTGTTGCTGAGGTATTGGATACACTGTTTTGGTGTCAGAAGAAGGCTTATGATCCCACCAAGTTGCTGTATGAAATTTGCCGAAACGGATTAAATCCTCCCTTCTAAATCCTTCAAAAATAAATTCGCGTCCTCGCTCTGCCAAAAGCTCGTCAAGTGTCAGTGTGCTTGTGGTATACTTTGCTTCACTCCAGTCAGCATCAGAAAAAGCTCTCTTTTTACAACTATTAATCAAATCCACAGCTTCTTGTGACGGGCGTCCTCCATTTTTTCGCATCAATGCCTCGGCTTTTGCAAAATAAATCCAGCTTAAACGGTAGACGTTCCAATCTGTATTGTTGTAATTTGCATTCGCAGGTATTTTAACACCGTTGACAGTACCCTCTACAGAATTACCAAGCTTATATTTATTAAATCGGATACCACTATTCTCTTCTCCGTCGCTCATTGTAGAAGATGTACCTCCAGTCTTAGCCCTTCGAATATAATCAACAAAAACAAGCTGTTCTCCCTTGTATTCCTCGGAACCTTGCACGATTTTACCATCCACAAACCTAACCATCGGTCCGCTTAAAAACCATTCTTTTTTTCGCAAATCTTTTTCGTTATATTGATCGAAAACACCTGGTATTAACACAATACCGTTATTGCCAGTTCTTCCGCCTCCATAGATCTCGCTTTGCACAAAATGATAAAATTCACCTGGAAATCCAGGTTCAAAGTCTGCTGTCTGATAATCGTAGGCAATGGAAAAAATAGTTTCCTTAGACATGTCATTCGTCGGCACATAGGAATCTGTTAAATTTGGATCTAATGCCATAGCACCATTCAAACCTCCTCCAGCACCCGATATCAATTTATCAGCAGCCGCAATACAATCGTCCCATCGCGGTTGACCAGACCATCTTTCAGCATTCAAATATAGTTCAACGAGCATTGCATAGCCTGAAGCCTGAGAGACTCTTCCTAGCATACTTTTTGTTAATTTTGGAGCGGAACCAATGTTATCTAAAATTTCCTTTTCAATAAATGCAAAAACCTCTTTTGTGGAAGAAGGCAGAGGTAAAGGCTCCTCTGCTGAACTAGGGGCCTTGGTAGTTATTGGAATATTGCCAAATAGATCCATTAGCTTTAGATAATGTAATGCCCTTAAAAGCTTTAGTTCAGCAATAAACTCTTTCTTTTCAGCATCTGTTATTCCCATGCGAGCGACGTCAGATTTTTCGAGAATATCAATGGGGCTATTACACAAACCTACTCCCCAATACATCAATACCCATGCGTTGTTCAACCCACCTTCATCTACTGTCCAAGTATGATAGTGTAACCTTTTCCATTTGCCTCCATCTTCTCCATGCCGCCCTTTGGTCGGCCAGGCCAATTGATCCGCGGATAATTCTGCTGACCGCCACCAACCATCCTGCCCTGATGGTGATATCCACGCATTTGCATGGGTGTATGGACGCAATACAGCTGATATAACTTCATTCTTATTTTTATAAAAATCATCCGCTACAATGATATCATAAGCGTTTTCATCTAAATTTGTACAACTTGATGCATTGATTACGCAAGCTAAAAATAAAATCTTAACAATATTTTTCATAATACTATCTATTAAAAACCAAAATTTACACCAAACAAAAACGATCTCGTATTGGGATAAGGTCCTCTACTATCAATACCTAGACGTTGTCCATTTACTTCATTACCAAGCCCCGTATCCAATACAAAATCAGGATCATTCCCTGAATACCCTGTTATTGTTGCCAAATTTTGAGCCGTCAAATATATACGCACATTATTTACCCAAGTATTACTTTTCAATTTAAATCGATACCCCAATGTAACTTCATCAATTTTTAAGTGACTACCACTTTCCAAATAGTAATCAGAATACATATAGGTATCATTAATATCTTTATATTTGGTGAAAGCATCTCTCAAGAGATTCTCTGACCAGACCTTATTGCCATAAGAAAGTGCTGTCGTATTTAAGATATCATAATCAAATTTACCCCGCATAAAAATTCTCAGATCAAAATTCTTATAGGAAAAATTATTCGTCCAAGAAATATAATATTTGGGGACTGCATTTCCTATTACCGCTAAATCAGAGGAATTCAAATCATCTCTTGAATTATTAATCGCATCATTGTGCACAGCCTCGCCATTTCGGTTATAAAACAGCCATTTTCCTTCATCATCAAATCCAGCAAATCGTTTACCAAAAAATTCACCGATCTTGTGCCCTTCGTACGTTGTGAATGCATCGCCCAATGCTCCTGCTCCGCCGATTGCACCAAATGTTTTATATTTTACTTTAAATATATCATTCGAATAACTATCCAAAACATTTTTTAGCGTACTAGCTGTAAAATCCATGTTCCACTTAAAGTTCGCACGATCTATAGCACGATAGCTAAGCGCTAGCTCAATACCCTTTGAAGAAAGTGTACCTACGTTGGAATATATATTATTTCTTATATAAGGAGGCTGTGGGGTAGTATATGTATCCAAAAGATCAACAGTCTTTCGTTGAAAAACATCAATTGAACCTGAAAGCTTATTGTTAAACATTGTGAAATCAACACCGATATTTGTTTCTTTCTTCGTCTCCCACCGCAAGTTTGGATTCGGATTACGGTCGGGTCCGTAGGTTTCTCGGTAGGACTCATCAGGGAAAAGATATTTTCCTCCTCCGCCCAAAGTTAATCGAGAGGCATTATTAGCAAAGCCTGTATTTCCCGTTTCTCCATAACCAGCACGTAGTTTTAAATTATTTATAAAATCGATATCTTTCATAAAATCTTCATTGCTGATGTTCCACCCCACTGATACTGCCGGAAAACTTCCCCATTTGTTATTTGCTCCAAATTTAGACGAACCTTCACGCCTTAGAATAAATTGAGCCATGTACTTATCCGCGTAGGTATAGTTTACCCGACCAAAAAAGGCAATCAAAGTATTATCATTCTTATAGCTGTCCATATTAGCACGTCCATCCCGAAGCGCTTGTCCTTCCGACAAATTATCTTCATGGAAATTATTATTTATAAATCCCCTATTGTCTGCACTTTGTCCCTCGTCTTTCTCATAACGATAACTATAGCCTGCTAATGCTGTGATTGCATGCTTTTCAGCAACGGTAGTGTTATATTGAAGTGTCGGTTCAAATGCATATTTTTCATTCAACAGATTGGATTTGGAAGCATATCCTCCACCAGGATAGTCTTGATCTTCTAAAGATGCTTCACTATTGAGCGCTCTATAAGCACCATCTGTATAAGAATTACGTTGTACCGACCCAAAAACACTGGCCTTTAATCCCTCAATTATGTTTAAATCTGCTTTTCCGTCTAAAGAAGATGTCTGTTGTTTCCGATAACTTGTTTCAGTAAACAATCGAGCAAATTCATTTGTACTCGTTCGGTCGTAACGAAAAGATCCATCATCGTTATAATTTGAGAGCGTCGGATTTTTCGTAGCTTCGCTTTCCCAGCCACCACCGCCTAGCAAGTTTGCATTATTCGTATTAGTAGCGATGTTGAGTAGAAAATTCAAACGATCGTTAAAACCCTTCTGGTTTATACTCGTTCTCACTGTATATTCCTTTCTTGAATTTTCCTTTGCAATACCTTCCAAATTTCGAAAATTGACACTTCCACGATAGGTAGTTGATTCATTACCTCCCGACAGTGAAAGGTTATGATTCTGTGAAAAATTATCTTTATTAATCAATTCATCAAAAAAATCGGTAGAATGGCCAAAATCAGTTTGTTTTAGCTCACCAGATGCAATCTTATCCCTAAACTCTTGTGGAGTTAAAAAATCAGGTCTATTATAGACAAAGTCTTTGCGAAAATAACTGGAATAGTTGAATACTGATTTACCCGGTTTTCCCCTTTTTGTCGTAATCAGAATGACACCGGCATTGGCGCTTGTTCCATAAATCGCAGCACCAGATCCATCTTTCAGCACATCTATAGACTCAATATCATCTTGTTGTAATAGATCCGGATTGCCTCCAGGTATCCCATCAATAACAAACAATGGGCTGGCACTACCCGTAACAGAAATTGCGCCCCGTAATTGAGTCGCTACACCTGAATTAGGATTCGACCCACTTCTAGACACCTGCAATCCCGCGACCTTTCCTTGAATGAGATCCAAGGGGTTTCTTGCGCCGCTTTGACGAAATTGGTCTGCACTTACGTGGGCTACTGAAGAAGTAACTTCCCTTATTTTTTGCGTACCATAACCGACAACTACAACCTCTTCCAACTGACTTTGGTCTTCTTCCAATTGAACAGAAATGGTCTCGCCAGAAACTGTAACTTCTTTCGCTTTGTAACCAATTGAAGAGACAACCAACACGTCTCCCTGTTTAGCATCCAAAGAAAAATTACCTGACGCATCTGACTGTGTTCCCTTCGATGTTCCTTTAATAGTGATGTTTACACTTGAAATTGGCTTTCCATTAGCATTCAAGACTTTTCCCTTAACTTGTTGTTGGGGCTTTTTCGATTCCGTTAGAAAAGAGTTGCTTAACATCCGTTGCGAAGAGTCAGTAGCCTGCGCATGCTGCATTGCTCCTGCGATAAAAATCAAAGATAAGAATAGCTTAGATTCTCCTTTTAATCGCACAACTGTTTTTAAATCAATTTTGCTCATATTTTTATTATGGTGATTAAGTATATAAAACGATTTAGCTTATTGGTAAAGGCATTTTTATTTATTATTATTTATAATAGTTGCCGAAAACAGTGATTATTGTTTTATTCAATACACATCATTCTATCGGAAACATTTAGTATTAAATATTAATTGAGTATCGGCACGTGATTCAAAATCGCCATCCTATATCAGCAAAATCGGTTTTGCTAAAAAATTAAAAAAAATGGAAGCTATTTTAGAAATATACGTTGTTGATTTCTTTCTTGGTTTATTATTTAGTTCAAGTGTATGATTCGATTGTTAAGATAGGTATTTTTAATTTTAAATCAAAAATAATTTAGAATTATTGCTTTTATGGAATTCAGTTAAAAAGCAACTTATACCCCATAAAAAGAGCTCATGAATATTCACAAGCCCTATTTTTATACATTGACAAGATAAAGGGTAGATTGAATACCCTTTATCTTATATAAGGTATGCCTATTGATATCCTGGATTCTGAGTCAGCTTGTTATTTCGCTGAATTTCATCCGGAGAAATCGGCCATAATAAGTCTGTTTCTTTGAATGTTGCACCAGATCCGTTCTTAGCTCCAATCAATGGTACGAAATCTACTTTACCAGCCTCAGTCGTTGAAATTACAGGGAACATTTTAGTTCTAACAATATCGTCCCACATTTTAAATTCCAATGGGAATTCACGTAGCCGCTCTTTCCAGCATTCTTTCACAAAATTGTCTGCTGATAATGTTAATAATTCGGCCGTATAAGCAGCAACTGATTTCCCTTCGGTATTTGCCCGTGCTTTTACCTGTGCTAAATAACCTGCAGCCTCGGCACTTACGCCAGATGTCTTAGCAATTCCTTCTGCAGCTATAAGCAACGCCTCAGGGTAACGGTAGAAGTTCCAGTCCTTGGTTCCTCGGCCAGTAACCGTAGCTGCCTGCTCATCAAAATAATACCATATTCCAGCGTCTGTAGATTCCCAAGTCTTATTATTCACTGGATTGGTATATTTCCAATGAAAGAATTGATTTGGCTGAATACGCAAGTCTTTAGTATCATAGACATTAAGAAATTGCTTGGTAGGACCAAAAACACGCTCAAAAATAGAATATTTATCGAAAACGGTGGTTGCTGAAGAATTAAATGCATATGTTGTCCACCAATTGCTGGTACTAATCGTTGCATCATATTCCTGTGCATAAATCACTTCACTTAAATCATCTGTTGTACGCAATTTATTATAAGCACTATTAAATTTAAGATCGACATTGTCTGTCATTCGATGCGGAGAATTAACAACGATTTTAGCAATCTCAGCGGCTTCGCTATATTTACCTTCTTGTAAATAAACGTTAGCCAATGTCATTGCAGCCACATATTTGGTAATTCTGTGTCCATTATCTGCAAAAGTTTTTGCCGGCAGGTCTTGTACTGCATCTTTCAGGTCAGCTTCAATTAACTGATACACTTTTGCAACCTCAGTTCTTTCTAGATATAGGTTATCTTCAAGCGTTTCAACTGGTGTTGTACTCAAAGGAATAGCACCAAAGGTTTTTACCAGATAGAAATAATTATAAGCTCTAAAGAATTTTGCTTCGGCCAATAGCGCTTTTTGCTGATCTTGAGAAACAAATGAAATGGTAGGGATATACTTTACTCCGGCATTTGCAATATTAATAGCCTTGTAGCTTTCATCCCAAATTGTATTCATCTGTCCGGTGATCAAATTGGTATTCTGTTGTCTAGTTAATTGCCTAGCGAATAAACAAACACGTTCCTGCCCCTCATAACTATTTGAAAAATATCCTGTCAACATGGTATTGACCGACGCAGCTGGCCCGACATATGCACTTCCTGCTAGCGAATAGCGTTGTGGAGCTCCCCTTCTATATAATGAATTCACCGTAGCCTGTGCTTGAGCAGAATTTTGATAATATCCGTCCAGAGACAAATTAGACTTCGGATCTTCTTCCAAAAATTTGTTACATGATGTCGTCAAACCTAATCCAAGAATTAACAACATAAAAAATCTATTTTTCATTTCCTTATTTTCTAATTTTTAAAATGTTACATTCAGACCCAACGAAAAAGTCTTCGCTCTTGGATACGAGAAAAACGTCATGTTTTGTCCAAACTTACTTTCACCTTGAGAAGTACTTTCAGGATCATATCCTAAAAATTCTTTTGAAGTGAATAAAAACGGATTATTTGCATTTGCGTAGATTCTAACACGTTTTAGACCGATACCCTTTAAAGCTTCTGGGTTGAATGTATACCCCAGCTGAATTAAGTTAACCCGTAAATAGGAACCATCAGCTACCCAAGCATCATCCACATTGGTATCTTGTCCAGCATGCCCACCATTTGTCAAATATATAGCCTGTTGCATGGTATTCGGATTTGATCCATTATACGCGTCGGTTAAGATATTTTTCAAACCATTGGTGATACCAAAACGGTCATAAGTCGAATGGAAAAATTGTTGCATCACATCGACACCTTTAACAAATTGCAGATCCAAGGTAAAATCGAAGTTCTTATATTTCAAATTGTTGATAAAACTACCTGTCCAGTCGGGCAATCCTTTACCAATAATCTCTTTCTCAGTCGTTCTTTTTGCACGTCCGATTTGACTTACCGTCGCATTTCCGGCATCCACATCAGCTTGAGTATATACCCCTAATCTTCTGTAACCATAAAAACTATTTAAGTTCTCACCAACGCGGATAACACTATTAGCACCGCCTACCCAGCTATTCATTTGGATATCGGCATTGTTCTCGCCTAATTTTAACACCTTATTTTTATTATAATTGGCATTAAGTGAGGCATTCCAGCTAAAGTCTTCCTTATTGATAATGGTTCCCTTAACCATAATGTCTAAACCTTGATTTTGCACGGATCCGATATTTTTCATCACAGTACTAAATCCTGAGGCAGTTGGAATTGGCGCATCTAGGAGCAAGTCTGTCGTTTTCTTATGATAGAAAGACACATCAAAATTTAAACGATTTTGAAATAAGCCCAATTCAACTCCAGCATCAACCTGAGCGGTTTTTTCCCATTTTAAATTTGGATTCGAAATAGAATTCACAAAGGAATATGGAGCTCTTGAATTGTTGAGCAATATCGTTCCGGCATCTACGATTGCCAAGGACCTGTATGGATCAATCTCCGAGTTACCTGTTAATCCGTAACTAGTATGCACCTTTAAATTGCTAACTGTGGCATTATCTTTCAAAAAGTCCTCATTCGACACATTCCAAGCAAAACCTGCTGATGGGAAGAAAGCATATTTATTATTCTTACCGAATTTGGATGATCCATCATAACGTCCTGTAATTGTCGCCGAGTAACGATCATTATAGGAGTAAGCTGCTCTTAAGAAATAGGAATTCATGGCCCATTTGTTCCAACTAGATCCTGGTGTCGATGGTGTAATTCCAATTCCCATATTATTGTACTCATAAGCATCGTCGAAAAAGCCTTCGGTTCTAGAACTATTGAAGTCGTAAGTTCTTTCTTGCCATGATAAACCTGCCATAGCATTAATGCGGTGTTTATCAAATTGCTTATTATAGGTCAGATAAGTCTCCTCTTGCCAATACAGGGTATTGGTATTGTTCATTTCAGCCCAGCCATTTGGTCTAGAAATATTATTCAAGGTAATGGAAGAATATCCTTTATACGCTTTTTTATGATTATCTATACCCAATTGTGTCTTAAGATCCAAACCATCGGCCAAATGGAATGTTAAGGCCGCATTACCAAATATCTGTGTATTATAACGCATCCTCTTTTGTAAATCCAATATAGACACAGGATTTGCCATTCCTTCAAACCCTAATTTGTCCGAAACAGTCGAAGATGATGAAAATGTATATTGTCCATTTTTATCGTACACAGGATACCAAGGAAGCATTTCAATCATGGTACGACGTGCTTCCTGTCCGCCACCATCTTCTGGTGTATAACGGCCCCAAGTATGATTAACGGTTAAGTTAATTGCTGTAGAAAGCCATGAAGTTGGTTTGGCGTCGTAGGCCATTTTTGCATTTACCCGTTTATTCCAGGTATTATTAACGACACCTTGCTGATCGGTATAATTTAAGAAAGCCCCAACAGATGATTTGTCATCGCCTTGTTGCACACTTAACTGATGATTATGCGAAATAGCTGTACGTGTTGCTTCACGCTGCCAATCTGTATTATATAAAGGGTTACCACTGGCATCAAAATAGTTGGGGTCATTAAACCAGGTCTTTTTATCCAAGGACCAAGATTTTCCCTGGTATTTATTTTCGTTTTCCAAGCCGATCATAAAGGCATCTACCCATTCCTGCCCATTCAATAGATCCATATAACGTTGAACGGAGCTTACACCGGCTGAACCTTGGTAGTTAATTGTTCTGGACCCATCTTTATTTCCGCGTTTTGTCGTTACTAAGATAACCCCGTTTGCACCACGTGCACCGTAGATCGCTGCCGAAGAAGCATCTTTCAATACCTCAATATTCTCGATATCATTCGGATTCAACAACTGAAAATCTTCCATCACAACCCCGTCCACAACATAGAGTGGATTGGATGATGAATTGATCGTAGCCACACCACGAATGACCACACGGTTCGCATAAGCACCTGGTTGGCTCGAGTTGGAAAAAATATTCACCCCAGAAGCCTTACCTCTTAAGTTATCCAGCGGACTAAAATTCTGATCTTTGATCATATCGGCTCCTTTAACCATCGCAATAGAACCTGTTACATCCGATTTACGCATGGTACCGTAACCAACAACGACAACTTCGTCCAATTGGCTCTGATCATCGTCCAATTGTACAGAAACAGTTGCACCGGAAACAGTGACTTCTTTGGCTTTGTAACCAATGGAAGAAACCACCAATACATCCCCCGATTTAGCATCCAAAGTAAAATTACCCAAGGCATCAGATTGTGTGCCCTTCGAAGTTCCTTTTACAGCGATGTTAACTCCTGAAATTGGTTTTCCAGCAGCATCCAATACTTTTCCTTTAACTTGCTGCTGCACATGGCTTACTTCTTTTACAAAGGATTTTCCTTCGTAATTGACTGAAGTTCCGACAGCGGCATTGACTTGTTGGAAAGTACCAGCAATGACAGCCAATGAGAAAAATAACTTTGATTTTTTCCCAAGCTGCGCAAATGATTTTACGTCAACTTTGCTCATATTAATAGTGATTTGGTTTATAAAAACGTTTTAGCAAAAAGAAGCTTAGAACGTCTAGTTTAATTTAGTTTCCCTTAATTGATGGTTTTAAAATCGATCTGCTGCTTAAAATTGCATATTATACTCCCTTTGCTTTCATTTAACAGAAAACATCAGGTTTCAAAATGTCTATGGGATTATTGCCGCATAGCATCTATAATAAATTAAGCTAAATCGCTTTTGCTTTTCTTGTAAAATTTTTTGGTTTCCCTATTTTGGTTTTTTAATTGTCTTTTTATTGCTTATTGGTCCTTTAATTGTTTATTCGTTATTGTTTTCCCTTTTGGTTATTATTTCTTGGTTTTAACGTGCTATTAAGTTGGAAAGATAGCACTTTAATTTTACTGGGGAAAGATTTATTTTCAAAACCTTTCCCCGGTAAACTAAATATTTCCTTTCTTCATTTCGCTGATCGCATAATCGACAGATCGAGCCGAAAATGCCATATAGGTCAATGAAGGATTTTGTGTTGATGTTGAGGTCATACTTGCCCCATCTGTGACAAAAACGTTTTTCACGGCATGCATTTGATTCCATTTATTCAATACCGAAGTTTTCGGATCGTGACCCATACGTGCACCACCCATTTCATGAATATCCAAACCTGGAGCCTGCCAGTGTGTATCTGGACGAATATTGGTAAAACCAGCATCCGTAAACATTTCCGTCATGACGGAAATGTAATCCTTTTTCATTTTTTCATCGTTCTCATCATAATCGACAGCAATTTTCAACAACGGAATACCCCAGTCATCTTTTTTACTGCTATCCAATGAAACCATACCTGATTCTTTTGGTATTGTTTCACCCATCATGTGAGATCCAACCTGCCAAACACCTAATTTAGGATTCAACAAATTGTTTTTCAGATCTAGCCCTAAACCCGAGCGATCAGACTCTTTGCTACGTGAAGCTCCGAAACCAGCGGCATAGCCCCTTAAAAAGTCTGTCTCCTGCTTATGCAAGTTTCTGAAACGTGGAATATAACCTCCACCTGCTGGATTCCGCCCTTCAGCCGTAAAATCCAACATCCCTTCATACTCCGCATAAATGCGTGCACTATAGTTATGAAAGGCCACATATTTTCCGAGCACACCGCTATCATTGCCCAAACCATTCGGAAAACGGTTTGATTTAGAATTCAATAAGATCAAATTAGTATTGATTGCAGCCGCATTGACAAAAATCAGTTTGGCATAAAAATCAATTTCCTCTTTTGTATTGGTGTCAATCACACGTACACCGACTGCTTTTCCTTTTTGTTCATCATAGAGAATCGAATGAACAACCGAAAATGGGCGTAGAGTCATATTTCCGGTTTTGGCCGCCCAAGGAATTGTCGTTGCATTGGAACTGAAATATCCACCAAAAGGACATCCTCGCTGACAAAGTACGCGATTCTGACACTGTACACGTCCCTGTTCGATGTGAATCTGATTTGGTTTAGATAAGTGTGCACAACGTGCTGAAATAACTTTGCGCTCCGGAAATTTCTTTTGAACGCTTTCTTTAAAATACTTCTCGACAATATTTAAGGGGTACCCTGGCAGAAACTCGCCGTCAGGCAATTCAGGAAGTCCATCGTGATTACCGGCAATACCGGCAAATTTTTCGACATAAGCATACCAAGGCGCCAAATCAGCATAACGTATCGGCCAATCTACGGCAAAACCATCTCTCGCTGGCCCTTCGAAATCAAAGTCAGACCAACGTTGCGTCTGTCTCGCCCATAATAACGACTTGCCGCCAACTTGATAGCCTCTGATCCAATCAAAAGGTTTCTCTTGAATATAAGGGTGTTCCTTGTCCTTCACAAAAAAATGCGCAGCATCTTCGTGAAATGCATAACATTTGCTGACAATCGGATTTTCTTCTTTTACTTTGAAAGGCATTTCATTCCGATGTTCAAACTCCCAAGGCATCATATTGGTGGTTGGGTAATCCTTGATATGTTGTACATCACGTCCGCGTTCCAAAACCAATGTTTTCAAGCCCTTCTCGCACAACTCTTTTGCGGACCAACCGCCACTAATTCCAGAACCGATCACGATCGCATCGTAGGTTCTGTTTTTTTCACTGTCAATATTTAGATTCGCCATCTGCTATTTATGCCTTTACTTTTACCGCACCATTGTACGGACCTGGAATAAGTTTATAAATCACCTTATTCTTCATCACATATTCTGAGTTCATATACCCCTGAATTGCACGTGATTTGAAAATTTCAAAAAAAGCTTTCTCGTCGGTTTGGTCTTTTAACCCCGCCAAAGTGGTCTCAGTCTCTTTGCTATTTTTTAAATTCAACTGTTTTCGCAATTTGTTGAAACCAGCGACAAATTTAGCCTGATTTTCTGGCGACTCACAGTCATCTACCATTTTGATGACGAAAAGATGCAAATTCAGATCCTTTCCTCCCGGTGTATCAGATTTCGGTATCAGGATGTTAGCCAGATCGCCCAAAAATTGCTCATCTTCCGCCGAAATCTTCAGCTTATTTAATACAATTGATGCACCTCCATCATTCAGACAGGATGACAAAATTGTCAGTCCGCCAGCTATAATGAAAAATTGCTTTATTGCGGTTCTACGGTTCATAATCAGAGTTCCCTTTACAATTCGGTAATATTACATATATCCGAATAAAAATACAAATGCTAAAACGATTAAATTATTTTACAACCCTCAAATCCATTGCGCCAACAAGGCTTTTGCCTCAGATAAGTTTTCCACAATGTTATCAACAGCTGTTAGTCTAGCACGTTCTACCTCCTGTTTCGTAACTGCAATCAACTGCGTCCCTGCTCCCAATGCCGATATACTTCCTGTCGATGTATCCTCGATAGCCACACAGCGATCAGCTGGTAGACCCAGATTTGTTAATGCCAAGCGATAGGGTTCCGGATTGGGTTTTGGCAACTCCACACACTCACGCGTGACAAAAAACTCAAAATAATCCAAAAGCTCATGCTTACCCAAAACAGTATCGACTGTGCTTCTATAACTCGAGGTCACAAGCCCAATACGGATATCCTCTGCTTTCAAAAAAGCTAAAATTTCTCGCGCTCCAGGCATCAATTCAATATCGCTCATGTTAGAATCGGCATAAGCCGCACGTGTACGCTTCCACATATGTTCTTCCGTCACGTCGTAGCCATAGTCCTCGGTAAGACGCTTGACATTATGTGCTAAAGTATGTCCAGCAAAATCGCGAATCCAATCTTCATAGTTGATCTGAAGGTTAAATTCCTGTTTTAATATAGGTGCCCAGTTTTTGAAATAGAAATATTCCGAATCAATTAACGTACCGTCCAGATCGAACAATACCGCCTGTATTTTATTCATAGTGTTAAAGATACACAAGTAGGTGGAAAAATCCTATTAAATGACACCACAATAGGTCGAATTTGAGAATGCACCATGATAGGTATCCCAAAACCCGATGTAGACATGATACTCAGCTTTCTGATTTAATTCAACTGGTACATTGACGAAACATTGACCATCCTTAGCAGATGCAACTGCTGGTTTTAACGAACAGAAATCATTTAAGCTAACAAATGCTAGATTTAACTTATAAATTTCATCATCATACGCGGGGTTTGGTATCCATTCCAAAAATATACGTCCTTCACTCACACTCACCTTAGTACCCTCAGGCGGTATTAAATCCCCCACAAACACGTTCAAATTTTCAAAATTCACGACGGGATTATAGTCAGTATCAAAAGCCAACACATCATTGAAAACATGCTTTTGCGCAAGCTGAAATGCACCATATTTAGATCCATTTTCTTTTTTTAACTCATAGCCAAAATCAAAGACAGCTTTGTTCTCTGCACAAAATTTTCCGACAGCCTTCATTTTTTGGCGATGTAATCGCTGAGCTTCAGTCGGAGGTTTACTACTTTTCCTCCTTGCACCCCGAATAATCCATTGCCCCATACGATTGTATCCATATATCGATCCAACTTTACCCCGGAAACCACCATTTGGACCATCTTCTAATATAGCCATATTTTAAGTTTTTTGTTTAATTGCAATCTTAACATCTACCGCTAAACAAATGATCAGTACTAAAGTTTTAATTAAGTTAGATATAAATTAGAGTTAGGTTAGGTATCATATAGGTTTAAATTAGCTATAACCTATACTATACCTAAATAAAACCTAAACAAAACCTAACTAAAACCTATGTAAATAGTTATTTTGATAGTGTGTATAAAAGCAGTTGTTTTCCTTCATTTTTGGATAAGCTTTGGACATTTATTAAGTTTGTTGTGGTAAACGAAAACTAATGTATACCGAGTATGAATGCACGACAAGCTTTTAGAAGATAGCCATTACGTTCGTTAGCATAGCGCATTCCGGCCAAGTGTAGGTAATTCACAAATAGCATATAGTACTTTCTAATACCGCCTCAAACGTACACGCGATGAAAACCGAGCTCATGAGTTCGCAAGAAATCTGAAAGCTTCATTGCCTTAAAAATTTATATCATGAAAATAATTGCAATCGGTCGCAATTACATCGACCACGCGAAAGAGCTCAATAATCCAGTCCCAGAGAATCCCATTATATTTTTAAAACCTGATACTGCGGTATTAAAGGATAACAAAGATTTCTATTACCCGGAATTCTCCAAAAATATTCAGTTCGAAACCGAAGTTGTCCTCCGGGTCTGTAAAGAAGGGAAACATGTCACCCCAAAATTTGCATCAACATACTTCGATGCAGTCGGCCTGGGAATTGACTTCACTGCAAGGGATGTACAGCAAGAACTAAAAGCAAAAAGCCTTCCCTGGGAATTGGCAAAAGCATTTGACCATTCTGCAGTAATCAGCAACTTGATTCCTAAAGAGGAGCTTGCAGACGTAAATTCGATTGATTTCTCCCTGCAGAAAAATGGACAAACAGTTCAACAGGGAAATACCAAGGACATGATTTTCTCCTACGAAGATCTGATCGTGTATACCTCCAAGTTTATTACCCTCCGCAAAGGGGATCTCATTTACACAGGTACTCCTGTTGGTGTCGGTTCGGTAGCCATCGGCGATTTATTGGAAGGTTTCATCGGCGAACAAAAGATGTTTAGCTGTAAAATTAAATAAGCTGCAACTTCCTATGACGAAAAAAAGAATAGCATTACTGGCCCTCCTCACTGGTATGGCAGGTCTAAGCCAAGGACAAGATATTATCCGAAGCCGTAATTATCCACAAAATTATTTTGTACGACCCATGGACATAGCGCCGCAGGCTTCAGGATCATTCGGCGAATTACGTGCAACGCATTTCCACGGCGGAGACGATTATCGGACACAACAACGCATCAATATTCCCGTGCATGCGGCAGCGGAAGGTTTTGTCTCCCGCGTCAGGGTACAGATAGGTGGGGGTGGTAATTATGTTTACATTGATCACCCTAATGGTTACACCTCGGTATACATGCACCTAGAGAGTTTCAACTCGGATCTTGCTAAAATCATCAAAGATGAGCAGTACAAACAGAAACGTTTTGATGTAGATATCTTTCTTAAACCGAACCAGGTTCCTGTAAAAAAAGGCGAGTTTATTGCAAATTCGGGCAATACAGGTGGGTCTGCAGGTCCACATCTTCATTTTGAAATCCGCGATACAAAAGCGCAGCTACCGCTCAATCCACAATTATTTGGCCTGCTCTTTCCGGATGGTGTAAAACCGATCATCCGCGGTATGACGGTCTATGATTTAGGCTCCGAACTATTTGATGAAAATACGCCCCGTAGACATCAAACCATCAAATCTGTTGGCGGTGGCAATTATAGTCTAGCAACAAATACGCCCATCTCTGTGAATGGCACCTTTGGGCTAGGCATTAACACGGTTGATAAACGCAGTGGTATCTCATTTACGTATGGTGTCTACTCGATCGAACTTTTTTTGGACAACAAAAACATAAGTACGGTGCTGTTTGAATCAATCCCTTTTGATCAGACCCGTGCGATCCAGTCTTACGTCGACTACCCCTACTTAAAAAAATCCGGTGTACGCGTTCAAAAAAGTTTTAAGGATCCAAATAACTCCATTAACATCTATAAACACCTGGACAACCTGGGAAAAATCGAATTGAAAGACAATGAGGTCCATGAGGTAAAATATGTTGTCAAGGATGTTCAAGGGAATACGAGCGAATTGAATTTTAAGGTGCAGAATAACCCTTCACTTTCCATCAGCCGTACAGGTGCTACAGGCCTCAAAATGTTCCACTATGCTGACGAGAACAAATATGAAGCGGAGAATGCTCGGGTTTATATGAGCAAAAATATATTGTATGACGACCTTTACTTCAATTATTCGCAGGGAGCAAAACCTGCAAAAGGCTACTCGGCAATGCACTATATCCACAACGCTTATACACCGGTTTTCGGATATTACAAACTCATGATCAAACCGGACTATACCCTGTCTGAAAATCTTTATGACAAGGCTTTGATTGTTTCTTCCGATGGTGGGGCACAGGGTGGCAAATACGAGAATGGTTGGGTAGTCGCCAATGTTCGCGAATTTGGCGGCTTTTATGTTGCTGTGGATACCATCGCTCCAAACATTGTGGCACGCAACCTGACCGATGGAAAGAATGTTAGCGGACAGCAATCCATTGACTTTACAATCAGCGACAATCTCTCTGGAATAGATACTTTTGACGCTTATATTGATGGAAAATGGATCTTAATGAAATATGATCCTAAAACGAGACATATCTGGCACGACTTCGAACCCGACTTAAGCAGTGGCCGACATGAGTTTAAACTCGAAGTGAAAGACAACAAAGGGAATTTAAAGACATACGAAGCTTCTTTTATGCGGTAGATCCCTAATTTTTGGCAATAAATCAGGGGGTTCAAGAGATTAATCGTATCTTAATCGACTAAATACAATGTAATATGGCAACACTAGAAATAGGACAGAAAGCACCGGATTTCAGTGCAAAAAATCAAAATGGTGAAACAGTCCATCTTTCAGATTTTAAAGGAAAAAAAGTTATTTTATATTTTTATCCAAAAGACAATACACCAGGCTGCACCACGGAGGCCTGCAATTTCAGAGACAATTATCAGTCTTTGAAAAAATATGGTTTTGAAATCATAGGCGTAAGTGTGGACGGCGAAGCATCGCACCAAAAATTCATCAGCAAACACGAGCTTCCTTTTCAGCTGCTTGTAGATGAAGACAAGAGCCTTGTAGAGGCCTATGGTGTATGGGTCGAAAAGAACATGTATGGCAAAAAGTATATGGGCACAGCACGTACCACTTTTGTGATTGATGCAGATGGCATTATCCAGCATATCATCAAAAAAGTAGACAACAAAAATGCATCCCAGCAGATCCGTGATTTAGGCATTTAAAGAATACCTCTTATCACGAATCTTATATCTAAAATCTAAAACTAATATCTATATTTGCCACTTATGAGCAAACAGACAGACGACTTTTTCAAAAGTGTAGTATCACACGCGAAGGAATACGGTTTTGTATTTCAATCGAGCGAAATATATGACGGATTAAGTGCCGTCTACGATTACGGTCAATTAGGTTCGGAATTAAAAAACAACCTAAAGACTTATTGGTGGAAATCCATGGTGCAATTGCACGAAAAAATTGTTGGTATTGATGCCGCAATTTTCATGCACCCTACGACATGGAAAGCCTCTGGTCACGTTGATGGCTTTAACGATCCGATGATCGACAATAAGGATTCAAAAAAACGTTACCGTGCTGATCAATTGATCGAAGATAAGATTGCACGTTATGAGGCAGATGGCAAGACAGCTGAAGCTGCTGCATTATTAGACGCTTTGAATACCGCATTGAATGCAGACGATTTAGCTGGACTAAAAACCATCATTGAAGAACATAATATCGTATGTCCGGTTTCAGGTACCAAAAATTGGACTGAAGTACGTCAATTTAATTTGATGTTTGCAACTCAGATGGGTGCTATGGCAGATGGAGCAGATCAGGTTTATCTTCGCCCTGAAACTGCACAAGGTATTTTCGTCAACTTTCTGAACGTTCAAAAGACAGGACGTATGAAAATCCCTTTTGGTATTGCACAAATTGGTAAAGCTTTCCGTAACGAAGTAATTGCACGTCAGTTTATCATGCGTATGCGTGAATTCGAGCAAATGGAAATGCAATTTTTCTGCCGCCCGGGTACTGAATTGGAATGGTATAACAAATGGAAAGAAACACGCTTGAAATGGCACTTGGCATTGGGCTTCGATCCATCAAACTACCGTTACCACGACCACGATAAATTAGCGCATTACGCAAATGCTGCAGTTGATATTGAATTCAACTTCCCATTCGGATTCAAAGAAGTTGAAGGTATCCACTCGCGTACCGATTTTGACTTGAAACAACATCAGGAATTTTCTAAAAAGAAAATGCAATATTTTGATCCTGAAATCAATCAAAACTATATTCCATATGTAATTGAAACTTCAATTGGATTGGACCGACTTTTCTTGACTGTATTATGTAACTCTTTGGTAACGGAAGATCTTTCTACAGCAGAAAAACAAGATTCTCGTGTTGTATTGAAATTTCCACCAGCATTGGCACCGGTAAAAGCTGCAATTTTACCATTGACCAAAAAAGATGGTTTACCAGAAAAAGCACGTGAGATCCTAAATACGTTAAAATTGGATTACAACGTTCAATATGACGAAAAAGATGCCATTGGAAAACGTTACCGTCGTCAAGACGCAATCGGAACACCAATCTGTATCACAGTCGATTACGATTCACTGGAAGACAACACCGTAACCATCCGTCACCGTGATACGATGGCACAGGAACGTGTGGCCATTGCCGATCTAGAAAAAATATTGAATGACTTGGCTGGCTGGAACACCCTGCTTAAAAAATTAATATAGTCAAATCGCTATAACAGAAAAGGTGTCCATTGCTGGACACCTTTTTGTTTTTAATAGATGTAGGGCGGCTAGATGCTAAGTACAATAACTGTGCTAGTATTCTATCACAATATGATCGTCCCACTGTTCGTTCTTCACGACCTGAAAACCCAAATTCCCATTGGCTGTCTCCAGCAATTTGCCCTTAAACTGTATTTGAACATTATTTCGGATTTCGCTTCCCAATTCAAATGTGCGCAGCAGTTGACCGTCTTTAAAAACTCGGAACTGATATCTAATAGTCTTGTTATCGAGATAATAGCCCATAAATTGATTAAAAGCAAAGCTTTGATCTGCTGCTGTGAAATGGGGAACAACAGTCAGCACACTTTCATCAACCTGATCGTTACTATACGTCATAAAAGGATAATAATGAAATGCAGGATGAAGCTGCTTCACCTGAATACTGTCGATCACACTTAGATCTTCGCTGTCTGTAAAGGTCAATTTGACCTCACTGTAGATCCGGTTTAAGTTAAGAACCCGTTCTAGCTCCCCCTTCACTTCAAAAGTGTCCCGACCAGCAAATAATTCCGCAGATTGTTCAGAAAAAGCATTCGTAGTGTAAAAATGCTCAAAATCCGCAGCCTCTGCCATGATCAGCGGTAATGTCGAATTTTTAGCAACCAGACTCAGGTAATAGGCTCCATTCGGCAATTCAACATCAAAAGTTTCCTGCGAATTAAGCACGCCAGATTTGACCATCGCCTTCGATTTTGCATCGAACACATGATAGTAAAACTTGCTGGGCAAAGCGGCGGGGTTGACTTTTCCGTAAACCATCAAGTTATCCATCTTAAACGTACCCGTTGTTGGACTGTACCCCGCTCCGCCATCGCGGTTACCTGCAATTAATGAAATTTTCAACCAAAGCTCCTTGCTATTGCCAATAGGAATACCGCCCAACGACGCACTTACGGGGAATTTAGCGGAAAGTGATAGATCCGATGGATACTTGACCGTGTCTGAGAGCACGGAAAAACTACTCCCCTTATCCAGAGAATAACGCAAGAGTAGTGCCCTTGGCCCCGTACTCGAGCTATTGACATCAAAGGTCCAGTTGCCTAAGGAATGAATACCTGTGGTAGGGATTTTGACTAGGATCTCTTTGCCTCCTTTGAAGTTAATGGCTTTTCCAGATGTAGGCCAACCGCCAAGAAAATCATAGTTCGTCTTTCCATTGTCGTAATCGATCAAAACAGCGGCATCGAGTGCCACTTCAGGAACAGTGTTGCTATTGTCAAACGTCCAGTGGTACAGAAGGTGGTCTTCAGATGCTGCGCCATTCAGGGCGGCTCGTTTTGCATTGGATGATTGTTTTTTTAGGGGAGTAACAATCGCTTCAAAATCCTTGATTTTGAATTTTACCGCATGAATTGTTTCATCGTTTTCATCGGGAAGTTTTGCGTGTTTTTTGCACGAAGGCATTGCGGCTAAAACCAGGATGAATACACATGAAAAAATACACCAAGTCGACTTGGATTTTTTCTTCATAAATATAAATGATTTATAAGTTAATTAACCGGCAGATTAAAATTAACTTATAAATCATTCCATTACAATAGTGCAACTAAAAAGTTACAATTGTTTTTTCACTTTTGCAGGTGGTCTCTTTGTCGATTTTTTGGACGTATACCTTTCTCGAAGAAGTGTCTAATTTTATGTTAAGCTCATTATTTACTCCCGTTGGACGCACATACTCGCCATTAAATTCATCCCATTCATAGATCGGACTGCCATCTTCGTTCAACCAGATGTAGTTATAACGTACATCAACTTTATCCTTTACTGTCAACTTTACCGTATTTTTCTTCTTGTCGACTTTAACCTGAATATTCTTTGGCTTATCAATTTTCTTCAATATGTTGATGTGAACGTTCGTTTTCTCGGAAACCCGATCGTCCCAAATTCCACGGACGAGGTATACTTTTGATTCCACAATATTTTGCAAAATAATATTATTGCCCGTCTTTTCCCAAAATCCTGTAGCGGCATCATACCAGCGATATTCAAGTCCGGCAACAGCATGCTTTACCGTAAGCACCTGAGCACCACCATAACAGGTTTCCAATGTATCACCCCATGTGGTCGATGGTTTCGCTAAATCAATCGATTTGACCTGACTAAAAGTCCACACAACCGAATCCCGATGGTTGACATAGGATGGATTACGTAATAGATTTGTCGTATCTTGAATCATTACCTTCAACGTGTTCGCCCCAACGCTTAGCATTCCTGGATCGAGATAAATCGAATCAATGTCGGTCGCAATGGTTTCATCATTTAACAACCAGGACAATTTAAAGGTGTTGGGGGAAGGTTTTGCCAGGCGCAGCGAGAACTTCTGAACACTATCCAAAGTAAGGGGCTGGTCTAACCGAGGTTTCACCTGAATAAATGGGCTTGACTTTTTCTTGATGGAAGCCACAAATTGTTCTTGACAAACAGGACAAAATGGAGCGACTAGATATTGCATTTTACAATATTCATGTGGTCTAAACCAGTTGGAAGGCGAACCTTTACCACCATAAGAGTAAATACCAACTCCGTCTTTTCCAAGCCAGTATTTCCAGGGGACCTGACTTGTATCTGCAGACTGTGAACGGTTTACAGATTCAATAGCATATTGATTTCCAGCCCAATACTCATCAGCAAGCTGGGCAAAGGAATGTCCAATTTCGTGTACAGCGATGTCATTACTCTTAAAATTAACCGTAGAAGTTGCCCATTTCCCTCCTGAACCACCATAAAATGGAGAATTAACCAACACAACGACCTGTGTATAATTGGGAATATGCATTTTCAAGACCTCTTCAATACGATCATTTTTCTGAGGTACAACCAAACGATGTAAACCACCATTGTCAAAGCTGCTTCCAAAGATCGTATTCGGATGAGCAACCGGAACAGCATGATCGCGTGTAAACTTGTTGTAGCGTGGTGGATATTTACTCAAATCGGTTTCCCCATGTACACAGTCCCCTGCTTTGCAATCGTGCGCTGCACCAGATTCTTCGGAAATCGTCCGAATAGCAAACACATTAAAAAAACTGCTGTATTGTTTGAAGGGTTCGATCGAGAAAAAATAGTTGGTAAACTGCTTGGCATCCGCAGCGTAATCATCCAGCTGTGTTTTAGTGTAACCATCCCCCAAAATGACCAGATTGACAATATGCTTATCCGTCCCTTGGTATTGCAGTGTATCGATCTTAAAAAGAGAATTTTGAGCCCGCGCCTGCATCAGCGATACAAATAAGGCTATAAAGACAAAAAATAGATTTTTATTCATCGGAGTGGTTATCGTTAACGTTCAAAAATAACATTTTAACACCTGCTATCTTTAAATTTTATTGACGAGTCTTTCTCCGATATTGTCAACAAAGCCATTCTTGTGATCTCTGTTGGATATACCTATCAAAAATCAACCTGATGAGATTACCGAGCTAGCTCAGAAATTACCATGCAGACTATTCCATCAAACGGCTTAGTCAGGTCCATCAAACAGTCTAATCGCGCATGCGATGTTCTTGTACATATTCACTCGGCGAAAGTTTGGTTATTTTCTTGAACACCCGATTGAAATTGACAACATTGTTAAACCCCGTTTTAAAAGCGATATTGGAAACACTTTCTGAAGATTCGTCAATCAACATTTTACAGGCACGTTCAATGCGGATTTCATTAAGAAAGGTAACATAAGTTTTTCGGGTATGTTTCTTAAAATACTTACAAAATGCATGTGGCGTCATATGCGCTACCGCAGCAATATCCTCTAGGGAAATCTTGTCTCCAAAATGTTGAAAAGTATATTGAAATATTTCGTTGATCCGCAATCCCTCGGCATCAGAGAATTTCTTCTGTGGAATACCGGTGTATAATGAAGTCCACTGATCTACTTTTTTACTTAAAAAATTAATCAGCTTCACCAACGATAGCAAGCGATCGATACCAGCACTTGCATTGATCTGTACAAATTTTTCTTTTAGCGTGACAGAGTGCTCCGCATCCAATTTCTTACTGACATTAATGTGCTCTAAAAAATATTTGACATCATCAAACTCAGGGAAATCCAAAAAGGATTTAAAATGTTCATAGTCGAAAAAAATATGGATGGCATGAATACCATCCTTTATATCCTCTCCTGTTTTGAACATATGCGGTTCATCCGCATCAACGATATAGATCTCGTCCTCTTCAAAACTGTGTGTAAAGTTGCCAATCATAAAGGTTCCCCGACCTTTCAAAATATAGGTCAGCTGGATTTCCTTGTGTCGGTGGTAATTGCTATAAAATGAAGGCAGAATGTCTTCCTGCACACAAATAGATCCTTGATAAACAACCGGAACTGTAAATTGAACAACTTTCATCACGTATTGAACTAACAAATATTAAACAGTTAATTCAAATGTAAGGTTTTTTTAAGACAATAAAAGTTAATTTTTAGCAAGAAATTCCTTTACCTTCCCTAAAAACTGTGGCATAGCCGGATCTTCACCACTCAAGGATAAAATCTGCAACGTCTGCGGGTTTATCCAGAGATAGCTTGGCGTACGGTCTATTCCGAAATTGTTTTCCATCGCTGCCTGATCATTATAGTTCAAAAAGTAGCTTTGTTTTCCCAATGCAAGATCTTTGCTTGCTTTCGTCCATTTGTCCAGATCCTTATCCAGCGAAAAGTAGATCACACGTACCCCCAAAGCATTCAATTGAGATTCCTTTGTTCGTAACATCCTGATATCAGCCTTACTATTGGTATTTGATGCTTTCCAAAATGCAGCAATTAGCATTTTGGCTTTTGAAATATCCTTCAGGTCTAAGGTATCCCTTTGTACATTCATTGGTGTAATCGAAGGAAATACAGGCATATTTTCATAAAAATCTTTCACCTTATCGACTTTCTCGCGAGCGAACTTGAAATAGGGATGTTTTTGCAAATCTGTATCAAGCCCCTGTAATGCAGCATCGAATTTTTTATAATTCGTCTGATCCAGGGAGATGTATTTAAAAAAATAAGGCAATACCAAGGATGATCGATGGGTACTATCGAGAATAAAATCGGCATATAGCGTGCGTGGATTAAATGCAGCGTTACCGCTTAAGCGCTGTATTTCATCCACTGCTTTTTCATAGGAACCATCCTTTCTTGCAGCCATAGAAGGTAATTGACTCTCCAGCTGTCTTACCCGTTGACTTTTATTTGCCGTTTTATTTTTTTCCTCCTGTTCCCGCTGTTGGTAGTTCGCATTAAACTCCACAAAATCCTTGGCGTTCTGAGAGGATGTTGTCAACATAAATTTTCCATGCTCTTCTTTCAGATCGTAGTCACTGCCACCTTCGATAACTAAAGTGTAGGGTTCCATTCCCTTTATCTGGATATCATAAAATCCGGCCATAGCCAACTCGCCTTCCAGAACAAATTGCCCGGTGGCGACCTGTGTTTTTACAAATTGCTGCAATTTATTGTCGTGGTCCACAAGGCTCACCTGAGTTCCATCCTTGGCGGTGGTTTTTCCGCTTACCTTATAGCTGAAACTCTTCAACAAGGCGGCTGTCTTTGCTGATTCTGCCTTTTGGGAACAGCTTGTTATCCCCAAAGCTAGTACGGAGATCAAACACAAATAGTTAACGAACTTCATAATCCTTGTATTTTCCATTTTCAAATATGCGGATCTTTCCCTTTTTACCTTTAATCTGCAATGCAGAGACCTTACCATTTTCCCATGCAATGTCTACCGTATAGTTTCCACGGGTCTTGAGCCCCTTAACCTCTCCTTTTGACCAGGCTTTGGGTAGAGCAGGTAATAGATGGATATAACCATTGTGACTCTGTATCAACATCTCGGCAATCCCGGCTGCGCCGCCGAAGTTTCCGTCTATCTGAAAAGGTGGATGCGCACAGAACAAATTAGGGTAGGTACCTGCCCCGACTCCCTGATAGGTTGTTTCATTGGTAAAAGCGGGCTTAAGCAACTGCCTTAGAATTTCGAGTGCATGATCACCATCCTGTAATCTCGCCCAAAACAATATTTTCCAGGCTCTAGACCAGCCGGTTCCTTCATCGCCACGTACAGCGAGCGTCTTACGTGCTGCGTCAGCCCATTCAGGTGTCGTCTGTGGTGATATAAACGCTGCGGGATACAGTCCGTATAAATGTGATACATGTCGATGTTTCGGTTCAACTTCCTGATAGTCCTCGAGCCATTCCATCACGCGCCCCGATGGGCTAACGACTACCGGCGGAGGGATATCCTTCAGCTTCGTTTTCAAGGTCCCTACAAAACTATCTTTCATTGCGAGGATAGAATCAGCCTGGATCAGGGCCTGGTATAACTCCCTTACAATCTGGTTATCGATCGTAGGTCCCATCACGACCGCAGCAACTTTTCCATTGGCCATTCGGAAAGCATTTTCCGGCGACACAGACGGTGAAGTGACCCACCAGCCCGTTTTAGGATCCTGAACGAGTGTATGATCGTAAAATACGGCTGCTCCTTTCAATATCGGATAAATTTCTTTGAGGTAATTTCTATCGCCAGTAAACAGGTAATGTTCCCAAAGATGGTTACATAGCCAGCCCGATGCTGTACTCGCTCCCCAGGAAGCCTGCTCGCCCGGTGCAGAATAGCCCCAGACATTGGTCATCATATAGACCACCCAACCCGGTGCATTATAGTATGCTTTTGCGGTCTGTTCGCCTGTCTTTGCAATCCGCTTTATCATTTCGATAAAAGGTTGGTGATATTCGCTCAGATTGTTGACCTCTACCCCCCAATGGTTCATCTGTGCATTTATATTGAGATGATAGTCCCCATTCCAAGGCGTGTTGATCTGATTAGCCCATAATCCTTGCAGGTTTGGAGGGAGCGCATTTGCATTTTTCGGCGCTGAGCTTGAAATATTCAAATACCTTCCATACTGATAATAAATCGTGGCCAGATCAGGGTCCTGAACTGGATTTTTATAGAAATTGGCAATCCTTTCATTGGTAGGGATAGCGTTATTCGCCGTATTTCCAAACAAATTAAGATTTACCCGATTAAAGATTTTTTGATATGCAGCAAGATGGTTTTTATATATTTTCTGTTCGTCAGCAGTTTTTGCTGCAGCAACAGCCGCTTTGACAACAGGTAAAGGATCCTTCCCATAATAGGAAGTACTTGCTGAAAAATAGATCGAAAGATCGCCTTTTGCAGATACTTCTAGGGTTAGATCTTTCTTACTAATCTGCAAATTCTTACCTTTTACCTGAATTAAGCCTACGAACTTGAGGTTTTTGCCACCTTTTCCATCTAGCAATGATCCTTCTATCAGAATTCCATCATTCAAGAGTGTATAACGGTCAATATTTTCCTGGCGCTGGAATGATATGCCTAACTGCTGTACCTCATCCTTACGTTGGCTTAATTGGATAACACCTACATTATTGTCAAAGGAAGTATAATAACGACGTTGGAACTGTTGTCCGTTGATCTTGAATGAAGTTTGTGCCGAGGCAGTCGCTAAGTCCAAGGAACGCTTGTAATCTTGGATCGTTCCCGTGGGCAATTTATAATCCAGTAAAAGGTCGCCGAATAACTGATAACAGCCATAGGGAACCTTTGCACCATTACCAAAACCAGACCCCTTGCCTTTGGTCACAAAAGTTTCATTGACCAGTTTTTCGGCTTCATCATTTTTACCAGCTTTAAGCAGTGCCTGAATAGCTTCAACATTTTTGTAGGCTTCATAATTATTGGGATCTTCTGGACTGCCCGACCACATACTGATCTCGTTGAGTACGATCTTTTCCTGACGAGGATTTCCATCTGGCATCATGCCGATAAGTCCGTTTCCTAATGGCAAAGTTTCTTCCCAAACCTTAGCGGGCTTATTATACCAAAGTACGAGTGGATTTTGTTGAGCAAAAAGCATCGTGGTATGAATTATACATACCACGATAAGCATTAAAAATCTATTTACCATACAATTCAAATTCTGCAATCGCTAATTCATTGCCTTCAATAAATTGTTTTGGTTCAAATTTGATAAACTTGGTGGTACTGTTTGTATCAAAAAATACCTGTTGCAAAATTGGATTTGCCTTAATATTGGAAAACTCACCCTCTTTAACAAGGGTCCATGTTTTTCCGTCAGTACTGATTGAGATTTTATAATGTGTTGGTGTCCCTAGGTTCTTTCCATCCTGACGAGGAAGGAAGCCGATACCAGAAACAGGTTTGTCTGTAGCCACGACGATTACACCTTGATCGGCAACAGTCGCAAAAGTACCTGGTTTTCCGTCAGATATATAAGCATTATTATTGGATCTACCCGTCGAAATCTTAAATCCAGTCAGCTTTTTCACCTCCTTGGTATTAAATGCAAAGGGCTCATTATACTCCTTGAACAATCCAAAATCACTGAGCGTAATCGCTACAGGAGCATAAACATGAAGACGTAGTTTACTTGCAGTTTGAGGTTGCTCGAGTTTGATAAGGCGGTTTGCGCCGATACTTGTTGCTTTGGCCAAAGGCTTCCAGCTGTTATTTTCCCAACGTTCAATCGAAACACTATCGATACGTTGTCCCAACTTAATATTCTCTCTCAACTGAATAAGGTCGAACTTAGCCGGGGATTTTAATTTTATTTCCAATGTAGCCGATGTTTTGGAATCGTCTGTTGCCCAATAGCTATAGCGGTCGTTATCGGTAATAAATGAAGTACCATAGGATTTTGAATCGCCATTACGTGTATTGGATGCTGTGATGGTGGCTCCTTTGGCTAAATTTGTACGGAAAGTTTCTTTCACTTTTTTTCCAAAAGCTTCCAATGACTTCACATCATTTTCATGTAAAGTTCCAGAAGGCATTGGTGCTAAGCCAAGATTCATACAAGCTCCTCTTCCAACCGATTTTAAATAGATCTCAAAAAGCTGATTTGGTGTTTTTACACGGCTATCTTGTTCTTCATGATAAAACCATCCCGGACGTTGTGGCACGTCACATTCAGCAGGTATCCAATATTTACCATTACGATCGCCTGTTTCTGCATTGTGTGATTCTGTCGCTCCGGGTACAGCAACTTTTCCATTTAGACCGATCGGCGTAAATGTTGCCCATGATGTTTCAGCTGCAAATCCTTTTTCATTGCCCACCCAACGCATATCCGGACCGATATCTGAAAAAATAACCGCTTCGGGCTGTAGTTTACGCACGATAGGCCATGTTTTCTCATGCCACTCATAATAAGTTGTCCGATCGATGATACGTTTTCCTTCATGTCCACCATAAAAGCCATCACCACCATTTGCTCCATCATGCCAAGACGTAAACAATGGGCCATAATTGCTCATCAATTCAGTCAGCTGCTGTCTGTAGGCTTCAGCATAGGCCGGCGTACCGTAACGTTCATCGTGACGATCCCAAGCAGAAAGATATACACCAAATTTCATCCCATTGCGATGGGTCGCTTGCATAAAATCTTTGACCATATCTCCTTTTCCATTTTCCCAGGGTGACGAAGCGATACTGTAAGAGGTTGTTTTGGTCGGCCACAAACAGAATCCATCATGATGTTTTGCCACACTAATTAAGCCCCTGAAACCACCTGTTGCAGCTGCCTTCGCAATTTGATTTGCATCAAAAGCCGAAGGATTAAACAACGAGGGCTGTGCATCGCCATAACCCCACTCCTTATTTTGGAAAGTTGTCGGCGTATAATGGATCAAACAGTACGTTTCCATCTCCTGCCACTTTAATTGACGCTCGGTCGGCAAAGCCCCATAAGCTTTTAAAGTATCTGATTTGGCTACAGGCCCACTGGAAAGTAAAATGGAGGATAACAAGATTGTCAACATAGTCTATATTTATGTTCTAGAAAATTAGGTTGTAAAGCCCTAAGATAAGAAGTTTTGCAAAATGCTGTATGTAACATTTGCGTACTATCGTAGTCGAAGCTCAGTTCTGTTATGCAGTATTCCCCTATTAAATAGTATTTTTAGATCAGATCAATCGATTGATTTAAATAAGTAATCCAACTTATCCATGCTGCAATTTTCTGTCAAGAATTTAGCTTATCCTGTACATCCAGAACCGTTTTTCAACTACTATTTATGTTCTAATGCGAAAGAGAAGCATCCATTTAGTCGATTGACGAGCTATATTTTACCTTGCTATGTACATTTTCTGCTATAATATCTTGAAAAATCAGATTCTTTCGCTTGTCGGTCAAACAAAAATCATCCGTCCGTTATTAATAGAGGATAAAGTAGTTAACAGCATTCAAATAGATGCTCCATTGGGCTATACTTGATATTGGCATGATAATTATAAGTATAGGGCAGAAAAAGGAATGTTTTTTCTGAAAGTGTATGTCTTTATTGACCAAAAAGAACCTTTAGGTTGTTTTCATGGTTTTTGATGCTGAAGAAAAAATTAAAGTTTTATATTATTAAAAATGATTATGAGAGGTAATTTAATGATTTTAGCGGTTGCATTGGCGTTTTCAACAATCGCATGTAACACAACTGGAAAAAAAGCTGAGGCAACAGGTACGGGCGACACGGCTACTACCGTTCAAAAACCGAGCACAGTAGACAATGCGTCTTTGGAAGGCACTTGGGAACTTAAATCCCTGACCACAGCAGAAACTGCAGGAAAACAACTTAAAGATTTATTTAAGGACAAAATTCCAACATTGACTTTCAATACAAAAGAGCACAAAGTAGATGGCAACAACGGTTGTAACGGTATTGGTGGAACTTACGAAAGTGAAAAAGGAAATTCAATCAAAATTGGTGATAAATTAGTTTCAACCATGATGCACTGTGAAAACGCAGCTTACAACGAGTTTATGAATGGTCTAAAGTCTACGACAAACTTCGATGTGCGGGATAACGAGTTAACGTTCATCTCCGGTGACATCGTCGTGATGCAGTTCGTTAAAAAATAAGTTAATCTAACGATAAAGAAAGGCCGGTACTCCCGTACCGGCCTTTCTTTCTTTAAGTGAATGACAAAACATAGTCCCAAAATTCTCCATAATGTCTCGTTATCCCAACGACGCTTCCCAACCTAGCCTGTAACTATAGAAATAAGTCCCCAGTATGTCAACAACAATCAATTATTGGTTCTTAAA